>Ga0306865_1000265_pt1 | contig 25877 bp, 25 predicted proteins | sample AntRauTorckE5431_FD_190441 | JGI IMG/M metagenome (GOLD analysis project Ga0306865, IMG submission 190441) | Saline lake microbial communities from Rauer Islands, Antarctica - Metagenome Torckler E5 #431 (v2) (version 2) | ecosystem: Environmental > Aquatic > Non-marine Saline and Alkaline >... | reverse complement strand
TATGCTTGCCAACCAAGCTCAGTAATAACGCCACTGAATAACTTAGTAGATTCTATAAAGGTCGTTTCAACTCCCAACTATAACAATCTCAAACTAGAAGCACTATTGACCTATGCACCTTCATATAGAGAAACAGCTACCATAGAACAATACAATAACTCAATAAATAGGGATTTAAACTATAGTGGTGAGGATATATACTTTGGGATACAAGAAAAACCCACTCAATCTGATTCCTTCACTTTCTCATTTTACTACTACAAAGACGGAGCTATTATAGACTCATCATTCACCCAGAAATTTTACATAAGTAATGAATAGACTGCTTTTTATATCCTTAGTACTCCTTGCGGGCTTCTTTTTCACGCAGTGTCAGGATACTTGTGGAGATTCTTATTCTTCACCCGGCAGACTAATTGGGATCTCAGGAATACATACAGAGACCTTACCACTGCGTTCTAATCAGCCTTCTTCTCATATAGATTCGATTGGTATTCAGATGGTCGTAGATTTTCTTTTTGCTCAGCAAGAAGCAAAATGGAGTCTTATAAATGCTGCGTATGCTTGCTCACCGCCACCCTGGCCAAGATATGCTGCCTCGCAATACATAGATTCTATCAAAGTATTCTCCGAGCCAAACTATGGTAGCTTGTCTGAGATTACAACGCTACTCAGTTATGAGCGAAGCATGGACTTGTCGGATTTTAATAGTTCCCAAGAAAAAGGTGTGCTAGAGGATTACGGGTTCTTTCATCTCAAACAGAAACCTATCGTAGCTTCAGATTACACCTTCTCTTTCTACTACTATAAAGATGGAGTCATTACAGACTCATCATTTACTCAGAAATATTTTATCAGTAATGATTAGACTTATAGCAGATTAGCGGCACTTGTTTTGCGATTATTATGGCGTGAATCAGTTTCTTATCTTTCTATTCGGTGTCCTCTTATTCGTAGCTTGTCAGAAAGAAGACTTGCGTGCACCTGACTTTACTATAAACTATACCTCTGCTTCTGAGTATGAGAGTTCAGACAGAATGGTAGGCACAGTGACTAACGTATCGTCTACTCCAGCCAACACTGTTTCCATTAGAATAGACAGATATACAGACTTTAACCTTATCCAAGATCCAGTGTTCATCATGATTGACAAAAAACTCTTTCAAGGAGATACTGCACAGTTCATTTTTGAATCTTCTGCTCAGATCAAACGGGTAGAAATTAACGTAGTCAGCGTACAATAAGATTGGTTATTTAAATGCTAGCAGACACTAGCATTAGAGTGTCTAAAGTAGCGTAGTCTTCTTCTCCAAACTCTTGCGGTGATGCTCTGTATGCAAGTGAGTGAAATACAGTAACTCTTGAACCATCATTTTGCCTAATAACGGATGCGGTAGTAAAACGTGGTCTAAGTTTTTATCGCTCCATTTATGGATGCGTTGGTCAAACTTAGCTAATGTACTCTCCCAATGTTTTAGCATATTCTCCTTATCAAAAGCTTTACCTTCTTCGCTGGTAAATGGAGACGGAGCAACAGCTCTGCCATCTACACTTGCCAATGCTGTAGTGTATTTATGGAGTACCTCATCATAGGTGCGAAGTCGCCTATTGGGTTTGCCAAATTTCCACTTTAGGATAAATGGAGATACCTTCATAGCACTACTCACAGCTGCTGCCGATTTTATAACATGGTCAAACTCCTCTGCTATACTCCATATCTCGGGAGCAGATGTATAGGTAAACCCAGTCACATCTGCTCTGCTAACTATACTGGTTATCTCTTCCCATTTGGATGTGAAGCCTGCTTTTATCTCTGATTTGGATTGCATTATTTTAGTCAAATGTACAGAATGAAAAGATATGCATCTCATTTTGGCTACTTTTGAAAATATGAAACATGGAATGGTTCTTTTAGTGGTTACTCTACTTAGTGTAGGATGTGAGCGACTGTGCAACAAAGATGAGATCCTTGGAGAAGTGGTACAAATCTCACTGGATCTAAAAAATTATCCTGGTAGACAAGCCCAAAACCTGAGCGTATGGAGTGTGAATAGTGGTGATACTACAGAAAGCTCCTTGTCAAACATACTATATTATCGTCAAGTGACAGAAAACAACAGCATCACTGACAATCCTCCTTCGGGTTACTATTCTAGTGATTTGGATGGTAGCAGCTTGTATTTCTTTGAGTATGTATCTCAAGATTCTATTATAATTAGAGATAGCATGACGAATATCATCATCAAAAAATCCCAAAAAACTGAATCTGACCCATGCTATGCAGACGACCCCAATATTCAGATAGATGAGCTTAGTTTTATACACGATGGAGTGGTAAAAGGCAAAGGTGATGTGGTGGTTTTGGGGAGGTAGGGTATATTTGAGTAAATGAAAATTCAATTACTCTTTATATATTGTTTGCTTTCCTATACCTCCGTTGCACAAACAGAACCAAGGATAGAAAGGATATGGCTAGAAACTAGTATATCAAGCGTTAGGAACTTGAACTCAAGCAATGTCTACCAATATAAAGGTTACAATAGCCTTCCGTCTTACTTAAATACCACTGCACAAGGATCATCTTTAAATTGGGTTTCAAGTCATTTCAGAAACACAACTGTTGGTGTAAGCAATTCTCTTTTTCAAAAGAAAAAAATATCAATTAATCAATCCTTAGGAATGAATTTAAGTTTAGCAAATTATCATTTCAGGGGTCGAATACAAAATTATTCAACAACAATGTTTATTGATGTAGACACCTTGGGTGAGCCCACAAAGCAAGTAGTCCATACAGATTATATAGATCGTTATAAAAGTATTGCAAGAGTTGGTCTGTTGTATCAAAATTCTTTACACTATTCTGGGGAAAAGTGGTCTTTTGATATAGTACTTCGACATATTTTGCATCTAAAAGTAAAAGATCGTTTTCATTTAAAACATATTAATACGCAAGATACTACAGAGGTTTCTCAATCTTCAGGTACATGGAAAGACGATGGCAGAACAAGATTAAATAATTTTAGTCTACACTCTATAGAAAGACCTCCGTCCGAAGGTTACACAGCTCACAATCGAAAGAAAACTTTACAGTATGAAGCAAATTTCCTATTGAAGCCTGCTATTAAAGTAGGTCGAAAAAAGACAATTGAAATTTACGGAGTTGCAGGTTTAACACTTTTAAGTGCATACGGTAAAGACTACAATCCACTCTTTACTGCACTCCATTTAGGCATAGGTTGTGTTTACACAATCAGACCTTAGATTAAAATATTCCAATGGAAGGTGTTCGTGTCCTCACGAACTTTCTTAGAACTCCGGTTCGTGGGGACACGAACATATTCGACATAAGATCATTCAACCTTCCCAGTCTAACCGCTACAATCTAAAAATCTAACTTCTAAAATCTATCCTCTAAAAAACTACTTCAAACTCACAGTCACCACGCCTTCTACTTTGGCTACTTCGGTGATGCCATTTTTAGCTAGTCCCTTCAAAGCCTTGTCCCACTGTTTTACCGCTCATTTCTTGTTTTGGATTGCATAAGGACACTATAAGATGTTATAAGTATAAAATGACTTAAGTATTAACTTTTATTTTTATAAATTTGAAATACCATGAAAATACTAGTACTACTAACAATCATTCTGCTACCATTATACTCCTTTGCCCAAAAAAAAAGGGATTGGAAAATATCGTATGAGAACAGTGTAAATAAAATGGAACTATCAAACATTGGTTTCTATGAGGACACTAAGGGGTATGATAAATTGCCTCAATACTTCAATCATTTTGATGCCCCGTTTACCTACAGGTATCGTGTATATAGTAATGATAGTCTTGGGTATGAAAATTCTCAATCATCCTATAGTCCTTATTTAGCAGTGTACTTTAGAAATACCTACTTAGGTATATCTACAAGTATAGCTTCAACTAAACATATCGATTTTAATCACGCTGCAGGTCTAAATCTATCTTTGGCAGATTATAGACTTGGCACTGTACGCAGCAATACGATTGCAGAAACCTTAGATTTTGATAGCATTTCAATGGAAAGACGAGAGTATAGAGAAGTCAAATCTATTAGTGCATATAAAAAGGTAAGACGACTAGCACTAAGCTACGAAAATACGATTGCACTAAAACCAACAAAGTGGTTACACATGTCCATTGGAGCGAGACAACAACTGCACTTAAAATTTACAGATGATTTCCTCACAGGATATGCTGAGTACGCTGATACGACCAGTGTAAGCTCTAACTATTTTTTAGGAGTGGATAATGGCGTTAGATACTTTCCAAATGTAAACCTATATGACAGACAATATCCGTCTAATTTAGCACATGAATCTACCAGAAACCTTAGTCTGCAGTATGATTTAACACTATTCCTAAGACCAGAGTTTATACTAGGTAAAACCAGAAAAACATCCATTTATTGTAACATTGGATACACTCCTATTCACTATTACGGCAGTGATTTCAGACCCGAACAGAACCCAATTTGGTATGGAATAGGATTAAGCAGAGTATTGTAATTCTTCGCTACTTCAAACTCACAGTCACCACACCATCTACTTTGGCTACTTCGGTGATTCCGTTTTTAGCAAGTCCCTTCAAAGCTTTATCCCACTGCTTACCGCTCATTTCTATGCGGCTTTTCAGATCACCTATTTCTAGGGCTCCATCGTTGTCAGCTAGTAGCTCTTGCACTGCTTTTTCTTGCTCAGTGAGTTCTACTACTATCGCTTTCTTCTCTGGACGCATCTGCGGAAAAAAGAGTACTTCTTGTATGCTGGCATTATTGGTGAGTAGCATCACGAGTCTATCTATCCCGATACCTATACCAGAGGTAGGCGGCATTCCGTATTCTAGTGCGGTTAGAAAATCTTCATCTACGAACATCGCTTCATCATCACCACGCTCCATTAGCTTGGCTTGCTCCTCAAAACGCTCACGCTGGTCTATAGGATCGTTTAACTCACTATAGCAATTGGCTATTTCTTTTCCGTTTATGATTAGTTCAAAACGCTCTGTGAGCTCTGGATTGTCTCTATGCTTTTTAGTTAGTGGAGACATACTGAGAGGATAATCCATGATGAAGGTAGGTTGGATAAGTAAGTGCTCTACTTTCTCACCAAATATCTCATCTATGAGTTTACCACTACCCATATTTTCGTCTACATCTGCACCAAACTCCTTAGCAGTTTTACGAAGTTCTTCTTCGCTCATTTCGCTACAGTCTACGCCTGTATATTTTTCTATAGCACCAAATATGGTGAGTCGCTCAAATGGTTTGCCGAAGTCGATGGTTTGTTCTCCAAAAACTACTTCAGAAGTATTGTTCACATCTATAGCTATCTGACGAAGCATTTTCTCTGTCATATCCATCATCCACATGTAGTCTTTATACGCTACATATAGCTCCATCTGTGTAAACTCTGGATTATGGGTACGGTCCATTCCTTCGTTACGGAAGTCTTTGGCAAACTCAAATACACCTTCAAAACCACCTACAATCAAACGTTTTAGGTACAGTTCGTTGGCTATTCTAAGGTAAAGCGGAATATCTAAAGCATTGTGATGTGTGATAAATGGACGTGCTGCTGCACCACCTGGTATAGCTTGTAGTATTGGCGTTTCTACTTCCATATACCCTTTGGTATTTAGGAAGTTACGCATACTGGCTACTGCTTTGGTTCTTTTTATGAATGTTTCACGTACCTGTGGATTTACGATGAGGTCCACGTAGCGTTTTCTATATCGCTGCTCTGGATCGGTAAATGCATCGTATATTTTACCATCTACCTCTCTAGGCATAGGCAGTGGAGTAAGTGACTTACTGAGTACCGTTAGTTGCTTTACTTTTATAGATAATTCACCGGTCTGTGTGCGAAATACATCTCCCACCACACCTATGATATCACCTAAATCAAGCAGTTTTTTAAATACTTCGAGATACATGGTTTTATCTTCACCAGTACAAAGTTCATCTCTATTAAAATATGCTTGAATCGTCCCTTGCTCATCCTGTAACTCTGCAAAACTTGCTTTCCCCATAATACGACGACGCATCATACGTCCTGCAAAAGAGATATTTTCAAATTTCTCTGGACTATCGTCAAACTGTTTACTTATTTCAACACTGCTAAAATCCTTTGCATAAACGTCTGCAGGATACGGATTAATACCAAGAGCTCTTAGTTTGTCAAGGGCTTGTCTTCGTTGAATTTGTTGTTCGTTTAACTCCATTACTCTAAAATGAATGCAAATATAATTTTACCATCGTCAGATTGTGGTTATTTACTGTAAAAACAAGCAACGATTTAAGGGAGCAAATTGTCTATTATCATTAAGTAGATGTATTTTTGTTTTGCGGATGATTAAAAAGGCCTTACTGTATTTCTTGACACTCTACGCATCCGTATGCAGCGGGCAGCAGTTAGTGCGGCAGAATGCTGGGAGCAAGCCATCTGCATATGAGTTCGTCCCAAATCACGGTCAATGGCATCCATCCGTACGGTTTAAAGCAGAGATACCGCATGGTAACCTATACTTAGAGAGTGATGCACTTCACTACAGCCTGATACATCCGGAAGATTATAGAAATATAAATGCTTGGAAGCACGCTAATCCAGCAACTTCTTGCCACTCGATACCACGAAGGCATAGCATACGAATGAGGTTTCTGGGGGTTTCAAACGCTCCATATACGGTGCCTAGTTTGGAGAGAGAGTTTTATTACAATTATTATTTGGGGTCTGATCCGTCTAAATGGGCTAGTAAGCTGCACCCCGCGGGAAAGGTAACTTATGAGGATGTATATGATGGAGTAGATTTAGAGGTCATTGGCATGGACAGGCTTAAGTATCAATGGGTGATAAATAAGCCCACAGCTGAAAGGTTAGCTCATATAAAAGTAGCTATAGAAGGAGCAGATAGTGTTTACCTAAGAGATGGCGTTGTCACTATTGTGACTTCCGCAGGAGAGATACGAGATGATAATCTAGTGGTATATCAGTTCATAGAAGATGCTGTAGTGGAGCTAAATGCTCAGTATATTTTGATAGATAGTATCTTGACCTATAAGATAAATGGTAAGATAGATACTAACTACCCACTTATAATAGATCCAGAGTTGATATTTTCGACCTATTCTGGTACGTTTGGGGATAATTTTGGATTTACGGCTACATATGATAGTGAGGCCAATCTATATGCCGGTGGCATAGTAGATGCTTTGCAGGGTGCGTATCCTGTGACATCTGGTGCCTATGATACGACTTGGAATGGAGGAGTAGGCAGACAACCTGCAATACTGGCGACTGATATCAGTATCTCTAAATATGACAGTGCTGGTACTTCATTACTTTGGGCTACCTATCTTGGGGGTCAGGATGACGAGTATCCTCATAGTCTGGTAGTAGACAGGAATAACGATTTACTCATCTATGGGACATCTTATTCTACTGATTTCCCATTTACTAAGGGGTGTTTTGACTCTACGCATGCTGGTGGTACAGATATAATAGTTTCTAAACTTAGTGAAGATGGCACTCGGTTAATAGGCTCTACTTTCATAGGCGGAGAAAAAAATGATGGACTCAATCAAAATGTAAATCTGAAGTATAATTACTCAGATGACTTCAGAGGGGATATACTGACGGATGATGACGGTAATCTTTTTGTAGCATCTGTCACTTTATCAGATACTATGCCATTAGTAAATGCACACCAATCCAGAAAAGGAAGTGCATATGACGGATATCTTTTTTCACTATCTGGTGATTGTAAACAGATGCTTTGGGGCACCTATTTAGGAGGCAATGGGTCCGATGCGTTATACAGTATTAAGCTTGATCAAAATAAGAATATCATAATAGGTGGAGGGACTACTAGCTCTGATCTGCCAGCTACCGATACAGCAATAGGGCCAGTTTTTATAGGGGGTACGGATGGTGTTATTGCTATTTTCCATAAAGATTCCAAGATTTTAAAAAGGCTAAGTTATTGGGGTACTGAGAATTATGATCAGATTTATTTTTTAGATATCGACGCAGACAACCGAATTTTTGCTACCGGACAAACAGAAGGGAATATAATAAAATCTACTAATGCATATGGAGAATCTGGCCGTGGCCAGTTTGTTTTTAGGATAGATACTCTTTTGCAAAACATAGATATTCAAACTACTTTTGGGAATAGGGACCAATCCCCCAATTTAACTCCAAGTGCATTTTTAGTGGATTTATGCGATCACATTTACTTCTCCGGATGGGGCTCGAGTGTAGATCCTAATAATCATCCGGGGAGCACCGTGGGTATGAAGGTATCCAGTGACGCAGTTCAAAAGACTACCGACGGGAATGACTTTTACATTATAGTATTGGGAAGGAATGCAGAATCACTACTTTATGCAACGTACTTTGGCGGAGATATTACCGGCGATCACGTAGATGGAGGTACGAGCAGATTTGATAAGAAGGGCGTTGTCTATCAGAGCGTATGTGCTAGCTGTGACTTGACTGGAGGCAGTGGTAAGGTTAATGACTTCCCGACTACATCAGGAGCAGCATTTGAAATAAACGAAAGCAATAGCTGCTCCAATGCATCATTTAAAATAGACTTGCAAATCCGCTCTGCGGTGATTTCTGATTTCGTAGCAGCTCCTACCATAGGCTGTGCTCCGTTAGGTGCACAGTTTACCAGTACCAGTGTGCTCGGTGATTCCTTTCATTGGGATTTTGGTGATGGAGATACGTCTACTTTGCTTAACCCGTTTCATACGTTTCTGGAGTCAGGTAACTATACGGTCATACTTACAGTGATAGACAGTGCCACGTGTAATATACTCAGTACCTATAAGCGAGATATAGAGGTCATAGCTAATGCAATCGCGTCATTTGACGTAAGTTTTAATGCGTGTGAGAATAAAATGAGTTTAGAGAATACGAGTACTAATGGATTTGAATACGTGTGGGATTTTGGAGATGGTACCACATCCACAGAGATAGACCCAGAGTATGATTATGGAGCAGTGGGAGCATACACTATTTCACTGCGTGTGAATCCCGGAACACTATGTGAGGACACTAGTAGTAAGCGTATAGATATTTTAGAAGATGCTACGCCGAGTATTAAGTTATATAACGTATTTACACCGAATGGTGACGGGACGAATGACTGTTTTAAATTTGACTTAGAAAATCGAGAATGTACAGAGTATAAATTGCAGATATTTAATCGCTGGGGTGAGCGTCTTTTTGAAACATCAGACCCAGGAATATGCTGGGATGGAATACTCCCAGATGATAGACATCTAGCACCTGAAGGGACTTATTTTTACATTGTAAATGTAGGCAAGAATAGTGAGCCTATCTCTGGGATAGTTGAGCTTATGAAGTAGCGAAACGGAAGTATTTATTCACCCCTTGCCAGCTTCACACACTAAATGTATCAGCGATTAACTATGAAGGGGAACTAACCCAAGATATAGTAGATGTAAAAGGCCGAACTCTGATAACCAAAGAGAGAATAATTGGAGCTTCTAAAATTGATATTGGGAAACTCAGTAATGGAATATACTTTGTCACCATCTATAACAATGACCAAATAATTCAAGTGAAGAAAATAATAGTTGCCAAATAAAGGGTAGGATATTCTTAGAAAATGTGCTGATAATAGCAGTGTCACCTTCTTCTTTAATTTGCTAATTTTGAAACTATATTTATGCGATTATTTTTCACTAGTTTTAGTCTTGTTTTCCTCTTGGTCAGTTCATCCATACATAGCTTTGGACAGATTACTCAGACTGTCTTAGACCAATCTGGCAATCCGAATGAGCCTACCGTGTGTTTTGATAAGGTGAATGACTCGGTGGTTTATGCAGCTTCTAATATTGATAATTTTTATAGTTATAATGTAGGATCTCGCCTTATCCAGACGCAGAAGGCGACTTCTGTACTAGGTGTATACGGAGATCCAGTGCTTCATTTTTCTGACTCGGATGTGTTTTTTGCCCATTTATCTAAAACCGAAGGGAAGGGATATGGCGATTGGTTTGATAGAATAGTTGTTCAGCAGATTTCAAAGGTCAATACTTGGCAGGAGCGATCATTCAGTGTGGGCTATAATTCCGGTAAAATGCAAGATAAACCTTGGCTCAGTTCAGATGAGTACTCAGAAAGAAAGGGTAATGTATATGTGACTTGGACAGAGTTTGATACATATGGTAGTGATGATTCTAATGACTTTTCACGCATTCGGTTTTCTGGATTAGAGCAAGGTTATGACTCATTTTCAGAAGCAATTACCATATCTGATACGGTAGGTGATTGTCTAGATGGAGACCACACATTAGAAGGTGCCACTACGGCGGTAGACTCGTCTGGAACTATCTATGCAGTATGGGCTGGACACGATAATATCTATTTTGATAAAAGTAAAGACGGAGGAGTCTCATGGGGTAGGGATAAGGTTATAGCTCAGCAGATAGAAGGCTGGGATATGGATATGCCTAATATTATGAGAGCCAATGGCATGCCATTTATAGTCTCAGACATAAGTAGGGATATACTCTATGTATGCTGGGCAGATGAGCGAAACGGGAATGCAGATATTTGGCTAAAGTACAGCAGTGACAAAGGAGATACCTGGAGCAATGCCATTCAGTTAAATTTAGATAAGACCACTACTCATCAGTATTTCCCTAACATAGCAGTAGATCAGCAGACAGGAAAGGTATATGTGGCCTATTATGATTTCAAGTCAAGTACGACGAACTCATTTTATACAATATCCCTAGCCTCATATATAGCAGGGGGGGAAGTGTCTAATGTGCAGCTTACTCCATTTGTGATTCCACTGCCTGGCAAGAAACTTTTTTATGGTGATTATTTAGATATTGATATTCACAATGATAAGCTTGCTGTGGTTTACACTGCATATGATTTAAATCAAAAGACGGAAGTGAACCTTATCACTGAAGAGACTTTGTCAGATGGAGTATTTACCGCTATAGCCATTAATAACACGCTAGCTATAGTCAGAAATGGTGATTCTGCACAGATACTACTGAATATAGAGCATCCCCATAAGTCTAAGGTTAAGGTAAGTGTAGAAGCCAATGGTAAAAAAAAGAACTATACGTTCAGAGGGAATTACAGCGGGAGTAAAAAAGGTTGGGATCAACTCTTAGGCACGCTATACGTGGGGAATGATGAGCGTATTACGACTATAAAATATAGGATTAAAGACGTGGAAATCAGAAACGTATACAAACGTACAATACGTCTTGAGTTGGAGTGATTGTGCAGTAATAAATTACAGTAAACTTTGCCGCATATATTAACTTTGATTTTTAGGGGCAAAACAACTTAATTTGCACACTATTTTTTAACGACCAAAAGATGCCAGATAAATACAATAACGAAGAACAAAGCGTATTACAGAAAATACAAAATCAAACAGGCTGCCTACTATTAGTGATAGGTGTCGCCATGTTAGCCTTTGTACTTACAGATTTAGTTAGTTCAGGAACCAGTATATTTGGTTCTGATCAGAACTCAGTGGGTACAATCAATGGGGAGTCAGTTAGCTATGAAGAGTATAATGGCACTTTCGAAGGGCTTAAAGCTCAATTACTACAAAATAATCCTGGCCTAGTGATGGATGAAAGTATCACCAAGCAGTACAGAGAGCAAGCATGGAATATGCTAGTAGAATCTAAGACGATAGAGCCCGAGTATGAAAAACTAGGTATCAACGTTAGCTCTGCAGAATTAGAAGACCTTACCATAGGAGCGAACACACATCCACAAATAATGCAGTCATTTCAGAATCCTGAGACAGGGCAGTTTGAGAAAACTAGACTTGTACGTTTTCTTAAAGAGGATATTAATTCTAATCCAGAGGCTCTGGCCAGTTGGACTACTTTTCAAGGACAGTTTACTAACGGTCTAATAGCCGAGAAATATCAAAAACTAATAGTCAGCTCTTTTTACGCTACTGAGTTACAAGCTAGAAATAGAAGTAATGATGATAGCTACTCAGTAAATGCGAGTATAGTAAGCTTACCGTATGCTCAGCTTACGGATTCCTCACTTTCTGCTAGTGATGCAGATATCTTAGCCTATGCAAAGAAGAATAGAGCGAAGTATGAGCAAGATGCTAGTAGAGATATAGAATATGTAAAGATAACTGTGGTGCCTAGTGCTGAAGATAGTTCAGATATGCTAGAGTGGGCTTCAGAAACTGCTATAGATTTTGCTGTCACAAAAGATGATTCAGTATTTGTAAGTGTACGAAACAGTGAGACTCCTTTTAATCCTGCGTATCAAGTGCGTGGTTCTTTCGCTGCAGAGATCGAAAATGTAATTTTCAATGCCGAAGTAGGTAAAGTAGTAGGTCCTTTCCAAAAAGACGGAGTGTATAGCGTGTTTAAGGTTATAAGCACTGGTACGGACACTATGAGAAGTGTGAAAGCAAGTCACATAGTATTCCCAGTAGCAGGTGCTGACTCAGCAGCAGCTATAAAAACTGCTAAAGAGACACTTGCTAAAATTCGAAGTGGTGAGACCACCTTTGAGCAGGAAGCAAGCAATAGAAATTATGACGCTACCAGGACTACTGGTGGAGACATGGGTTGGGTAAGAGAAGATAATAGAGCTTACCCTAAAAGATTAATTGCTAAGCTAGTAAGTGCTGGTCAAGGGAGTTATGTGATAGTACCGAGTAATAGAGGTGTTCACTTAGCTAAAACTACATCTGCAGTGAGTCGTAAATCATTAAAAGTAGCCATAGTAGATCAGAGCATCTATCCTAGTACTAAGACAGATGGCGATTACTATAAGAAAGCTGGAGAATTACTGACTAAAGTGAACAGCAAAAAATCTTTCGAAGAAGTAGCGGAAGAGTTAGGTCTTACTAAGCGTGTAGCTAATAGAATCACGGAGGATGCCAGAGCTGTTCCTGGGTTTTCAAATAGTAATAAAATAGCACAATGGCTATTTAATGCAGAAACAGAAGAAGGTACAATGTCAGATATACTTGACTTAGATGGTAACTATGTGGTAGCCAAAGTATCTCAGGTGAGAGATGCAGGATTACCTGCGGCAGATGATTTACGAACAGAAGTAGAAGTAGCGGTACTGAATAAGAAAAAAGCAGTATTACTTATACCTAAAATGGAAAAAGCACTAGAAAGTGCGAAGACTGCAGATGAGCTAGCTCAAGCACTTAATACTAAAGTGAATCAAGCTCCGGCTATTTCATTAAATACAGGTAGCATACCATATGTAGGACAAGATAATAAGCTAGTAGGAAGTATACTCGGTACTGCTCCTAGCGGTAATACTGGCGTAGTGGATGGAGATAATGCTGTGTCTGTGGCGTATGTAAATGCTGTGAACGCCTCAGAACCTACCAACCTAATAGCTATAAAGGACCAATTGAAGTTTGAGAGCTCTCAAGCAGCCCAAGGTGGCATCAGAGCAGCACTTACTAAGAAAGCAGAAGTAAAGGATAAGCGATACAGATTTTACGACTAGCTAGTAGTGTCCCTTCTGGTAAATAATATTTCATATACAAAGGTGGGGAGTGGTCCCCACCTTTGTTTTTTACACGGTTTTTGTGAAGATAGCTCTATATGGAACTATCAGATAGGGCGTCTCCAAGAGGATTTTACGTGCATGGCTATAGACTTGCCAGGTTTTGGTGATAGTGCAGGAGCATCTTTTACTAGCATACCTGAGGTGGCGATTCAGATTCATACTATACTTATAAAAGAGGAAGCAACATCATGTGTCCTGTTTGGGCACTCGCTCGGTGGCTATATAGTCGGTGAATATCTACAAAAGTATGGAGAAGAGTTGTCTGCAGCTGCTGTGATTCACGCTACCTTACACGCAGATAGTGTAAAGAAAAAAGCAAATAGAATGAAATCAATCGATTTTATATCTGCCTACGGCCCCTCTGAGTTTTTTAGGCTTTTTACAAAAGGCTTGGTATCCTTACCAAATCTCGGCAGGTTGAGAGTAGGGCTAGATAATATGGTTCAGCGTACGAGTCAAAAGGCCATCACAGACGGTCTCTTAGCTATGAGTAAACGGGCAGACAAGTCTCAAGAGTTACTGCGGTTTAAGAAGCCTATGCTGTTTTTAATCGGAGAGGAGGATACACATTATGATGCGACAGAGATACTCGCACAAGTAGCCATGTGTGATATAGCTCAAGTTACTAGAATACGAGGTGCTGGACATCTATCCATGCTTGAAAAGCCACAAGAAAACTTAGAGGCTATACAAGAGTTTCTACTTCTCGTAGAGCGTGTTTCTGAAAGGTCTTGATAGGAAAGTAAGTTGAAATTAAAGCAGCTCTAGTAGGCTATATTTGAGCGTTTAATCTGCTGCATCTGCTTTTTTTAGACATTCTGACAGACGGTTTTGGGATAAGCATTAGGCTGTACCAGTACTCTCCTGCTGTTTCCCATCGTTTTAGTTATTTTATTCTACTCCATTCGGAAGTTTTACCTAACCAAGTCATTCCTAATACAAATCCTCTAAGTTTTAGCTTGTCTTTATTACCGTTTTCGAAATAGATATAGCTGTCATAAGTCTTACCGTCTGTTGGATTGTATATAGTACCATCATTCCATTCTTGCTCTTTTTCATCCCACTTAAATGCCTTGGCAATGACCATGCCTAATCGAGCTCTGTCCCTTAGCTTTTCATCTGGATTTTCAGGATCTGTTTTGGGGTTACCATCTGCATTGTTTTGCTCTACCAGATGCTCTAATTTACCATAATAAAATCCATTTTTAGCTTTGTACATGCGTATGTGAGCAGTCTTTTCTGCATTCCAGTAGGTTCCTAATACATCATCTGCTACTAAAGAATCAGTATTCCATGCATTTGCGATTAAGAATAAGCTCAAAACCAGTGTTATTGTCGTAAATCGTTTCATTTTTTCCTGTTATATTTTATATTCTATCTCAATGATACGAAATATCGGCTAAAGTTAATTTCTCTTGTAGATAAAAAATTCTGCTAATAACAGATTCAGGCACTTTATTTGTCCAATTGCAAATAATAATATGATAAATAAAAAATCAATACTAGCAATAGGAGTATGTATGGTGATTTCATTTTTGAGCATAGCTCAGGCAGGAGGTGAGATACTTATACAGGCTAACAGAGCTACACTAGAGCGAGATTATACCAAAGCCCTAGACCTATATTCTCAGTATATAGCTGTGAATCCGGATGATTTTCGAGGATACTTTAATCGAGGTACTACAGAGTACAATGCAGGTAAATTTACCGATGCCATAGCTGACTTTACGAAGACTTTGCAATTAAATAAAAGGTATAATGAAGCTTATTATTATAGAGGACTGTGTTACGTGGCTACCAATAAATACGTTTCAGCTATTGAAGACTGCACATTCGTACTTACTATCCAGCCTAAGAGTATCCCTTTTCTTAAGCTAAGATCAGAAGCTTATGCAGGACAAAATAAATCGGAACTAGCTCTAGATGATTTAAATATGGCAGTAAGTGTAGATAGGTTATCGGGAGATTTATACAAGCGAAGAGCTGAGCTCAAAGTGACTACGGATGATGTAGAGGGAGCACTTAGAGACTACAGTTCTGTAGAAAAATTAATACCGTCATATAAAATGGTGCACTATATCAAGGGTAACTTATACTTAGAATTAAAGGAAATAGAATTTGCTTGTGAAGAGTTTAAAATTGCCTTAGATAATAAAATAGTAGTGGCTGAAAGAAAACATAAGGAACTCTGTCTCTAAGAGCTAAAATTTGCAAATAGTGAGTGAGTTTTCAAATAATGCATACCTAATCCAATTAGATTTTTACTTTTGCCTTTAACTAAATAAGAGGCTTATGGCAGTATTATTAGATTTCGAAAAACCCTTAGAGGAGCTTATAGAGCAATTAGAAAAAGCTCAAGAGACTCATGCGAAAGGTAAGGTAGATATGAGTGATACCGTATCTCAACTTACCAAAAAAATAAATAACGAGAAGAAAGATCTATACAGCGACCTCTCGGGGTGGCAAAAAGTTCAAATATCTCGTCATCAAGATAGACCGTATACACTAGACTATATAAAAGCTATCTCCAAGAATTTTATAGAACTTCATGGAGATAGAAATGTAGGTGATGATAAGGCTATGGTAGGTGGATTAGCTCAGATAGATAATATGAATGTTATGATTATCGGGCAGCAAAAAGGACGCACCACAAAAGAACGTCAGTACCGTAACTTTGGGATGCCTAATCCAGAGGGATATCGTAAAGCCAAACGTCTCATGCAAATGGCTGAGAAGTTTGATTTGCCGGTGATTTGTCTTATAGATACACCAGGAGCTTTTCCTGGGCTAGAAGCTGAAGAGCGAGGTCAAGGTGAAGCAATAGCTAAAAATCTAATGATAATGGCCACATTGAAAGTTCCTATTATTTGTGTTATAATAGGTGAAGGAGCTAGTGGAGGAGCATTAGGTATAGGCGTAGGAGATAGGGTGTTTATGTTAGAAAACACGTGGTACTCAGTAATATCTCCGGAGAGTTGTTCATCTATATTATGGAGAAGCTGGGACTATAAGGAGAAAGCCGCAGACGTACTCAGCCTGACATCTGATAAGATGCTTGCTAATAAGTTAATAGACGGTATTATACCTGAGCCGCTAGGTGGTGCTCATAATGATCCAGAGACGATGTATAAAACGCTCAAAGCTGAACTTAAGAAAAACATCAAGGAACTGAGCGAACTAAGCCCTAAAAAGCTCGTCAATGATCGTATCCGTAAGTTTAGTAATATGGGTTCGTACTCAGACTCCGCGAAGTAAGTAATCTTGTGTTTCTGGACCTAGATTAAAAAGGACATCTAGGATACTGAGGTTTTCTTCAAACTTTATCTTTGCATCAAACACCTGTGGGTATACACTATTATGTATACGAGTGCTAGTCTCATAATAAACCGCATCTGAGGTATTAATCACACTTTTTTTAGGACACTTTATACATGATAATAGCGTGCTAAACAGTGCTTCATTAAGGGCTAACAGAGTGTCATATTTCTGCATATATACTTCCTCTATTTTATATCCATAAAAAAGATAAAAAGGCGATTTGTGATATGCATTTCGTATGCTTCTCCAGTGCTCTACCTGCCAGTTCGTGCTGTAGTCTATTTTTACTTCTGAGTATGCACCCTTTCGTGTGCTTTTTTGGGTGGGGATGCTTAGCTTTAGTCTACCACTAGCGGTAGCTATCTCATACTGTGAGAGTTCACTCTGCTTCTGATAAGTGTGGTTTATCTGTAGAATAATCTCGGGCCTATGGAGTAAGGCTGACCAGTGCGATATGTTACCTATACAGTGCAATATCATAGGGTGAAGAGTATGGTATCGTCCTCTATTTCTGAAAGTAGTTGAGTCATAGTTTTATTTAGCGTAGGGTGAATGAAGTCAGGGGATAGGTCAGTTATTGGTTTGATCACAAAAGCTCTTTCGTGCATTCTAAGATGAGGGATATTTAGGTCTTCTAGTTCTAAAGAGTCATCACCATAAAAAATAATGTCTATGTCTATACATCTTGGACCCCACTTACGGGTTTTAGTGCGGCCTATGCTATCTTCTATGCTCTGCAATAGCGTTAGACATCTAGAAGCAGAAATGTCTGTGTACAGACATACCGCTGTATTTATAAATAGGGACTGGTGAATATCTCCCCACGGTGGTGTCTGATAAAAGGAGGCAACGGTACTTTTAGTGTCAAATAAGGTATCTATGGACGCAATAGCCTGCAATAAATAAGTATATCGATTGCCTAAGTTCGAGCCAAGACTCAATACGAGTTTATTTTTCATTATTTTTGCTTGAATAAATGGACGATATAAGCTCATACATAAAATACATCATCATTGCAGCAATACTAGCATTTCGCTTTTTTATAAGTGGCAAAAAAAAAGAACAATTGTCAAATAAGAAGACTAAACCTGCGAAAAGAACTGGGACTACTAAAAGCACCACGTCTCTAGGTGATATACTTAGAGAATTAAGTGGCGAGTCTACTACGGCGGTCTCTGAGCCTCAACCAGTCTCTAGTACTATGGACAGCAGGTCTGAAACAGAAGATAGTCAGTATGAATTTGATTCAGAGCAAAGCTATCGTACAGACTCAGTAGGGGTGGAGCCCAGTACCAAAAAGTTGGAAGGGCTTGGCCGTATTCAGTTAGAAGAGGAAAATGGAGACGTGGATTTTGATTTACGCAAGGCTATCATAGCAGAAGCGATACTCACTAGACCTCAGTATTAGCGTCAGCCTTTTCAGGCTTAAATAACCAGTATTTTTGACCAATGTAGGTGAGTGCTACACTTGCGGCAGTAGCTATCACAAAAGCGGCCAACTTGTCAACACCTACTACTAAGGACTGTAAGATTTCATTGGTATCCGAATGAAGCAAAAAACTAAAGGTATAATTAGGTAGTGTGTCGAGCATTAGATTATTCATTCCTACGTTTAGCAAAAGAGCTACGGCATAGAGCAAACTAAAGAGCATGAGCCTTTTATTGTCTTTCTCAGGCTGTTTCCATGTCCAAAACTTATTCAGATTATAAGTGACGAACATCCCAGTACAGAAGCTGATGGCCTTACTTAGATTAGGATCTAAGTACTGTGAAAGGGCAAAGTACACTGTAAAATCTACACCTACGGCGAGAAGTCCACTTATGATAAATTTTGTTAATTGTTTACTTGCTTGGTAGATGGCCATGAGGAGTCAATTCTAAGCTTGCAAAAATAGCTGATTATCTTTTATTTCTGCTTTCATTCCAAAACGTAGTGCCACATTAGGTTTCTGATGCCCAGCTTGGAAACCAAAGTAAATAGGATAATCAAATCCAGCGGTATGTTCCAAGACTATTTCTTCCGCTGTTTTGCCATACGGAATAGCATTGTCATTCATATCGCTCATGCCACCTACTACTAGAGCGGCTAAGTGCTCTAGCTTGCCTGTACGTTTCAGATTCATCATCATGCGGTCTATATGGTACAGATACTCATCTAAGTCTTCTATAAACAGTATTTTACCTCGCGTGTCTATATCAGAAGCTGAGCCACACAGACTATAGAGCATACTCAGATTTCCACCTACTAGTAGGCCAGATGCATCTCCTTCTTTACTCAATGGATTAGAAGCTAAAGTGTAGCTTAAATCTGCTCCCATAAGTGCGGCTATGAGCGTAGTATTAGATTCTTGCTCTTCCAGACTCGGATCATTTGAGATATTCACAGGCATAGTGCCATGTATAGTAGGTGTGCCGTAGTTTTGGTGTATATGTGAGTGAAATACCGTAACGTCACTGTATCCTACAAACCACTTCTGTTGTTTTGCTAAAGGACTAAGATCTAACTGGTCTATCACACGTACGCAGCCATATCCGCCTCGGGTACTTACGATAGCACGTATAGTAGGATCATTTATAAATCCTTGTATGTCTTCTACTTTCTCAGCATCTGTACCCGCCATCTGATGGTGTATAGTATGTATATGCTTACCCAGAACTACTTGGAGTCCATACTTTTCAAAGAAGCGAATGGCAGGTTGTATTTCTTCAGATGCTATAGCTCTGGCTGGTGATACTATGGCTAAGGTGTCACCTTTTTTCAAATACATAGGACGAATATATCGTATCGAGATGGCAATGCAACGTCAATACAATATCTGCATTAACCTTGCACTCTATATGTCGTCTAAAAGTATAATTACCCAATGGGTAGAATTTTTCAATGCGGGGGATGCGGGTGCTCTGTCCGTCTTATACCATAGCCGTGCGGTAAAGGAGTTCGCTACAGGTAAAAGAATAGAAGGCAGACAAAATATTTGGGATACCTACAAACAAGAATTTAGTAGTGCAAAGATGGTTTGCATAGTAGACAGAATGGTAGCTTCAGATGATGTGGTAACCTTAGAATGGAAAGATCCGTTAGGTCTTCGTGGATGCTCTATTTTTCAAATAGTAGATGAGGTCATAGTGCACGAACGCGTATATTTTGATGAGTTGAGCTTTTTGCGAGCACATAAGTTGCCATTACCTAAGGTCTAATCCCTATTAATTGTATCAACTTACTGTTTCTTTCAACTTTGATAAATTGTGCTTACCAAGTTAAATTTACGTCTAAAGGAGTGATTGCTTGCCCCGAGAATTACAAAAAAACCCCGCACAAGGCGAGGCTTTTTAGTTTTTTAAAACTCTGTGTGATCCGAAGATTACTTAAGTTGTTTTTTAAGTTTGTCGTTATTCACAGCATCAGCAAAAGTTTTACCTGCTTTGAATTTTACGGCTACTCTATCTTCTATCTTGATAGTCTTTCCAGTAGATGGGTTTCTTCCGTCTCTAGCTGGTCTGTAAGAAGCTGACCACGTAGCAAATCCTGGGATAGATACTTTGTCACCTGCCTGTACTGCTCCTTGGATAGATCCTATAGTAGCTTCTAGTGCAGTTTTTGCACTTTCTTTTGTGATACCAGCATGTTCGCTGATTGCGTTTATTAATTCTGTTTTGTTCATATCGATTGCAACATAGTATCAAAAGCCCGAATACAAGGGCTTTTTCAATAAAATACTGTAAAAAGTAATTCAGACGTTATCAACGATTCCATTTTAGCGTAAGTCAATGAGGGACTACATTGTGGGATATTTATATTCTATTTTGTTAAAAACAGATTGGTCATTGTTATTTTAACCCAATTTAAACAAGAGCATTGTGATCGTTTAAACAAACTAAAGGTAGATTAAACTATTACATTTGTAGTCACAATTCCACAATATGAATTTCGAATTATCAGAAGAACATTTAATGATACAGCAGGCCGCCAAGGACTTTGCTGAGACTGAATTATTACCAGGTGTCATAGAAAGAGATAACGAGCAGCGTTTCCCTGCTGAGCAAATCAAGAAGCTAGGCGAACTAGGTATGATGGGCATGATGGTGGACCCTAAGTGGGGCGGAAGCGGTATGGACACTGTGAGTTACGTACTTGCTATGGAAGAAATTTCTAAAATAGATGCCAGTGCTAGCGTGGTGATGAGTGTAAATAACTCACTCGTATGCTGGGGATTAGAGAAGCACGGTACAGAAGAACAAAAAGAAAAATACCTTAAACCACTTGCCAGTGGGCAACTACACGGTGGCTTCTGCCTGAGTGAGCCAGAAGCGGGTAGTGATGCTACTAGTCAAAAAACTACTGCTGTAGATATGGGAGACCATTATCTTCTAAACGGTACTAAAAACTGGATCACCAATGGTAGAACAGGAAGTACCTTTTTGGTAGTAGCACAGACAGACGTAGAGAAAGGACACAAGGGTATCAATTGCCTTATCGTCACTTCTGATATGGAAGGTTTTGTGGTAGGTACCAAAGAAGATAAACTTGGAATACGAGGAAGTGATACACACTCACTTATGTTTCAAGATGTAAAAGTACCCAAGGAGAATAGAATAGGTGAAGATGGATTTGGTTTTAAATTTGCTATGAAGGTACTCAGCGGCGGTCGTATAGGTATAGCTGCTCAAGCACTCGGCATAGCCAGTGGTGCATATGAGAGATCATTACAATATGCTAAAGAACGTAAAGCTTTCGGTACAGAAATAATGAATCACCAGATTATCCAGTTTAAACTGGCAGATATGGCTACTCGTATAGAAGCTGCTAGACTCTTTTGTCTCAAAGCGGCGTATTTGAAAGATACTGGAGGTGATTTCCTAGAAGCAGCGTGTATGGCAAAGTTATTTGCCTCTGAGACTGCTATGTGGGTAGCTACAGAAGCAGTACAAATACATGGTGGATACGGATTTGTAAAAGAATACCACGTAGAGCGTATGATGCGTGATGCTAAGATCACTCAGATCTACGAAGGAACGAGTGAGGTACAGCGTATCGTTATCGCTAGAGGGATATTGAGAGATTAGGCTCTGCCTGACTGTTTGATATAGGACAAAAGATTTAGGACGGTTTCACCGTCAGATATATAAAAACGCATTTCGAGAGGAACGCGTTTTTTTTGGATTGGATTTTTCGGACTCTAACTTTTTAATAGACTAGGCTGTGTAGAAGATTCAAAAGGAGCTTAGTCATGTATCTATAGGTCTTGAGTCAAACTAACCCAATCACTTCCTCGGCCACCTCAGCACTCAGAGCTACGCCCATACCGCCTAGTCTAGCAGCCATATAGATATTGGGTTCTAGTTCTTTTACTAGGGGTAGTTTCTTGTTGTCCTTGCCCATTCCCATAATACCGCTCCATTGATGCTCTATAGCGACTTCTCTCCCGAAAATTTGTTCATTCATAAACCGATGCAGCTCGGTGATGATGGTTTTGTTGGACGCTAATTCATAAGAAGTTTCAACAGCTACATCCATATTTCGTGCTCCGCCTAGGAGTATGCGGTGGTCTATATCTCGCCAGTAGTAGTATCCACTATCGTACATATACATTCCTTCGCACGGTAGATTGTCCACTCGCTCACTTACTATCACTTGCCCGCGGCAGGGAGTTATGTCTTCGGCTATCAAATGACTCGTAAATGCATTGGTACAGAGGATTAGATTCTTTGTTTTAAGTGTTAAGTCTTGTGCGGTTTGTACCTCTATAGTATCTCCATTAGACCATTCTTTTACTTCTATTCCTCCGTAGAGTTTTATGCCTAGTTGCTGAGCGTACGCATAGATAGTATCGTATAGCTTTCCAGTGTTGAGTTGACCTTCATACGCATTGTGTATGGCACCTATAGTATTGGGGAGCGGAGTATTACTGCGGTACGAGAATACATTATCTAGCTTAAGCTCGTGGTAGAGTATGGTATTGATTCCTTGCAGACTGTCAATCCCTTGTGTTAGGTAGGTCTTGTTGTTTTTGGTAAAGATCTCGCAGCTTCCGAGTTCCTCATAGCCTATGTTTTGGTCGCCGAATTTGCTTCGCAGTTTTTGCAAACCAGCGTATCGTTTTTTGATAGTAGCGTACACATTTTCTACGCTGTCGTTTTCTAGATCATCTAGGATCTCACTCACATTGGCAAAGCACCCAAAACCTGCATTACGTGTACTTGCTCCTAGTCCCCAAGCGTGACGGTCTATCACTACTACCTTAGCTTTAGGCTCTTTTTCTTGTATGTTAATAGCTGTTTGTAGACCTACTAATCCCATTCCTATGATGAGGTAGTCTATGTCTGTTAGCAAGTATTCTTTTTCCCAGTAGGAGTAGTTCATTTGTGGCGAATGTACTGACAATGTTAGTCTTTGGACAGAATATTTCGTTTTACACTTAGTTTTAGATAAGTTATGTAAAACGTGGATTTCGGCAAGTTTACTTTAGAATGTATCTCATTACCTGAATCAGATGATTTAAAGTAGTAAGGAAGCATATACTGGAATGATGGACTGATATACCAACTCTCTGCTACTTTAATGTTCCCCTCAATTAAAAAGGTTGGAACGACAGCTTTATTAGAAATGTCTAAGTATTCATTCATTGAAATGCCACTAATTTGATGGTCTTCTAAGTACGCTAATTCTAAACCAGTGGAGAGTCTCTTCTGTTTGCCGAAACTATATAGGAAATTATAGCCAACATCCCACTCAGTTCTTTTAAACTCTCCATTGTAATCAAGGCCTAAATCGGGTCTAAGATCTCGATTTTTAAGAGAATGCTCGAAGTTAATATACCGAGCAGTTACTCTGTGAGTTATTCTGTTATTTTGTCTTTCTAATAAATAACTATTGGCTACTTGATGAGTGAAGAAAGAGCCCATTGGATAACTTCTACCAAATTGAAAGCTTAATTCTGTCATCTCATACAAGCCTAATCCCACTCTATATTCTACCTGACCTTTTGCTATAGAAATGGAGAGTATGAGAAGAGTAGAAAGTGTTAATTTAGGAATGATAGAATTTTTCATATTGTCTCAAAGATAGCGAATTTTATTCAGTGGAGAATAATGGTAGCTAGCTTTAGGGCTAATACCAAATGACTTAGCCTGCGTCTTATTTTCTGTAACTCACTAATACACTTTGGCTTAGCTTTTTGATAGGAGAATTAGGATGCGTAGCATAGTGGTCCATCTTAGTAAGTAGTTGGATAAATGAAGTGTTATTCCAGAGTCGATTTAGCCGTATAAACATGCCGTAGTACTGAAAACGAACAGACGTGAAACCTGCTTTAGCAGAAACTAGTTCTGTATTGGAAAGAGCCCTATCGTCTGCTTCTGTAAGGTGTTTTTGCCAGGCTTTTTTGTTCAAGATGCTCGGTCGGTAGTTGCTTGTGTATTGCCTACGGGAATAGTGTTTTGCAAGTAATCGAAAATTGCACTGTTTTCTATGGGCTCGGTAAAGGAGGCTGTACCACCTGATTTTAATACACGATAGGCTTCGTGTACTGCTTTTTTTACGCCTTGCTTAGGTAGGTGGTGTAATATGGCACATCCTACTACCGCATCAAAACTAGCATCATCAAAAGGTAAGTTGTCTATGGACCCGCATATAAACGAGCAGTCGACTTCATTTTGTTTGGCAGTTATTGTTGCTAGTTTTACGAGGTCTTCACCGATATCTATTCCTACGACTTTCGCTCCAAGCTTAGCTAGGAAAATAGAGAACTCACCTCTGCCCGAGCCATAGTCTAAGATTTTTAGAGGGGTATTGCTACCTTGTATTTTCGCATTGAGTAGAGCAAGGAGGTCTTTTTGGTTTTGTGTAAGCCAGAGATTTTCTAGGTTGAATCGCTCTGGATCAGACGCTATCACGCTTAGGAGACTTTTACCATATACCTCATTCCATCTTTTCTGGTCTTTGAAGGTGTGGTCTATGTCCTTGTGGTCACGGCTTAGCATTGTCAGTATAATTCTAATTTTCAAAGTTATGATAACTGTTCAATAGGAATGTAATGAAGTTTCAATTTTCTCTGAAAATATTCAATCTTTTAATCACCCCATTGTGTCAGTCCTACCACCCATTCAGCTTCTTTAGTCTAGAGCGAATTCCGCCTGTGGTCCTATTGAAGTGGGTCGACATTACACGAGTAGGGATTCCTTCATCATGCATCTGAAGAAGTTCAGCGTCCAGTTCTTTGGTCCATTTTTGGTAGGATTGTTTGCTAGCTTCATTCACGCTACTCCTTTGAGTTTTCTCTTTTAGGTAGGATCTGATCGCTCTATCTGTTTCAGTATTGGAGTCCTTTTCTTTTTTCTCGGTTTTCAGGATATGAAGAGAAGGCGTTGGGCCTATGCCATCGGGCACTAGGTTTTCGGGTATGTAGAGGTGGTTCCTTGTCCTGGTCACAGCTACATAGAGGAGATTGATCTCCTCGTTTAGCCTACTAGGGTCTGCGTCATCCTTGTCTACCATTACTTTTAGGCGTTCTTCTCCTACGAAATCGTTGACTAGTTGTACAGAGTCGTATTCCATTCCCTTGCAGCGGTGCACCGTGCTAAAAATCATTTGAGCCTTATGTTTATCCTCATTTGCTACGTGCTTATCTTTCAGGTCTTGTAGTATTTTAGGTATCTCGTTACCGTACTCTTTTACTATCTCTAGCATGAGTCCTAGCTGCACATCGTCTGTCTGTTTGATGTACTCTTCTAGATCGTCCACACTACTCATCTGCTTTATTATCGGGTCACGTACTAGTCGTTTTTTACCGTTTTGCAGATTGAGCACATCATAGAGCGATGCACCATCATCTGCATAGGTGTACGAGTTCAGATTTCCTTCAAAGTAGATATGCTTTATGTTCTTATTTTCTTTGATGAATTCTATAGCTCTGAGGAGCAAGCCTAAGTTGGTGCGGGCTATGGTGGCTTTCA
>Ga0306865_1000264_pt1 | contig 25902 bp, 20 predicted proteins | sample AntRauTorckE5431_FD_190441 | JGI IMG/M metagenome (GOLD analysis project Ga0306865, IMG submission 190441) | Saline lake microbial communities from Rauer Islands, Antarctica - Metagenome Torckler E5 #431 (v2) (version 2) | ecosystem: Environmental > Aquatic > Non-marine Saline and Alkaline >... | reverse complement strand
AATTCTGTTACAGACTGAATAGGTCTAGGAGTAAGAAAACAATCTTCCATAACTTGATTTCCAGAATGGTTAAATCTCCAAAAATATCCCAAGCTCAACTAGTATGCTCTTAAAGGGTCACCTCTAATAGTTTTTACACTTGATGTTAAAGATTTTTACCATTTCGGTACTAGTATTAGTCAGATAAGTACAATAGAAACGGACTGTAAAATCAAGGATATTTGGATAAATCTACCGGCAGAAGATGTAGGACTATTGCTAAACACTTTAGAGTTAATTAAATTAAAAGAGCTTATAGGACTAAGTTTACACGCTGAAAAACTCAATGCAATGTTAAGTGAAGTGGGATTGAGAAATCCGAAATAAAAAGCCTTAGTAAATAGTTTCATACTCAAAGGAATAAAATGTCAAGGTAAGTTTGCTCAACAATCAGGTGAAAGTAGAGCAATGAGTGAACTAAATGTATTCGCACAAACTCACTGAAGCATACAACATTTATACTCTTTTACACTTGATTTTATATTAAAAACAAGAAATCAACTAATCTTCGCAAAACCTAGGATTAACTAATACCAATAAAACCCGAGGCTGTAAGTTTTCTCCAACCAATAACCACTTTACTACCTTTAGCAAGAGGTAGTAAAATTTATTTTTTGTTGACTTGCAGCATAATTAATACGGATCTACAGACTCTTGTCAGATCTGTAATCATTCCTGAGGTACCTGTACAAGCGTATAGCGAAAGAAATTACTAAAATCAACGCTATCAATCCTACCAATCCATACACCCAACTCATATTAGACTTCACTACTACTAGCATGACCACAGCTACCAATAATATAGTTGGCACCTCGTTCCATAGCCGGAGTTGCTGACTAGACAATTTGTAAATACCTGATTTATGCTGTTTTACTAAATAATGTAATGAGACCTGATACCCATAAAGCAGCCCTACAAAACATAGTTTTATTTTTAGCCACATAGGCCAGGTGGGGTAACTCCATACTAGTGATACACCCATGACTAGTGTAATAACTGCAGAAGGTAATGTTATAGCCCAATACAATCTTCCTATCATTATAGTAAATTGCTTCTGCAGAATACTTCTTTCTATTGCTACTTTATCACAAGCTTCTCTATCATAAATAAGTAACCTAACCAAGTAGAACATTCCTGCAAACCAGGTAATCACGAAGACAATATGAACTGCTTTAAAGTATAGGTAAGTCATCTATGCATTTGTAATAAGACTATCTACTGTCTTTACCCAGCCATCACTGGCATTTAGACATGGGACTACATGGAAATCATTACCACCAGATTCTATGAAATTTTCCTTTTCTTCTAAATGAAGTTCTTGTAACGTTTCGAGACAGTCAGTCACAAATGCTGGACTAAGCACAATCAAGTCTTTGATTCCTTTTTTAGGCATAGATTTCAGTACGTCTGTGGTAGATGGCGTGAGCCACTTATCTGTACCTAACCGTGATTGGAAAGAAACAGAATATTTGTCTTTGGACAGACCCAATTCCTTAGCTACTAAGTCTGTAGTAACTTTAACCTGATGATTATAACACGTTTTATGAGCATCATTATCTATGTCACAGCAATTTTCACACTTAAAGCAATGGCTCCGAGTCACGTCTGTTTTTTCCACGTGTCTCACGGGAATACCGTGATAGCTAAATAAGATGTGATCGTGCTTCTTTTCTAAAAATGGCTTTAATGTAGCTGCGACGTTCTTTATATATTGAGCATTGTCATAAAAGGGACTTACCACCTTTAGTATAAATGATAGCTTTAAGTCGCTGTAAGCTTCCCTTACATGACTAACAGCAGTTCCATAGCTACTCATCGCATAGTGGGGATATAGCGGTAAAAAAACAACTTCTTCTAGCTCAGGATTATCTTTAACTATTTGAGCTAGCACCTCTTTAGGTGCTCCTTTGCCATATCGCATGCAGACATATGTAGGTAACTTAGAGTAAGCTTCTACTTTTTCGGCAAGCTGATTGGTCATCACTATTAGTGGAGAGCCTTCATCTGTCCATACAGATTTATATTTTTCTGAACTCCCTTTTGATCTAAAAGGTACTATTATTCCTTTAACCAAAATGGTTCTCAATAATTTAGGAACATCAACAACACGTTCATCCATTAAGAACTCACTGAGATACTTTTTAAGATCCTTGATTGATGTAGAATCCGGTGAACCCAAATTCATTAATAAAATTACTTTATTTGCCATATATACTATTTAAACTTTCGAATTGCCGTTAATGTTTTATCAATATGACTACTACTTATAGCATCACTTATAAACCAAGTCTCATAACCTGATGGTGGAAGATAGATACCGTGAGATAGCATAAAATGAAAAAATTCATTGAATTTCTCTATGCTCGAAGGTGTGATATCTTCAAAATTTGTTATTTCTTTTTCTCCAAAAGAGATAGATATCATGCTTCCTACCTGATTAATGCTATTAGCAATTCCGTTTTGGCTTAAAATCTGATGAATCTCTTTTTTTAATAGGGCTCCTGTATTTTGAATGTTTGTATATATCTCTTGATTCTCATTAAGTACTTTTAATGTAGCATAACCTGCACTCACAGCTAATGGGTTACCACTCAAAGTTCCTGCTTGATACACCTGACCAAGTGGAGCTATATGATTCATGATCTCTTTTTTACCACCGAAAGCTCCTACTGGCAATCCGCCACCTATGACTTTTCCATAAGTCACTAGATCTGCCTCTACACCCATAAACCCCTGCACACCGCCAGGAGTTATTCTAAAACCTGTCATTACCTCATCAAAGATGAGTACCGTACCGTTAGTGTTGCAGAGTTCTCTTAGTTTTTCTAGAAAACCGTCAGCAGGTCTTATACATCCCATATTACCCGCTATAGGCTCTATAATTAGAGCCGCTATTTCGTTTGGGTAGTCTTCAAATAACTGCTCCACTGCTGCTACGTCATTATAAGGAGCTACCAGAGTATCATCTGTTACTGCTGAGGGTACTCCGGGTGTGTTCTGTATATTAAGTGTAGCTAATCCACTACCAGCTTGTACCAAAAACGGGTCTGCATGGCCATGGTAACACCCAGAAAATTTAATAAATTTATTTCTCTTAGTGTAACCTCTAGCTAGCCTTAATGCACTCATACAAGCTTCCGTGCCACTGCTGACAAAACGTATTAAATCAAGACTTGGCACCATTGTTTTAATAAGCTCTGCGAGCTGAGTCTCCACTTCTGTAGGTGCACCAAAGGTGGTAGCTAATCTAAGTTGTTCTTGTATAGCTGAAACTACATCTTTGTGATTATAGCCCAATATCATAGGACCCCACGAATTAATATAATCTACATATTCATTACCATCTACGTCATAGAGAAATGCTCCATTTGCCCTTTTCATAAAAACGGGATTACCTCCTACGCTTTTAAAAGCTCGTACAGGTGAATTTACACCGCCTGGTATGCTCTTCTCTGCCTGTTTAAACATCCTTTCACTTTGGATGTATCTATTGCTTACACTTTGTATCATGTCAGTTTATTAGTTTTACGATATCTTTAGCAAAATAGGAAGCGATTAAATCTGCTCCTGCTCTTTTTATCGATAAGGTAACCTCTAGCATAGTAGACCTTTCGTCTAACCAGCCTTTCTGTGCTGCTGCTTTTATCATAGCATACTCTCCACTTACTTGGTAGGCAGCCACAGGAACAAGACACTCATTTTTGGCTTCTCGAATAATATCTAAATAACTCAAAGCTGGTTTTACCATTACAATATCTGCTCCTTCTTGTATATCTAACTTTATCTCTTTGATAGCTTCTAGTCTATTCGCAGGGTTCATTTGATAGGTCTTTTTATCCCCAAAACCAGGAGCTGAGTTAAGTGCCTCTCTAAATGGCCCGTAAAAAGACGAAGCGTATTTAGCACTATAACTCATTATACCCGTCGTATGAAACCCTTCTTGCTCCAATATGCTGCGTATAGCTCTTATTCTTCCATCCATCATATCGCTAGGTGCTATAATATCTGCTCCTGCCCGAGCGTGACTTAGTGCCATCTGTGAAAGTACTGAAATGGTATCATCATTAAGAATAAGACCTTCACGCACAATTCCGTCATGTCCATAGCTAGAATAAGGATCTAATGCTACGTCTGTCATCACACACATTTCCGGCACTGCTCGCTTAACAGCACGAATACTTTTTTGCATCAAACCATCTGGATTCAGTGATTCTGTACCCGCATTATCTTTTAAGTTATCTGGACATTTTACAAAAAGTAAAACACTCTTGATACCTAACCTCCACAAACACTCTACTTCTTTCACCGTCAAGTCTAAGCTGCGGCGATAGTAATCTGGCAATGAACTAATTTCTTCTTCTACTCCTTCTCCATCTACAATAAATAGTGGAGCAATAAAATCATCTGCACTTAATCTCGTCTCAGCCACAAGACTTCGCAAGGCTTCTGTACTACGAAGGATTCTTGGTCTTTTTATCATTTTACTAACCAGTCTTTGGGTTGTTTTAAAATATTTATTAATTCTTCTTCTTTGCTATCTGGTGCCGGTACGTGATTATAATCCCACCTAACCTTTGGTGGCAGACTCATTAGTATGGATTCTATTCTACCCTTAGTTTTAAGTCCGAAAAGCGTTCCTTTATCATGTATTAGATTAAACTCCACATAGCGACCTCGCCTTAACTCTTGCCAAATTTTATTATCTGTAGTATAGATATCCTCTTTTCTACGCTTTACTATTGGGACATATCCCTCTATAAAAGCACTTGCATGTGACGTGACAAAGTCAAACCAATGCTGAGCACCTAAAGACTCATCTCCACGCAAGTGATCATAGAATAATCCGCCTACTCCCCGCGCTTCATCCCTATGATGATTATAGAAATAAGTATCGCAAGCTTCCTTATATGTACTATAATAATCTGTATCAAAATTATCACATACACTTTTCTGTGTGTGATGAAAATGGATTATATCTTCTGGCACTATATAATATGGAGTCAGATCCGAGCCCCCACCGAACCACTGATCCACCACTTCTTTCTTATCATTATACAATTCAAAGTAGCGATAGTTTGCGTGCACAGTTGGTACATGAGGATTATTAGGGTGCAGCACTAAAGATAGTCCGCATGCAAAAAAATCTGCATTATCGACCTTGAGATATTCTACCATAGAAGGTGGGAGCTTCCCGAATACCTCAGAGATATTTACTCCTCCTTTTTCAAAGACCTCTCCTTCTGATATAATCCTAGTGCGGCCGCCGCCGCCGCCATCTCTAGTCCATAGCTCTTCTTTAAAGGCGGACTTTCCATCTTCTTTCTCTATAGCTTCGCATATTTCTTCTTGCAGTTCCTTGATGAATGCTACAAACTCATTTTTAAAGCTTTGCATTGTTTTAAGCAGAATATTCTTTTACCGCATCTACAAATGCTTTGGCATGGTCTACTGGTATATGTGGCATAATACCATGTCCTAAGTTAGCAATGTACTGCTGTGGCCCAAATGCATCAATCATTTTTCGAACTTCTCTTTTCAGTTCAAGAATGGGAAGCATCAGTTTATGCGGATCAAAATTACCTTGAAGTGTAATGCTATTATCCGTTAATTTTCTCGCATACTCTGCTTCTATACACCAGTCTATGCCCAATGCAGATGCCTTAGACTTAGCTAAATCTGAGAGAGCATACCAACTACCTTTAGCAAACACAATAACAGGAGCTACATCACTAATAGCGTCTGTAATCTGCTCTAAATAAGGTTGGGCAAACACTTTAAAATCTTGAGGAGATAGTAGCCCACTCCAACTATCAAAAAGCTGTATCACGTCTGCTCCTGCAGCTACTTTTCTTTTCAAATACTCAATCGTCACAGCTGTGATTTTCGCGAGCAACTGATGAGCTAATTCAGGATTACTAAAGCAAAAATCTTTTGCTTTAGTAAAGGTTTTGCTTCCTTGTCCTTCTACCATATAGCATAGTATAGTGAAAGGTGCACCCGCAAATCCTATGAGAGGTACTCTTCCGTTTAGTTCTTTTTTGGTAAGCGTTATAGCATCATATACATACTGAAGTCTATCTGCACCTTCCATAGCATCTATTAGATTATCTACGCTTAACTGACTACTTATGGTATTGGGCAAGTAGGGTCCTTTGTTTTCCACCAATTGCACTTCTTGTCCCAATGCCTGAGGTATCACTAATATATCCGAAAAAAGTATCGCCGCATCTGGACCTATAATGTCTATAGGCTGTAGTGTAATTTCGGCAGCTAGCTCTGGAGTTTGCACCCGTGTAAAGAAGTCATACTTCTTTCTCAGAACCATATACTCCGGCAGATATCTGCCTGCTTGTCTCATCATCCACACCGGAGGTCTATGTACTTTTTCTCCTTTTAGTGCTCTTAGTAATAAAGGTTCTTCTTTCATCTTATCGGTGTATAATAGTTTATAATCTTTTTAATAATGTCTTCTTCTGATGAACTCTCAGAAACTAAAATTCTTTTAAAACCCTTATGAATTCCATAATCTGCAGTTGTATGACCTATACAAAATATCGGTTTATCTTTTTGTAACGCATTACACGTCAAAAAAGCATCTATTTGAGAAGGACTGAAAAATGCAACACCAGCATAATCATCCCATGTGTACTCTTGCTTTTCTTTATAATATACTTCTATCGCAGTATATTTAATATTTTGGGATACCAATACATCCTGCAAATCTGCAAGCCTAATATTACTTGTGAGATGTAACACTTCCTTTACTCCATCTTTCTGAATACAAGCTGATAATTGCTTAGAGTTCGTCGCCGTCCCTTTAACCTTAAAACCTAGTTTTTTAGCATACTCTTGAGTTCTACCACTTATGCAGTATACTACATGGTCCTTAGGGATTAAATCTAGTCCTGCTATCTTCTCTAAAGCAAGTAATGCATGTTTGCTCGTGAAAACTAAATTCCTACTTTGCTTTTGCAGCAGACTAACTAGATCAGGAGGATTCAAATAAGTGATTTTCACCAAGGGACAATCTACTAATTGTATGCCATGACTTAGAGCTATATTCTTATTCCCTTTTTCGATATGTCTTGTGCACGCTATCTCCACTTTAATCCAGTTTTATGAGCGAATCGCGTATTTCTTTACCTCCAGATTCTAATAACTGCTTAGCGGCTAATCTTCCTATTGTTTCCCAGTTTTCAACTTCTAATTCCACAGATACTTCTTGCTGGCCATCTTCACTAAGTATACATCCTTTGATATTCCAAAGATCACCCTTTAATTCAGCGTGTGCACCTATAGGCATGGTACATCCTCCATCTAGATGGTATAAAAAATCTCTTTCTATTGATGTTGCTATGCGACTAGTTTCATCATTTAACTTTTTACATATATCTACAGAATAAGCGTCATCTTTTCTACAAAATACTCCTAGAGCTCCCTGTGAAGGTGCTGGTAAAATATCTGCAATCTCTACTGTGTTGTCTAGCTGTATCCCTAACCTTTCTAAGCCAGCAGCAGCAAATATTGCAGCATCCATGTTGCTATCTTCTTTTAGTTTCTTCAAGCGAGAATTGACATTGCCTCTTATAGGAACTACTGCGTGTAGGGGGAACCTTTTCAACCATTGAGCTTTTCTTCGTAAACTACTAGTAGCCACTGTAAAGTCACTTCTATTTGTAGCGAATGGATTGTCTTTTTTATATACCAGCACATCCTTATGGTTTCCTCTAAGAGGCACCGCTACTAAGGATAGCCCTTGAGCATACACTGTGGGGACATCTTTTAGAGAGTGCACAGCTATATCTATCCTACCATTAAGCAATGCAAGATCTAATTCTTTAGTAAAAATTCCCTGAACACCTAATTCATACAATGGGCTAATCAAGTCCATTTCTCCTTGGCTAATAATTTCTACAATCTCAATCTCATATCCTTCTAATTCTAATTCACTCTTCACATAGTTGGCCTGCCACAGAGCCAGCCGACTATTTCTGGTACCTAACTTTAATGCTTTCATATACCTTCTAAATTGACCTATGTCCTAGTAAGGTCCTGTAATACTTTCGAAAAAGAATTCTTATTTTGTTTGATATACTCTAAGGGCAACTCATTTTTAGGAATGACATTTGCGTCATTCTTTTTTATAAACTGAACGTAACTGCCTATCATTTCATTGACAAATCCAGATACTACTTCTGGTTCTATCTGCATCAAAAATGGACACACCATAGATTGCTCTAATACATCAGATTTCAAGATTCTTGCACTCTCTGATTTTTGATAAAAATTACTCCAATCTTTGAATACCTTGATTTCACTTGAAATAATCTCATGAGCTTTTGGTAAATCTGCATTTCGCTTATCTAAAGTTTTATTGATGATCTTGGCCAAGTCTTCATTAGACACTACAGCATTACTATCCCCTATTTCATCGTCTACAGAGCTAGGGCTAGATAAGTCTATAATAACTTTCTTCTGTAATCCTGTATTCGCTGTTAGTATCGGACTTGATAAATCAGAAACGGCAGTTATAACAATATCATAATCGTTGGCCTGCTCATTAATGGTGCTGTAATCGATGACTAGAGCTCCAGTTTCTTTTCCTAATTCTACGGCTCTGGCACTAGTCCTATTACTCAATGTCAATTGACATTTGGGAAAATAATGGACCAAGTTACGTGCTATATTAGTCCCAAAACTCCCCACACCTATCAATAAGATTTTCTTATCCTCTCTTAGATTGTTGTTTTTCAGATACTCAATAACTGCGTAGGACAAACTAGTAGTTCCATCTGAGATGCTTGTAGTATTACGAATATATTTAGCTGCCTTTATACAACTGTCTGCCAAACGCTTAAAATAACCACTCACACTGCCTATATCTTTTGCCTCGGCTACAGCTCGCTTAAACTGCCCTATTATTTCCAAGTCGCCTATAAGCTGAGATCCTATGCCACTTGCCATTTGAAAAAGGTGCAGAATAGCCTCATCTCCTGAATACATAAACGGAATATATTGTTTATCTCCTCCGAGTATTTCAATATATTTTGACAAGGCTACATCTTTATTCCCTATTCCGTAAAACTCTAGCCTATTGCACGTATTTAATGTCATAAATGCTTCTGTACCCGCAACCTTAAGCATATCACGATATAAGTTACACTTCTGCATATCGGTAATCGATGGAATTTTATTTTTACCCGAAACATTGGATAAATGATTGATTCCTATTGCATATATTTTATCGCTTCTCAACTTTTTTATTCTTAACTACAAACGAATTAAGACTATATCCCATCTTTAAAATACCCTATACAGAAAAATAAATACCCGAAAATGAAAATCAAATTGCCGTATGTTGATTCAGATTAATATCCCGCTCAATAAAATTAGTTAATGCGCTATTAATCAGTAAATTAGTTATGTATTCATTTGAATTTTAATATAATTATTTATACTTATAATCAGTATAAATAATACTTTTACATAATAAAAGCACCCGAAAACGTAAACCTCAATTCATATTGCAACACATTAAGTCAGAAAAGTAAACTAAATCATGAGTCGGCTATTTAGGTAAGGACAAGAAAGACTCTTTGACTACCTACTGATTTTAAGTACCCATTAAAAACTGTCATTTTAACTTAGGATGGCAACTTTCTTCAATGGCTTTGTAACTTAGATCTTAATTTTTCAAAATGTTCCATTCCTCTATGCTTGTATGTTATTTAAATAAAATATTCCCTATTAGTGACGGCACCTTACCCTAGGATAAAAGGACAATCACTCGAGCATTAGTCCTCCCATCTCATGACATTTGCAAACTGTACATTCTAACTCAAACTGGAGTATTTAAATACTTTAAATGTAGAATTACCCATATAGTAACTAATAAGTCGCGTAATACACACGGAGCTAACTACTCCTAATTTTAACCCTATTAGCCTGCAATCGTTTAGTTCATATTATGCTATCTGTCTTCTAAGTTTAAGACTTTTTCTATTTTCACCATCTTGCCTATGTTCGATCTATCCTTCGTGCAACTCAACTTCTCCAGTCAGCCTTTGGCGGACAGGGTGTTTTAAGGCGCTTATACAGATTAAGTCATCAAACACCAGGACTATTCTGATTCTGTGTCACAAATTTTGTTGTTATACATTCCTACCTGAGGCAAGGCAGGCTTTGCATATCGGAGTGTATCCTGAGCTATTTCGGAGAGGCTATGACTTTCAGCCACAGGCTTTCAGGCTAAATATATGACTAAAAATTGATGTCCATTTCTCAAAATACTCTCACAGTCTTTAATCACTCAATCCGTATTATGCATAGCTTACAATACACTTCAATATGACAAAAATTCGTAACCATTTAATTCGTGATTCAGATAAGAAATAATCCTGACATCTGGTACTTACCACTATAACGAAGTATAGAGAGTACTACTTCCTCCCAAAAGTATACCCCAGAGTAAGATAACCGCTCCTCGGCTCGCCAGTGATAATACCGGGACCTGGATAGCTAAGTGCTCTACGCGTAAAGTATGTTCTATCAGCCAAGTTACTCATTGTAAGCTTGATTGATAGATTTCCTTTGGCATACCCCATAGATATATCATGAAGACTAAACTTAGGAACCACACCCCGTGTAGCGTCACTTACCAACCGACTATTATTAGCATCTGTGAATTGCTCTGACTGATAACTGTACTGATATGATGCATAAAACGCTTTGTATTCTGCAGTAAGACCCGTTTTGAAAATATGAGGAATGACAAACTCTAGCTTATTACCTACAAAAGAGCTAAGACCCTCAAGGTAGGCTCCGTCTATAAAACTATAGTTAACAAATGCATCTACACCCCAGTTCTTACTCTTCACCTGTAGTACGTCCAATATACTAAGCCTAAAATAAGACTCTAAACCTCGAGAATAAGCCTTGCCTATATTCGTACGATATGCCATCAGTTGATTTGCTCCATTTGTATTCACCACAGTTTCGGCTATCCCTATCCTATTGTTATACCCTAGATAAAAAAGACTCACATCCATCCAAAATACCTTGGGAACCAAATAGCCACGCAGCGTTATATCTATATTGTATCCAGACTCATCTTTAAGGTTTGGGTCTATTCTCAGATTTGGATTGGTTACAGTAATGTCTGAGAAGTTAATGGAGCGATAGTTTTGTGTAATATTACCGAGCAGCTCTAAAGCCTTAAACTTCTTAGACACGCCAATACCAAATAGCGGGAAATGCCTAAACTCCGAACGAGAAACAAACACCGTATCCTCAAAAATCAGTCTGCCACCAGATATAAGTCTATTCTTATAAAAACCGTCAGCCGTAGTCTGAATAGCCTCGTACCTAAGGCCAGGAATTACCGAAAGGCCGTATGGTAACCTAAATATGTTTTCTATAAATAACGCTCCATTATTACCTGGATGTGTATAGCTGGATACGCCCACACTCTCCGAGTTCAAAAACGAAAAATCTGCATCAGATTCCGCACTAGAAAAACCCTGCATACTTTTATTTCCACCTCTGTAAAGTCGCGTACCGAGTAATATAGTCGCGGGCATTCCTTTCACTTTATAGTTTTGTAGCAGACGCACTTCTGTACCATAATTATTGAACTCTCCAGAAATCAGATCTCTGTTTCTGCTAGGATCAGGCCTATTGGGTCTGCTCAGGTCTCCCACAGATTTTCGCCCAGCGTCTAAAGCAAATATTCGAGCATTTAGTTTCATTCCATTGCCAAACTGCTTATTAAACAATAGAGCATATAGATTCCAATCTACACTGAACCAATTACGTGTTCGTTTACTCTGAAAAGCATCTTCCTTAAACTCTCTATCCGTAAGCCCACCTGGCTGCTGAGCGAGATAATTCATGTGTGTATACTGGGCAGTAATACTCATTGATTTGGACACATCATACACCCCAGAGAGGTATGCTGTATTTTGGTCAAATCCTGCATTGGGCTGAAAGCCGTCTCCTACTTTTTTCTGAAAGAAACCGTAGTATTTCCACTTTTTGTGCTGTCCGCCTATGCTCGTAAAACTCTTGAGAAAACCAAATGCCCCAGCACTTAGACTTTGGGTCACTACCAATGGCCCTTCTTCTCTTTCTTTGAGCTGATAATCTAACAACCCCCCAAAATGAGGACCACTCTGCAATGCTGCTGCACCACGTACCAGATTAATCTGTGCTACTGCTTCTGCAGGTGGCACGTAGTACGACTCTGGATAGCCGAGTGCGTCTGCACTTATATCATACCCATTTTGCCGTGTGTTAAAATTACTTGTTCTGTTGGGATTGAGACCTCGTGCACCTATGTTGAGCTGTAAACCAGAAGCATCGTTTTCCCATATATTCAGACCTGGAATACTCTTAAAAAGAAGTCGCGTACTACTATTGGCAAGGTTTACACTTTTGTAATCTGGGAGTATTACCTCTGTCTTTTTAGCGGCAAAAATCTCTGTTCCTTTCACACTACCCAGCGTAGGACTTTGTAGTTGCCCATTCACTAAAACCTGTCCTATATTTTGAATAAGCGGCAACGGTCTTAGCACTATACTATTCAGACCTGCTACCAATCGCATTTTACCTAGCAGTGGCTGATAGTTACTTAGCTCCAAGGAATACTTGATTTCGCCTACTGGCAATTCTCTAAGCATAAAGGTGTCACTACTTTCTAAGTTTACAACTGTATTAGCAATAGTAAATATGCCTGTACAATCTGACTCACCCAAAACCTTCACACGCAGCGTAGCCTGAGAAAACCCTACTAACGTACAAAGTAGAGCTATATATGCAGTTAATACTCTCACTTTACACTACGATATATTATCCAAGGCTTATCACTCCAGTCATCTTGCACTTGTAGTAAATCTAAATCTTGCTGGATAAAACGCTGAGATACTCTCCCATTGATGGTAATAAAAGAAGCTACACTCACAGCAGAACTTTTCACGATATCGCTATTTCGAGCTGCTATATGCTGAGCAAATTGAACCATAAAATCAGGCTGTATAGCCATTTGCTTCTCTTGAAACTCGGTAAGATACTGCCTATTGTCAATCTCCATATAGCGATCGTCAGCTTTATCTCGTAGCGTAAATGTAGCTATGCCCGCCTTTTCTAAGAGCATAACCCGCCAACCAAAACGATAACCAAGTTCTGTGACCATAGTATTCCCCGAGTACGCCAAATGACGAAGCGGTAGTAGAAGTTGAACCGTAAAAAACACGAGCATAGTAATCATCAGGTATGGCTGAACTCTTGGTACATTTTCTTTGGTGGGTGCAAAGGTATTTTTCTGAGCGTACAATCGCTTGTGAAACACATCTCCAAAGAAGATAAGATTACTCACTATCATGAGCCAAGGAAAGATGCCGATATTGAAAAAGACGGCTGTGAGTATATGAAATACGACTACTGTAAAATACGCCCATCTGCGAGTGGGGCCGTAAAGCAAAAAGTAGATTATAGTGCAATCATATAATGCAGCAAACCAACTGAATGCAAATGCAGTCTGAGTATACTTGAGTAAACCGCCTACTAATGGGAGATCCTGATACTCTAAAAGCCAAATACGAAGTGGCATGGCTTGGAGAAGCCAATCACTATTGAGCTTAGCCAAACCCGCAAAAGTGTAGACCAGTGCTATTTGTGCTATTAGTATTAGTATGTAAAACCGTGAAATCTCAGAACGTGGTGTTACTGCCCCTCTTCTTACATCCAAAGAAAAATAACGATGTGCTGGTGCACACAATAGCAATATTCCAAAGAGAATTACCAGGTAGTGATGATTGAGATAATTAGTAGCATCTACCAGCTCAAAATAGGTAAATAGCAATAAGAAAAGACTCAATGCATATCTATAAAACAAACCTACAGCCACACAAAATGCAGCTAGTATCATCACAGCAAAGAGAGGCTTAATGAGTGCCTCGGGACACATCTTCACCCAATGAAATCCGAAATATTTGAAATGAAAGGATGGCTCAATAAATAGAGAATCTATCCAGCCTTGATACCAAAACCGAATAGAACTAAAAAAAAGCAGTAGCCCATAGGTAATTCTAAACGTAACTAAGGGAGTAATGCTTTTACTCCTATTTAGAAATCGGGCTACTGCTTTCACACTATTTTTTACTTAATCCGAATCACTCGGATTATCTACATACGTAATGGGAATACACATTACGCTAGGCAAGTCACTCTTTATGTAAATCACCTGCTGAGTCATACTATTATATGTAGCTATGACTTCGTCTTTTTGTTGGTCTACTGCAGTACTGAGTGGGCCGTTTATTTTGGCAATATTTGTTTCTATCTCGCTGTATTGTTGTAAGATAACATCTGCGAGGTTCTCTCCATTTTTATCTGCATTGAGCGAGCGAAGTAAATCATCTAGGCCTTCACCATTAATACCGTCTGTACCTTCCCCTTCAAAAATACTACGTGAAGATCTCACTGCTGCCGATGCTAACTCTAGTGACAAAGCACTGTGAAAACCTTCTACTTCATTAGGGTTTATAAAACCTAACGTTAGTACTCCACTAGGAACACCCATTTTATTTCGTTTTATAAACTCATAGTTCTTATTAAATGCATTGACCAATAAACTCACAGACTCACCGTCTTTGGTTCCTGTACTGCTTATAAACGTACTTTTATACGCTTGCCAACCAGTTACTGTTTGGCTCAGCTTAGTTTTCATATCATCCAATACTGCTTGGGTATAGATGACTAGTTTATCATTAGTCTGAAAAGAGTCTACAGTAGCCTCGTCATCTGCTGCTAGACCAAATAAGAAATAATCCAACAGTGGAAATCCCTTATTGTAATCCTCTGGCGATGAAAAATCTACGTTACTTTCCAATGCATCTGCATACGCCTTAACTTCATTGAGCGGATAGTTATTAAATGTATTCAACAGAAATACTTCTTCTGCTGGCCCAAAGTCAAATGCACTAACTGACTGCCAGCTGATATACGTTGATTTGTAATTGGCTTGGAAACTCGCTAGAGAAGTACCACTCGGTGAAGACAAAAAAGATTGCCCAGCAGTATATAATGCATCATACTCCGAAGAGAACTCAACATATCGGGGAAAAATCACCTTGTCTGCATAATTACTTAGCAGCGGACTCAGGTCATACTCATTAAGACAACTCGGGGCCGCTGCGGTATCGTCATCCTTACAGCCTACGAATATTAAACAGAAAAAGGAAGCGATTAACACCGCTCCCTTTATATTCTTAAGATTTTTATCTCTCATACTTTTATAGAGAATAAACCTACAATTGGTCCTTTATGTTTTCCATACCATAGATAGCTGCAAGCTTGTCCTTAGCAGACTGCAAGTCAGCCTTAGTAACCTTGTAAAAATCAAGCTTATCAAGCTCAGCAGTACCACCACCTAGTAGACTCATTATCTCGTCAAACTGTGCAGTAGAAATTACCTTGTCACCGTTAAACTGGATAGCATATGTGAAACCTACAGCCTCACCCAATGCATGACCTTTTTTGGATATATCAGTGAAATTATCAATAGATGAATTGATGTAGTGAATAGCAGTACCTACAGATACACGCTCTAGCTCAGCACGCACTTGCAAAATAGCCGCATCTCTATCACCCATTGCTTTATTAGAGATAGCTGCTCTTCCTTTTATAAAGGCATCTATCAGTTTACTATTAGTTCCTAATAGAGCATCTCGTCCATTGCTGTATTTTCCCCAAAAAAGTAAATTATCTGAGGTAGCTGGAAAAGTCTTTGGCACACCGAAGTAACCAAATGCCTCATCCCAGTGATGCTCCATTTTAGTTCCTTTTCCTTCAGTAACGTCGATATTATCTACATCCATTTTGGCAGGAGATGTGTACACTTCATTTATTTGGTAGGCTAAGAAAGCTCCCATTAAACCTTTCTCAAAAATCTGCGGCTCATCTACTCCACGCTCATTTATAAGATAGCTCTTAGAGTTGTCACTATAAGCTAATACTCCTGCTTGGCCTTCTGAGTGAGCCACTGTTGACTTACTGTCTTCTGCTATGCTCTTTAGAACATTGGCAAAATCTTCTTGGACATTGGCAAACGTCTTGCTCTTGATCTGCTTAGAATCATCATACGTACCAGTAAATCCTGCATTGGCTTTATCATTTTCGTACATAGCTAGTAGTTTAACTTCACTTACTTCACCGCCTACTGTCTTAGTGGTACCTAAGTAATTTTTCATTTCTACCAATTGGCTCAATCGCTGGGTCTGACCATCGAAATCTACATTGGTAAATTCACTGTAAGAACCAGGTATAGTATAATCCGTACCCGTTATTACTGGCACATCATCATCATCTTCCTTACAAGACTGTAATTCTAAGATAGAAAAAGCAGCACACGCTACTAAAGTTTTAAGTTGAAAATTCATTTTATATTTATTTTTTGTTGTTATAATCTGGTGCGAATAAAATACTATTTTTAATTAGTCCAAATAATAATAAGAAAATTTTGTAATCTATTTGTCTGATCATTTTTAGTACTCTTATCCGATTCACTCTAATCCTTATCTTTGTAGTATGTCATTTAAACCACTTGATATCACTTGCCACAACCATCTCCACGAGCGGTTTCAAAATATATTCAGTGATGAACTCATTCAAGACCTCTGCTACAATGGTCAATTAAAAAACTTCCAAACAGAAGAGACCATTGTCAATATAGGTGATGAAATGAAGTATTTCCCGCTGATCGTGTCAGGTTCACTAAAAATCCTAACAGAAGATAAAGACGGCAAAGAACTACTCCTTTATTACCTTGAAGTAGGTGACACATGTGCTGTGACTCTTACACTTGATTCACACGTCAAAAAAAGTAAGATAAGGGCGATAGCAGAGGAGCTAACAGAAGTTCTCTTTCTGCCAATAAATAAGGTGGATGAGTGGATGGAGAAATACAAAGAATGGAGACACTTCATTATGGACACCTACAATTACCGTATGAGCGAAATGCTAGAAGCTATAGATAATCTTGCGTTTCACAACATGGAAGAGCGACTACTCAAGTACCTAAGAGATAAAGCTATGGTATCTGGCAACAAAGAAATACGCGGCACTCACGCACAGATAGCCAATGATCTACATAGCTCAAGAGTTGTGATCTCTCGTATACTCGGCAAGCTGGAAAAAGATGGCCTCATAAAGCACAGTAGAAATAAGGTAGAGTTGGTAAACCTCTGAGTCGTTTTAGCCTTGATGAAAATCATAAGTAACCCAAGTCACAATTTGTCCTATACTTCGTTTTATCTTTGTACTAGATTAGGAAAGAGATGAACATAGAACAGATATATACCGGATGCCTAGCACAAGGAGCATACTACATAGAAAGTAAAGGAGAAGTAGCTATCATAGATCCACTGCGAGAGACAGAACATTATCTGGCTCGTGCTAAACATGATCACGCAGAGATCAAGTATATTTTTGAAACACATTTTCACGCGGATTTCGTAAGTGGGCATATCACTCTAGCTGCTAAAAGCGGAGCTACCATAGTCTACGGACCTACAGCCAAGACTGGATACAAATCTCATATAGCCGAAGACGGAGAGGTATTTCAACTAGGAGACATCACCATCACTGCTCTGCACACACCAGGTCATACTATGGAGAGCACCACCTATTTACTCAAAGATAAAGACGGTAAGGATCACGCTATTTTTTCGGGAGATACCTTGTTCTTGGGTGACGTAGGTCGTCCAGACCTTGCTCAGAAAGTAGCTACTATGACCCAAGAGGAGTTGGCAGGAATCCTTTTTGATAGCCTCAGAAATAAGATAATGCCGCTAGCAGATGACGTGACCGTATATCCAGCACACGGTGCGGGAAGTGCCTGTGGTAAAAACATGATGAAGGAAACCGTAGATACACTTGGTAACCAAAAACGAATGAATTATGCTCTACGTGCAGACATGACTCGCGAGGAATTTATACAAGAAGTAACCGACGGACTAGCTCCACCGCCAGCATATTTTCCTATGAATGTGGCTATGAACAAAGAAGGTTATGATCATTTACATGATATAATCACAAAAGGAAGAAACGCTTTATCTCCAGCGGAGTTTGAAGCAGCAGCTAACGAAACTGACGCTATACTAGTGGATACGCGTCATGAAAATGATTTTGTCAAAGGGTTCATACCTAAAAGTATTTTTATAGGCATTGACGGCAGTTTTGCCCCTTGGGTAGGTGCTCTCATTAAAGATGTAAAACAACCGATACTACTCGTAGCTGATGAAGGCCGCATAGAAGAAGTAATCACAAGACTCGGCCGTGTTGGATTTGACAATACTATAGGATACTTAAAGGGTGGTTTTGACGCTTGGAAAGCAGATAATAAAGAAGTGGATACACTACGCTCTATTCCAGCCACTGACTTTGCCACTGAAATAACTGAGAACACCCTTCCCGTTTTTGATATGCGAAAAAAAGGTGAATGGGACAGTAGTCACTTATCAAGTGCAACTCACGTTTGCCTAACTAGTATCAACGAGAACTTAGCAAAATTTCCGAAGGATGAAAACTTCTACGTGCACTGTGCAGGAGGATATCGCTCTGTGATAGCGTCATCTATACTAAAGATGCGTGGATACCATAACCTTACCGATGTAGCGGGCGGATATGATGCTATACAAACGACTCACTTACCGAAAACATAGGACATTTGTCCTAGCACATCAAAGTAAAAACAACTTAATACTATCTTCAAGCGTTTAGAGCATAATGAACAAAGATTTACTACTCAAGATTGGCCGCTTAATACTCAGTTTCCTTTTCGTTTTTGGAGCAGTGAGTAAGCTAGTTTCTATGCCGTTTTTTGATGGCATGGTAGCAGAACTATTGCTAGGTCAAAACTACTACGATCACCCAAGCGGAATGCTATGGATACAGTGGTTTACTAGAATACTGGTAGCCGCTGAACTTGTACTTGGTATAGCAATACTACAAAATAAGTGGTTTAAAAGCTTAGTGCTTCCGGCGACTTTGGGCATGCTCGTGATTTTTACCATTCATTTATTTTATGAAGGCTTCAAACAAGTAAACGGTTTCACTGAAGGTAACTGCGGTTGTTTTGGAGACATACTACCCATGACGAACCTAGAGTCTATTATGAAAAATGTAATTGGCTTGGCCATTGTTGCATTCATATGGCTCAAGTACACCAAAGACAATGTATTTGCCAGCTGGGTCGCTCCTACTTTCCTTGGGCTCATCACTTTGTTCACGTTAAGTTTCGGAGTAAAAAGCTATGAGGCCAAAGATGTAACACCTGTGACCGAGCAACTAGGACTTTCTGAAACAACATCGGAAACACTTGTGATAGATTCAATTATACCAATAGAACAAGACCTAGTTAAAGTGGAACAAGATCCACTAAAAGAGAAAAATACACCTTCCTCTATAAAAGAAGAAGAAGAAGAACCTAAAAAAACCCAAACAACAGACGAAGGACTTCAAGAAGAGCTGCCCGCGGTAAAACAAATAACACCAAGCGACAAGACACTACAACTACTCTACACCTATGCTCCTGCTATAGAATCACAGAATCTAGCATATGGATCTAAAATAGTATGCCTATTTAGCATGACGTGCAGCCACTGCCAAGAAGTCTATGCAGACCTAGTGGCGATGAAGACAAGTGGCAAACTGCCAAATATCTACCTCGTAAACTACGGTACAGAATACGAGCAAAACTACTTCTTTGCACAAGCAGGAAACGTAAAATCACCACATACGCGTACAGAAGAATTTCCAGACTTTAAACGTATGCTGGAGGGCAAAACATACCCAAGAATACTCTATATGAAAGATGGTGAAATCCTAAAGGAGTGGGATGTAGACACCTACGAAAAAGTAGGCTTCATGAAATACTATGGCATAGAGAAGCTGGAAGAAAAGAAAAGTGGCGGTGGATTACAACTGGAGCTTAAGGACGGAGCTAGTCCGTGGTAATGTGAAAAGATTCTTCAAAACACTTTACTACGCTTTTATATTTATAGTTCTCACCGCATTAACACAGATAGGTGGTGTAGTTTTCCTATTATCTCTAGCTATTTCTAAAATAGTTGAACGAAATTTTACAGGTAAAACATTGGCTATTTTTATACCTGCATATGTAGTATTTACACTCTTAGTTATTCCCTTCTCCGCATCTAAATTTGGAAGAACGAAAGTCACTTACGCAATACCTGCAAACTATGGAACTGTATTACTCAACAGGAACTACGTAAGACCAGAAATAAATACCGTTCTCCGTAGGCTCGACGAAACGCTAAAAAAAGAAAATCCAAATTTTAACATATACTTTTTAGATGCCAACTTCCCCTTCTTCGATGGGTTTCCGTTACTTCCACATCTTAGTCATAGCGATGGCAAGAAATTAGATATCAGTTTGGTCTACGAAACACAAGCTGGAGAAATATCAAATAAACAGAAGTCAGTCAGTGGATATGGAGTATTCGAAGGACCACAAAATGGGGAGACAGACCAAATAGCAAAATGTAAAGATGCTGGCTATTTTCAATATGACTTCCCTAAGTTTTTAACCTTTGGACGTATCAATAAAGAGTTGAAATTCTCAGAAAAAGGAACGAAATTATTACTTGAGAATATTATAGACTTTTATCCTATTGAAAAAGTTTTTATCGAGCCTCACCTAAAGCAACGCCTAAATCTAGACCACCCAAAAATTAGATATCACGGCTGCGGTGCTGTGCGTCATGATGACCATATCCATATTCAAGTCAAGTAACGCTACCTCAACTTAAACTCTAATCCTACTCTTACATTCTGAATAGTAGGTTTCTGTTCATAACTACCTAACATAGAGTTGAGTCCCATTCCATATCCGTAGCTAGTCCATAGATTCCATCTTGGTGTGAGCCAATACTTAGCTCCTACAGCAGCATTGGCTTGCAGCAGTATTCTGGCTATATCTTCACTTGTACTTAGATCCACTATTTTAGTATTAGGAAGCACAGTAATATCTACATCTGTATTCTGCAGTGTAGCATAGTCCCCTTTGGCACTTACTAAAAACGAAGCAGTGACACCCGCTTCTGCAAAGTAGTGGAGTCGTTTATTGCCCAAGTTATACTGAAGGATAAGCGGTACAGAGACATAGTTAAAAGATACATTACATCCTTCACAGATCTGATTAGTACTACTTAACAGCGTGCTATCTACCTTCTCTTGGGTAATGAGTGCTACACGCGTACCGCGAGGAGTTGTAGTATACTCTGCGTTGGATATTCGTGGAGCAGTGACATAGGTATACTCTTCTTGCGATTCAGTATAATAGGTTTTCTCTCTTAGACTCAACATTGCAAGACCAGAACTTAGCATCCAATTGCCTTTTTTCACTCCTACATTTAGTCCGTAGTTGTATGCATTTTCTGTATTCGATTTCCCTAGATTACTCTCCTCATCAGAGACATATTTAGGCAATACAGCATTCTTAGTATAATTTACATATCCAGCGTATGGACTTACATAGAGTGAAAACTTTTTCTTCGTTGGAGTTTTTAGAAAGTCAAGTTGTTGTGCACCACTGGCACTCACTTTATATCCAAACCCGTTCATCCCTATTCTATTTGTACTAATCACTTCTTGAAAATCTGGTTTAACCAGCGTTTCAGCTTCCGAAAAAGACTTCACATCTGTACTAGTAGTTTGAGTTTCACCCTTTGTACTAATAGCGAGAGGCTCGTAGTTTCTAAATCCATTATCGGTTGCATCTATGGTTGTGACACCAGCAGTAGTATTCTCAGAGCTCTTTCCTTTAGAATCATCTACTCTTACCGTTCCGGTTTCCTGTATGTCAGGGACATTACCGGCTCGTAGAACACTTACTTGTGCGGGTACTAAAGTTATTCCTTTACTTACTAGCGGAGTACTACTTTCTTCTATTGCTAGCACTTTACTTCTTTCTTCTGTTACTAATACTGTACTACTTTCATCGTACGAGCTCGTTACTGAATCCACAAAATAAACCGGAGTTTCATTTTTTGCAGTACTTTCTTCATTATAAGCTACTACAGACGGAGTATTTATCGTATTAGCTTCATTATAATTTACAAAATACCAGAGAACAGCACTGCTAATTAGTAGTACACTCCCTAGACCTAGGAGTAACTTATAGCGGGCTATAAAGCCTACTTTTTTACCACCGAGCATTCCCTCCATGACAGCCCAGCTAGCATCGGAGTACTCCATCCCCTTGCCATTTAAGCCTTTTTTAAATATATCATCTATGTTACTCATCCTCTTATTTCTAAAGATTTCTGTTCCTTTATTTGTTGCTCTTCCAGCATTATTTTTAGTTTTTTGCGTGCGTCACTTACGTGCCATTTGCTCGTACCCTCAGAGATACCCAAGTAATCCGCTATTTCCCTATGCTTGTATCCATCTATAGCGAAGAGATTAAACACGTGCTGAGTGACTTCTGGAAGTTTTCTTAAAATTTTTCTCAAATCTTCTTCCCCTAGATTACTCTCCGCTGTGTTAAAGTCTACTCCTACTGGTCCATCGTCATAATCCATAAGGTGTATATGAGCGATATACTTCTTTTCTTTTCTAAATTCATCTATTAAGTGATTTACCAAAATATTCCTTATCCAAGTAGCTAAGGCGTATTGATTATCGTACTTTTTCAAGTTTTTTAATACCCTATAGAAGCCACCATTCATTCGCTGTAGAGCCTCATCCTCATTATGGGTATACCGCAGAGCTATACTACTCATGAGCGGAAAATATCGCTTATACAGCTCGTTCTGCGAACGCCTGTCCTGCTCTATACATCCTGCTATGAGTTGCTGCTCTGTCATCTGTTTTTCTAAACCTAAAAAGAAGGAGCCTTGCGTAGACTCCTTCCCCTATTTAGATAATAGCTTCCTATTCGTTTATATAGAGTTTAATATTCTTGAATTGGTTGCCTGCTCTTACATTTAAGAAGTATATCCCATTGGGTTGTGCAGTCATGTCTATGCTATAATTATTAGCTCCTGATAAGCCACTTAGCTCAGTACTCAATACTTCTTGTCCCAAGCTATTGATAGCTTTTATAGATACTTCTTCTGAAGCTCTTAGGTTTAGCTTTATAGCAAACAAACCATTACTAGGATTAGGATACACATTTAGTTCATTAATCAGATCTATATCCGTACTACTTAGTAAATCATTTTCATCTACTACCGTAATACTGAAACCATCTCTCTTCAGTAGATTGCCATTAGAATCTAGTCCTATGCTATCGCAATACGTACTTGAACATCCAGCAGTTGAATCAGATATAGTAAGACACAGATTATATAACCCGAATGTACTATACTGATGCGTAGGATACTGTGCAGTAGATGTACTTCCATCTCCAAAACTCCAAGAGTAATTCGTAGCAGAAGTAGTCCCTGTACTATTATTTATGATGTAAATATTATACAGATTATTGGTATCTACACCTAGGTAATAAGATGCTTGGCAGTTTACACCTGTAAGGCTAATGGTATCTCCTGTATAGCCGCAGGATGTAGAATCTGATCTGTATACAGTATAGTAAACCGAAACACTACCACTACCTGTGAAAGTATGCGTAGCAGACACTCCACTATAGTTAGTAGTAGAACTACCTTCATATATCTCCCAAGTAGCATATCCGCCTGAGGGAGGGTTACTTCCAGAGAAGTAGTATCTATTACTATTGGTACGATCTATGGTATAGCTCATAGAAGGAGTGCAGCCTGATGTACTGCCTCCTACGGTAACAGTAGTACAAAAAGTATCACAAACTATAGGCAAACTAAGACTATCGTACCCGGTGATTACCGTAAGACAAACAGTATATGTGCCTGCTGCGGAGTAGGTATGGGTAGGATACGGTGCGTTAGAAGTACTACTATCTCCAAACGTCCATAAAAATCCTAAGGTAGTATCCGAATTATGATCAAAAAACACAGGGTATGAACTAGCACTCATATTCAAAGAATCTACAATATACGTAAAGCTCGCATCACAATTTGAGGTTGAGCTACCTTGTATGTAGATACTCCAACACATGGTATCGCTGCAACTACTTACAGTATCTTCTATATACAAGCAAACTGTATAATATTGATTTGTGGCATATGTATGAGTTGGGTTTGATGCAGTAGAAGTACTACTATCACCAAAAGACCATTCTAGGTTATAGCCATTTGCAGTATATGATGAGTCAAAGAAATAAACCGTGCTATCTACTGTGTAGAAATATCCATCAGCCTGGCAAGAAGTACTGCTCCCTTGTACGTAAACAGTTTGACAGATAGAATCACAATAATTTCCTGCACTATCATAGGTAGTTAAACATACGGTCTGGTAGCCACCGGCATTAAAAGTATGACTTGGGTTATATAAAGTAGAACTATTTCTTCCACCAAACCACCAATAAGCTGTCACTGCATTAGTAGAGGTATTATTAAAATTTAGCTTATACGCGTTAGAAGAGTCTACAGAATAGTTAAAAGAAGCATTACAGCTGGCAGTGTTAGACCCTGATACCACCAATGTAGTTTCTACAGAATCGCACATAGTACCAGTACTATCATATAGTACATAACGAATACTATAATTACCTGCACTAGCAAATGTGTGCGAAGTATTCTGAGAGTAATAGGTAGTATTGCTAATCCCAGTATTGCCAATAGTAAAACTCGAACTACCGAAAGTGGGAGGTGTACTACCATCAAAATAATACATCAAGGAGTTACTAGAATCTACATTACTTACAAAAGAAGCATTACAAGTACTTGTCGAATTGCTTACAGAAGTGATAGTCACAGTATAACAGGCAGTATCATTGCAATTAGCAATAGTATCGTATATAGATAAGCACGCTGAATATGTTCCATTTGCTGTATATGTATGAGAAACCTGTGTTCCATAGCTGCCACTGGTGCCATCTCCAAACGACCAATAGGCTTCATGCCCATTTACGCTGTAAGACGAATCATAAAAGACAGCAGATGCTGCACTCTGAGTGAAGTAGCCATAGGCTGCACACTGTGCTTGAGCATAGTGCCCTAAAAAAGCCAAGAATCCGGTAATAAGTATTAATTTTAATTTCATAATTGTTATAAATGTACCTCTATATACGTCAGTGTTTTACAAATGGTTGGGTCATACAACATAAATTGTTTTACTGTTGTCAAATACATAACACCAGCAGTCGAAGATAGAAATTTAAATGTCAAGTTCAAGTACAGCAGAAATATGGAGGTGAGTTAGGCATACCAGAGCATCACTATCTGTGAACTCTCATTTTATGTAATACTCTGGTATTTCTATCCTGACAGAACTAATCACACGTTGACACTTCAGCTTCACTATACTCACTTTGTTTTAGGGTATTGTCACGCATCAGTATTAGCTACTTTTTATAGCTATTGCCTTTTCACCTTGATTTATTAGTTCTATGTTAATTGGAGTAATGCTATTATCCATTGGGCGCAACTAGTATTTCAATTTATGTTCACCTTTAAATGGGTTCCTTCTTTCGTCTACTTTACTTCCATTACCGAGCCACTGCTCCATAGACTATTTTATATAGATGATGGATGGACTGTCTATCCCATTGGCATTAATCATCAAACTTATATCGAACCCCTAGCATAAGCACTTATTCCCGCACTTTACCTCCCCTACTCCATATACCGTACTTACAAAAACTACAAACTAAATATAACTTTAACTTAGGATATTTGCCTTGGCAATAAAGCTTAAACTTGTACTTCAACTTAGATTTAAAAATTCTCATGAAACACATCTTCGTC
>Ga0306865_1000256_pt1 | contig 26468 bp, 26 predicted proteins | sample AntRauTorckE5431_FD_190441 | JGI IMG/M metagenome (GOLD analysis project Ga0306865, IMG submission 190441) | Saline lake microbial communities from Rauer Islands, Antarctica - Metagenome Torckler E5 #431 (v2) (version 2) | ecosystem: Environmental > Aquatic > Non-marine Saline and Alkaline >... | reverse complement strand
GAAGATGCCTCTGTACGCTATGATTTGTATAGGAATAATCAAAAAATAGCAGAGCTAGATTCCCAGCCTTGCGTGTATGGTCAGATGTGGTATGCCGATAGCCTAGAGCAAGCGAGTAAATCTATAGTCACTTATACTGTATTAGCTATAGATAGTTGCGGCACGGCCACCCAAGTAGGCAGAGTAGGGCAGCCTGTGTACGTATCTGGAGAGGTAGTGGGCAATAATGAATTCAGTATAATAAGCTACACGGCCTACCAAGACTGGAATGTAGGAGAGTCAGAACTAAGCTATGAGCTGCAGACAGAAGATCTACTGGGAGGTTGGATTACTATAAATGAACAAACTAGTGCAACTCCGTATAATGACTATGAGTTTTTAGATACCGATAAAGCAGGGATACAACTAGAAAAATGCTATCGGGTAGTAGCTAAGGCCGGCCCTAGCAAGTCTTCTATCAGTACTATAGTGTGCTTGCCGTATACACCCGTAGTATTCATTCCTACAGCATTTTCACCCAATGGAGATAACCTGAATGATGTGTACAGACCCGTAACTTTCGGAATAGAGCACTATGAGGTAGATATCTATAACCGCTACGGACAGAAGATCAAGCACTTCACACAACAGGATGCAGGCTGGACAGCAACAAATGCATCCACAGGAGCATATATGGTCATCATCAGGGCCAAAGGCACAGATAATGAGTGGTATAATCTAAAGAGTACGGTAACATTAGTACGGTAGCTAGAGTACTAAAAAAGACCCCTAGAAACAATATCTATTATGAGGTGGTAGTTAGAGACTTTTCCAAAAAATTACATATCGTACCCGCAGTGGGTGAAAGATATGTAGTTCACAGAATAGGTAACCATATAAAAGGAACTCGATTTATAGATGCTAATAGGCATATAACACCTAAGCTCAATGCCGTATTTACAAAAATGGGAAATGAGGTAGCTGGAGTATTCTACGGTAGATACGATTTAAAGGTTCCAACTTACGCTGATTTAGAAAAAGGCCAAAACATTAAAATTTTTGAACTCAATGGCGTCAGTTCTGAGCCCGGTCATATTTATGATCAAAGCAATGTATTTAAGGCCTATTACGGTCTAGCTGAGCACTGGCTGCGTCTGATACCAAAATAGCTTTCAATTGCCGCATATAAATCGTTTTTCACTCGATTTCTATTCGTTAAAAAACAATACCATAGCTAGGGCTATGCAATTATTTTTCGCCTTTACAAACCGTCGATAAACTCAATTTATTTATACGACACTTAAAAACTAAATTGGTATAATAGAGGTCTCACACCAAAACATGAAAAAAGGGGTAAAAACCACCCCTTTGTCTATTTTCTTGAAGCAAGTAAAAACTCACTTTTTTGGCTAATACTAACTATCGTACTTTGAAAAGTCGATTTTACCCATAAACTTTTTCTCAAGTTTAGTCCAAGTTTCCGGGCCTCTCCAGTGACCTCTTCCATAAGCGAATCGGGTCATTTCCCAGCTTCCATACTTATTGTGTAAGCTCTTCAGGTAGTAAATACCCACTTTAAGGTAGTTTCTACGCGTTTTGCCGCCTTCTAGCTCTAGTTTCTTGTACCAGTGCCAAAAAGTAGCGTCGATTACTTGTAGGTCTCCGTGGTCTGATCCACCGTTCGTATTGGAGATATATCTCCAACCACTTTCGTTATTGCCTATTTCTTTTACTAGCTCAAACGGTACACCAGCTTCTGAGCAGATAGAATCTGCAATTTCGAATACTGATTTTGATTTCACCACATTAGGTGCTTCTTCTTTAATCTCTACTGCAGTAGCTTCTACTACAAATTCATCCTTCTTGACGTTTTGTCTGTTCACAAAACTAGAAGCAACTGTGGCAATGACCACGAGTGTGCTAAGGATAATGTGCTTGCTCAAATGTTTCATAAGAATTATTTTAATTTTATTTTGCAATAAGACGGTTTCGCGTGTTTTTTTTTATATATTTGACGGCCGTCCAATTCATATTGTACTGCAAAGGTAATGCTAAAATGATAGGTAAGTCACCATCAGGTTACCCACAGTTCTTGTAGTGAAACTATAATTGAACTAAATATCCTACAAATCAGTGCTTTACATATTTTTCAATTCAAATAAAATGTCTTCTATGACAGTTTTCTTACGTTTTGACGTGTCACATTACTTAAAATATCCAGTTTTTTCAGTCTAACAATGTATACTTTCGAGTTTGGCTATTATAGATTTCAACTCATATAAAGAGGTCACTAAAATAATTACTGCATTTACTCTATAATACGTTTAGCGTTTTACTTGCTTAACTATTGCTAGGGTTCTTCTATATAGCGGTCTCTTGTATCATAAGTACAGAGATTACTGCACATTGTTAGCTGACAGAGTCTTTGCCTTTAGAGGTAGTAGTTTCAGGTTATGAGGCATATAACAAATAAGCCCTGTTGCATCCAAAGAATACAACAGGGCTTATCAAAAGTAGAGAAATAAGGATTTATGCCTCCACCATCATACCTCTGGCACTTAGGTAGCGTTCTGCATCTAATGCAGCCATGCATCCAGTACCTGCAGCAGTCACTGCTTGTCTATAGATTTTATCCTGAGCATCTCCGCATACGAATACACCAGGTATTTCCGTTTTAGTGCTATCCGGATGTGTGATTATATACCCCGCATTGTCCATAGTTAAGTACTCCTTAAATATATCTGTATTCGGCTTGTGGCCTATAGCTACAAAGAAGCCTTGTACTTTTAGTTCTTTCTTTTCTCCAGTTTGATTATTAACTACACGCACACCTTCTACTACCGTATCTCCTAATATTTCGTCTGTCTCAGTATTGTATAGGATTTCTACGTTAGCTAAGCTATTTACTCTATGCTGCATAGCTTTAGATGCACGCATCTCGTCTTTACGCACTAACATGTACACTTTTTTGCATATCTTAGATAGATAACTTGCTTCTTCAGCTGCAGTATCTCCTGCACCTACTATAGCTACATCTTCACCTTTGTAGAAGAAACCGTCGCATACAGCACAAGCACTCACTCCGCTTCCGTTAAGCTTAGTTTCAGAAGGGATTCCCAGCCATTTAGCACTCGCTCCAGTTGATATGATTACGCTTTCACATTCTATCTGGTCTTTACCGTCTACGGTTATTATATGATTGCCACCTGTTTTGTCAAATTCTACAGCAGTAATCATACCGAAACGGACATCCGTACCTAATCGTACTGCTTGATTTTTGAAGTGCTCCATCATCAGTGGTCCCATTATACCATCGGGGTATCCTGGATAGTTTTCTACATCTGTAGTAATAGTAAGTTGACCGCCTGGCTGTAGTCCTTCATATACTACTGGTTTCATATCCGCTCTAGCTGCGTATATAGCTGCGGTATATCCTGCTGGTCCCGATCCTATGATTAAACATTCTACTTTTTCCATGTTTTTTATTTTTTATTCTACAGCAAAGTAAAAGTAAACTGACATCTTATGGAATAAGGATTAAAAATTTGGGTATAAGTTTGATTGATGAAAATTTGTAAATCTTAAATGCAAGTCATAGATCTCACTACTTAACTGTAAGAGTATTTGGCCTAATCATTGGATTAATTTTGAAGTGATTTTACATAGGTGGGTACAGTATATCGATTCGGTATCTCAATGGACGAGATTTATATTTTGCAATATAGTGGTCTATAAATTTGATTGGATCTTTAAGGTGTTTTGTATTGCATTAAAATTATATGCGTATCCATGTATTCTTTTACTTGCTGTGCGGTATGGTCTAGTTGGTCTTTATAATCATCTACTATACTAATAAGGCGTTGGTTTAATCGCTTAAAGTATCGGTTATTGTATTGGGTGAAATGTCAAAATTAATGTTATCATTCTTTTGGTGACAGCTAAAAATAGGGTAGGGGGCTAACCTTTTTATTTTTTGTAAATCGTTGAATCTTAAATTAACCGGACTGATAGTAAATGTAAGGAGTACACTTATAATAAAGAGTGATAAAATGCCCTACATCTAGCAATAATGAATGCATAGTACTTCAGTTCTTGGGATAAGATTTATATAGTATTTACATCATGTTTCCGGCTATTTTAGCTTTAGAATCTAGGTAACCGCCAATATATAAGCCAATTAACATGCCTAAAGCTAGTCCCGAGGAGACACCCATTGTTCTGTCAATCAAAGAGCCTGCAGCCAATCCGAAACACATTCCTAAAACCATTCCCAGTCCGGTGTAATATCCAGATGTAGTTAAAGAAAAGATATCCTTGAGGTAGGTTTCAAATTTATTGAGTGCCTTAGTATAATATCTTTTCCTGTTCTTAGGATTTGCTTCTAGAGCTAAACTATCCAATTCCTTTTCAACAGCTTTAATTTCTCCTTAAGAAAAATCTCTTGTTTTTAATTCACTCAGAATATGAAGGAACTTAGTGTACACTTTAAGTTCAGATTTTTTACTCGTTTCAGATTCAAGTGTTTCAAATAAGGTATGTGCTGTGTTTATGGTCATATTGAGTATTGTTTTCTTAGTTAGTGGCAGAAACTCCTAAATTCTTACACCCTATCCCAATTACTCCTTTAGCTCTTCTATGTCAGCCATTAGTTCTTTTAACTTTTTGAAGATTCTACCATACACTATATTTAAATCCCATTGGTATATCCGCCCACCAAAAAACGCTAACACTCCCACAATTAAAAGGATAACAATAAGAGCTATCAAAGGAATGCCTTGTACCATATATATATCTGGGAAACCCTTTAAAACTTCACCCACAAGTCTTTCGCCTAGGGGAATGCCCTCTGCATCTTTGAACCAAAAGCCTAAGATCATAGATAGGAATATGACAGGGTACATGAAAGTTGCAAATTTCTTATTGATAGATACCTGTTGGTTTATCCAATCGTTAAAGCTTTTGAGGTACTCATAACTACTTGCACCGGTATCTATTTTCTTTAAGCTATCCAGCAATCTCTTGTTTATAATAACAAGTACTGTAAGGGTAACAAAGAACATAACACCTGTAATCGGTATTCCTAGAAAAATGGTTGCAATTAAGAAGGCAATAGAAAACACAACAATTGCTATCAAATTAATCTTAAACATTCTTTTAAAGGTATCAATGATATGCATTGACTTTTGGCTGTAGAGGTTATTTACTTTTGGTGCTACTAATGCATCACTTTTAAGGAAACCTTGTTTCCATATATCTTCAATTGATTTTTCCATCTAATATGTTCTTTAATCTAGTTTTAATTCTTTTAACTCGTACACCAATGTTGTTGGGATTGGTTCCTATAATCTCGGCGATTTCCTTGTATGACTTTTCTTCTAAGTAGAGCGTAATAACAGCTCTGTCAATTTCGGATAATTTTCTGATAGCATCATATAGTACATTTAGAGATTCGTCTGCAAATGCATGATTGTCTTCTGTTTCTTCAGCCAGCAAAGAATCTGAGGCGAAAAGCTCACTATTGTTTTTGTTTTTTTTAAGCAGTGTCAGGCAAACGTTTAATGAAATGCGATATACCCACGTACTCCATTCGGACTCCGCCCGAAAGTTTTCTTTACTTCTCCATATTTGCAAACAGACTTCTTGGTAGTAATCTTCAAAATCCTCTTGCGTGTTGGTGTATGCCCTGCACAACTTTATAATAATTCCTGAAAAAGGAGTAATGGATGTGGTATAGAAATCAGTACTCATTAGTGCATTTTTAGGGTTAGTGGCTTATGGTCAATAATTATTACACCTTTTTGTGAGATTTTTAAAATAAAATATAGGAGTCGAGATACTTATGGGTTTCGTTGGTTTCAAACTCACTATCATTCGGTTTAGTTGGCTTTTCTACTATCAAATATAGTATTTGATAGGTTTACTAGATAGTGTTTACTTTATGTCATCTGATACCTAACTTTGATTAAAAGCTACTTGGAGTTTTAATTTTCCGCAGGGTTAAAGCTTTTACTAGATTCAGTTTTAGTTAAGTGAAAACTTGAGATTCATTGGTATATATTTTTAGCGTGTAATTAAAAGGGTTGGTATCAGAAAAGTATGATGACATAGATGTACATATTTTCAAATACGATTAATAAGTTAATTGTGCTCTAAGTTAATTAAGGTCAAGAATTCATAATCCTTGCTAGTTGAAAGCGGCCTAAGTAGTTCGCTTATCTAGAATTTATTAAATTTAGAAGGACATCTCAAAATTCAGAGGAGTGTTGCATTTGCAGTGGTAGAAGACTAAAATGACGACAAGTAACTAGAACGGAGTTCACTCTATCTGAACTAGAGCCTCTTACCTAGAAGAAGTTTATGACAACCTATATCTCAAAAGAAGGGTCGAACTCTGTTTCTCAGCAAAAGTGTTACTCGTAGTGCAGATCTTCTCGGCTAGAGTATCGAGTACAGACTGAGAAAAACTAACTTTTACGTAAAGGATGGTCAGGGCAATTAATTGACGATTACTTTTTTAACTACTTTTTCTTGGTCAAAATACATTTTAATGTAGTAAACACCTCGATTTAGATTACCTAGATTTATACTATTGGTATTTTGTACTTTTCTAAGTATCAATTTACCGAAAATATCGTAAACGGCTAAACTGCTTGGAGCTACGTCAGAAGTTACATAAATTTTATCTTTTGTTGGGTTTGGATAAATGCTTGTAGTTGTATTTAGACTTGCTTGTATACTGGCTACTTCTTCTTGATACACTCGCACATAGTCTATGACCATAGCACTTTGAGTGAATCCTGATTCCACTCTACCGGCAACACCGCCCATTGCTATATTGAGTAATAGAAATTGGTCTTCAAAAAACGGCCACGTACTTGCGTCTTTAACTGCAGGATTATAGGTGTAAAAACCGACGCCATCTAGTAAAAATGTAATTTGGTCAGGAGACCAATTCACAGAGTAAATATGAAAATCAGAACCCAGATTATTGGCTATTGTGCCACCTTTATTTGGGTTACCGCTATTGCAGCAAGGGGTATGCAGAGCACTACTAATAAAGTTAATGTCTTCTCCTGGAAATATTCCGTGCTCCATGATATCTATCTCTCCGCAAGCAGGCCAGTTAGTGGTACCAAAACTGGGTTCCCAAAATGCACCATTTTCGTTTATGTTTTTACCTAACATCCAGATAGCTGGCCACGTCCCTTGCTCTATGGGCATTTTTGCTCTGATGTCTACTCTACCGTAGGTGAATGCAAATTTTGAATTTAATCGTGCAGAAGTATAATTTTTTGATAAATTTTGATCCGAATAAGTTTCTTTTTTTGCTACGATGTTTAGAAAGCCTGCATTGTCTACAAATGAGTTGTCTAGGCGGTTTGTGTAATGCTGTATTTCACTATTTGCCCATCCTACACCAGGAATAATTACTTCTGTTTGGTGATGCCAATTGGCTGAGTTCAATGCTCCTGGTGTATCAAATTCATCCTCCCATACTAGCTTAGTGTATTCTATATCAATTCTATTTACATCTACCTCGGTAGAACCATCGTTGATATCGTCTATTAAGTAGGTTCCTGCAGTAGTAAGACCTGCGTCTATAAAAATGGCTAACCGATTGTACTTCCCTGAAGCATTTATAGACGTTACACCATCTGAACTTAATACTGCTTTGGAAAAATCAAAAGTGATATTATCTGTCCATCCGCCTCCCGAAGGGACAGTTTTGTTTATCTCAACATCAGGATTAGCACCATTTTCTAATTTTAGTAGTATAGTATGTGCATTCGGATCAAATCCATAGAAGGATAAGGAAATAGTCTTTTGAAAGTCTAAATCAACTGGTCGTACTAAGTCAAGAGCAAAAACTTGCCAAGCATTAGATCCATCATTGAAAAATTGACCTACATCATTTTGAGAATCGTCAGGATCTGTATTAAAAGAAAAACTACTTCCAGAGAAAGCCATAAATTTTTCGGAAGCGTCTGAAAAGTCTATGGGCATCTGCTGAGAGAAAGACAAGTGATTCGCAAAGAGAAATACAAGTACTAAAGTCAGTTTGGTTATTTTCATAGGTATAAATGTTTTAAGAGTTTAAAAGTGGCATTTTCTGATTGTATAGTGTCGAAATTTAGTTGTCTGATTGAATTTTGGTGGTGAGCACAAAAATTTACAGAACACAATAATAACACATAAATTGTCAAAAATAATATTGTAATACCAGTACTGATTTATTGATTTCTATTAGGTTTTTACTTGCAGTCCGCAGTTGTGTGCTGTTTGAAGTTAAAGAGATAAAGCTTTACTTTAAGGCTAAACTATTTCAACTTTGACTATCAAATTACATTTCCTAAACTCTTGATATTTTGGTTCTACATGTAATACCGGCATTTCCGATGCGTTTGAAACGGTATTTTTAAAACTACCTTCGCAAGCAAATTAAAATATCTAGTTAATGACGTTTAAAAATTTAGGGCTGGTTCCTTTTGTATTGAGTTCAATAGCCAAGCAAGAGTATAAAGAACCTACTCCCATTCAGGAGCAGGCAATACCCGTAATCTTACAAGGGAAAGACGTGCTGGGTATAGCTCCTACAGGTTCGGGGAAAACAGCAGCTTATGTGCTTCCTGTTATCCAAAACTTAGAAGGCAAAACCACTACTAAGAATAGACATATTAATGTATTGGTACTTGTTCCTACCAGAGAATTAGCTGTTCAAGTGGAAGAAGTATTTCGTTCGTTTACACAAGAGCTACCTTTTCGTCTTAAATCTATGGCGGTGCACGGTGGCGTTTCTATAAATCCACAAATGATGGGGATGCAGCATCTCAATGTATTGGTAGCTACGCCTGGTCGTTTGCTTGAGCTCAAGGAGTCTAATGCTATGCATTTTGAGAGTCTCAGTACGCTGATACTCGATGAAGCAGATAAGATGCTCAACTTAGGATTCAAAGAGGAAATGGATCGCATTTTTGCACTCTTACCTAAGAGACGTCAAAACCTATTATTCTCTGCTACTCTAAGCCCGGAGGTAGCAGCTGTAGAACGCATTTTATTAAAGAATCCCACAGTAGTCAAAATAGAAGCTAAGCAATTGGATTTAGATCTAATTAACTTGGTAGGATATACAGTTTCTCCAGAAAAGAAAGGTCCACTGCTGCGTCACTTAATCAAAAGCAACGACTGGAAGCAAGTGCTGGTATTTACCTCTTCTGTATATCAGGCAGATTTAGTAGCCGATAAATTGAGAAAAAATGGTATAGATGCTACCGCAATTCATAGTAAGAAAAGTCAGGGGAGTAGAACTGATTCATTAACCAAGTTCACCAATGGTAAATTACGCGTATTGGTATCTACAGACCTGCTTGCTAGAGGTATCGATATTGCCTTTTTACCTCACGTCATCAATTATGAATTACCTAGATCACCTAAAGACTTTGTGCATCGCATAGGAAGAACAGGGCGAGCAGAAAACCCGGGTGATGCCATAACATTTGTTAGTGAAGAAGATCAACATCACTTTGGCGTGATTCAAAAGAAAATGAAACGCTCAGTGGATATGATAGACTCAGATAGCCTAGAGTTTAGATAATTGTTTAAACTCTAGGTTCTGTTAGTATACTCGATGTATAAATTTGAGTATCTATTTAGTTATTTTTTTCGGGCATCATTTACACCTATGAAAGGGATAGCACCAGAGCCGGTAACATTTGGTAGAATTCCATTCCACTTCTGTATAGCCTTAAGGTTAGCCTCTATCTTTCTTAGCTCAATAAGGTCAGGTGTAATATTCTGCTTCTGTAAACCTAAAGCCTTTGCTTCTGCTGTTGCAGCAGCTACTGTTTGCTCTGCTTCTACTTTTATTCTGTCAAGGTCTCTTTTTGCCTTGAGTGCGTTTTGCTCTGCCGTTTGCTTAGCTTCTATTGCATCTGTAAAAGTTTGAGAGAAGCTGAAATTAATAATTGAAAAAGCATCTACCGCTATGTTTGACGTAAGCAATCTAGATTTAAGGGCTTCTTTCATCTCAGAACTAACTGCGGGTCTTTTAGTAATTAATTCTTCTGCGGTGTATCTTGCGGATACTGCTTTCATTACTTCTTGAATAGCTGGATCAATGATTCGTTCTTTGAATTCTAAACCAATCTTCTGATAAACCAAATTTGCTCTATCTGGTATAATATGGTAGTTAAGAGCTACAGATAAATCCACGTCTTGAAGGTCAGAGGATGAAGCTACAGCATCAGTCAATATTTTTTGAATTTTAACATCCATAGAAGTTACTGTTTGCACCACTGGGATCTTGAAGTGTATTCCTTCATTCAATACAACATCTTGTACCGCACCAAAATTTTGGACTATTCCTCTTTCACCTGCACCTACTTGATACCAAGGCTTAAAAGCAAACAGTAGGAAAATAATGCCTAAGCCAATTATCACAGTCTTCCATTGTGTTAAGTTTAATTTGTTTTTCAGATTGTTTATGTCTCTATTATCCATTTTTTTTTATTTCTAGTGCAATAGTCACCATATCCAATCTTCATTATGTTACACATACCCATGAGATAGTTACACATATCCTACTTAGGCAGATGGATAGGTTCTTTATATATTGACTCTGTGTCTTTTAGATTTAAATGTTGCTCTTTCACTCTATAAAGTCATTCTAAAACTAATTACGCTGATAAAAAGGCCAAGTCTAGTCTTTAAAACTATATACGATCTTTTATATCTGGTGGATGATTACTTTGCTGCTGCGAATAGTCACAGGTGTTACCTGTTGTATGATTAGGTGAGTTGTATTTTAGTCTTAGCTCTAGCTATTGAAATAGGTAGTAAAATCTACCTTTAAGGCATAGAAAAATAAAATGTTTGTATTGGAATCGTACCTGCTAGATGTCATCTTTTATTTAAAATGGAGAGTTTAAGTAAACTTACTTATATTAAGCGTTCTCATCTGTTTTGATAGAAAAGGTACTATGAGAATCTAAAAAAATCTGCCAATTAGGTTAGATCATAAAAACTAAAAGCCAATAAGAATCCAAGAGATATGAAATTATATATAGAAAATATGGTATGCCTTTGCTGCAAAAAGACAGTGATTGAAATGATGAGAAAAATGGGAATAGAGTATACTACTATGGAGCTAGGAGAAGTGAACTTAGTTGAGCCTATTTCTGCAGAGCAAAGAGCTCATTTACAAAAAGAGCTTCAAGAATATGGATTAGAACTAATGCAGGATGAAGATGCTATACTAGTTGAAAAAATAGTGCGTACTATCATAGAGATGATTCACGAACCGGAGGAAGTGCCTAATATCAATTTTTCTGACTATCTCACGGAAAACCTTACCAATGATTCTCACGATTATCATTATTTATCCGCCTTATTTTCTAAAACAAAGGGCATCACAATAGAGCATTTTGTAATTCTACATAAGATAGAAAGAGTAAAAGAACTCATTATGTATGACAGGTTAAGTCTAACCGAGATATCTTACAAATTACAATACAGTAGTGTTGCTCATTTATCTAACCAGTTCAAGAAAATCACAGGGCTTACTCCGACTTTTTTTAAGGGTCTTAAAAATAAAAAACGCCAATTATTGGAGAGCATTTAGTGCGAGCGTGCTTGACCACGTAATATTATACCTTTTTTCTTCCGATTATATAAAGCCATTAACGCAGGTGGTGTGATATTTATATTGTTTATTGTAGTATTTAAAATAAAGTAAGGAGCACAAAAACTAGGGATATGAGTGGGTCATGCAGAAGTTTATTTCTTAAAGTATATTGAAGTTTTCCAAACTATAAAAACAATATATAGTGCGTTTAATCTGGAAGCATACAACCAAGCTATACATAAATGTGAACTGCTTATCCTACTAAAAGGTGATGTTCGATAAGAAAATACGCCACTAAAGTGTAGCTCACTGATAAAGTCACAGACCATCAGAAGTAGTTTTTTTTACTAGTACCATTATCCACTTTTATAATACACAAGTTGTGCTAGCTTCTATCTACTTCAATGTAAGTGCGTCAGTTAATTTAGGCAGTGTAATGGGTCTGCACGAAGAATTAGATTCAGGCTTTAAAAGTATCGATTCAAGTTATACAACTTTACGGCATCTAAATCTTGTAACTTCAATGCACAATTATGTAATGCCTATCCGTGTCAACGCGGTCACCTTTGTAGAGAAACAATTTGGTTACGAATTGAAATCTAAAATAAAATAAAAATGGAACAAAATCGACTTTCAGAAGTATTAGCAACAGCGTTGAACAAGCAAATAACCAAAGAAGCTCATGCATCTCAAATATACTTATCGTATGCTGCTTGGGCAGATAGTCAGGGATATAGTCGAATTGCAAATTTTCTTTTTCGACATGCAACTGAAGAACGCGACCACATGACAAAACTCTTGGAGTATATTCTAGCACGAGGAGCCAAAGTAAAAACAACTGCTTTTTCGGAACCGTCAGACGACCCGACAAGTATAAATAATTGTTTCAAAAAAGTTTTTGAACATGAAGTGAGTAATACAAAAGCCATTTATAATTTAGTGAATTTGTCCTATAGTGAAGAAGATTGGGCTACTTGGAATTTCTTGCAATGGTTTGTGAAAGAGCAAACAGAAGAAGAAAATCTTGCCATCAGTTTATTGGATAAAATAAAAATAGCGGGCGGTGAAAAGGCCACAGTTGATGCTCTCTATGTATTGGATAAAGATCTGGAGAAAAAAACAAGTGACGCAAGATTAGCAAGGGTAGCAACAACTGATAATCCTTAATATATACTGAAATACTCTCAACCAAAATAACTGATATATACGGAAGAGCTAATTTTAAAGTTAGCATAAGTCTATCCAACTCAGATTAGATTTAATTTTAAATAAATAAGAAAAGAAGTGATGACTGACAAAAAGCAAAAGATATTAGTAGCCGGTGCAAACGGTACCACTGGCAGAATTATTATTCAATTACTAAAAGAATCTCAGATTTATCAGCCTATAGCAATGGTTAGGAAACAGGATCAAAAAGACCGCTTTGAACAAGAGGATGTAATAGCAGTATTAGCTGATTTAGAAAAAGACCTAAGCCACGTAGTTAATAATGTAGATAAAGTAATTTTTGCAGCAGGATCTAGAGGTGAAAATGTAATTGGAGTAGATCAAGAAGGGGCTAAAAAACTGATGGATGCTGCTAAAGATATAAGCGTTAAAAAATTTGTGATGTTAAGCACCATGGGGGCTGTTAACCCATCTGTGAGTGAAGAACTAGAAGATTACATGAAAGCCAAACAAAATGCTGACGAGTATCTTAAAGCTAGTGGATTAGACTATAGTATAGTAAGACCTGGCGTACTAACGAATGAAAAAGGTACTGGCAAAATTATGCTACAGAAGAAAGTAGAGAGCTTTGGTAATATCACAAGAACAGATGTGGCTAGTACGCTTGTTGGAGTATTGGGTGACAATGTCCTGCAAAATCAGGTTTTTGAAATATTAGGAGGGCCAACACTCATAAAAAAAGCTGTTACCACCTTATAAATAGAATTAATTAATACATAAAATAATACAATAATGAAAGTAATATACACAGCAGAAGCAACTGCAAAAGGTGGCCGAAATGGCTACGTAAAAAGCGATAACGATATCTTGGATTTACAAGTAAGAACCCCAAAAGCAATGGGTGGATCTAGTGATGATTATACTAATCCTGAGATGCTTTTTGCAGCAGGTTATTCAGCTTGTTTTGATAGTGCCTTAAGCCTAATGATTAAAAAAAGCAAAATAGAAACAGGAGAAACCAGCGTGAATGCAAAAATTAGCATAGGTCAAATTGATAATGGCGGTTTTGGTTTAGCAGCGGTATTAGCAATAAATATCCCTGAAGTAAGTATAGAAAAAGCCCAAGAATTAGCAGAACAAGCACATCAAGTATGTCCATATTCTAACGCTACACGCGGTAATATCGAGGTACTAATGACAGTGACCAATAATTAAAATAACCAGTGCTAATAATATAGCTACTGCATATAGAGATGTCTTGAGATTTCAAGTTACTTTTTCTGTTGTTTTTTCGGATATGCTGCAGTGGTGCATGATATTAGTGATGACATTTTGGAGAAGCATTTTAAATAAATCTAAATGCATCCTAAAAACAAGTTGATGAGACCATTTATGGACTGATTATTTCTTTAGATTTGGCCACAGCTCTGGCCAAATCTGATTTACTCGTTGAGTCTGTTACAGGCAATTCAGCTATAAAAATTAGTGGCTATAGCTCTGCAACAAACCATAATCAGGTGCGACTTACGATTATTAGTTTGCTAGTTATATCGGATTAAATGTACTCCCTATGTTGACTCATAGTACACAGCCGTTTGAGAATACCATAAAGTATTCAAAAATAAAAGTGCATTAAACATGCCTAGTGAGATCGTGTAGTGTGTGCGTTTTTATTTAGGTGAATATACAGGGTATTAAGGTGACATAATTTTAAATGGGATTTTTAGGAAGAAGTCACCTCTTTTAGGCATATAGTATGCTATAGTCTTATGAAGTAAAATCAACCTTTAACCAGAGTTTTAAAGCAGGTATAAATGAAAAATTCAAAGAAAGAAAAGCCAATAACAAGACCCAAAGAGCCGATTACTAAACCATCCAAAAAGAAGCTAACTCAACTTCCCACAGAGATGCCAACAACGCCTCTAAAAGAATCATTGACCAGTCCTTCAAGAGAAAAACCAACTCAAATTGGGGATTTTAAAAGGAAGCTGTTGAGAATTAAAATTAGCATAAAGAAATCAGTATAATTTATAAGAAAAATTCTTGGATATAAATAAGAAAAACTGAAGAAAAAATAACTGAATTAACGAATTGTTCAGAAGCTGAATATCTAGGAGTTAAGAGGGGTGGAGATAGTTCAATGAGCGAACTAGGTAATGCCATTGATTAAGCAGGAAATGAATTCAACTAAGTTTTGTCTTCTAGTGAGAAATTCGGATTTATAAGAATGTTTACTGTAAATTTAAACGTATATTCTAGGGATACTATTGAATAGCTACTACCTTTAACTTTGAAATATGGCCTTTTGACTAAACATAAAACTAATTGCTTTGGCGAGCACTGTTACTCGGCTATATGGATATAGGGAGCAATTAGGGTATTCATTAGAAGGAGCGGGGAATCTTAGAAGTACCCTTATCCACTTTTAATATACTGGATTAGTTCTAACTGGTATCTACTTCAATATGATTAAGTCAGTTACTACAAGTACTGCAATAGGTCTACATGAAGACTTTGATTTAAGCCTTAAAAGTGTTAACTCAAGTTGTACAACTTCAAGGCATCTAAATCTTGTAACTTTAATACAGAATTGTATAATGTAGAAATAGGAGCCTCTATGCATATTTGTATGATATGAAGCGTAAGATTAAAAGTTTAATTGATTTCACACTTGGTGCAAGTGATGGAGTGATAGGAAATGTAAAGGAATTCTATTTTGATGATGACACATGGACCCTACGGTATTTGATAGTGGATACCGGTAATTGGCTCACAGGACGTATCGTCCTCATTTCACCTGAAGACTTACTAATGCTCGATTGGAAGAACAAAGCATTTACTGTTGATTTATCAAAAAACCAGATAAAGAACAGTCCAGATATAAATACGGTATTCCCGGTCTCACGTCAAGAAGAAATTAGATTGAATCAGCATTACCCTTTGGCTCACTACTGGTCAGTAAGTGGACATTATCTAAGCTCTGCACCGGTGCCCATAGTTATTGCCTTGCCACAGATGGAACTGGAAGAGCGAACACAAACTAACTTAGAAGATAAAGATAAACACCTAAGAAGTACAGAAACGATTACAGGCTATACGATAAAAGCAACAGATGGCGAAATCGGTGATGTCGAAGATTTCTTTATAGATATCGATACCTGGAAGATTGACTTTATATTGATTGACACTGGCGATTGGTTCACTGGGAAAAAGGTGCTTATATCTCCAGACAAGATTAAAGAAATAGATTGGGAGACTGGTGCTGTAACTATTGATACTACCATAGCACATATAAAGAGCAGCCCTGAGTATGATCCCAAGCAAGAACTAACTGGAGCCTATGCGTTGATACTTCAAGAGCATTATAATAGTGTGGTATCATAATATTGCGTGCAGAGGGGTTCTCCAGCAGTGAAACGGTATAAGTTATTAAAACTGTAGGTAGATTTATACCTAACTGCTCACCACCGCTAAATCTTGTAACTCCAATGCACAATTATGTAATGCTTACGCCTACCAACTTAGCGACGTTTGTATCCTATTAAATAACAAAATAAACATGGATCAAAAAGAACTTTTTAAAATGACCGCGGATGCTAATGCTAAACATTTACGAGCAAAGCTAAATGAAGCAGAGGCAGACACACTGGACCTTATCGCTGGTCATCATGAAAAAATAAATGAACTGCAAGTAGAGGTAGATTTGACTAGAAATAAAAGGGAAGTACTCAAATTAAAGCTAGAGCAGCTAAAAAATGCTGATGATGCTAGTTGGGACAAATCCTCCAAGGAGTTTGTAGAATCTATAGAGTCTTTACAAGATAAAAGTATTTTCAAGGCTAAAACCAAGGAGTGGTTCAACACTGTACAAAACATTGTAACCGGACTAAAAACAGACATTAAAGGGAAAATGATGTGACAGTATCCCTCTTCAATAAACTGAACGAATAAAGAAAAAATGATGGCAGCAAAGGATGATATTATTTTTACTTGAGTAAACGTATTCCAGTTCCTAAGTGTGCTGTTCTTATGTCCGTTCTACTCTAATTCAATCTTATCTATAATCAACTCAAAGCTCTCCGCTTTTTTGTTTCCGATAAGAAATGCGATTTCTTCAATCTGTGAGTGTTTGAAGTTTGGGGTATTCAATTTTCTGCCACGATATGAGGGGTACATCTCAGCCAATGGTATTTTGACAGTCTGCCATTCTCCGCTAGTTTGGAAGGTGTAAATGTACGAGTAGTACTGGTTTACTTTATCCTTTACTCTGAATTGATACTTTTTGCCATCTCCCTTTATTCGTAGCACTATGCTTTGATCTTCAGATGCTTCTATTGCATCGAAACGATAACGAAGAGAAGAGAATCCACCATTGTTTTCTGTAGATACGGTGCCAGAGTACAGGCCATTCCCTTCATTGTCTACCTTTAGTTTGCCTTGTGACAGTCCGCCCATAACTCCATCGTCTACTACTCGCCAGTTAGTGGTAGAAGCGTCTTTTTGAAAATTGTAAATAATGGAAGGAGACATAGTTTGTATCAAAATATATAATAGTGTGTAAAGCATTTAAATATAAAACAGAGTATATCATACTTTGGTTTCGGGAGTAGCCGGTCTATTTATGCACTTCTACATATCTATGCTAAGCTAAAAGCATCTTTACTCGGATAAACGAGTGGTATTTCATATCGTTATTAGTAGAATCTGGAAGAGTTTATAGCTACTCTAGTCCGCTGTTTTTACCGGCTATATATGCTACTAAGCTGGACCTATTAGATGCATTTTTTCAAGTTATTGTATTCCTCTTTTTAGCGTACAAATGCCTCGCTTATCTGCTATTTGAATGCTGTAGATACCGGGTGAGATAGGGTAGTAAGCATCTATAGATTTGCCTTGCATATCGTATACATTTACGTTTAGTTGTGGATTTTGTAAGAGCTCTGTAAGGTTAGTTTTAGCATAATCATTACAAATATCTGTCCTTGCTAAATTATTCTGAGAGGCTGTTTTACTTACAGTGAAACTTTCAGTTGCAACTTTATTCCCATCGTATTCCAGTTCTACTGTCCATTCACCTTCCGTCAAGTCTTGATGATTTATATAACTAAAGTAGTAATAGTACCAGTAGTCCTGTTTTAGTGTGATTGGGAAGTTGAACCACTTGGTTGCATCTGGTGTGTACCAGGTAAGATTGAGTTCTTTTCCTTTTTTTAATCCCAATAGATGTGCCCAAAAATTAAGAGATGAATCTGAAGAAGGAGTTATTGTGTACGGCTTTTCGACAGTTGTGATACGCTCCCTTAAATCATTTATAGTCAAGTCGTTTTTTAAATGGATTCCATTATCCCATACTCTAAAGCTAGTATCATACATGGGTGGATTTATAAATAATGAACTAGGATTACCACAAGGTCCGCTAAATGGGTCTACTACATATATGCTATCATACCATACCTCAAAATGCAGGTGTGGATCTGTACTGTTGCCGCTGCTGCCTACATATCCTATGACATCTCCTACAGTTACGCTATCTCCTTCTGCTACTGAGATGCTGTTTTTTCGTAAATGACCGTAGTATGTGTAGTATTTATTTGGATGCTTTATGCCTACATAGTTTCCCAGTAGCTTGGTGACGTCACCTGCTGTTTCTCTATCAAATTCTCCGTCTTTAGTAAAAGTGACTCTGCCACTTGCTGCGGCATATACTTTCACACCTTCATCCATGTGCTCAAAGCTACGGATGGTGAAATCTGTCCCTTGATGCCCATCATAGCTTTTTGAGCCACAATTATGGTCTTGGAATCCAGTGTTATCCCAGTCTACATAGTTTACTATGATCCATTCCTCGCCTTGAGTACCTTCTATAGGTGACTGCAGAAAGGATTGGGCATTGGACGTTAAAGGGCCTAATGATATAATGGTGAGTAAGATAAATAATTTATGCATTAGTCTCAAAGGTATTCTTTGTAGGGATTATACAGTGATAGTCTCTCCTTATTAAATCTTGGCTATGATGGTGGTTAGACTAAAATTAATATCGCACTTTTTATGCTAAACTTAGCTCAAACTTCTTAGGCGTCACTCCAAACTTCTTTTTAAATGCATCTATGAAGTGGCTCACATTTGTATAGCCCAATTGATCTGCTATTTCTGCTATCTGAAATTCTCGTTTAATTATCAGCTCACGTGCTTTACTCATTTTATAATCTTTCACAAAGGCATGAATTGTTTTGCCGTATATTTCTTTAAAACCAGTTTTGAGATTGTGCTCATTCAGTGCTACGTATTTGGCGAGTTCTTTTATAGTAGGTGAGTTTTGCAGATCAAGAATTAGAAATTCTTTGGCATCACGTACTTTAGTTACATTTTCTTTCTGATTAAGAAAGGGGCACTTGTAGGCTGTTTGCCTTCTGCTGGCATTGAAGTAGTCGTCTAGTATGGCATACTTCTTAGCCTCTTTTAGTAGATGATTATTTTGGTTTTCTAGTATCTCATAGATGCATCTGCGTACAGTAGTGCTCGCTTCTTCGAAGTGATGATACTGTTCCTTTTCAAAAATAGCTGCTTGCGAGAAGTTAAGTTCGTCCGTGCCTTGTGCTATAATTTGGTGCAGTGTATCTATACTCAGATTAATTATACAGAAAGGCGTATTTTCCTCTGCTACAAAAGCAAGATTAAAACTTCTTTTTTGATCATAAAATAAATAGACAGAATGAGGAGGAAGTGGTACACTGCGTTGTCCCATCGGCATTTCTACACCACCAATATCTGTGATAAATAGGCAGATGGTACCATTGGTGTACTGGTAATCAGTAGGTTGTGTGCTTACTTTTAGTATTTTTAAAGCTATGGACTCGTTACTCATTTTTGGGCTATTTCTATTCAAACAAAAATAAGCTAAATTTGCTTGGTTTAGGTAAGTACTTGATTTTGAGCATTTATAATTATGACAATGCTCATACAGTCTTTTCGTTTCGGGGTATTTTTATTCCTGTATTGGTTATTTAGTCATTCAGTCTCGACACACCTTTGCACCAAATATAAAAACAAAATAATGAACAAAATTTTTACGACTATTTTAGTATTAGTAGCCTTAGCCGGAAACGCACAAACTGCCGATTCTGTATTGTCTCGAGGTGGAGCTATGGATGTATACTATGATTTTGAAACGCAGGATAAAACAGAACTTAATAGAGCCACATGGGATATCGGTCTTACTACAGAAAATAGAGGAGCGAGTATCATTATCAATGAGAATGCAGGCACAGAGTTGTTTTTATATAGTTCAGATACTGCAGACTGGTCTACAGTAGACACTGCAGGTTTTGACTTCAAGAATATTTATAATTCAGAGACTACGTGGAGTTCAGGTGCATTTGCTAATCAAGGTACCGCACACCCAGACTACGGATGGGGTATCTATGACCAGAAGAAGCATGATATCAATGGGAATAGAATATTTATTCTAAAAACTAAAACTGAAAAATATCTGAAAGTAGTAATTGATCAAATGTCACCAGCTGGAGTGTATAAATTTAGAACAGCTAACTTAGACGGAAGTAACCTAGAAGTATATGAATATGCTAAAACCGATCCAGAGTCTATGGGTAAGAATTTCGCTTTAGTAAACTTAGACGTAGGAGATTTTGTATTTGAAAATCCAGCTTCTAGTAAGTGGGATATACTATTTACTAAATATACAACTACTGTACAAATGGGACCAACAAGTCAAGATATGTCAGTAGCCGGTGTGAAAATAAATGCAGGATGTGAAGTAGCTCAAAGAATAGGAGTAGATGTAAGTAGTGATGATACTACTGACCTTAATTGGAATACTGAGATCACTGAAATAGGGTACGACTGGAAGTCATTTAATAGAGGAACATTTGAATATAATATTACGCCAGAACAAGCATATTTCGTAAGAACTAGAAACGGTGCAGTCTACAAACTATGGTTTACAGACTTTACAGTAGGCACTGCAAACTATTTGTTCAACACTAAAGAAATAAAAGCTGGTGTAGCGAGTGCTAGAACAGTAACTAAGCTAAACACCACAGTATATCCTAACCCTACTAAAGACATACTGAACATCCGTAATAAGGAGAATGAAGCACTAATTATCACATTAATGAATGCACAAGGGGCTGTGGTGACTGAGAGTAATGTTGCTGCTAATGCAAAACAGAGTATTTCTACTTCAGACTTCGCTAAAGGAATCTACTTCTTACAGTTAAGTACTTCAAATGCTGTAAGTACACAACGTGTAATTTTTGAATAAAACGGTATACATATTAATGCTATTGATGTTTGTCCCTGCGGTATCGTGGGGACAAATTTTGGTTACGGCGGTAGATAACGAGACTTCTATGCCTTTAGATTATGGTCTTTTAGTTGTAGGTAAAAATCAGGATACACTAGAGTTATTCTCTACGAATGGTGAGATTAGTTTTGCATCAGCTAATTCACAGAACGTAGTATTGTATGCTGAGGGGTATGTCAATAAATATGTAGTACTACAGCCTAATATAAAGTACATTGTACAGCTGCAGCGAGACTATTATATGATAGATGAGGCCATTGTCACAGACATTCACTCCTCTAAGTCACTAAGTAACACTGTACTCAATATCTCTAAAATAGACGCCAAACGTATAGAAGAGCTTGGAGCGGTAGATTTACGAGATGCACTAGCTTTCGAAAACAACATACGTATGAGTCGTGATAATGCTATAGGTTCATCTGGTATCAATATGATGGGAATAGATGGAGATAATGTCAAGCTTCTAATCGACGGAGTGCCAGTAATAGGTCGCTTGTTGAATCAGCTAGACCTAGAGCAATTTAACCTAGAAAATGTGAAGCAGATAGAAGTGATAAAAGGACCAATGTCTGTTATATATGGGAGTAATGCACTAGCAGGTACTATCAATATCATCACGAATAATACCAATACTAATCCACGCTTTAATCTGAATACCAATTACGAAACTGATGGTCAGTATGCACTCACAGGTACAGCTTCTAAGTCCTTCAATAAAAAACATTTTGTTACTGTAAGTGGTGGCAGAACGATGTTTACCGGTTGGAGTGCAGATAATGCAGATCGAACATTTGACTGGATGCCAAAAGAGCAATATACAGGTCGTGTGCAGTACAGCTATAAGCACAAGAATGCCACTATCAATGTGCGTAGCGAGTTACTTCGCTCTAAGTTACTAGATAGAGGATCTCCACTTTTACCCTATAAAGAGGCTGCTATAGATCAGCATTACATCAACCAGCGTTTTGATAATAGTCTGAGCTATTCCAATCAAATAGGCAAGTCTAGCCTACAGATGATTCTAGGCAACAATAATTTTAATAGAATAAAAAATAAATATTACCGCGATTTAGTAACGCTAGATGATGTATTAGTCGCCGGAGCAGAGGAGCAAGATACACAAACTTTTAATGCATCTGTATTTAGAACCATCTTCGGATTTGATAAGTCTAAAACACTCGGAATAGAGACACTCATAGGTTTTGATGGTAACTACGAGATTGGAACAGGAAACAGAATTAAAAATGATAAACAAGAGCAGCTAGATGCAGCACTCTTTGCCAGTGCAGAGAAGCAGTTGACCAGCCATGCACTTATCAGAGGAGGAATACGATATGCATATAACTCTGCCTTTGAATCACCGCTACTGTACTCACTCCAGACCAAGTTTAATCTTCCGAATTCTCAGATTATAAAAGTGTCTTATGGCAAAGGTTTCAGAGCTCCATCGCTCAAAGAATTATATCTGGACTTCAATGACAGTAGACACGAAGTGTTTGGTGATAGTACGCTGAAATCTGAGACTTCACACTCATTCACAGCAAGTTATATGAAGTATTATTCCAAAGGAAAAGCACAGATGAGTACCACGGTAGATGGCTTTTATAATAATATAGAAAATAAAATTGAGTTGATAGTCACTGGTCCTATTCAGGCTAGGTATGGCAACATAGGCCAGTTTCAGACTGTAGGTGGAGGTGTCAGTCAAAATGTAATTTATAAGGACTTTAGGTTCAACGCATCATTCAATTATACAGGTGTATACAATGGCGTAGAGGGAAGCAAAAAAGAATTTTTCTTCTCCCCACAGGTAGTGGTAAACCCAACGTATACTTGGAAGAAGCAAAACTTGTCTGCGAATTTATTTTTTAATTACTTTGGTGAAGTATCTCGAGTGTTTAGCAATACGGATAGTGCTAATTTGATCACACGGGAGCAAGATGCATATTCCATGCTGGATTTCACACTGAATAAGAGTTTTAACAATAAGAAATTACGTCTGACTATAGGGGCTAGGAATATGCTGGGTGTGATCAATATCAATGCCAATACTACAGAAGTAGGAGCACACACACCAAGCACTAACTTTATCTCAATAAGCCCAGGAAGAACTTATTTCATAAATGTACGCTATGAATTATTTAAAAAAGACTAGTCTATTATTACTGCTGTTTTTAGCGGCTTGTTTCCCTAAGGAAGATGCTGTAGAGCCTACACCTAGAATAAATAAGTCTGTAATACTAGATGCAGGTGAGTACAAAAATAAAGTTGCCTTTTACTCGCTTGATAATGCTGAGATAGTGGCTGAAGCTGATCCAATGGATTGGGATTTTTATGTAGACGAAGACGTGATTCGGCTCAACTATTTCCGAAGTATCCAAGTAGCTGAGTTTGGTCAGAGTTGGGACAAACTAGAAGATACTGTAGGCTTAGATTTTAGAAATCTCACGTACGATAACTATGATTCACTGACTCAGTGGGAGCTTAGAGAAAATCAGATTTATGTAGTAGACTATGGTTTGGATAATGAGTTTAACCCGATGGGATTAACTTCTGTTCGTTTTGAACGCACTGTCACTGGGATCAAGATTTGGCAGAATGAAATAGGGTCTGGTAATGCGGATTTTGAAGAAATAAACCAAGCTTCTTTTTATTACAATATCCGAGAGAAGAAATCGCTAGACTTACCCACTGAGAAGGAGTATGATATAGCCTTCGGTAAGTACACTGACTTAGTTACGGTAGATAATATCACTCAAGACTATCTGATATATGGTGCTATACAGGGGAAAACATTAGCATACGAAGTAAATGAACCTTTTGGCGAGGTAAAGGAAGAAATGTTTGATGTAGTCCGACTCACAGGTGAAAAGAACACTATCGGTTGGGATTGGAAAAATTATAATTTAGCTAAAGGTGCCTACGAGATAATAGAAGATAAAACATATCTTATATCCAGTAATGCAGGGTTTAAGTATAAGCTTCGTTTTGTAAATTTCCTCAACGCGATCGGGCAATCCGGTCATCCTACGTTTGAGTGGGAGCTACTTTAGAAGTTCAATTGCCGCGGCGAACAAGTGTTAAACTCATCCCGATAGCTATCGGGACAAACTCAAACTCAAACTTTTGCTATTAAGTGGACAATGGAATTGTGAGACTTCAACCTTGTTAATAGCAAAAGGGTTTTTTCTTACCGGCAGGACTTTCTTGACCACATAATACATTGTATTCTGGTAGTTTGACCTAGAAGGTGGTATGCGACTTTTTAGAGTCTAGCTATGATTTTTTGAGTAAATAGTGATACACATTTTGACTGCCGATAGTGATCGCATAGGCATTCACAAATTGATAATTATCTGAACTTAAGAAGTTTAATGCATCTATCATTGAATTAAATACAACTAACTTACCATTTTTGTCCTTAACCTGTGTATCTTTAGTTGAGAAAATTTTATTCTCTTGTCCAAAGTCAATTTGGATAGTCACTTTGTTACTTAACAGTCTAGATGTACCTACTATTTGTATGTATTTCACATTTATTTCAGATATTGGAACGTCATTTACAGTTTGTGCGTAAAGTTTGGTTGTACCAAAAGTCATCAGTGCAATAGTGAATATTAGAATCTTTTTCATACTGCGAATATATATACGGTAATTTACTTATTTAAGTCATATTTTGACTTGTAGTTGCCTCCCTTTCGGAGCAAGCATTCTATCTTTAAGAGTTGAGATGGTCTTTCATCCAGTGCGATGGAAAACTCCAATCGGGTAGTATTTCGCGTGCTACTTGTATAAGTTGTTCTTCAGTGATGTCGTCTGCGAGTTTATAGTTTATGATGTCTTAATACATAGAGCAAAAAGAATGGAATTGGAATAAATGAAGCCGACTATAAAGGAGGTGGTGGAAGTGGCGGAGGGCAATGAAGAAAAAAACAAGTGTTATCATTTTCGAGAGCTTCTATTATAGCGTTATCTTCGGGACTAGATGAATAAGTGTAGTACTTTGCCCAGCTTGTTGAATATTTGATTAAAGGTCGTCCAGAAGGCAAATAAAAATAGCTCATTTCATCATCTGAGAGTCCCTCAGCATCCGTAGATATTTTTATGATTTCCAAATTCAGTATTTATTTCGAGACTATCTCTAATAGTAGTTATTTCTAATTCAAAACTAGTATCCTTAAGTTTAGCGGTGTCATGCCTAACATTTGTTTTTAATAAAAAGGAAGGAAAAGAAAAGGTATCGGTGTTATCGATTATTTCATAATAACGACTAGAATTTATGTGCTCACCATACTCAATAATTGAAGAGTCGGTTTTAATCAATTTCCCACTTCGATACTTGTGATCGAACTCCACATTCCATCTAGGTCTACGTTCTAGAGTGTCGCATCCGCAGAGGTAAATGCAAACAACCATGAAAAGACAAAATGATTTCATTTCACAAAGTTATATCATTTTGGATAAAACTTAGATTCAAAGCGTACCTTTTGGCCCCGATAACTATAGGCTGAGGACTTCTTTATGCTGGTGAGTGATGAGAATTCCCCCTTCGGTCTAAATCTTGACTCAGAGCGTAGCGAAGAGTCCCTGATAAAAAAGTATAGATTATCGTCATTCCATCTGCTGGCGGTTGTAATCTCGAAATAGTACTTCCTTACCTTCTTAAGGGGATTTTACTTTTTTCTTACAACACCAGCAACCCAAACTCCCGCATTACATCCATCTCCTCACTAAACCAAAGGGCATCTATGTCGTCATACTCCTTTTCGAATGAGTCTTTCAATTGCTTGAAGGTAGTCACTTTTTTTGCGGAGTAGTGCATTTCAGATAGCCAAGAGACTAGCCACTCTCCAAGTGCGGTATCCAACTCTAGCGTTTCACTTGCCTTTTTACTATGCAGCGTTAGGGCTATAAAATCTTCTTCTCTTGCTACTACAGGTGTGATGCCTATCCAAATTAGTTTGTCTGTGGATCTTGGTAGTTTTTCTTTTTCTGACTCTAAGCAGTGAGCTATAAAATCTGGTGCTATAGTAGTTTCAGGTAATTTGAACCCCATAGTTATCGGATTAAACCATTCTGCGAGCGGCGTATCGAAACAGATGCCATGCATATAGTTATAGAGTGATTTTTTTAACCCGAAACCAAACTTCTCATGCTCTATGCCTGTGCTATCGGTGAATTGCACGTCATTATTGGCAAAGGTGATAGGCTCTAGGTGTGGTGTGATATTATATGCATCAGGATTCAATCCCACTGGACTGTGAGCTGTAAGTGCAAACTGATGCCAAAATCCAGATTGGATTACCTCTGCCTGAAAGAGTTGGCGAACCATCTCTAGGCTGTCTATGGTCTCTTGCTCCGTCTGCGTAGGATAACCGT
>Ga0306865_1000254_pt1 | contig 26708 bp, 19 predicted proteins | sample AntRauTorckE5431_FD_190441 | JGI IMG/M metagenome (GOLD analysis project Ga0306865, IMG submission 190441) | Saline lake microbial communities from Rauer Islands, Antarctica - Metagenome Torckler E5 #431 (v2) (version 2) | ecosystem: Environmental > Aquatic > Non-marine Saline and Alkaline >... | reverse complement strand
TGTTGGTGTGAAACTCCTCTGTAGGGAAGTTAAATGTTTGATCTATTAGATCTGAATAATTGTTTTTCAAGTGCTCGTTTAATGTGGTACAAATTAATATATAAAACACAGTAAATTTTCTTCCTTTTTCATCGAAACCATAAATAGGACCAGCGTGTTACACAGAGGTACTATTCATTGCTTACATATCGATGAATTAAGTACCTTCGCGAACTTCAAATAATTTCAATTATCAACGAGCAAGATTTCATTAAAATAGTTGGTGCTAGAGAGCACAACTTAAAGAATATAGATTTGGAGATTCCCCGTCATAAACTAGTGGTATTCACTGGTCTAAGTGGCAGCGGTAAATCCAGTCTGGCGTTTGACACTCTTTTTGCCGAAGGCCAAAGAAGGTATATGGATACTTTCTCTGCATATGCACGCCAATTCGTAGGTGATATGAAGCGGCCCGATGTAGACAAAATAGAAGGTCTCAGTCCGGTGATAGCCATAGAGCAAAAAACCGTAAGTAAAAACCCCAGAAGTACAGTGGGTACTATTACTGAGGTGTATGATTTTCTCAGACTCCTATTTGCTAGAGCTGGAGATGCATACTCCTACATAAGTGGTAATAAAATGAAAAGCTATACGGAGCAGGAAATTATAGATTCCGTGAATGCTAAGTTCAGTCTGCAAAAGATGGTGATTTTAGCCCCTTTGGTGAAAGGTAGAAAAGGGCATTATAGAGAGCTTTTTGATCAATACAGAAAACGCGGGTTTACTAAAGTATGGGTAGACGGCCAACTAATAGATATAGAGCCTGGTATGCAGCTGGACCGTTATAAGATTCATGATATTGATTTAGTCATAGATCGCATAGCCCCGGAAGATGTAGGCAGTCTGAGGGTGATAGATTCTATACGTTCTGCTATAAAAATGGGAAAAGGTGTAGTAAGTATTTTAAATCCGGTAACTAAGGAGCTTACACATTTCAGTAAGTATCTCATGGATGTAGAGACGGGATTATCTTACAATGAGCCCCAGCCTAATTTATTTTCATTTAACTCTCCATATGGTGCGTGTACTACGTGTGACGGACTGGGTACAAGCTCAGATATTTTAAAAGAAGATTTAATACCTAACCCAAAACTCAGTATCAATAAAGGAGGATTAGCTCCTTTGGGAGATATCAAGGATAACTGGACGTTTACCCAGTTGAAGGCGATGAGTAAAAAGCTGAAGTTTAGTATGTCTAAGCCTTTAGCAGATTTATCGGATGATATTTTAGATGTAATTTTGAATGGTACGGAGGAGAAGTTCGACGTAGAGTATCGCGGAAGCTCAGGATATAATCAAACGTATGAGACCAAGTGGAAAGGACTGATACCCTCACTAATGGAGGCGTATCACGAAAAAAGTTTTGGTACCCTCAATAGATGGGCAGATGAATTTATGACAGTAGTACCATGCCCTACTTGCAGCGGAGGTAGACTGAATAAAGAAGCTTTGTCTTACCGTATCGGTGATGTGAATATAGCAGATCTGAGTAATAAGAGTATAGGCGAATTGCATGAATGGCTACAGACTGCTAGTGATTCTATGACTGACCGTCAGCTTATAATAGCTACAGAAGTAATCAAAGAAATAGGCGAACGGGTAAAGTTTTTAGTAGATGTGGGATTGTCCTATTTGTCTCTAAATAATAGTGCTAAAACCTTAAGTGGTGGAGAAGCTCAGCGAATTAGACTAGCTACGCAAATAGGGTCAAAATTAGAAGAAGTCTTATATATCCTAGATGAGCCAAGTATCGGCCTGCATCAGCGAGATAATCAGCGATTGATAAATTCACTCAAAGAACTACGGGACATAGGGAACTCAGTAATAGTGGTAGAGCATGATCGAGATATGATAATAGAAAGTGATTATGTAGTGGATATAGGACCCAAAGCTGGTAAAAAAGGAGGAGAGATAGTAGCTGCAGGTAGATGGGAAGATATCAAAAATAATGGCACAGTAACTTCAGATTATCTAGGAGGGCAGCGTAAGATAGAAATACCTGAAAAGCGAAGAAAAGGGAATGGGAAGAAACTTACCCTTACTGGTTGCACCGGTAATAATCTAAAGGACATAACAGTCGACTTTCCACTGGGTATGTTCACTGCAGTGACAGGTGTGAGTGGCAGCGGTAAGAGTAGCCTGATAAATGAAACATTGCATCCTATACTCTCGGAGTATGTCTATAACAGCAAGAAAAAGCCGCTAGCCTATGATAAGGTGAAAGGATTAGAGCACATAGATAAAGTCATTACCATAGATCAATCGCCTATAGGACGAACGCCACGAAGTAATCCTGCTACATACGTAGGTTTTTTCTCGGATGTCAGAAATCTGTATTCGGAGATAGGTGAGAGTAAAATACGCGGATATAAGCCAGGTAGATTCAGCTTCAATGTAAAAGGCGGTAGATGTGAGACTTGCAAAGGGGGTGGTCAGAAAGTGATAGAAATGAATTTTCTCCCAGATGTACTAGTAGAATGTGAGACCTGCTCAGGGAAGCGATACAATAGAGAAACCTTAGAAATCAGGTATAAGAATAAGAGCATCAGTGATGTACTGAGCATGACGGTGGAGGAAGCTGTGGTATTTTTTGAAGCGGTACCCAGTATTTATAGAAAAATAAAAGCACTAAATGATGTTGGGCTAGGCTACATTACCTTAGGGCAAAGTAGTACGACTATATCTGGAGGAGAAGCTCAGCGAGTAAAACTAGCTAGTGAGTTAGGTAAAATAGGTACTGGACAGACCTTTTATATTCTAGATGAGCCTACTACCGGACTTCATTTCGAGGATATCAATGTGCTGCTAGAAGTACTCCAGAATTTAGTAGATCTGGGTAATACGGTACTCGTCATAGAGCATAATCTGGATGTGGTCAAAGTAGCTGATCATATTATTGATATAGGTCCAGAAGGGGGACATGGTGGAGGACAGCTACTAATTACCGGTACTCCAGAGGAAGTAGTAAAATCTAAAATAGGTTATACCGCTGAGTTTTTAGCTATGGAAATGTAAGCAGTACTTACTAGCTTACAGCAAAAGCTAATAATGACGCTATGCTTCCTGTATCAGCTTCTCTCAAAGCATTTATATATGCTTTCCTTAGACTTGTCTGATTGGTATATGCATCAGCTCCCCAAGTAAACTTAGGGAGTCCAAAACCTTTTTGAATGATAGTGTCGGCTAGAATTCGTGAGTGCCTACCATTCCCATTGGGAAAACAATGGATAGATACGATTCGGTGCTTTACACGAATAGCAATTTCTGCAGGTTCATACACTTTATTATTGACCCAAAAATGAGCATCGTCCATTAGCTTTTTTAGTTCAAGGGGTATCTTAGTCCAAGAGATGCCTATATTCTTATTTGTGGTGCGAAAAGAGCCTGCCCATTTCCAGGTATCTCCATACATCTTTTTGTGAAGTCTTATTATAAAGCTGACTTCGATTATGTTCTCAGTCGTTGGTTTTTGGGAAATCAACCAAAGCAGAGCTTCGCTTATATTGGTTTGGTCAAAATAATTAAGCTCTGCATTAGTCGTAATGTAGGCAGGGATTAGCCCTTCTTTTTCTTCCTCGGATAGCTTCGTTTGACCGTATTGAGGATTGAGATTTAATCCCATAAACCTTTAGGTACTTCCTGTGCCAGATTGTGTGTCATCTTAGTGATAGGGTCCGTGAGGTTATTACCATATACAGCTTGGTTTTCTAGCACCATATTGTGATGTGTACTCGCTATTATTTCTGTAGCAAGTGCTTTGGCTCTCTTATTTATGAGTGCTTCTAGGCTCCCATCTTTCGGTATAAAACCATATACAAGCTGCATATCCATAGCGGCAGCTGCCTCCTTTAGTGTATTTATAGTAATACCTCCTTCTGCTTCACGCTCTTCTATTTTTTTGGCACCTTGCTGTGTCATGCTTAGTCGCTTGCCTAGCTGTACTAGCGTCATATTAAGAGACGTGCGTATGCTGTGTATCCATCCTCTGGTAGGATTAATTGCATTTTTTAAGGGTGCAAATGGCTGTAGTTTAGTATCCATTTGCTCTATTATTAGTCTTCTCTTATCTCTCATAACACCACAAAAGTAAACAAATACATTGAGTTAATACGATATATTTAAACGTATATGTTTATTTAATAAAATAATAGTAAACAAATACGTTCATTTAATTAAACGATAAATGATATCAATATCATAGCTCAACCCCTGAATAGCGAGGATACAGATTATGAGTCAAGGGAGTATTGAATGTTGTGAGATTTAATGTAAGTACAATAGACTGCCTAAGAAATATTTAGGGAGGATAAGTGACCTATTTAATTTTACCAATTTTCAAGGTTATGTAGCGGAGAAAATTATCCAGTGCGAGTGAGTAGGTGCATAAACCCTAATTCCAGATTAGATTTGAGTAGATATATTGTTAGTGCAAAAAACGAGTACCTTTTAATTTTTAGCGAAGAAACCGTAGTAAAATTGAGCTAAAATAAAATGAGTCTTGACTTTTTGTTACTTTTTGCGTTAAGGCAAAAAGTAAGGCAAAGAATTGTTTTGTAAAATACCGCTAAATGCAAGTTGAGCTACTATCATTATGAGATGGATTTTAACAATGAAAATAGACTGCTGATTATCGTAAGTAAGCTGCTATCTCCGGATTGTTTTATAGAATATAATAGTCCTTAAGTTTTGGTAAGGTATAGATTCTACACCGTATAAAGTGTTCATTTTAAATTGAGAATTAAGCTTTTAAAACTGCCGATAAGTCACGCTTTTGCTTTGGCTTGCTTTTAGCAACTAATGCACTATGAGTAAGAAAAAAGTGTCCCTCAAGTGGGCATTGAAGGAATACGTATGGCCTAGACGTAAAATGCTGAGTATTGGATTAGTGTTTATTGTTATCCGAAGTTTGTCGGGATTGGTATTGCCCTACGAAACTAAAAATCTCTTGGACGTAGTAGTACCAAGTGGAGATATGTCAGAACTTTGGACGCTTATATTTCTAGTAGCTGGTGCTATATTGATACAAGCTGCTACTTCCTTTATACTCACTAGACTGCTCAGCGTAGAAGCTCAACTGCTCATAGCTCAATTGCGTGCTCAGGTACAGAAAAAGTTGCTTACGTTACCTATTTCTTTCTTTGATAACAATAAAAGTGGAGCACTAGTAAGCCGTGTTATGAACGATGTAGAAGGCGTGAGAAACCTTGTAGGTACTGGATTAGTGCAGCTTATAGGTGGCACGGTTACAGCTATAGTAGCTTTTGTATTCTTGATTAAAATCAATGCCATGATGACGCTGTTTGTTTTCTTACCTGTTGGCCTATTTGGGTTTATAGCTTTAAAAGCCTTTGGATATATACGTCCTATCTTTCGCGAACGCGGAAAAATAAACGCAGAAGTAACCGGTAGACTGACCGAGACGCTAAATGGTGTGCGTGTCATCAAAGGTTTCAATGCAGAGGATCAAGAGAATAAAACCTTTGAAGGAGGAGTAGATCGACTATATCAAAACGTAAAAAAGAGTTTGACAGCTACTGCACTAATGACCAGCTCCAGTACTTTCCTACTCGGAATGGCTACGGTAGGCATCATGGGAATGGGTGGCTACTTCATTATGATGGGAACTATGACTGCTGGAGATTTAATTTCATTTTTATTGTTCCTAGGATTTATGGTAGCACCCATAGTGCAGATGAGTAATATCGGTAGTCAACTTACCGAAGCTCTAGCTGGACTAGACCGAACGCAGGAACTGATGAACATGACAGAAGAAGATGATCCTGAAGTGCGTAGTTTAGTATTGAATGATATCCAAGGAAACATGGTATTTGATAATGTGGGGTTTAGCTACGAAGATGACAAAGAGGTACTTCACGATATTAGTTTTGAAGCCAATGCAGGAAGTGTAACAGCACTGGTAGGAAGTAGTGGTAGTGGTAAGTCTACTATAGCGGGTCTGGCAGCTACGTTTCTTAACCCAGTGAGTGGCAAGGTGACTATGGATGGTAAAGATCTAGCTCACGTTAATCTCAGTAGTTTTAGACAACATCTAGGAGTGGTCCTACAAGATGATTTCTTATATGAAGGAACAATCAGAGAAAATATCCTTTTCCCAAGACCAGATGCTACAGAAGAGGAGGTGCAGTCTGCCGTAAAAGGTGCGTATGTAGAGGAGTTTACAGATAGGTTTGACGATGGTCTAGAGACTGTGATAGGGGAGCGAGGAGTAAAGCTAAGCGGCGGTCAACGACAACGTATTTCCATAGCTAGGGCATTATTAGCAGACCCTAAAGTAATTATCCTAGATGAGGCTACCTCTAACTTAGATACTGAGAGTGAGAGTTTTATCCAGAAAAGTCTAAATGTATTGATGAAGGACAGAACTACGTTTGTGATAGCACACAGGCTCAGTACGATACAGCAAGCTGATCAGATACTTGTGATAGAAGACGGACATATAGCAGAGCGAGGGAAACACCAAGAGCTATTAGATGCTAAAGGACGCTACTACGAGTTGTACACGTATCAAAGTAGGATCTAGTGCTCCCTGCCTGCCGCAGGCAAGGGTAAAATTTTGCTAAAGCAAAATCACTCGAACTGACAAGATCTCTCACTCAAACTTTTTTTTAGCAAAAACAGTAATTCTATCAGCATAGTTGCCAATGAGAGCTTTCTTTTTAGCCTGAGACCATTTTTTGATTTGCTTCTCTCTAGCAATCGCTTTGTCGATGTACTTAAATTCTTCATTGTAGACCAAAACAGTAGGCTGCCGGTTATGCGTATATGAATGCTCATTATATCCGTCTAGGTGTTCCGCTTCTCTACGTTTTAGATTATTGGTAACACCAGTATAAAAAGTTCCATCTCCACAATGTAAAATATAAACAAAATAGCGGTGTTCCTTCATTTGGTAAAAGTAGGGAGTTTAGTAATAAGAATTTGGTTTAGGATTGTGCTTTAAACTTAAATGTATTTTAAGGCTTGTCATTTCGAGTGAAGTTGTCAAAGACAACTCTGTACCCTTGCCTGCCGCAGGCAAGGAGGAATGAAACAAGCTGCGTATCAGAGACGTTTGGCAGTCTGCTTTCTTGTTCAGTGCTCGATAAAATTTTGCTCAAGCAAAATCACTCGAACTGACAAGGTCTCTCAATCAAACAGTGCTGATGCAATATCACTCGAAGTGACAAGGTCTCTCAATCAAACAGTGCTGATGCAAAATCACGCGAAGTGACAACGCCCTAACAACTGAAAGGCAATCGCGAAGACGCTTGTTTACTTCTCGGTACGATTTCGCCTTTGGCGAATATCACTCGAAGTGACAAGGTCTCTCAATCAAACAGTGCTGATGCAAAATCACGCGAAGTGACAACGCCCTAACAACTGAAAGGCAATCGCGAAGACGCTTGTCAGTTCGAGTGGCTCTCATCGAAGATGAGGCTGTACCGAGAACAGACAAGCCATCACTCGAAGATGCTTTTGTACCGAGAATAGACTTTACCGAGAAGAACCAAACACCTGCTTTAGTATTATTTCTGTAATTAAGTAGGTGGGTTTCACGCCGGTAGTACCCAGACCACCACTGGCCAGTGTGCTGCCTGTTTCTAGTGGATTATCACTGGCATAGTATGCGTAGTTCACACATACATCGGTGCGTATACTCTTTCGTATTTTACTGTGAGCTTGTATTGCTTTTTGGTAGTGAGCACCTTCCATCTCTAGGCCTACCACGCCCCAGGTACTTCTATTGAAGTAGCGAAGAAGATCTTTGTTTTGGAGTGATGTGCCCAGTACAGATATCATAGCACCGTCGTACACACCTATATTGTGTCCTTCTAGATCACTTATCTTGAGTCCATTTTCGAATGGATAATTATCCGCAGTACCTTCAAAAATGTGAGAAGAAGGAATCATAATATCTCCCTTGCCACCCGTAAGTATACCTGCTTTACCCATGATAGAAATACTCGTGACATTCAGGTATATTTCAGTCTTTTCATTAGGCTTATACGGCTTAAGTATCTCATCCATAGTCTCATAGGCTTGCTCACCAAAAGCGTAATCCATCACTAGTATGACAGGCTTATCTGCGTCATCTAGTTTTTTAATTTTAGCTGCATAGTCACCAGAAGAGTATTTAGCGGTATCAAAAATCTGGACGTCTATATTAGTGCCGCTCTTATCTTTTATAAACGTCATTCCCTCCTTCATAGCTACTTTAGTCACCGTTTCACGGTGCTTAGCGTTATTACTTAGCTCTTCGAAGATATCAAGTTTACCGTGATCCTTTAGTTTAGTTTTGAGTGCTGCTGGAGCATAGAGTGAGTTTTGTACGCTGTGCATGTTAGCACTGATGATATGTATGGGCCTGTGCAGGATTCCCTGCTTATGCAGCTCAGCCTTTATACTATCCGCCCATTGCTCGCCGTGTATGTGCTGTCCTAGTGTCTCACGTAGCACAGAACTGAAGGTAATGGTACGCTTAGTATCGTGGAGTATTTCGTCTAGTGCCAGCTTGCCTAGCCAGTAGATGATGTCTAAGAATCGCTCAGGTTTCAGGGCACTGCTAAACTTGTCATAGACACCGCTCACTTCTTTAAATGTACGTCCCAGTATATTCGCCGTATGGGAGAGTGCTATCTCACGCTCGTCTTTGGTCAGACTTTTCTTTTGGAGGACAGCGGCTTCTAGCTTTTGCCAATCCCGGTTTACATCACCCTTATCATTAATAAGTACCTGCTTCATGATCTTATGGCTTTCTATGAATAGGAAGGTAAGATGGGTCAGGATATCGTATATCTCTGAGCGGCCACGGGTGATTTCTATATTCATCTGCTCTGTATCTATGCGGTAGCAGTTTCGCCTACGCTTAGGCGGTATGATAGACGTGAAGTGTGTATCTGAGTAGCCCTCGTCACTGGTCAGATTGATAAATCTACATTCCTCTATGCCTTGGGGCAGACGATCTATGACGTACAGTAAGCCATCCAGCTCTACTTTATCTTGGGCTATACTGCCGTATATCTCTGGACTAAGAGTGAGCAGAGCTTCACGCAGTGTCTCGCCACTCACACCCATAGGCTTGTAGAAGCCACGGTTAAATAGGTGACGCATAGTTACAAAAAGGCGTTGTATGGCATCGGTGCTTTCTTGTGCTCTGGTGCGGGAGTATGTAGTGTTTTTCTTCATAAGTGATTCACGAAGATAACGAAAAGCTAGGGGAGGTATTTGTCAAACTCAAATACAAGATTAAATGTCAAGATAAAAAAAATACAATTAAGGCCTTTCTTTTGTTCACTTCTCCCTACCTGCCGCAGGCAGGGATACAATTGAGCTGAAGCACAATTACTCGAACTGACAAAAAACACCATAGGAAGATTGGTGGCAGTTCGAGTGGCGATGCCCCTAGCATCGGTTTACAAAAAATAGACTTAGACAGGCCAACTAGTTTCTAAAGTAAATTGCATAAGGGGCAGAGTGAGATTGTTGTCAGTTCGAGTGGCGATGCCTTAGCATCGTTGTACAAAAAATAGACTCAGACAAGCCAACTAGTTTCTAAAGTAAATTGCATAAGGGGCAGAGTGAGATCGGTGTCAGTTCGAGTGGCGATGCCTTAGCATCGTTGTACAAAAAATATACTCAGACAAGCCAACTAGTTTCTAAAGTAAATTGCATAAGCGGCAGAGTGAGATCGGTGTCAGTTCGAGTGGCGATGCCTTAGCATCGTTGTACCGAGAACACCCAAAAATACACCGAAGCAAAATGACACAGACTCCCTACCAACACAAACACGTGAAAAATAGCGTGATTATACTTTACATATTGGGGAAAGCTATAAAACACAGCACCCACGATATAGGATAGACCGCCAGCCAGCAGCCAGTATAGTCCGTGAGTAGGCAGATTAGCCATGAGTGGATTAAAGGCAAATAAGACCATACAGCCCATAAATACGTACATTAACGTACTGAGTTTATCGTACCTGCCTGTGAAAAATAATTTCAGGATAACACCTGCTAGAGCAAAGGACCATACGCATCCAAATAGAATCCATCCTGTCTTGCCCGCTAAGGTAATCACGCAAAAAGGCGTATATGTACCTGCTATGAGAACGTATATAGCCGCGTGATCAAAGATATTGAGCCGATTTCGGAGTGTAGGATTAGTAGCACTATGGTAGAGTGTAGACGCTGCGTATAGCGTAAGTAGCGAAGCTCCATATACAGCAGCACTTACTATGTAGGTGGGATTACGCGTGCCTATGGTTTTTACCAGCAAGAGCACAGTACCTACCATACTGAGCACAAAACCTAGACCGTGAGACCAGATATTAAATCGTTCTTCGGTAGGTGAATATACGGTAGCTTGGTATTTGGTCATTTTGTATTTGCGAAGATGGGGAATATATGGTATTAAGGGAAGAGTTTAGATCAGTAATAATGATATTGACTTTTGGAGAGAATTATGGTTTAAATAAAGAATTATTGTAGATTTCATATTTACAAATATTTGCTAGTCATAATGCTGGTATCCAGATAGTTATGCTCATATTGGATAAAATGCTCAAAGATTTACATTAGTGTAATGGATGAAAGCCGCCATTATGATTATTTTGCGTTAAAATAGATAGATAATTTAATGCTCAGGTTTTCAGGACACGATACTTTTCATTGTAAGGAACAATGGTTATTAAAAGGATTTCAAAAGATTGATAATCAGGGATATAAGGCTGGATTTGGCAGTGATAGTGCTCTTGTGGATCTTGGTGTTGGTAAGAATATGGTGAGAGCCATATCTCACTGGATGAAATCTTTTGATATTATTAATGAAGAAAACATTCTCACTCCCTTCGCAAATGATGTTTTTGGAGCCAATGGATTCGATCCTTATTTGGAGAATCAGGGAACACTTTGGCTACTTCAGTACAAGTTATGCAGCAAGAACTATGCTTCAATATATGGACTACTATTTTGTGACTACTTTCTTGAAAAAGCAACTTTAGAGTTTTCTGAAGGTCAAATAGTGAGTTACATCACCAGAAAATTACAAGAGTCGAATGAACGGATAGTTACTGAAACCACCCTTGTTGCAGACTTGAAGGTTTTACTGAAAACCTATATTACACCTAAAAGAGGTGACAAAATGAATGAAAAAACACTGGAGGATGACTTTAGTGCTCCACTTCAATCACTCAATTTAATAATTCCCTTAGAAAGAAGAGCGGAAACTAATGAGAAGATTTATCAGATTAATAGAAAAGATATTCAAAGAGGTCTAAGTGTAGAAATATTTGGTTTTTGTTTATTGATTGAGTTTCAAGAAGGAGATGTCATTAATCTAGACAGATTAAAGGGAACTCTAGGAGCTTTTTTCTGTCTTACGAATGAGGGGCTTTTGGATGCTATTCAAGGACTTACTGAAGCTTATTCAGAATTTGTGTTCAAAGAGGATGGAGGTATTAGACAATTGCAAATAAAGGTAGAGAATAAAATAGAATTAGGTAAGAAGCTTTTAACTACTCATTATGAAAGGAAATAGTGTATCGACAAATATATTAAGAGATAGTAATAAGGAGCTCAACTATATTGTTACTCCTAATACGAAAGAGTTGTTTGAGAGGATTTTTTTAAATGAGAATCCGTCGAGTAGATCTTTTAATCTTATTGGTAATTATGGTACAGGAAAATCAACTTTTCTGTGGGCAGTTGAGAGGAATCTACTAGGAGAGAAAATTTACTTCTCAGATGATTATTTGATAGGTTCAAATAAAGGGTTTGAAATTATCAAAGTAATTGGAGACAATAGTTCGTTACTTGATAGTCTTGCGGAAACTTTGAATCTTAAAGAGCCTCTCACAGCAAAACATGTAATTGATCATTTGCAAAGGCTTAGAGCTAATTTAGCAAAGAGATCCTTAGGAATGGTTCTAATGGTAGACGAATTTGGCAAGTTTCTAGAGCATGCATCTAAAAGTAATTCTCTTGAAGATCTCTACTTAGTGCAGCTTATAGCAGAGTGGGTTAATGATTCAGACTATAATAGCTACTTAGTTGTTACATTGCATCAAAACTTCTCTAATTATGGCCAAACGCTAAGTAGTCAGGATCGCTTAGAGTGGGAAAAAGTAAAAGGACGTTTCACGGATATGGTTTTTAACGAGCCCGTAGAACAGTTGATCTATTTTGCAAGTAATTCGCTATCTCATTTTGAATTGCCTAAAAAAGAACAGACCACTTTTAACAAGCTTGTCAGTATAGTCGAGAAATCTAATCTAATAAGTCTTAACAAAACAGTAACAAGAGATGTAGCTGAAGCTCTATTTCCATTGGATTGGCTGTCTGCTAATATTCTAGTAAATTCTTTGCAACGTTATGGACAAAATGAACGTTCGTTGTTCAGTTTTTTAAATGATAATTCAAAGTATTCAGTTAAAAATTTAGAGACTACATTTTATACGGTGTCTCGAGTTTTTGACTATTTGGTGAATACCATGCCTAGTGAAGTGATGGGCCCTCTAAATCCTCATAAACCACAATGGTATTCTACTTTTAGAGCATTAGAAAGAGCTGAACTTATTTTTAAAGAAGATTATCATCTGGCGAGCCAAGTAATAAAGACAATAGGACTAACGAATATTTTCTCGAAAGCCGGAGGCGTATTCGATAAGAAGTTTGTTAAAGAGTACTTCAAATACACATGTGGTGACGATGTTTCTTCTATACTAGATAAGCTGGAAAAATCTGGAATTGTCAGATTTTACCTATTTAGTAATAAGCTAAATTTCCTTGAAGGGACAGATATAGATCTTGAGCAAGAGCTCCTGACAGTCAGTAAGGAGATTAATCCAAATTTTGAAATAACAGAGGAGCTGCCTGAGTTAATTGAGTTTTCATTAATGATGGCTAAACGACATAGCTTCAATACAGGAATTCCTAGATTTTTTGAGTTTAAAATCCTTCAGTCCTCGAAAGAAGTTGAGTTGCCAAAAGGTTCTTTAGATGGATATATTAATTTGCTCTTCAGAGATTTCAAAGTCAATGATGTTATAAATACCTCAAAGGAATCAGGAGCAAATCTTTTTGTACTCTATAAGAATTCTTCTGAGATTAGAACAGAAATATTTATTCTAAAAAAGTTCGATTTGCTGCTTGTCAAACATAGAGATGATGTTGCCGCAGTTAAGCTACTAAAGGATGAAAGATCTTTTCACCTGGTAAAGCTAAACGAGCTCGTGGTTGACAATCTCTTTAATGCAGAGACAAATCGATGGTTTTTCGAAGGGAAAGAATTTGCAGTGACCTCTAAATTAGATTTAAATTTATTGCTCAGTACAGTGTGTGATGTCATTTATCACAAGGCTCCTAAACTCCTGAATGAACTCATTAATAAAGAACATATAAGTGCACCTATTAATACTGCTAGACGTAATCTGATTAGGCAAATACTATCTTCCGAGACGGAAAAAGACTTGAGCTATAGTGAAGATAAATTTCCGCCAGACAAGGCAATCTACTTGAGTTTCTTAGCAAAATCAGGAATACACAAAAAAAATAATGAGCTTGGGTATTATGAACTATCAAAACCACCGCAGAAGTCGGAGCTTTATGAACTTTGGACAGCAAGTGAAGATTTTTTGTTAGGTGCATCAGGGGCTAAACGAAATTTGAGTGAATTGTATGAAAAGCTCTCAGAAGCTCCATTTAAGCTAAAGAAAGGGTTCTTAGAGTTTTGGATTCCGATTTTTCTCTTAGCTAATAAAGAAGATTTTGCTCTATTCCATACGGTAAGTGGATTTATACCGTTTCTAGATGAAGATAATTTAGCCTTAATTCATAAAAAGCCTGATAATTTTCTTATTAAAAGCTACAACGTGGAAGGAGTAAAAGTGAACTTATTAGAAGTTTATAAAGAGCTTGTTCAAGTAAATGGAACTAAACAAGAAGGAAACAAGTCTACATTTCTGACAATATTCGGAAATTTCCTAAGATTTCAAAGAGGTCTTAAACCTTACTCTGTTCATACGCAGAACCTCTCGGAGGCTTCAATTAGACTAAGAGAAGCAATATTAAAGGCTAAAGATCCTGAAGAGGCTTTGTTTATTTCTTTTCCTGCAGCTTTGGGGTTCCATTCTATATCGCATACGAGCGATTCTAAGCTACTAGAGAGTTATATCTATCAATTGCAAGGTGCTATTCGGGAAATTAGAACTTCATATGACGGACTCTTAGAACGTATAGAAAAGGTCTTAAAAGAAGCTTTTTTCTGTAATGAAGAGGCTGTTTTTGAGGATTATAAAGAAGAGATTAATCTTAAACTGGCAAGTGTGGACGTGAAACTGCTTAGTACAAACCATACTGTGTTTTATAAACGGCTTGTATCACCGTTAGATGATAAAGAAAGTTGGGTGAAGTCTGTAGCTGATTCAGCCATCAATAAAGGTGTAGACAATCTGTCTGACGAGGAAGAAGCTGTGTTGTATAAGGCTATAGAAGACCTGGCTATCGGATTACTAAAAGCAGGGGAGATACATGAGTTTAATAAGGTGTCCAACAATGAACGAATGATATCGTATCAGCTATTTAATCCCAATGGAGAAGTGCATACTGACAAAGTGATACTAAGTAATCTATCGATTAAAAAGCAGAAAAGTACAAAAGACGTTCTAAAAAGAGAACTGAGTAAGTATGAATCTGAAGAAAGACGAGGGATATTGTTAGAATTATTAGAAAACGAATTTATTGAAAGTGAGCTATGAGTGAGATAAAACACGTATTAGGTATATCAGGAGGTAAGGATAGTGCAGCATTATCAATATATATGGCCTCAAAATATCCAAGTTTGGATATTGATTACTACACCTGTGATACTGGTAGAGAGCTTAAGGAAACGTATGATCTTATTGGTAGACTAAATTCTGTGCTAGGTAAAGAAATAAAGCTTTACAAGTCTATGGATGAGGAGAGCTCTCCAAAGGATAATCCTTTTGATCATTTTTTAGAGCTTTACGGCGGTTACTTACCATCACCACAGGCTCGTTGGTGTACTAAGAAGATGAAGATTGTGCCTTTTGAAAAAGAAATAGGAGATACCCCTTCTATATCTTATGTAGGAATACGTGGAGACGAGAATAGAGAAGGGCATATATCAAATAAAGAAAACCTTCAATCTATCTTTCCGTTTAGAAGAAATATATGGAGTGAGGATGTAATGCGTAAGTTTATGTCTAATGCTACAATGGAGCAGATCAATGGATACTATAAAACGCTTGCTACAGAAAGCAAGTATACCGCACTAAAAGGTTACTTAGAGCAGCCCGTCTCTATTAAGTTTACTCAGACTCAGAAGATTAATGCACTCTTAGATGTAGACGTGAAATTATTCAATAAAGTGGTCTTTGAGTTCCTGAAAACGACGGATTATCCCGTGGGTAAGCTAGATCACTTCCCACTCGTAGATGATGATGAGTTAGTAGATCTAGAAGGAGTATTCGACATTTTAGAAAAATCAGGCGTGGGTATACCAGCCTATTATAAGCCAATAGAGTATGAAGTAGAGATAAAGGGAGAATTGAAGAAAGGTACCTATGCTCGCAGCAGATCAGGTTGCTTCTTCTGTTTTTACCAGCAAAAGATAGAGTGGGTTTGGCTTCTAGAGCAGCATCCTAAACTATACGAAGAAGCTATGGGTTATGAAAAAGAAGGATACACTTGGGCAGAAGAACCGCTAGAAGCGTTGTCAAAACCAGAACGAGTTGCGGCTATCAAAAGAGAACATTATCTTCGGACTCATAGAGCAAAAAATAACTCGAGAACCACAACTACTTGGCAAGATGAAATATTGGAAGCTGAAGGTGAGGGCTGTGCTACTTGTTTTATTTAAGATGGTTCAATTATGTACGATATAGATTTTATAAAGAGAGGAGAATATGCGTTACACTTAAAAAGGTTCTTTTTATTTCCTAAATTTTGGGAAGATCCTGCGAAGAAACTTACAGAACCAGGCAAATGGAAAAAAGTGAAATTTACGACGGCAAATAGAGCCCGTATTCCTAAAGAAAGTGGCATTTATTGCTTTGTTCTTCAACCTAAGATGCATAATTTTTTTGAAACTAAATATTTGTTTTATATAGGTAAAACAAATCGGACATTATGGTTACGCTACAAAGAGTATTTGAATGATCAAGCGGGAAAAGGAAAGCCAAGAGCTAAGATTTTTGAAATGTTCAAGCAATATTCGCCCTATTTGCATTTCTATTATACAACTATACCTATTAAAAATGATATTGACTCCTGTGAAGAAAAATTATTAAACACTTTTATTCCTAGGGTAAATACTGATATACCAGAGGCAAAAATATCGCCTGAATTAAAAAATATTTATGAAATCTAAAAACAATATGACGTTAAGACTTCCTTGCCTGAAAGGCAGAATAGGTGATTGGTACTATTATAGCAGCACAATATCATTTAAAGAAATTGCGAATAGAGTCAAACTACCTGTTGAAATTGACAAGAAGTATGAAGACCCAAATCTAAAGTTGGGCGAGTGGATACAACGAGATGTTAGTAAAATAAGAATAGAACCAATAACTCAGTATCTTGCGAATCAGAAAGAACGATTTTTTAACAGTATCGTATTGGGTATTTATGATGGAGAACCTGCTTGGCAGGAATTAAAGATTGAGGTTGATAGTGAACTTGTCGATGATCAACTTACAGAAGAGGAATTGCAGCATTTTTCAGAGACCTTTGGAATACTGACATTAAATGGCAAAGAGTCAATCTTTGCTATTGATGGTCAACATAGAATAATGGGAATTAGAAAGGCTATAATTGATAAGCCAACTAAATTTATTTATGATGAAATATCTGTTATTTTCATTGCCCATAAAACAGATGATATCGGTAGGAAAAGGACCAGAAGATTATTCTCTACTTTAAACAGATACGCAAAGCCGGTTAATAAGGGAGAAATAATTGCATTGAGCGAAGACGATAATTGTGCAATTATAACGAGAAGACTTATTGAGAAAAATGTACATTTAAAAAATAGAGTTGTAGTCAATAAGAACAGACCCATAAGTCAAAAAAATAGTAAAGATTTTACATCAATAATAATGCTTTATGATATTGTTTTCAGAACCTTAACTAACAAAAATATAGTAGGGTACACAGGCGATTGCAAGGGAAGGGATAAAACTACATACATTAATATAAGACTAAATGAATCTGAAATAAATAAAGATTACAAATCTATAGAATCACTATTTGATGAAATTTTTAGTCAAATACCATCTTTTAAAAACTTCTTTTTTGATAATGAGTCAGTAAACCGAGAAGACAAGGAATCAAGCTTACTCTTTAAAGTTATTGGGCAAAACATATTCTTTGATGTTATCAAAGCATCTATCAATGAATCTAAAATTGAACAAGCAATAGCCCTATTTAAAGTACAAGACTTTAGCCTAAGTAACCCATTGTGGAGTTCAGTATTTTGGAATAAAGAAAAAGAATCCTTGGTCACTGATTCCGCAAATCAAAAATATGCAAAATTTCTATTTTTAGATAAATTGGGAATCCCAACCAGAAAAACCGAGAAAGATATTGAAATTGAAAAGAATTTTCACTTATCATTATAATTTATGTTAAAAGAAGTCAATTGGTCACTAGACAGAGATTATAAAACAGGTTCAGAGGATGAACCCCTACAATTCTATTTGGACGGATTAGCAAATAGTTCTGATTTCAGCTTATTGCTTGGTTATTTCAGTTCATCGGCTATTAATCTTCTTTCTATAGGGTTTGCTACTTTTATAAGCAAGGGAGGTAAAATGAAAATGGTTATTAATCATTTACTTTCTTCTAAAGACAAAGAAGCAGTTGAAATAGCTAATCAAGAAGCTATTAATAGGGTCTTTGATTTAACGGATATTGTTTCCCTCGGTAGAGTTTTGGATGAGTATGATAGACATTTTTTTGAATGCTTGGCTTATCTGATTTCTGAAAAGAGAGTTGAAATAAAAGTAATTAAACCCAAGAATGGAAAAGGAATAGCACATTATAAATCAGGTGTATTCAGTGATGGAAAAGATTTTGTTGGCTACAAAGCATCATGCAATTTTACATTATATGGATTGTCCGAAAACTTGGAAGAATTAGAAGCTTTTTTGAGCTGGGAAAATGGGAGGTCAAATAAACTTATTAAAAAACAACTAAAACTAATAGATCGTTTTTTCAAAGAGGAAGATGATGATGTAGAATACATTCCAGTAAATGAAATAGAAGTTGTATTAAAAGATCTGTTTGGAAAAAAAGATATCAATGAACTGCTAGTTCAAGAAGAACAATTATCTAAAAGGAAAATGAGTCTAATTTCAAATCCAAAACTCAAAAAAACCATTGCCAAAATATTCGAGGACAAAGAGATCTTTAGAAAATCACCAAAGTTTCCGTATGGTGGCAAACCACGTTCTTATCAAAAAGAAGCTTATGAAAGCTGGGTAAAAAATGACTATAAAGGTATGTTTGCTATGGCAACAGGTACTGGAAAAACAATTACTGCCCTCAATTGTCTGCTAAACGAATACCATAAAAACAAAATTTACAGAGCTATTATTACAGTACCAACTACTGCGTTGGTAGAGCAATGGAAAAAGGAATGTGCCAAGTTTAATTTCAAGAATATAATAACTGTAAGTTCTAAGGAAAATTGGGATAAGAATCTTGCTTTCTTTAATACAGCCTCAAAACTGATAGACACTTCTTACATAGTCATTGTTACCTATGCCTCATTACCCAGACCGAAATTTCAAAGCTATTTTACCCAACTTCCTAATGACACAATTTTCATTGCTGATGAAACGCATAATTTGGGTTCTCAAAAACTTTTAAGATTGCTCCCGACTATTCATCTAAAAAAAAGAATTGGATTATCAGCTACACCAAACCGAAAATTTGACGAATTAGGAAATCAAGCGATTCAAGAGTTTTTTAATGATGAGCCACCTTATATTGTCTCATATTCTATGGAAGAAGCATTGAAAATTGGATGGTTGTGTCAGTACACCTACCATCCTCACATAGTTAGACTTACAGAGCAAGAGATGAAGCATTACAAGGAGCTTTCGTTACAACTCTTAAGAATGGGGTTATTTGATAAGGATACTGGAAAGTTTAAAAGTACTCCTGAAATAGAAATGAAACTACTTGAAAGAAAACGGATTATTCACAAGGCAGCTAATAAATTGGATATCTTTAAAACTATTCTAAAAGGCGAATATGATATTCGAAAAAATTTAAAATATACATTGATATATGTACCTGAGGGTATTGAATCAAATTTTAACGAAATAGATTTTAGTGTTGAAACAGATGCGGAAAACAGATTAATAAATGAATATACAAAAGCTGTGAGCAGCTGTGATGATTTAGTGATGGTGAAACAATTTACTGCAAATTCTGTCAATCGAGAAGATATTTTGAAGGACTTTGAAGATGGCAATATTCATGTTTTAACGTCAATGAAATGTTTGGATGAAGGTGTTGATGTACCTCGTTCTGAGTTAGCTATATTTTGTGCTAGTACTGGTAATCCAAGGCAATTTATTCAAAGAAGAGGTAGAGTACTGCGTTTACACGATGATAAAATTCATGCAACAATTCACGATTTAGTAGTAGTGCCCGAAGTGAATTTAGAAGAAAACACTTTTGAAATGGAGCGAGGTCTTGTTAAGAAAGAGTTTGAACGAGTAGTTGATTTTGCTAATCTAGCAATGAATAAATTAGACACTTACGAAACACTTAAAAATATTTTGTACTACTATAATCTGAACCTAAACGATTTATAATATTATTATGGCAAGAAAAGATGAAATCCTTAAAAGTTTTTTAAGACACAAGTTGTTTGAGTCCAATGATGAGCTTAAAACAACAGATTTACCATCCACAATTCTGGAAGCACTTGATTGTGATAATCTAACTATTAAAGCAATAGCAATAATAGTTGAAGGACTAGACGGTACTTCACCTGTAACAGATTCTGTGTTAAGGAATCAAGTCACCCAATTTTTAAATGAGGCACTATGATAATTAGAAAAATACAAATAGAAAACTATCTCTGTTATTACGATACCAACACTTTTGAATTATCGGATGGCTTAAATATAATCTTAGGAGAAAACGGAGAAGGGAAAACGAAATTCTTTGAAGCAGTTGATTGGATTTTCAATGGTGAAAACAAACAATTGGAAATGTTAGTTTCAGCAAAGAAGCTAGATGAAACGGAAATCGGAGATAGTTTTAGGGTAAGAGCATCTATGACGGTTGAACAATATGGCGAAAAGAATATTATTACCAAGTCGTTTGTAGCAAAAAAAGAAAGACCGAACGAGTGCTCAACTTCTAGTTTTATGATAGAGGGGATTGCAGAGAATAGTTCTGGAGAGAGAACACAGGTCGATGGTTCAATTCTTCTCAACAGGGTATTCCCTTTTGAAATTCGAAAATATTCAATGTTCAAAGGTGAAGCAGAGCTTAATATCTTCGAAAGTGATAGTGCATTAGCAAATCTTATTAATCTTTTTTCAGAGGCAAAGCATTATGATAAATACTCGGAGAAAGGAGCTTTTCTTAGGGAAAAGGCTGAAAAAGCAGTTGACGATTCTTCTAAATCAGATAAGAAGAATGAGGCCCAATATAAAAAGCTTGAGACAGAAATTATGTTTCAAGAGAAAGAGAAAGCTAAGTATATTGTTCATTTAAATTCGACGGAAGAGGAAATTAAAAAAATTGAAGAAAATTTACAATTAGCAGAGAGTCATGTTAATAATGCTGATGCTTTAGATGTCCTTAATAAGCGAATTGTAGGAATTGAAGAAAGAATATTCTCTTTCAATGGAAGGATAGATGAAAACTATACTACTTCACTATTTGATGAGGATTGGATTTTGGTAAATTTTGAGTCCTTCCACAAAGAATTTGCTGATAAAGTATTTGCACATAGTAAAAAGCAAAGAAAACTTCAATCTGAGTTTGATAAACAAAAAGGGATCAAGGAAGGTGCTCAGATGGCAAAAGCAGAATTATTGAATAATGCTGTTCCTCTTCCAATTGGAGTTCCGTCAAAAGCTCATATGGAGGAGATGCTTTATGATAAAATATGTAAGGTGTGTGGAACAGATGCTCCAGAAGGCTCTATTTCATATGAGTTTATGATGGAAAAGCTTAAATCCTATTTAGAAAGTCAAGACGTAGAAGATAATGAACCTGAAAAAGATGATCAACTCTTCAAATTTGATTATACAAATAGACTTGAAAATTTGAGTACTAGTCACGAGGACAACCTGAAAAATCTAAGATTAATAAGAAGTAAAATTAAGGAACTCTTTGAGTTTAATGATGAACGCAAAAAAGATATTGAAGAATTCACTGAGCAATTAGAAAAAGAAAAAACAGAAAGAAAACAAATTTTAGGTAATTCAAGTATTGCAGAAAATAAATTAATAGACGTTCTGAAAAATTACAATGCTTGGCAAAGAGACTTGAAAAATAAAAATCATGATCAATTAGATTACACCTCAAAACTGGATAAGATTGAAATCGAGCTACAAAGAAAGAAGGAAGAAAAAGAGAAAATAGATACTAAATCAGCAAATTCATTCTTAATAAAAACTAGAAAAATATTAAGGGATATAGAAACTATATTTATTGATACAAAAGAAGAAAAGTTTGATGAATTCATTGTAAAACTTCAAACAAAGTCGAATAATTTTTTCAAAATAATTAATATTGATTCTTTTACTGGAACAATAGTTTTTACAAGGAGAAAAACAGCTAATCAAACAATAGTTGATATTGATTTGCAAGAAGATGGTAGAACCTTTCACAGACCAAATCAGTCCTTAGAAACCTCCAAGCACATTTCAATTCTTTTTGCAATTTCTGAATTAGCTTCAGAAATAAAAGAAGAAAACTTTCCTATTATTTTTGATGCACCAACTTCATCATTTGGGGAGAACAAGACAGCACAATTCTTAAATCTTATTTATGAAACAAAGAATCAGAAAATACTCCTAATCAAAGATTTTCTTAGTACAGAAAAAGCCACAAAAGCTCTTTCAATTAAAAAAGATTTTGAGAATGTCAGAAGGAATAAGGCTTTCTGGGTGAAATTGGAAAGACCTTTTGATCCTAATAATCTCAAAACTATTAATACAGAAGTAATAACATTATAATAAGATGAATAATTTATTTGATAAATGGAAAACTAGAATCCCTAAATATAGTGAGGTACATAAAGACTTATTTACTGCTCTTTCTCAAAAATTTGGTGCAGAAGGAGAGAAAATAATTAATCTTGGTAAACATTTCAGTACAAACTATGAACTGTATACTTATGCCTTTTTCTTAGGACTTTATAACAAGGAGTTGGCTCCTATCCCCCAAGGAGAAAAGAAAACCGACTTTAGTCATCATATCCAACATTGGGGTAGCAAAACAACAATTTCGTCGCGTAAGGATTTCACTAACATACAAGAAAACATGTTTATTGCACTTGTTGCAAAGACAGAGATAGATCTAGTGGCACTTGAAAAAGGAGATTTAGATGAAGATGATGCTGTAAAGTCATTAATTAGTACTATGGAGTCATATACCAACGGTGGATTGATTTTGATTAAAGAAAGACTAGAAGAAAATCCAAACTATTTTCTCCAACCAACTTCATTTCTTAACCTGATTTTACAAATAGGGGAAAGTAAATAGTCACACCCTAGATTTATAGTTAATGCTGGGGTGAGATTACAGGACATTATTTTAGGTGGATTGGCTGTGTGAATTACCATAGCCTCCGCATAGGAAAGAGAACTCCGTTTTAATTACATAACACTAAACCCTCTTGTAATTTAGCTTATGATGTAAAATGCTACCGCTATTAGCTATCACCCCAACATCCAACCTAAAACACCCCTACATATATCCTCGCAGGCAGGGTAGTAGGAACCATGAGAGCGGGTAGATATAGCACTGCTAGGCGGTGCTCCCCACCAGAATTCAGCTATGGCCAGTGGTGTGAGGTTGTGCTTGTAGGCGTATTGCAGTAGCTTGGGTGCTGCACATTCTCCTGCTCCAGCTGGTGGCGTAGTAAATAGGTCTTTGGGTGTGCGTAGCTCTCCTGCGGCATTGGAGAATTTGTATGCGTCAAAGAGTTGACTCTGCAAGCCTTGGGAATGGGCTTTTCGTTTTTCTTTGAGCAGCATCAATTGTTGGGTGGCTTTGCAGCCTGCCAGTTCCAGCTGTTTTATCTCGTCTTGGATTACCTTGAGGGCACGCATACCGCTGTTTAGAAAGGTATCTTCACTCAGTGAGTCAAACACGGGCGGCACAAAGTAGGAGTGGTGGTTTTGGCTTGCTAGTTTACCGCTAAAGGCAGCTAAGAATCTAAGTTCTTTATCTGCAGAACGCACTACGAGTACACCAAACATTTTGCCGATGGGTTTTAGGGTAGCGTCTTCATTCTTGCCTTTTAATCCGAAGTTATGTTGCCACTCGGTTTGTGTGGTTAGGTGCTGCTGTAGTTGGGCTACGGCTATAGCTACTAGTGGGTGCTGCTTATCCGGTACCGTGAATGGATCGTTAAATGCATTAGGCAATGGGATGTTGCTAATGTCTTGATTAAAAGGAATAAGCTTCTTCAATAGAGCGAAGGTAAAATTTTTAACCTGCCTGCCGCAGGCATGGCACTAAGGCACTAAGTGTTGATGGTGTAGCTAATCCAAGTTCTCGTCAGGAGGGAGACGCGGATAAGTCACTCTGTAGTTTTTTTAGTAGAACATTAAGTTTTCGTCTTCTACGAAACAGGTATCGTACCACCTTGTCAAGGCGTCTATCCGCTGTGGTGGAAGTGGGCAAGCGTAAGCTTGGTTGTATCGAAGTGTGAACAAGCTAGGAATCTTACTTTTTCTTACATTCTTAGTGATAAGGCAAAAGACTACGTTTTCGTCGCAGCGAGAGATTATCATTCAAATATATTCCGATAGCTACTGGGGTAAACAAAATTTCAACCTACACGTCTCTGAGTGTATTGAAGGGCAAACTTACTGAAAGGTCCAAGCCACTATGCGGCTATTCTTATTGCCTTGTCCCATCGGGATGACTTTCACCTTCTTGGCGTGAGCAAATCGCAGATCATTCTCTATCTGACCCAGGTGACTGTGCTTACTTACTAGTGTAGTAAACCATGTGACTTGATCTTTGTATTCTTGACTCTCAGCTATCATGTTTTTGATAAATCGGAGTTCACCTCCTTTGCACCATAGCTCATTATGCTGCCCACCAAAACTCACTTGAATTTCGTCTGGTTTTTCACCTTTATAGTTGGTAGCTTTTCCTTTACTTAAGTTTCTTACTTTTCGCTTATTTGCAGATATAGCTTCTGCTGCAGAAGAGTGAAATGGAGGATTACACATAGTGAAGTCGAAGTAATCAGTGTCTCGTATGATCCCACCAAAGATTTCCTTTTCGTTTTCTTGTAATCTAATGTCTGCTTTTATACCATTTGCCTTAGCGATAGCTCGGGCAGATTTCACACTTAGAGCATCTATGTCTGATCCTACAAATTTCCATTTATACTCACAGTGACCTAGGATAGGGTAAATACAATTAGATCCTGTGCCTATGTCTAGTGCTACCACAGTATCTTGTGGATGCTGACTAGGAGCGGGGTGTGCAGCCAGCAGATCTGATATATGGTGTATGTAGTCTGCTCTGCCAGGTATAGGTGGACAGAGGTATCCTTCTGGGATATCCCAGTGTGCTATCCCATAATCCATTTTGAGCAATGCTTGGTTTAGCAGTCGTACAGCGGTAGAATTAAAAAAATCTATGGTTTCTAATCCATACTTATTCCTGCCTATATATTTCTTAAGCTCTGGTGAAGCTTCCATTATCTTCTTAAAATCATAGCGACCTTTGTGCTTATTGCGAGGGTGCAGTTCAGTTTTGGACGGCTTAGGTGTTGCTTCGGGATTTTGATTCTGTGGCATTGGTACAAAGGTAGGTTAGAAGGTGCTTAAAGTTCAAATAGAAGTTTATGCGGGTACGATTAGTTCAGGGAGCACAGTTATGCTGATAGCTATCGGGATAAATATAAATGCAAACGCAAGTTCAAAAATAAAATAAAACCTGCGTATCTCAGTAGGTAACGAAGAGGTACACTTAACGCGACACTCTTTTTTTAGCCCATTGTATTCTGCGTCCTTTTGTATGGAATGTCCAAGCTACTATACTGCTGCTTTTGGTGCTTTTTCCCATAGCGATGGTTTTTACGTTTACGACCTCTGCTTTTTTGAGTGCGAAGTAGATATCATCTAAATTTTCAGGCTTGTTCACGAGTGTGCTAAACCATAAGACTTGCTCTTTAAAAGCGTTACTCTCACGCACCATATCTTTGATAAATCGCAGTTCACCACCGCTGCACCATATCTCGTTATGTGGTCCATGAAAACTTGGATCTGACTTCTCTGATTCTTCACCTTTTCGGTTTTTCAGCTTGCGTAGGGTTGCACTTGTAGCTTCTGCTTGACTACCGTGAGTAGGAGGATTACATACGGTGATGTCAAAGTATTCGCGGGCTTTTATGATTTCCTTAAAAAAATAGCGATCATTTTCTTGCAAGCGTACTTCTACGGGCAGACTGTTAGCTTGTGCGATAGCATTAGCAGTTTGGATACTGACGGGATCTATATCACTGGCCACCCATGACCACTCATACTGGCTAGCACCTATGATGGGATATATGCAGTTAGCACCTGTACCTATATCCAGACATTTTATTTTCTTGCCCAGTGGTATGCGTCTATTATCATCAGTGCCTAGGATGTCTGCTGCGTAGTGTATATAGTCTGCTCTGCTAGGGATAGGTGGATAGAGATAACCATCTGGGATATCCCAGTGCAGTACTTCATAGTCGCACTTTAGCAAAGCTTGATTGAGTAGTTTTACAGCAGTAGTGCTATGGAAGTCTATGGTTTTTACGCCATACTTATTTGTAGCTACATGATCTGCCAGTGCTGGAGTTTGAGCTGTTAGTTTCTCAAAGTTATAGTTCGTCTGGTGCCGGTTACGATGGTGCAGTTTAGATTTTACCTCTTTCAGTTTAGCAGTACTTGGTTTTTGGTCTTGTGGCATTGGTGCAAAGGTAGGCGAGAAGGTGCTTAAAGTTCAAATAGAAGTTCAAATACAAGAGAACTGGGGAATGGGCAGTGGCTGTTAGAATTTTTTGGATATGTGGGGGAGTCTTTTAATACACCTTTTTGCACAGCGATCAGATTGTGTGGGGTCTAAAAATCAAACCAACTTCTTCGTCGGTTAAGCTTTAGGTCTTGGAGTGTGCTGCTTTTCACATGGATACCGAAGCTAAACATCTGTCTGCCTATAGGGTACCACTCAAACTCCATCTGCCAGCAGTGTAGATCTCTAAATAGATTTAAAGAAGTGATAGCGAGTTCCTTATTGGTAATATCATACCCAGAGTTGACTCCTATTTTCCAATTTTTGGTAAGGTTAATTTCTCCTCGAAAATTGATAGCCTGTGTAATCGTACTTTCGAGTAAGGCTGGGGTGATAGCTCTAAAATTATAGTTCAGTGATAGACTCCACGGCAGATTGAAATCTACG
>Ga0306865_1000253_pt1 | contig 26774 bp, 10 predicted proteins | sample AntRauTorckE5431_FD_190441 | JGI IMG/M metagenome (GOLD analysis project Ga0306865, IMG submission 190441) | Saline lake microbial communities from Rauer Islands, Antarctica - Metagenome Torckler E5 #431 (v2) (version 2) | ecosystem: Environmental > Aquatic > Non-marine Saline and Alkaline >... | reverse complement strand
AATCCGTGAGTATTTGGTTTTAGGAAACGATGCAATCGAATCAAACTTAGGAACAAGCGGATACGGTTACAAATATTTATCATCTATCGTCGAAGTTCAAAATGCTTGGTTGACAGGAAATCCTCAATATGATATTTTATTAAGTTCTATTAATTCTGTTGATTTGAATTAATCATAAATAATTTTCAAAAGTAAAAAAGCAGCTATTCTTTACGAATAGCTGCTTTTTTTATTGTGACGCAGGCATTTCTGCCTGTATCATGCTTATTATTTTAACGAAAGGAAGGCTGTATTATGTTCCTTTCAGCTTCATTAAAATCGAAAAGGTTTGATCTAAATTTTTATCATCTACGATAAGTGTAAACTCATTTGAAGTCGAAATAATTTCCGCTAAATTGATTCCGAACCATGCTAAATCTTTTAAAATATAGTAGTAAATACCATAAATCATCTGATTCTCTTCAGGTAAAATCAAGGTAATAGAAGATAAATTTTCCTCTTTAGAAATCATTCGCTCGTCTTTAAAAATATCTTCAACATATTCCAATATACTATTGGCAATAATAATTGTTGTTTCAGAAATACCTTGCGAAAACGTATGGAATACCTTTGGTTGTTCGCTAATAATTTTCAATAAATCCAATTGACATTTCGCTAAAGAATCAGAGTTGGTGAACGTAATCCCCGTAAGGTTAGAGCGAACACTATAATTACTCAATTTCTTAAAAAAGCGGCGTAGGTTTTTTTCCACAAAAGCCACATCTCCGAAATGTTGACGGTTAATTGCCATCACAATTGCTCCGACTTTAACTGGCTTACCTAATAATAATTGAACATCAGGCTGTAATTTTCTTGCTAATGCAGAAACATTCACTAAACCTTCCGAAAGTGCTTCCGAGACGAAAGGCGACTGACGAATCAATTGTTGTACAATTTCAGCTACGGTAATCATATATTCAGCTTTTTATAAATAATAGGTTGCTTAGTAAAGAGAAATAAAACTTGTCTCAAAATACACTTTTCCAATAATCTGTCCGACTACGTCAGTTAGGCGGACTTTATCAAAAAATCAGTTCATAACGACGGCTACGTGCTGATTTTTGTGGCTTGTTCTTGAAAAAGTATGTGCGTATTCATCGAGCAACTCATCTAATTCCCTCTGATTAGGCTGTTAATATTTTAACGCAAAGTTAAAAAAAAATTTTAAATACGTGATTTTTTTTTTATTTTGTTGATAAAATAGTTACCTAAAATAGGTGAGATTAAGTTCTGGTAGCCATTTCTATCTGTGCTTTCCATTATCACTTTATGCGTAAGAGTGTGTATATCACTTGATTTAACTTAGCTAACTCAGTTAATCAACCACAGTTACCCACCGTAATACAGAAATAGAAAAATAATGTTGTTGCTATCGTTCAAAATTTTTTGATAATTATTTTTTTCAAACTGGCAAAGCTGTTTTTTTGTTTGACTATTTTGTTGTGAGTAATAGTACCTACGCTATTTTGTGATTAATGATTTTTAGGTAAATGCGATTGGGCTAAAATTTAGAAAAGTGATTTTTTTAGAAATGATTGATTCAATAATGAGAAAATAAAAAACGTGTAAATAATAAGGGAATAGTAGCAAGTTTATTTTGATTTCAGGCGAGTTAAAAAATGCAGACAGGAGTCTTTCAAGTATTTTTAACGAAGCACAAAACCGAAAGAAACCATAACTATTATAAGTTATTTTTTACACGTTTTTTCTATTTTCTTTTGGAAACGCTTATTTACAATTCATTCACTTGTAAAATCAATTTACCCATTTTATTCCCCGTAAATAACTGCATTAATACCTCTGGAAAGTTCTCAATACCTTGCTCAATATGTTCTTTTGATTTTAATTTTCCTTCCGCAATCCATTGTCCCATTTGCATTGCACCTTCCATATAGCGGTCTTGATAATCAAAAACAACGATACCAGTCATGGTCGCACGATTAACCAAAAGCGATAAATAATTACTTGGTCCTTTGACTGGTGTCGTATTATTATATTGTGATATTGCGCCGCAAATCACGATTCTCGCTTTCATATTAATTCTTGCCAAAGCATCATTTAAAATATCGCCACCGACGTTATCAAAATAAACATCTATGCCATTAGGACAAGTTTCTTTTATCGCTTTTTTGACGTTTTCATTTTTGTAATCAATTGCAGCATCGAATCCCAATTCATTAATCAAATAATCACATTTATCCTTTCCTCCAGCGATGCCGACCACTCTACAACCTTTTATTTTAGCTACTTGACCAACGACAGAACCAACTGCTCCAGCTGCTCCAGAAACCAAAACAGTTTCTCCAGCTTGAGGTTTTCCGACGTCTAAAAGTCCGAAATAAGCCGTCATTCCTGGCATTCCCAAAGTGCTCAAATACGTTTGTAGCGGCGCAAGATTGGTATTTACTTTTTGTAAATATTTTGCGTCAGAAATACCATATTGCTGAACGCCCAAGTTTGCCATAACGTAGTCGCCAGGCTTGAATTTATCACTTTTTGATTCCACAACAACGCCAACCGTTCCAGCTCGCATTACTTCGCCAATCTGAACAGGACGAATGTAAGATTTCGCATCATTCATCCAGCCTCGCATTGCTGGGTCGAGTGAAATATAAATAGTTTTTACAAGGACTTCATTCTCATTTGGTGTCAGTACGTCAACCGTTGAAATATCCCAATCTGAACGCTTTGGCTCACCAATTGGACGAGCTGATAATTTAATTTGCGTGTTTTTCATTTTTGTAGTGTTTAAAAACTAAAGACTGTTTTTAATATATTTTGTTGTGAAATAAAAGTTCGGAATTAGTTTATATCAGTGTTTTGATATTTGAAGCGACGTTAAAATGTCAAGACATTAACACAAAAAAATAAGGTTTATTATTCGTTATTATTTCCATTACTTATCGTAGTTAGGTTTATTTTGAAAATATCTCGGATGAAAGTAATACAAAATTACATAAGATATGCCTAAATAAAGGTATTTCGCACGATCGCTTTTTTTACGGGCATCATTTATTTATTAGTAAAATATAAAAAATAAGTTACGTCATTTTGGCTTTAAAGTAATTGATATCACTACGTTAGAATGATAAATCGTTTATTAATCATAATTCATATTTTACTTACCGTATGTTTGAAATTTATTTTTGACTGTATAAAATGACATTTCAAACATCTAAAATTCAGATTCTATTGTTTCTTCCATAAAATCTACGATTGTTATATCGGAGGCTTTGGGGTAGGGTATTGATTAGGTTAGTTTTTAACGAACTTTTTAACAAAATTAGCATCCCATTTTAAGGGATTGTTATTACCAAAAAATTAATAATAAGCGGAATGGCTAAAGAGAAAGAGGAAAAAAAATCCATAAAGGAACAGTTTAATGCTTTGAAAAATTTACCTAAGTTTTTTACAATGATTTGGGAAACGAATAAATTGCTAACCCTTGTAAATATTGGGTTACGGCTTTTTCGGTCGTTTATTCCATTGACAATGTTATACGTCGGAAAGTTGTTAATTGATGAGATTATTCGCATTATTCCTTTGTATCAATCGGGTGAATTAGAAATGTATCGCTATTTGTGGCTTTTATTGGCGGCAGAGTTGGGATTGGTCATTTTTAGTGATTTGATTAGTCGAGCGGTGACGCTTTTTGATAGTTTATTGGGTGATTTGTTTTCTAATAAATTATCGGTTGAGTTGATTCGTCATGCTGCAAAATTAGATTTATATCAATTTGAAAATCCTGATTTTTATGACAAATTAGAACGAGCAAGGCGGCAAACCGTTGGGCGAGTCGTGTTGATGTCACAGGTTTTGACGCAATCACAGGAAATGATTACGATTATTTCGTTGGGTATCGGATTGGTGTATTTTAATGTGTGGCTGATTGTAATTTTAATTATTGCTGTGATTCCAGTTTTTATGGGCGAATCGCATTTTAACAATGCAACGTATTCGTTATCAAGGAGTTGGACACCTGAACGCAGGGAATTGGATTATTTGCGATTTATTGGTGCGAGTGATGAAACGGCAAAGGAAATTAAAACTTTTGGGTTGTCGGATTTTATTGCGAATCGGTTTGATGAAATTTCGCATAGATATTTTATTGCCAATAAAAAAATTGCGATAAAACGGGCTTTTTGGGGGATGTTATTTTCTGGAATCGGTACTTTGGCGTATTACGGTGCATATATTTTTATCATTCTTGAAACCATTTCGGCAGCGATTACAATTGGCACGCTCACGTTTTTGGCGGGTTCGTTCAAACGGATGCACAGTATGATTGAAGGGATTATGACTCGGTTTACGTGGATTGCGGATAGTGCGTTATACTTGCAGGATTTATTTGATTTTTTGGCAATCGAGCCACAAATTCAGAATAAAGCGGAAACGAAACCAATTCCATCGCCGATTCGTCAAGGTTTTACGTTTGAAAATGTGAGTTTTAAATATCCTGAAAGTGAAAGGTGGGCGATTCGCAACGTTTCGTTTCATTTGAGTCAAGACGAAAAACTGGCGTTGGTGGGCGAAAATGGGGCTGGAAAAACGACTTTGGTGAAGCTACTTTCTCGACTTTATGAACCTACCGAAGGTCGAATTTTATTAGACGGTATTGATTTAAAAGATTATGATTTAAAAGATTTACGACAAAATATTGGGGTGATTTTTCAAGATTACGTCCGTTTTCAAATGTCGGCTTCGGATAATATTGCGGTTGGAAAAATTGATAAAAAAGAAGAGAAACCGTTAATTGAAACGGCTGCTACCAAAAGTTTGGCAAATACCGTAATTGAAAAATTACCCAAAAAATACGAACAATTTTTGGGCAAACGATTTCACGACGGCGTAGAACTTTCGGGCGGTGAATGGCAAAAAGTAGCTTTGGCGAGGGCCTATATGCGTGATGCTCAGTTGTTGATTTTGGACGAACCGACTTCGGCTTTAGATGCTCGTTCTGAACATGAGGTTTTTATACGATTTTCGGAATTAATAGAAAATAAAGCAGCCGTTTTGATTTCGCATCGATTTTCGACGGTACGAATGGCAGACAGAATTTTATTATTGGAAAATGGTATGCGAAAAGAGTTGGGCAGCCACGAAGAATTATTAAAATTAAATGGTAAGTATGCTGAACTTTTCTACTTACAAGCCAAAGGTTACCAGTGATTTATGGTTGATTTGTTGTTAGTTAAACCAAAATATCAAAATATAAACTGTCATTTTGACAATATACAGAATAAAATTTTTTTAAAATATTAAGAATTATATAACTTTTTCAATAAAGTTTGTAACTTTACGAGCTACTCCTTAAATAGAGTGACTTAATAAAAAAAATTAAGGTATTTTGGTGTTTAAATGATAACGCCCCCACATGAAACTATGAGGGGGCGTTCCTTTTTTAACGATACTTATTTTTCATAATTTAATCTAAAATCACCAATTTTTTAACGCCAAATAAATTTTAAATTTAAAACTATCGCTAATATTTGGAATGGTGAAAGTTGGTTTTGATGGTGTGAATGAGGTAATAAACAGGCACTGTTTTGCCTGATTCTTTTGGGTTTTCATTTTCGACCAATCCATTTTCTTTCCTCGAATTTCTCGTTTGACATTATACAGACATACTAAAACGTAATTTTGTGTTTTTTACAAACTACCTTAAAATAAGATGGCGTTAATCCCATTGAAAATAAAGTTTTCAAGAGGATCAACGTCATCTTCGCATTTTAAAAAATAAATGTCAAAATTACCAAAACAGTATCAGTTTACGGATGTGTCGGATTACGGAAGATTTGTCGCTCGTTGGATTGCAAATGCCTTAAAAAACACTACTTTTACACCAATTCATGTGACTTCATGGTTTATTGTCTCAGGCTTTTTTGCAATTGCCTGTATGCTTTATCAATACTACGTTTTAGCCGCTTTTTTCTTAGTGCTAAAATCCATTTTAGACGCCGCAGATGGTGAATTAGCGAGGTTAAAAAATACACCTTCTTATATTGGTCGCTATTACGATTCTATCGCTGATATTATCTTAAATTTCCTATTTTTATTAACGTTTTGGTATATCACAGATGGTTCATTTCTTTATATGTTATTGGCTTTTATCGGTATTCAACTACAAGGGACGCTGTATAATTACTATTATGTCATTCAGCGAAATAATGTAAACGGCGACAAAACCAGTCGTATTTTCGAAGATGTCGCACCTACTGCGATGCCTGGAGAAACGCAACAAGCCGTCAATATTTTTTATAAAATATATGATTTTTTATATATCAGTTTTGATAAAACCATCTATTTCATGGATAGAGAAGCGATGAAAGGCAACCCGTTTCCAAAATGGTTCATGACCCTTCTTTCTGCCTTCGGTTTGGGTTTTCAGTTGCTGATTATGGCAATTATGCTGGTTTTACATTTGGAAATGTTCGTGATTCCATTCTTTATTTTTTATTCGGTATTTATTTTTGTTTTTGTAGGGATTCGGAAGTTTGTTTTGTGATTAATAAACCGTGTCGGTTTTCCCACAGTTTACCCCGAGAACTCAGGGAGGTTTCGGGACAAGTAAAACCGACACGGTTTTGTATTTTGAGTCGCCGTAATTCGATTTGAGAAATCACCTCTCAATTTCGCATGAAATAGATATTAGTACTTAACATTTTAATCCAAAATGTTTATAAAATTTTTCTAAAGATGGACTTCGTTTGTTTTTTACTACTTCCTTTTCAAACTCATACAGCTCTCTTTGTGCAACTAAATCATTCATTAATTGAATATGACTTGTTTTTCTATCGGCTTCCTTTCTATTATTCTTGTTACTTTTATTTCGAGTTCTTCTAACCGCAATACTATCGAAAACTTCTTTATCAATATTTTCAGTCTTTTGAATATACTGAATATCTTCCTTGCTACAGAATTCTTTTGAAAAACCAGCTAAATACCAACTCTCTATTTCTTTGTTTGCGATTAAAATTTTAGCGGACGAAATTTCAAATTGTTTAACTTCATCAACTTTATCATCATCAGCTAACAAAACGCATTCATGTCCTTGTTGCTCGAATAAATGAAATTTTCTCAAAATCTTAGCAGCGGTGTTTCCAGTACTATATTCTATACATTTATGTTTGCGATATCTAGTTCTAAAACAACCTTTTAGTCCAAAAAAATTATCAATGAATTTTGTATCATCAGTACCTTCTACAAAAATATAAAGCATTTTACCTTTTTGTTTATTTCTCTTCATAATTAGTCTTCTAAAAGGTTTTGAATGAACAATTCATCTATTCCTAATTCTGCTTCGAGAAATAACTTAACCATTTCTTTTTCTACAGGTTTCTCCAAGGTAGAATTACCACTTTCTTCATCACGAGAAATCATGACTAAATCTTCTAAATCATCATTTAGATTTTTCAAATGCCTCAATAAATCAGGGCTATGTGTTGTAATTACAATCTGTTTATCCAGAAATTCCGCAACATCATAGGCGGCTCGAATAACATCATCAATCAAAGACGGATGCAAACAATGTTCAGGTTCTTCCAAAAAAACAATAGAATTATCTTGATAATATAAAGCAACAATAAAAGCAATCGCTGAAACCGTACCATCGGAAATCAAACGCCCTTTAGTTTCTTGTTTATTATATCGTTCCTTTATTCTAAGGTCTAAAAGACTTTCAAAAGGCACAATTTTTATATCTTCAATAAAGTCAAGTATGCCAGCAACATCAGCAATAAATTGTTCTGCATCATCACTTTCAAGAATATTTTTGACAATTATAGGTAGATTGTTCCCAGTTTTAGATAATTCTGTTTCGTAACTGTTATTTGTCGTTTCTTTCAAAACTTTAGAATTAATATCATATATTCCAAAATCAAACAAATCAGATGGTATAAGTGAAACGCCATATTCTATAATAGAGCGTTTAATATATCGGTCATTCAATTCTTCAATAATTTTTAAATTAAAAGGTGTCAGAAACTCTAATTGAAACTCCGTTTGTTCATCTCCTTCAATGACCAACCAGTTTTCTATACTATTTTTTGGTTCACTGAATTTAAAGCTACCATTGTAATCCTTACTAATACCGTATTCAAATAATTTGGAATGTTTTTGAATTTCCTTTCCAATTTCGTCATCCTCAAATTCATTTATTGAAAAATATTGGTAAAAAGTTAAATCTTCTTTAAACTCAAAATGATTTCTTCCAATATCTCTTAACTTTAATTCGTAAATAATCTTATCTGTATTCTTAACTAAACGTTTATTTTTTAATTCAAAAGCCTCTTTTACCGTTACAGGTTTAGGATTGATTTCTATCTTAAGAGAAGCTCGTTTTTTATCAACATTAAAATTGATAATATCTCCAATTCCTCCTAAATTAGTTACTGCTTTTTGAATGCCGTCTCCTTTTTGAATTTCTTTTAAAAATTCAAAAATCTGTATAAAATTAGATTTACCAGAAGCATTTGCACCAATCAGAACATTCACATCTCTAAAATCAAAAACTTCTTGACCAAAACTTTTAAAATTTTCTATTTCTATTTTATTAATTCTCATTATCGTTTATTTAAGGTCGAACATATTTGTTTTGATACTTTGAACATTCCACATTTTAAGAATTTCACCCAAGGTAATTTGAAAAACCTTTCCATTACTATGAACCCAAAGTTCTGTAAACTTTTTAGTATCAGATAAAAATTCTCTTTCAGAACTATTAAAATAAATTATTTCATTATCTGCTCCTTTCGTTACTAAACCTATTTGAATACCATTTTTCTTATTATTATCAATAATCGTATTTGTTCTTTTGCTCCAACTACTTAAATCATAAATTTTCATACCATTTTCCTCAATACTTGCCAAGTGTTTTCTGATTCTTTTTCTTGCTAACTCGTTGGATTCTCTTACTGCGTCCCAATCTGTTGTGCCACCAGTAGTTTCTCTTCGAATGGTAAATTTGGGTTCACTTTGCTTTTCCTTAACTGTTTCTGCTTGAAGTTTAATGAATTCATCTAATAAATCATCTACTGAATTTATTAAACCACCTGTTTTTTCTTTTATCTTATCGTTATCATGCAATACGTGAGTGACAGAAGTATGATTTGTAGGATTATTAATCGAATTAATTAAATGTTTAAATTTTTGTGGGTTATCAACAAAAGTTTTTAAATCATCTTCTGTGATGTCTGCATGATTAGCTATTTTAGATAAAATAGCACCTTTCCCACTTTCAATAATTTGAAAAACCTCATCTTTTGCTTTTTCACTTCCCAAAAGTGACAATGCAATTTCTGCTTTTTTAAGATTTACCCAATTCATGTTTTGACGGATAAAGTCTTCCTCGCTTTTGTCCATCCATTTAGATAATATTCTAAAAGATTGAACATACTCTGATTTTTGAGATTCATCACTATAAATCCTGAAAATCCTATCTACTTCTATTGCCGCTTCTGTCGTAGTCAAATCTCGCTCTTTCGGTAAATCCACAAAAATTGGCGAATTTTCCAATAAATAATCTAACCAGTTTGGATTTAATAATTTGATAATTCTTTTTAAATCTTCATCAATTTCAACATCGGCATGTAATCTATTTTTAATTTGAAAACTTCCATTTTGATTAGGAATGACAGCATATTCTTCACCATCTAATAATCTTTTATAATCGTCGGATTCATGAATAAATTCTATGAAATCAGCTAACCAATCTAATATTTTAATATTTCCATGTAGTTCTTCCTCTAACTCATCAACGTATTTTAAAGTAGTAATATCCTTAATTAATCGTTCCATACACCACACAAAACACGGCTGCCAATCAAAACCTACTGTATTCTTAACTATTTGTAATTGTTGTGGAATTTCATCTAAATAAAATGCCCGTAAATATTCCCACAATTTACGTTGATGCGGATTATCTTTTTCAACAAGTGTTACTAATTTAAAAAGCACTTCTTGTAAAGCACTTGAAGGCTGCGTTTTTAAATTAGGAATTTTTTTATTGATTTCGTCAGAAATATCTTTTGTCGTTTTAGATTGTAACTTTAAGGTTTCATCAAAAGCTGTAATCTTTTTGTCTAAAAGTAAGTGTCTCCAACCATTTTTCCCTTCAATAGAAAGTGCATTGTCTAAATCTTTTAGAATATCTTTTAAAGGTTCAGCTATATTCTCATCTTTAAACAAGGATGTTTTAAATTCAAATTCGCCCAATTGATTAGGATAAACTTGTTTAGCCATCAAATGACTTGTTTTTTTGTTTTTTACAAAAAATGTAAAAAAGTTATTCAACCAATTTAAGGTTTCATCATTATTTGAAAAAGCAAGGAATTTATTAAAAGTCGTAATATTTTCCTGTGTTTCGATTGTATTAATCGTAAAATCAAAAAGCCATTCATCTGAATTTTTCCAAGTCTGAATAGGTAAATTTTCTAATTCAAGCGTATTAGAAATTTCATCTTTATATAAATTTTTAGAAATTTGATAAATCGTTGCTCTGTACTTTTGATTAGCTTGTTCTTCCTCTAATTCATTTTCAAAAGGCAATAAACGAGTTAATGCAAAAACTGCTTGTTTTACTTGCTCTTGTTCAGTTCCTTTATTTTCAATTTTTGAATCAATACCTCGAATAATATTATGAACAGTACGCACCTTTTCTTCATCTTTGAATAAGTTATTAAGTGCCGTTATTTTCAACGAAATCAAGTCGTCATACCAATTTTCCCCAAAAAATAAATAAATATCTTTTAGTTCATTAGGAATATTATTATCAAGATAAATAGCTTTTTTACCTTTAAAAACATTTTTTTGATTAGGAATAATTGCATATTCATCAATAATATTTCTACCTAAAGTGCTATTTTTTGAGATTAAAAAATCAAAAAACTGATTTAACCATTCTAAACCCTCATTAAGATTTTCCTTTTTTAAGAAGTTAGATAATTCTTCAATTGAACCTGAACCTTTTATTCTTCGTGCAATGTGATGCAATTGCCAATAGTTTGCTACTTTCCATACAGTGTTTGGCAAACCTTTAAGTTCAATTGTTTCTTCAATTTGATTTTTAAATAAGTCTTTTGAAAAATTATATAAATCTTTTTGATATTTATGATTGCCTTCATTTTCAGTCGGTAGAATAGTGATTAACTTGAAAACGGCATCTTTAATTACTTCATAAGGTACTCTTTCTTGTTCTATTTTATTATTAATATTCGTAATAATATTACCACTATATTGCACCTTTTTTTCTGCTTTCAACAAAGAAACTAAAGACTTTATCTCTAAGTGTAATAATTTATCTCGCCAATCTTCGCCAAGTATTTTATAAACATCTTTTAATATTTCGGGAATGTTCGAGTCGAGGTTTAAATCTTTTTTAGAACAAAAAACGGCTTTCTGATTAGGAATAATACTATAATCATCTAAGATTAATCTTTCCTTTTTAATATAAAACTCTATCAAATCGTCTAACCAATTTATCGTATTAATATTTTTATTATCAATACGACGAGTTAGGTTTTCAATTGTCTTTAAACTTTGAAGTTGTAATGCAATACTTCGCAAATATATTCGAGTACAATCTTCCCAAATTATATTTAACCATTCAAAAATATTTTCTTTTTGAGGTGTCAAACTTGGCGACAAAACCGATTGAAAATCCCATATTTTATTAATAACAACTTTATCTAAATTATCATTATTAGTATAAAAAGGAAATTGAGTATTTTGAATGGTTATCAAATTCCCATGAATATTTTTCACAATAGCCGTTTTATAAAGTTGAGTTTGTATCGGTTTTTCAATATTGCTTTGATACCAAATTGCATCAAAATAATCATCTTTAAAATTGTTTTTATGTTGTGCTAATAAAAATAAATCTTCCGTTTTTTGATTAGATAAATAGTTTAAAGTTGTTTTATAAAGCTGTAAAGCTTGTTGCAAAAGTCGTTTATTGAGTTCAGCCTCTTTCGCAGTTCCATTCAAAAACAAACCATCTCGTTCTGTTTTTGGTGCAAAATTTCTACTATTCAAAACCATTGGAAAAGTAAAATTTTCCGTTCCAACCAAAGGAAAGGCACAAAAAAGACGAGGAACATTATTTGCAATCGGAATAATTCTATTGTTTAATTTATCAATTTCAATTGCAGCTTGTATTTCATTATTAGTAGTAAGTAGTAAGGTTTTTTCAGAAATTTGATTATTATGGTTTACTTCAAAACTCACAAACGAGAGTAAATTATCAATAGTTTGAACTTCTTTTTTATGAATTGAATAATTCAAACCATTAGCTTCATCAACTACTTTAATTTGTCCTATAGAAGGCACAAATGCCAAATTATAGTGAATAAAAGTAATAAAGTCATTGATAGTTTCTGTTGCAACAGTTTCGTTTTGATTAATATATTTAAAGCTCGACCAAACAATATTTTTAGGCTCTTCTTCTAACTTTTCGGTATGAAAATTTTCCCACGTTTCTTCTATTCCTTTGACCAGTTCTACTTCCGTGTTTCCTGTTCTATTTAACCTTACTTTAAAATCGTAATAATCTTCATTTTCTGTAAAAACACCTTCAACCTCAACCGTTCGAGATAAAGTATGTGTCGTTAAAAAACCTGTTCCAAAACGTCCAATACTATCTTCACCTTCTTTTGAAGAGATTTGATGAACAAGGTTAGTTATATTTCGAGGTGAGAAATAACCGCCATTATGTTTAAATTCTATAAAACCTTCTGTTACAATTATTTCGACATCAACCGTTCTGTCATTGACAGTATCACTTGCATTTTGTAAAAGCTCCCAAATCCATCGTCTTTTATCTTTATCATTTGCATTTTCTAATTGCTGCAAACGATTACGGATTTTTTGAGCGATGGCTCTGTTGTAATCTTTTTGTATTTCTCGTGTAATTGGATTATTAATAGCGTCTATAAAAGCCATATTATATTATTTATGTTTTGTCACGCAAAATAAGAAATTTTACACCTAAAAAAGTAACCTCTTATTAAAATGATTTTTTAATCAAATAAAACGCCATCCCGAATAAATCAAAATGGCGTTTTTTACCGCATCAAACCGTGTCGGCTTCACATTACTCAATCACAACCCGGACCCCTTCCGAATGCGACGTAAATTCCGGTGCATACATACATTGAATCGTCGTAATACCATTCGAGAAATCACCTTTCAAATTCGCACGGAGCGGATATTCAAAAACGTAAGTTCCTTTTGGTAAATAGCCGATAAAGAAATTTGTGCTGGCATCGCCTGTGCTTTCGTAGTAACCTAATCCGCCTTGCCATTTGTATTGACTAAAGACGTTGATTGGCTCGAAACCGCTTGCACGAGTGTCTTTCAAGTGAACGTACTCCATATCTCTATCCACTCGCAACTCGATTCTGACGATGATTTTATCACCTGTTTTTAGCTTTTCGGTGTCACTGATGGGCTTGATAACTGGCCCTTTGTCCGTGTTCACTTCTTTAAAAAGCTGCTTTTTCAATTTCAACGGCGTATCTTCAAACGTTTCGATTTTGTCGTAATCCTCGAAATATTGCCAATACATCGCACCCCAAGCTGGATTTTTATTTGGGTTTACGACTTTGATATTTGCCATATTTGCAGAGATGTTTTTTGCTCCAAACTTATGTTTGAAATAGCCGCTGCCTGCTTCTTTTTTGATAGTTGATTGGTCGAATTTTTTGCCGCTAAAGTAGATTTCTACGTCTTGCGTTTCTGCCAACCAATTATCGCCACGCAATAACATCGCATAAACTGCTGAAGCCGTCGCTTTTGTTGTTTTCCAATGCGTCGTTTGGCGATTTTTCAACAACCAAGTTTTCAAATCGTCCACTGCTTGAGCGTCATTCGCAACTTCATCGAATACTTCAATCATCAAAGCGTGTGTTTCAATCGGTGCTTGATACCAATAATAGCCCGTTGGATATTTCCAATACATACCCATTTCTTCGCTGTTCAAAGAGCGTTCTTTTAATGATTTTACAATCAAAGCAGGTTGAGCAGGTTTGTCCAAACGCTGTAATGCCAACGCAATCATGCCTTCGGAATACATTCCTTTGTTCAACCAATATTTTACTGCTTGACCTTCGTAATAATCAAACGCCACTTCTACATTTTTCGGAATTGGAATACTCAAATAAAAACTACGAGCGTATAAATAATGAATCGCCATGTAATCCAAATGGTCGTCTTTCAAATTTATATTTTTATATTTTCTTTTCTGTTCTAATAAATCGTTGTAATGTTCCAACAATCTATTGTCGATAAAATCAACTGCTTTACCAATCATATCGCCGGCTTGTTGTTCTTTTTGTAAACCACTTTTTTCGCCAATCGCACCTAAATATTGCAAATGTCCCATGCCTTCCACAATATACTGTGTAATATACCAACTATCTTTTCCGCCTGGAAACCATGCAAAACCACCGTTTCCTGACTGGCGTTTTTCCATCGTTTTCAACGCTTTATCCAATTCATTCGACATTCGATTCAAATCAAATAGCAAACCGATATTTTTCTTTTGTTGTTCCTCGCTTTGTGCTTGTAAGACCCACGGCGTTTCTTCCAAAAGTGCGTATTTTAATTCTTCATTTTTTGCCAAATTCGATTGTAACGCTTCTGGCGTAATATTTTTCCAAGAATCAAATACTTTTTTGATTTGCGGACTTGAATTCGCTACGGAAGTTGCCAACGTATTCGCATAATAACGGCTAAAAATCTGCTCCGTACATTCGTAAGGATATTCCATCAAATACGGTAAAGATTGTACCGCATACCAAGCAGGGTTTGAAGTAAATTCCAACGTCAATTCATGATTTTTCAAAGTCGAAGAGCCACTTGCTTTTTGCATCGCCACGAAGTTAAATTCCTTCGTCATTCCGCCACGAACTGGCAACGGCATGGTTTCCACCAATAACATTCGATTCGTCAAAACTGGTAAAGTCGCTTCCTCGCCATCAGAGAAATTCCCCGCTTTCGCAACGACTCGATACGTCACCGCATTCACCCCAAAATCTGGAATTTGCAACGACCAACTCACGGCATCGGATTGACCTTGTTTCGCCGAAAAATCAATTTCTGGAATATTATTACCTAATCTTGCATCAATCGGCTGCATCGTAATCGCATCAAACAACATCAATTTTGCAATACCCGTCAAATCCTTATCCGACAAATTAGAAATCTTCGCCGTAAATTCAATTTTATCATTTTCACGGAAAAATCTCGGCGGATTCGGCATCACCATCAATTCTTTTTGCGTCACAACTTCTTTCTCTGTGAAAGCGTATTGCAAATCTTTCGTGTGTGCAAAACCTAAGAATTTCCAACGTGTTAAGGCTTCATTCATTTTGAATTTTAGGATGATATTGCCTTCTTCATCGGTCATTAAATCTGGATAGAAAAATACGGTTTCGTTTAAGTTCGTCCGAACTTGAACTTCTGAAAAGTCGGTTTTTGCTGGTTCTCCATCAACTTTATTAGGAACGCCACCGCTACCCGTTTCTTCAAAACTCGCTGAAGCGTCAAGTGAATATGCTGCGGTTACCTCTGATTTTTCTTTCTTACTTCGACTTATTTTTGGTGCAGGTGCAGAAGCCATAGGAGCTTCCATTGAGTAGTTTTCTGGTGCTCCACTTCCCGAACGAGAAGCGTACCCATGCGAATATTCATAAAAAGTAAAGCCGAACCAATTCAACGCAGGATAGGTGCGAGAAAGACCGTAAGTAATCTCTGTTTGCCAATTATTAGCCATCAAAGAAGTTCCGATTTGACCAAAACCTTGACCTTGCGAAATACCCCGTTGCGCATAACTTTCACCAAAGAAATTGGCTGACCAACTATTTGCTACAAAAGCGTCTAACGAAGCATCATACATGGTTGCGACCATTTCCGCAGCGACTTTATCACCTTTCGCTCCCGAGATTTTGATTTGCCATTCTTCGTCCGAACCTGGCAACATTTTATCACGGAAAGTCATGTATTCGATTTTCAAATCCTTATTCGACCACGGCACATTTACCGTGTTGGATTCCGATTGAAAACGACCGTTTTGAATCGTCATTATTGAATAATGAATATTGCCACGATACGACTCAACAATAGGTAAATCAAGGGTTTGTTTGCCTTTGACGGTCAACCATTTTGACAATAAAATTTTTCCGTCCTGCTCAACTTCATACAAAATGTGTGATTTTTTGTAAGCTGAACCTACTTGAACCGAAACGGTTTCGCCTGGTTCTGCGGTCGTTTTATTGGCGGTAAGCCAAAATTCGTCATTCGTCGGAACGGTATTTTCGTTTGGTGTAAATAAGGTAAATTCTTTTATTAATTCAATCGGATTGCCGAATTTATCCTGCGTTTTCATCGTCAAACGGTAGCGACCTTGTTGCCAATATTTGATGTTAGACAATTCCACTTTCGTCGATTTTTCCGTATTAAATTCCGTATCAATGACCGTTTCGATGACTTCCCAATTTTTCGTCAAATCTTCTTCACCAAACGCATAATTTGGAAAATCTTTTTTGAACTCTTTTTCCGTCATATTTGAAAATTCGCCACGAGTCCAAAGACGAGTTTTAAATACGTTTTCAGGTGTTTGTAAGCGTTCAATTTTGACCGTTCCTTTTGCCGCTTCAAACGTTCCGCTCAGGTTTTTGGTAGCAATTTCAAACGCTTCCGTTTCCGTTTTATTGACTTGTTCGCTTACCGCAATATCCGCTTCCAAACCAATATAACTGACCTTCACAACCGTTTGCGAACTATGAGTTTCGCCCGTAATATCGGTGACATCGGCATAAACTGTAAAATTAAAAAATGGCGTTTTGTCTTTTGGAATCGATTTATCCGCCAAAGCGGTAAAATCGATTTTAAATTCACCGTTATCGTCCGTTATCGTTTCGCCATTTTTAATCTCCGTTGCTTGTGTTTCATAAGGATTATTTCCCCAATTCCACCAACGCCAATATGGAAAATACGCCTGACGAGTCACTCGATATTTCACCGCTGCACCGTCAATATTGCTACCTGCGTAAGCCTTGGCTTTACCAACCGTTTTAACCAGTTCGTCTAATTTGAAACTCCCTTCAATTGGGTTGAAAGTGACTTCAAATTTCGGGCGTTTGTACTCTTCAACGCTGAAATATTTATAACCTAAATAACCTTTTATTTCCGTTTGAATCCGCATTTGTCCCAAAAGTCCACCTTGCGGAGCGATAAACGAGCCGTTGAACGTTCCAAAATCATTGGTCGTAAATTCTTTTTTATCAACTTCTTGACTATTCACATCATAAAAAAGAACCGTCACTTTTTCGTTTGTCACGATTTCTGGTACTTTGCTATCTAACTCACTTTTCACCGCCAAACCTTTGAAATAAACCGTTTGTCCTGGGCGATAAATCGCACGGTCAAGGAAAATATGCGTGGTGATGCTTGTCTCTTTAGTCCTTCCGTATTGATAATTAGAATGCCCATCATTAAAATGTAAAATATCATCGCCTTTCGAGAATTTCACTCGAAAATACCGGCTTGCATTGACATTTGTATTAATAAAACCTCGGTCGTCGCTCGTCTGTTTACCAACCGATTTATAAATATATTCCTGTTTGGTTCGGTTGTATTCTTCCACAAAATATTCGGCAGTTACGTCTTTTTGAGGTTCGCCAGTCGTTCTGTCGGTAAGGATAAAAACGGTTTTGTCCGTATCGTCTTTCCGTTCGGCGAAAGCCAAATTTGAAATATGAACATTCGTATAACCGACCGCATGATTTTCGTAAGAAAAATCAGCATTATCTGAAATCAAAACGTAATATAAACCATGGTTTAAACCGTCAATTTTAAATTCTAAATCATGCGGATGAAAATCGCCGTCATTTGTAAAATCTAAAGAAAAACTTTTAACCGCCGTCCGTTCATTTAATTCTTGTAGCCAAATATCTCGACCAATTTTTCCAAATTCTCGCACTTCTTCGTGTGTTGTCGCAACGACTTTCACGTAGGCTTTTTCGACGTTTCGATAATAGGCAATTGCCAAAATCGGTTCATTCAGAACACTTACTTGTTCCATTGTAACGCTTAATGATTTTTGTTGGATATTGGCAACAATCGCTTGACATTGACTTGCACCGATTGAGTTTGGATATTTTTTAATCGCATCGGTTGCGATATTATAAGCCGTTTTGTAATGCCATTTGTATTCATCGCCTTTGTTTTTGTCGTAACTTGAAGCATCAGCAACATACAAATTCGCAATTTTGGCTGCAATTTCGGCAGACATCGGATTTTCTAAATAGTGTTTTTGCATATTTTGCAAAGTCGCTTCGTAGAAATTATTTTTATCGACACCATTATAATTGGTATAAACAAAATCCAACCGCTTTAAATCGACATCAATCAACGCACTTTTATCGGCATCATTCAAGTGGATTTTTATCAAATCTTGATAAATCAACATCGCTTTATGCTTCAACGAAGTCGTATCTTTTGTTTCGATTTCTAATTTTAAAAATGCGTCGGCTTCCGCAAGATATTCCGATTTATCAATCGTAAATTGGTAAGCAGGTTTGGTTAAATAGGTTTGTTCATTAGAAAAATAATCAACCGCACGATGCGCCAAAAAGTCGTAAAGCGTCGAACGAAGTGCGATGCCGTCTTTATCGGAATTGTATAAAATTTCGCTAAAACCCGTCAATTTCACTTGTTTGATGCGTTCGTCACCCAACGAAGCGAGGTATAATTCCACCGTTTTTTCGACAAAATCACTTTCAGACCAAGTCTGAATATCCGTCTTTTCAAAATTCGCTGTGGCTGAGCGGTCACGGATTTTCCATTGTTGATTACTAAAATAACCTTGATAGGCTTCCGCCAACATAGATTGCAAAATCGGTTTTACAGGAAAATCTGCCTTTTCCGCCTGTTCGGACATTCTATTAATAGATTTCACCAAACCGCCCTCTTCCAGCATCGCATTATAACTATTTAGATAAATGGTCGATTTAATGATTTGGGTTGGATTTTTATCTTTCGCTGCCTTTTCGTAAATCTTGTCCACGATTTTAAGAGCAGATTTTGGCTGTTCAAGTTTATCCAGCGAATCGACTTGTTTCCACAATTCGGGATAATCGTCATTCATAAATTTCAACATGGTTTTCTGTTTGGTTTGATACGTTTTGTAGCTACTCAGCGTGAGCGAGAAGGCGACAAATGCAATTGCGACAAAGGCAATCGTTAAGATATTTCGCTTGTTGTTCATCATCGTTTTATTTTTTGGTATAAGTATATATAAGGTATCTTGGTAAAGGTATTTTTTGTTTTGCATTAGATTTTGATACTGTAAAACCGAAATGCCTTGACCCGTATTATTTACTGCTTCAATATACTATTATTATAATATGATTTCAAATTGACTTTCGTCAATATCATTGATTTGTTTTGTTATTGTAATTTTTGAATATCAAAAAGTCAAGACGTTATTTGTAAATTAAGTGACGGGTTTGAGGTGTTGAGATAACTTGCTTTTAACTAAAAACAGAAATTTTTATACTATTTAAGTCAAAAAAAATGACTGCCTCAAAATTTAACATTTCAAAATTAAAAAAATGACAGATAAAAAATCAATTAATAGCATTATTGAAAAATAATATTTCTATATTTCGATTTGTTCAAAATAATATACTTATTTAACATTAATTTAATATTGATTCGGAATAATATTTTGAATAAAAAATTATTCTAATTTTAAAAGGTAAAATTTGTTCAAGTTTAAAAAATTGGTTATCAGTGGTTTGGGTATTGTGAAAATATTAATATGTATTGTTTGTACCAATCTAAGTGTAATTATGACCAAGATAGATTTTTCGCTAAAGTTAACATTAATTTAAAAATTAACTTAGATTTACCCCCGAAGCAATTTTTAATATTATTAACTAAAAGCAATATTGCATGAAAAAATTCTCACTAATTGTAGCAATGTTATTGTTTGTAGCTACTACAGCTATGTTCGCACAAAGAACAGTAACAGGTACGGTAACGGATGAATCGGGTGAAACCCTGATTAGCGTAAACGTTGTCGTAAAAGGTACATCAATAGGTGCTATCACAGATTTAGATGGTAAATATTTGATTAAAGTACCAGAAGGTTCTAATACTTTGGTATTCAGTTACACCGGTTTTTCTTCTCAAGATATTGAGTTAGGAGCATCTAATGTAGAGGATGTACAGTTATTAGAAGGTATATTTTTAAATGATGTCGTTGTAACGGCATTAGGTATTGAGCGGGAAAAGAAATCATTAGGTTATGCGACTCAAGAAGTAAGTGGTGATGAAGTTACAACTGTAAAAGATGCCAACTTCATTAACTCACTTTCGGGTAAAGTAGCGGGTGTTGACATTCGCCGTAGTAACGAAATGGGTGGTTCTTCTAACGTTATTATTCGTGGTTACAAATCTTTGACTGGTAACAATCAAGCGTTATTTGTTGTAGATGGTATCCCGATGAGTAATGATAACACGAATACTACTAATCAGCAGACTGGTCGTGGTGGTTATGATTACGGTAATGCAGCGATGGATATTAATCCTGAAGACATCGAAACAATCAACGTATTGAAAGGTGCAGCAGCGACAGCTTTGTACGGTTCTCGTGCGGCGAATGGTGTTATTTTGATTACTACCAAAAAAGGTAAAAAGAGAAAAGGTTTGGGTGTAACCGTAGGAACAGGTGTTACTTTCGGTCAAATCGACAAATCAACAATGCCTCGTTACCAAGATAAGTATGGTCCAGGTTACGGTCAATTCTATGCAAACGGTGGCTTGGAAGAATTTGATTTCGGAGATGGTGTAGGATTATCAACACCTACTTATGAAGATGCTTCTTATGGATCTGCATTCGATCCTAATCTTGCTGTTTATGACTGGCGCTCATATTACCCACAAATGCCAGATTGGTATGCGACAAAGTTTCCTTTCACTGCAGGAGCTAATAATCCAACATCTTTCTACGAAACATCAGCTACTTACAACACAAACGTAGCAATTGATGGTGGAACAGATAAAAGTTCTTACCGTTTAAGTTATACGAACTTTAATCAGTCAGGTATTTTACCAAACAGTAATATTACCAAAAATACGGTTTCACTTAGTGCTGGTTATGATGTAAATGATAAGTTGACAGTTACGTCATCCGTTAATTATGTTTACACAGAAGGTTTAGGTCGTTACGGAACAGGATACGATAACAGAAATGTGAATCAATCTTTCCGTCAATGGTACAACGTAGGTGTAGATATTGCAGATTTAGAACGTGCTTATGATGAGACTGGATTAAATATTAGTTGGAATCCAAAAGGGCCAAATGATCCGTCAAGCCCAACTACGCCGAACTATTTTGATAATTTCTATTTTAATCGTTCTGAAAACTACTCTACGGATAACCGTTCTCGTATTTTCGGTAATATACAATTACAATATGAAGTTACAGATTGGTTGAATTTAGTAGGTAGAGTAACAACTGACCGTTACTCTGAAGTTCAAGAAGAGCGCATCGCAGTAGGTTCAGTAGATGTAGCGAAATATAGCCGTTACAACAGATCTTTTGAAGAAAATAACTTTGATTTATTCCTGAATGCTAATAAATATTTAGGCACTGGTGATAAAATCAATTTAAGTGGTATGATTGGTACTAACCTTCGTCGCTCAAATCGTACAAGCATTTTTGCTGAAACGAATGGTGGTTTAGTTGTACCAGGATTATATGCTTTAGGTAATAGTGTAAGTGGTATCGAATCACCTACGGAAACAGCATCACCAATTGATGTGAATGGTTTCTATGCTCGTGGTACAATAGGATTTTCGAATATGTTATACTTAGATTTAACAGCTCGTCAAGATTATTCTTCCACGTTACCATCAGGCGGTAACGGATATTTCTATCCTTCTGCGTCATTGAGTTTTATCTTCTCTGAAGTAATCAATTCTTCATTTATTGACTTTGGTAAAGTTCGTTTGAATTATGCACGAGTAGGTAATGACGCTCCTTTTGCAAGTATTGATGATGTTTATTTGATGGGAACACCATTCGATGGTCCTTTGTCATCAGTTCCATCAAGACAAAATAATGAAGGCTTATTACCTGAGGAAACGAATAATATTGAGGCAGGTGTTGAGATGTATTTCTGGAACAATAGAATTGGTTTAGATGCATCAGTTTACCAATCAAATACATTAAACCAAATTATCCCTGTAACCGTATCAGGTTCAACTGGTTCTTTGTCTAAATTTGTAAATGCAGGTAATATTGAGAATAAAGGTGTTGAGGTAGCTTTGACTATAAAAGCTATTAAAACAAGAGATTTTTCTTGGAATGTTGCTATCAATTGGGCAAGAAACCGTAACAAAGTAATCGAATTATACGAAGGACAGTCTAACTTACAGTTAGCGTCTGTACAAGGTGGTGTAACGATCAACGCAACTGTTGGTGAGTCATTTGGTTCTATTTGGGGTTCTGATTATGTATATGATAGCTACGATGCTGACGGAAATCCATCAGTAGGTGCAAGTCCAGTAGTGGAAGCACATAACGTAGATGGTGTTAGATACCTAAGAACAACGACTCCGGGAGTAATTGGTAACATCAATCCAGATTGGAAAGGTGGTATTAATAACCGTTTTACATACAAAAACTTAGCTTTCAGCTTCTTGGTTGATATGCAAAAAGGAGGAGACTTCTTCTCATTAGATACTTGGTACGGTTACGCTACTGGTATTTATGATTTTACAGCAGAAGAAAATAGCAACGGTAATAGTGTTAGAGATTTACCTTCTGACGGTGGTGGATTCATCATTGACGGTGCGGTTACCCAAACTGGTACAGACGGAAGCGGAAATCCTACTTATTCTCCGAATACAGAAGCATTTTTCGGAAGTGATTACCGTAGTGCTTTAGGTTATGCTCGTGCGCCAAACGCATACCATATTTGGGATGCAACTTTCATAAAATTACGTGAGGTTAGTTTGACGTATTCATTACCTGCTGCTCAATTAACTGGTAGCCCTTTCACTGGTGTAAATGTTTCATTAGTGGGACGTAACCTTTGGATTATTTACAAATCAAGTACTTATTCTGACCCTGAGTCAGGTTTAAGTTCTGGTAACTTCCAAGGTAATCAATCAGGTGCTTATCCTGCTGTTAGAGAAGTTGGTGTTAATGTAAGTGTTAAATTCTAATATATAATTAAAAGAAAACGACAAAGCATAGGCTTTACTTATGCCTTGTGTGTTCTTTAACTTTAACACAAAAAAATAATAAAGATGAAAAAAATTCTTATAGTTCTTCTTACGACATTTGCCCTATCTGCTTGTACAGATCTAACAGAGGCGAATGTGGATATTAAAAACCCGTCAAATGTTCCTGCGGGTACACTTTTCGCTAATGCGACTGTGGAGATGTTTGATTACATGGTAAGTACCAATGTGAATGAAAATAATCTTAGATTATGGTCACAATATTGGACGGAAACAACTTATACCGATGAGGCGAATTACGATTTAGTAACTCGTAACTCTAATGGTAGTACTTGGGATATGCTTTATGCTACGGTTATTCGTGACGGAAGAGCAGCAAAAGCAATTATTTCGGCTGATGCTACTTTATTAGCAGCTGACAAAAAGGCTCAAATGGCAATGTGTGATGTTTTAGAAATTTATTCATTCCACGTTTTAGTTGACCTTTTCGGCAATGTACCTTATGGTGCTGCATTAGGAGATGACGATACACCAGCTTATGATGATGCTGCAACAATCTATGCTGACTTGTTAGCAAGATTAGGAACGGTATCTAATGACCTTAACGGTCAAACAACAATGGGTGAATCTGATTTGATTTATGGTGGTGACGCTACGAAATGGAAAAAATTTGCTAATTCTTTACGTTTACGTATTGCAATTCGTGTAGCAGATACGGATAATGCTGCTGCAAAAACGGCCGCTGAAGCTGCTGTTGCTGCTGGTGTTTTCACTTCATCTGCTGATGATTTCGAAATTGCTTACCAAGATGCTCCACCGAATACAAATCCTCTTTGGGAAGATTTAGTACAGTCAGGTCGTGATGATTTTGTTGCTGCTAACACTGTTGTTGATTATATGAATACGTTGAATGATCCTCGCCGTGCGACTTACTTTGACGCTCCTTATGATGCAACAACTGGTAATCCTATCGGAGGTACTTACGGGGCAAATAGTCCTTTTTCCGCATATTCACACGTAGGTACGATCATGCACGATAAAACACTTCCAGGTACAATCATGGATTATACTGAAGTTGAGTTTTTATTAGCTGACGCGGTTTCTCGTGGCTATTCAGTAGGTGGTGGTACAGTTGAAGATCACTACTATGCTGGTATCAATAGTTCATTAGCGGAATGGGGCGTTTCTGCTGCTGACGCAACTACTTATGTTGCACAAGGAAGTGTTGTTTATGCAACTGCTGCTGGTGCTGATTGGAAAGAAAAAATTGCGATGCAAAAATGGTTGGCTTTATACAACCGTGGTTTTGAAGGTTACGCTACATACAGATTGTATGACTATCCTACGCTTAACGTAGCTGCTGCAGTTGGTTTGTTACCTCCTACACGTTACACTTATCCTGTAACTGAATATTCTTTAAATAGAGAAAGTATCGACGCTGCTGCTACTGCAATCGGTGGCGATCTTCCTACGACTAAAATATTCTGGGACGTTAACTAATTTTTAGTTACTTTTTAGATTAGTAATTATATTAAAAAAAAGGCTTCGCTCGAAAGAGGGAAGCCTTTTTTTTTGATATTGTATAGGTTAACTTATTTCTCAAAGAGCTATTTATTGTTAACATTTAATTATAAAATGTTAAATAATTTCTTAAAAATATAATACCCAAATAGTTTAACACATTTATTATTCTACATTTTAAACTAAATCCCATTATAATGGTTTAAATCAAAATTTTATTTTGATTAGGCAGTAAAAGATCAAATTTTCGTTCTAAAAAAAGGTGTATTTAACAAATATTCCGAATAATCTACTTCTATATTAATTTTTATAAAAATAGGATAAGTAAATATTTTTATTTTAAAATCCTGTTTGTTAGTTTGTTATATATTGTTAATTTTTTAAATTGTTTATTTTGTAACTATTTATTACCAAAGTGGTACTTAGTTTTATTTACGTTTTGTTAATTTTTTATTAAAAATGGGTATTAATTTACGAGTGGGTTTTTTTATTATTTTAACTAAAAGCAATATTACATGAAAAAAATTGCACTAATTATCGGAGTGTTATTGTTCACAGTAGGTGCATTTGCACAAAGAACGATAACAGGTACGGTAACCGATGAAAGCGGTGAAACGCTAATCAGCGTGAACGTTGTTGTGAAAGGTAGCACTATTGGTACAATCACAGATTTAGACGGAAAGTACAAAATTTCCGTTCCTGACGATGGCTCAAATATTTTGGTATTTAGCTATACAGGGTTTACGACACAAGAAATGCCTTTGGGCGCTTCTAACGTTATAGACGTTGTCATTTCAGAAGGTATTTTATTAAATGATGTTGTGGTTACAGCGTTAGGTATTTCTCGTGATGAGAAAGCAGTGGGTTACGCTGTTCAGCAAGTGGACGGTGCGGATATTGCCGAAACAAATTCCGTAAATTTTTTAGATGGTTTAGCTGGTAAGGCTGCTGGTGTACAAATTACGCAAGCGTCTGGAGCTGCTGGAGCAAGTTCTCGTATTGTTTTGCGTGGACAAACATCTTTTAACGGAAACAATGAGGCATTAATCGTAGTGGACGGAATTCGTTTAGATAATTCTGAAAACTCTTCTGAGCGTTCATTAGGTGGGGTTGCGAACTCTAACCGTGGTATGGATTTAGATCCAGGAAGTATTGAGTCTATTTCCGTATTGAAAGGTGCGGCAGCAACGGCATTATATGGTGTCGAAGGTGCAAGGGGTGTTATCTTGATTACTACCAAAAAAGGTAAAAAAGGTAAAATGACAGTTGATTTTAATTCAAATGTTACCCTTGCACAATACAATAAATTAGTTGATAGACAATTAACTTATGGGCAAGGATCAGGAGGGCAGATTATTAATCCTGGAACTTCAGGATTTAATACTGCCCTAAGTTTTGGTGCAAGAATAGATGATACAAATTATGATGGTTCTGACTTTGCGTTTGATCCAGGAGGCAGAATTGTTGGACAAGACGATCCGAGTGCAGGTGCGCAAGCTCAAGCGTTTGATAATGCCGATAACTTTTTTCAAAATGGATTAACATATAATAATAGTATTGCATTATCTGGTGGATCAGATTTTGGAACGTATCGTTTCTCATTTGCAAATACTTCACAAGAAGGAATTATTCCTTTGAATACCTTTGATAGAACAAATGTTGGATTAAGTGTTTCTTCTCAATTTGATAAGTTTTCTATTTCGGGTTCTGTAAACTATGTAAACTCTGGCGGTCGTAGAATTCAGCAAGGTTCAAATACCTCTGGTATCATGTTAGGTTTGATGAGAACACCTGCAAGTTTTGATAATGCTGGTGGTTTCGATGATCCGGTCAATTCACCGGGTGCTTACCAGTTTCCAAACGGTTTGCAACGTGCATATAGAGGGAATACAGGGTACGATAATCCTTATTGGACGGTAAATAATACGCCTTTTATAGATAACGTAAATCGTATGTTTGGT
>Ga0306865_1000252_pt1 | contig 26846 bp, 27 predicted proteins | sample AntRauTorckE5431_FD_190441 | JGI IMG/M metagenome (GOLD analysis project Ga0306865, IMG submission 190441) | Saline lake microbial communities from Rauer Islands, Antarctica - Metagenome Torckler E5 #431 (v2) (version 2) | ecosystem: Environmental > Aquatic > Non-marine Saline and Alkaline >... | reverse complement strand
TCTTAGAAGTATCTCCAGACTCAAAAGATGACGAAGCTGGAGCATTTACACTAGAATACGAAGTGGCGTTTACTACCGTAGGAGCTGTTGCTGTAAGTGTCCGCAAGACTAAGTAGCCGTCTGCAGATGCACTAAACTGTCCTTCTATAGTATTGGACGAAATAATAGGAAAGGTAATAGTGGTGGGATCCGATGGTGCAGTACAGGAAGGTAAAGAAGCACCTGCATCTATTTCTATATTATACAGTGCTACATTAATGCCTGATATTTTATTAGTAAACTCGAATTTAATATACCTAGTCGTTGAATCTAGCGTGGTGACAGTTTTAGATCCGTGTATAAACGTAGACCCGTTTCCTTCAGTAAAAACAGAGCTATACGTAGTACCATTACTTGATTCTAAGACTTGAAATTCGGTAGAAGTAGATACTGATCCTGTGAAATTGTTATTTGTTCCTAAGTCGAACCTAAGATCACCTGGCTGAGAATTTAAATGGACTATAAGCTCATCACCTGTTCCGTCAAATTTAAGTTTAGGACCCGAATAATTTGACCCTAGGCCTGAATGAGTAAATCCTGTAGGTAAGGAAGTCTTTGACATTGTAGTAGTTACGGCAGGTAATACTGCTTGACCAAGTGAGTAACTAAAAAACGAAATAATTAAAATAGTCAATATATATATTCTCATAGTTTTACCAATTAGGGGGCTTTTATTTATTTAATTCAATTTTGTTACTTATTTACACTAATTCAAGTTTTTTCCACTCACATACTCTGATATACCTATCAGATAGTCACCTACTTTTTCTAGACCTGAGAACAGATTATTATAAATGAGTCCACTCTTATAATTATACTCTTGTTTCTCTATGCTCTTCAGGTGCTTTTTACGAAGCTTATTTCGAGTATCATCTATTGCTTCTTCGAGACTTTGAGCTGTAGTTAGGTTGACGGTACCATGATTTTTATCTAGATTACTGAGCATCTCGTCATACGCTTCAACTATCTGATCAAAATAAGCATTTAAATTATCTCGTTGCTTTTGATCAAACCAAACTTTATCTTTTGTTTTTTTATCTAACTGTTTGGCCATATTGAAGTAAATATCTCCTAAACTCTCTAGCTCATTGCATGCCCCTAATAAACCGCGTATCTGCTCTGAAGTATTTTCTGTTACTTCTTTGTTTCCTACTTTGGCTAAAAAATTAATTATCTCTTGATGAATATTATCAGTGACCCCCTCATAATACTCTATTTTTTGTTGGAGTTTTTTCTGTTCTTTCTTGTCTGTTGCATTTACGAGTTTCTTCACCTTGATGTGCATCTTCTTGGTGAGCAGTCCAAATTTTACTATCTCTTTTTTAGCCTCTAAAACAGAAATTTCTGGTGTGCTAACTATGCCTGATCCTATATATTCCAACTTAAAGACCTCATCTTCGTCATTTTTAGATGGAGTAAATCGAATAACGGAAGATTCTATGATCTTAACAAACCATACCAAAACAAACGTATTGATAATATTAAATACAGTATGGAAAGCAGAAAGTGAATATTGTACAGAAATTTCTCCTGGTACTAGTTCACCAGTCACAAAAGGGCTTCCCCACTCTGTTTTACTCATTAAAAAACCAATAAAACTAGTAAATGGATAGAAAAGCAACAACATCCAGACCACTCCAAAGACATTAAAAATAAAGTGTGCTCGAGCCGCCCTTTTGGCATGTACGTTACCTACTAGTGCTGCTAAATTAGCAGTTATGGTAGTTCCTATATTTTCTCCTAATACTATGGCTGCAGCCATTTCAAAAGGAAGACCAACAGCACCACCGCACAATGTCAGTGTAAGTGCCATAGCAGCACTACTACTCTGTACTATAATAGTGAGGAGTGTACCTACTAGTACTAACAGTATGATTCCAATGAATTCTTGATTTTTAAGGAAAAGAATCATGTCTAGAAAATGAGGGTTAGATCCTAAATCTAGTCCAACTACTGCACTTTTCATACCTTCTAATCCTAAGAAAAGAAGACCAAATCCTACTAAAAATTCTCCAAGATTTTTTAGATTTCCACGATTTACAAAAAGTAGTGGTACTCCAATAGCTAAAATTGGATAAATATAGCTTCCAAGACTAAACTTAGCCGAAAAACCAAAGATAACAAGTAACCACGCAGTCATAGTAGTCCCTATATTAGCACCCATAATCACTCCAATAGCTTGACGAAGAGTCAGTAAGCCTGCATTGACAAAACTTACTATCATTACCGTGGTAGCACTACTGCTCTGGATCAGTGTAGTAGTAAGAAAGCCGGTGAAAATACCCTTAAACCTATTGGAAGTGATAGAACCCAGAATACTACGCATTTTTGTGCCTGCTAGTTTCTGTATACCATCACTCATTACCATCATACCATATATGAATAGTCCTAATGCTCCGATGAGTGTAAAAAGTTGAGAATAGTCCATTGCTTACCTTTTATGTTTTTATCTTCGGTCACAATATTGTATCATTCATATTACTTTAACATTATCATTCCATAACAAGTGAATAAAAAGGCAACTACACGAAGAGCTTTAAAATCGGATATTCCGGTAATGCTCACATTAATTAAAGAGCTTGCTCTATATGAAAATGCACCTGATCAAGTGACTAATACATCTGAGATGATGCTGAAAGATGGTTTTGGTATAGATAAAATATACGATGCCTTTGTAGCAGAAACAGATGGTAAAGTCGTAGGTTTAGCAATTACTTTCTACAGATATAGTACTTGGAAAGGAAGGTGCCTTTATCTGGAAGACTTAATAGTGACAGAAACCTACAGAGGAATAGGTGCTGGGCAGCAGCTATTTACGCACTGTATAGATTTCGGTAAAATGAATAATTGCAAACGTATGGTTTGGCAGGTGTTGGACTGGAATAAGCCTGCACTTGATTTCTATACCAAATACGGTGCAGACTTGGATGGAGAATGGATCAATGGAAGCTTAGAATTATAGCTTACTTAGCTCTTTCCCATACACCGTATCCATTGCCTTCAAAAACCTTTACTAGAGTAGGATACTTCTCCCCTACGCTTTTAAATTTTTGAATCTTTGCACTTAGAGATATAGGTATGTCTGTTTTACGTATCACATAATCGCGTACTTCATTATCAAACTCTCCTTTAGCAAACTGGTCTAAATCTAAAACCTCTGAATATCCTTTTTTGTTTAGCAGTTTTTTACGAATAGCAGCTACTTCTGATAACAACTCCTGCCGTGTATAGTATCTATGGGCATAGCTTTTAAAACCAAGTGTGAAATGCTGCATCTCTTTATTCTGATAAGAACATAGGTGCGATTTCCACGTTCGTTGAGTCAAATGTTCTACACTAGGTACTACAGATAATAGGGTAAACGTTATTATGAGGGTATTCCATACCAAGAATTTACTTACGCTCAATTTATCACCTTTTATCAATGTCTTAAGTAATAACCCTATTAATAATGCAGCGAGTGCGAGCGGAACTATACTCCAACTGACATCTGTTGCAAGCTGTGCCCGTACAAAATCATCTGCTATGACTTCCTTTAAATAACGCATCATGTATCCCGTACGTAGACCCATAACACCACATACAGCTAAAATAATAATCCAAATTGTACCGATACTTCCCAATAGAATTTTTTCCAGGACATTCATTTTTACTAAGTTAGCTAGCCATACTCCACCTACTACAGAAAGTGGTATGTAGCACATACTGCTGTAATGCACTATTTTAGTAGTCACCAGAGAGAAGACTATGAGCACTACCCAAAACAACACTTTCATCCAGCGATAAAAAGTAGTATCTCCAGCTACCACAGTTCTTTGAAATAGCATATCTTTAATAGCAAAACCAAATAAAGGAAAACAGCCTATTAATAGGACTACTACGTGATAGTATATAGGCTGACCGTGGGATGCTATGGGGTATCTAAACAGATCTATTTGATAGACTATAAACTCCTGCAGAAACCACCAGCCGGTAGCATATACCTCCAAGCCAAAATAAAGGCCAGGAGCTATTAATAGGCCTATTAAAAGTGTAGCGAGTTTTTTGAAATTATAAAAAGATAGGCCAAATATTACCTGGTATACTAATCCGCTTAATCCTACCAATAATATGGCCACTGGACCTTTGGTAATGACAGCTAAGCCTAAATAAAAGCCAGACCAAAGGAATGTGCTTAGCTTCTCTGCTTCTATGCTCTTTATTAAATAAAGAATACTTACAAAAATGAATAAATTAAATACTGGATCTATTATACCTGATTTGAAATAAAAGTGGGATGTGAACGATCCCAAATACATAAGTATGGTGAATACTCCTGCTTGTTTACCATATCTTTTAAATACAGTGACATACAGTATGGATATAGTCACCAGTCCAGCTAATGCATTTGGAAATCGTGCTGCGAATTCATTTACCCCAAATATTTTCATACTGATAGCTTGTAACCAGATGAATAGTGGTGGTTTCTCCCAAAAAGGTTCGTAGTTTATCCTTACGTTTAACCAATCGCCTGTAATAAGCATCTCACGAGCGGCTTCAGCAAAATTTATCTCATCCCAATCAAATAAGTAGACCTCACCTAAAAAGGGAATAAACAAAAGCACATAACTTAGGAGTATTACACAAAAAGCGATATGCTCTTTTAGTAGCTTCATCTAATCTTCTTTTCGTATCAAATAACTACTGTATAAATGTGTTACGATAGTCGCTATGACTATACCTAATACGGCACCCACCACTATATCATGTAAGTAATGCTGACCAAGGTATACTCTACTCAACCCAACGAGTGCTGCTACTAGCGGAGCTAATACTTGGATATACCTCTTATTGAAGGCTAAAGCAAATAACGTGAAGTAAGTAAATGCTGCTGTGGTGTGGCCACTAGGAAATGAATTATTAGAATGACGCTCCAAGCCATCTATATAATGGAGAGACTTATATGTATGATTAGGTCTGTGTTCATCCGCATAAACAAATTGCTTTAACCCTTGAGAAATAAGTATCATTAAAATCACGCTAAGCGGATATATAACCCTGTACTTCTTATCTGCGAAAAATACTATTATCACAAATAGGACTGATGCCCCTATTATTTCTCCAGCTTTTGTAATGATTAGAAAGAAGATATCTAAGCCTTTAGTGCTATGTGCATCTAATGAAAGTACTACCTCGCCCTTGGGTAATAGTAGTAGTGATATTAACCCTATTATAACCAAAAGAAAGGCTAATGTATAGTATATCCGATATTTTTTAAGTAAATGTAACAAGATGGCACGAAAATAGGAGTCTAGAATAGTTTATTAAGTAAAAAATTGTTTATTTGAAAAATCTTAAAAAAACACATAGTGGAACGCGTAAAATTAGACTTAGAATTCGTAATAAAATCATCTCCAACTATCTTATATCAATATTTATCTACACCCTCAGGTTTAGTAGAGTGGTTTTGTGATGATGTAAACATAAAAGGCAGCAAAAGTTACATATTTTTATGGGACGGTGAGGAAAACCCTGCTGAATTGATAAAGAAAGTAAATGGTAAATTGGTAAAATTTAAACTATTGAATAATCCAGCGGATGAGTATTTCCAATTTGAAGTAACAAAAGATGAACTAACCGGTGATATAGGTCTTTTAATTACAGATTATGTAGATGCTGATGAAGTAGAGGATATGAATATGATCTGGGAAAGTCAAGTGAGCGATCTTAGACACGCACTAGGTTTAGCTTAGTATTTACTATCTATATCTTCCTTATTATCTTGGAACAAAGTCACTTCTTTTTTGATTTGATCGCCTAAGTCACGGGCTTTTTTACTTAAACTGTCCAAGTAGCTATTTTCTATGGGTATCAAATCATGGAGAAACACTTTATACTTTTCTGTGGTTCCTTTGGCTGCTAGGCATAGTAGTGCTTCTTCTTTAGTTGCTTTAAGACTTTTCTGAAGTATATATGCTGCTCTTATTTTCTGAACTGTTAGAGAATCTATTTCTGCAGTCGTAAAGCGGTTTTTCATGTCTTGCAGGGCTGGGTTTAGGATACAATCGCATATATCTCTATCTCCTTCAGCCTGGCAGTACTTCTTCTCTAGTTGGCTTATATCCGCTACATTTTTCTTGAAAGGACCTATAGACGTCTTATACATATAACCCACTATTACGGCACTTATGAGAACCACTCCTATAAGTTTTGAAAAAATCCGTTTAGCAAATTTTAAAATCAGTAGAGCTACTGCAATAATCGCTATCAGTGTGATTGACATATTCATGTCCACAAAAATATCTATTTCTACTCAGATGTGAGAAGTTCGTACATCTCTTTTGGAGAAATCCGATCATCTTTAAGTACACATCGTTTGCCAAGATAGTATCCTCTCGTGACGTCTTGTAAGTAATACTTGCGAGCTATATCTGTATTACTATAGCCCATAGGCCACTGTATTTTATCGTAATAAAAGGTTATCTTGACTTGTTTTGGTGCATCACCATGATTAAGTGTGATAATCTTCAGTTTTTCGTGATACTCATTATTTAGCTTATTGAGATACATGGTATCCTCTATGCTTATCGTTTCCCTATCCCAGAAGAAAAGGAAAACCTGCTTCTTTTTGTTGTCTTTTAGTTCGTGTTTTTTATTCAACACATTGATGTACGAAAAATTGGGAGCCTTTTTACCTATAGTAAGCTTATAACTGAGCTTAGCACCCTTGTCCTCTTCTATCTCTATATATGCACCTGTAGTCTCTATGCTATTAATCTTGTACTTTTTCCCGTTCCATTCAAAGGCATTTTTATTCATAGTAGGCACCATATTAAATACATCATCAGAATTAATAATGTGTTTGTACTGTCCTACCCATAGCTTGTCTGTACAGCTTTCATTATAGATTCCATTTACATTTTGATCTTTGACACCTATACTAAACGAGTCATTCCCCATATTATAATGTGCTATAATACTATTGTATCGTTGCTCACGATAGCAGTAATTGATATTTGTAAATAATTTCTTACCGCTGCGTGCTTTATAATGCTGCGTTAGTAGATTTTTATACCTTACATTCTCTCCATATTTAAATCGGGTAAGTTTGATTGCATATTTTGCTCCAGGTACAGCTGAGTTTTCTAAATCTATCTCAAAATCATTCTGAGCACTGGTGATACTGTCAGGTGCACCGTCATTAGTGAAATCAAAGTCATTATTTCTATCAATAAAAAAATATACCGTACGCCTAGATCGTGCATAATTACCCACCATAGCCAGCAAGTAGCCCTGGCTCTCTGCATTATCTGCACCAGCAAAGTATATATATGTATATCCAGTATCCCTACACTTTCTCATATCTGGTAGCTCTCTGATGGTATACCAAGACTTGATAGTATCTTTTTCTAATCCAAATTTAGAATATGGTTCTATGGATAAACTTTGATATTTATAAACAGGGAGTATGCTCTGAGACTTCTCGAAAAAGTCATCTTTTACTCTTCTTTGTGATTTTAATCGCACCGACTGAGCAGAAACAAAAATCCCAATCACAAGGATTGGGAGTACTGATACTATTCTTTTAGTTGACGTTGTAGTGAGCGTACACATGCTAATCTCGACCCATAAGCATAGAAGCATAATACAGTAGTGTCACTAGAGAACTAAGTGCTGCCACTACATAGGTCATAGCCGCCCATCTTAAAGCATCTTTACTATCTGCCAGCTCTTCTGGTCTAGCTATATTTTTATCCTCTATCCACGCCAATGCTCTGTTACTTGCGTCAAACTCTACCGGTAGGGTTACAAAACTAAATAGAGTAGTCACAGCAAACATAGCAACAGCAATCTGAAGCAAAAGTATGTTCCCCGTAAAACTCACCAAACCAATACCAGCCAAAAGTACCCACGTAACCCACTTAGAACTTATGGAAACAGCCGGTACCAAGTTACTACGAAGAGTTAACCAAGCGTATGAACGTGCATGTTGCACTGCATGTCCTACCTCGTGTGCGGCTACTGCTGCTGCTGCTGCATTACGCTGATTGTAGACTGATTCACTTAAGTTTACTGTTTTTTTCGCTGGATTATAGTGGTCTGTAAGTTGGCCATTTACTGAAATTACTTTTATATCATAAAGACCGTGGTCAGCCAGCATTTTCTCGGCTATCTCTTTCCCTGATAAGTTACTGCTAATCGGAGTTTGGGAATATTTCTTGAATTTAGATTTTAATCGGTTCTGAACGAACCAACTCCCACCCATTACTAAAATTATTAATACTATATACATTTTATGTTATACGACTATTTTCATCTTGTATTACAAAATCTATTCCAACAAGCTATCGTGTCAGTTTTACAACTAACATCACCATTGCCATTAGAAACATCAATATTGATATTTTATTAATGACGTGCATTGATTTGAGAAAAGATCCTTCACCTGTATCTTTTTTAAAAGTTAGGTATCCTACTATTTTATTAATTACTTCCATTTTTATATAAATTTTAATAGGTCTTTTCCTATATCAGTTCTGAAGTGTTTTCCTTCAAAAGAGATACCTTTTACCTGCTCATACGATGCACTTAAGGCTTCTGACATACTAGTACCGAAACAAGTAGCCGCTAATACACGGCCGCCACATGTAAATAACGTTCCATCCTCATTTTTTGTTCCTGCGTGAAATAAAGTTTCAGAGGTACTGTTCAGAGTGATTTGCTTCCCTTTAACATAACTCTCTGGATATCCGCCGGATACAGCAAATACAGTAGTTGCATATTTTTTATTAGTTTTTGCACTCCTGTTTGTGAGTGTACCTTGTTGTGCAGAGATTATGAGCTGGGAAAGTGATTCTTCTAATCTAGGTATCACTACCTCAGTTTCTGGATCTCCCATCCTTACATTATATTCTATCACGTAAGGATTATCATTTACCACTATTAATCCAAAGAATACAAAACCTCTGAAATTAAGATTCTGAGTTTTAAGCCCTTTGATAGTTGGCTCTACTACTTGCTCTATAGTTTTCTTTTTTAGTGCTTCAGTATAAAATGGAACAGGAGATACTGCCCCCATTCCGCCTGTATTTAATCCTGTATCACCCTCTCCTATTCGTTTGTAATCCTTAGCCTCTGGCAGTATTACATAATTTTCTCCATCTGTAAGAGCAAAAACACTAAATTCTATCCCATCTAGAAACTCTTCTATCACTACCGTAGCTGATGCCGCTCCAAACTGTTGGTCTACAAGCATTTTTTTTAAGGCTGCCTTGGCTTGCTCTAAATCTTCTAATATAAGTACTCCTTTACCTGCCGCTAGCCCATCAGCCTTGAGTACATAAGGTGCATTGAGACTTTCAAGGAAGGTATATCCTTGTTCGACAGTGTCTTCTGTGAATGACTTATATTCAGCTGTTGGTACATTTTGCTTCTCCATAAATTCTTTGGCAAAGGATTTACTGCTTTCTAACTGACCTGCGTATTTATCAGGAGAGAACACATAAATATGAGTGGTATCATCACTCTCTTCAAAGAAATCTCTTACTCCTCCAGCGATAGCATCTTCAGATCCGGGAAGTATGGTATCTATATCATTAGCTAGACTGAACGTTTTTAACCCTTCGAAATCGGTATAACTGACATCTAAATTAGTCCCACAAAGAGCCGTACCCGCATTACCCGGTGCTGTAAACACGTTCTCTATGCCTATTTCCTTACTTAACTTAGCTGCTATGGCGTGCTCTCGAGCTCCGCTTCCTAGTATTAAAATCCGCATATTTAAATATTACTTCAAAACAACCACTTTTTTTTGTTTTTAAAAGGAGAAAACAACAGAAATAGCTAAGTTAACGACTCGTCTTGTGTGGCTAACTGGTGGCTTATTTATATGTCAAAGAAGGAATAATAGGGTTACTTTTGGCCTTTGATAAAAACGAGTGGACGAGTGTGTAGAATCCTATACTCCTGATATTTAAAAAAGATAAAATAAGAGTAATGGCATAATTTTAGTCCATTACTCAACAAAATAATAAAATGATTAATTCTATAGTAAGCGGAATACAAAAGCTTTTTGGAAATAAAGCAGATAAGGACGTAAAAGGTTTAGAGCCTTATGTGGGAAAAGTAAACGCAGAATATGTAAAGCTACAAGTACTCACAAACGATCAACTTAGAGCAAAAACGACAGAGTTCAAAAATAGAGTAAACGACTATTTGGCAGAAATAGATACGGCCATAGCTGACTTAAAGGCGGAGATAAAAGAAACTACTATTCACGAGATAGATAAGCGTGAAGACGCTTATGAGCAAATAGACGCTTTAGAAAAAGAAAGAGACGAGAAGTTAGAAGAAGTGCTAGAAGAGCTTCTTCCTGCAGCATTTGCTGTAGTAAAAGAAACCGCACGTAGATTTTCTGAAAATGAAAAGTTAAGTGCTACTGCCTCTGATTATGATAGAGACCTAGCTGCCGCTAAACCACATATCAACATCGAAGGAGATCAAGTACACTATGATACTACCTGGGACTCCGCAGGTCAGGAAGTAAGTTGGAATATGGTCCACTATGATGTACAACTCATAGGTGGTGTGGTCTTACATAAAGGACAAATAGCTGAGATGATGACTGGTGAGGGTAAGACTCTAGTCTCTACACTACCAGCTTATCTGAATGCACTCGGTCAACGCGGTGTACATATAGTTACTGTAAATGACTACCTAGCACGACGAGATGCAGAGTGGAATGCTCCTATATTTCAGTTTCATGGACTTAAGGTAGACTGCTTAGATTATTACAGACCTCACTCTCCAGAGCGTAAGCAGGCCTACTTAGCTGATATAACGTACGGAACTAATAATGAATTTGGTTTTGATTATCTGAGAGATAATATGGCTCATAGTCCTGATGAGCAAGTTCAGCAAAAACATCATTTCGCTATGATAGACGAGGTGGATTCTGTACTTATAGATGACGCACGTACCCCGCTTATCATAAGTGGGCCTACTCCGAGAGGAGAGATACACGAATTCAACGAGCTCAAACCTAAAATACAAAAAGTAGTAGATGCTCAAAAAAGTTATCTAAATACTGCCCTATCAGATGCTAAACGAATGATAAAAGAGGGCAAAACCAGTGAAAAGGATGCTGGTCTTTTACTGTTTAGATGCTACAGAGGTTTTCCTAAAAGTAAACCATTGATAAAATTCCTAGGAGAGCAGGGAATGAAAGCTATGATGACCAAGGCAGAAAACTTCTACCTCCAGGATCAGCAGAAAGAAATGCATATCGTAGATGCAGAACTATTCTTTACCATAGACGAAAAGCAAAATCAGATTGAACTTACTGATAAAGGGATAGACCTTATTTCCAATAACAGTGATGATAAAGACTTCTTTGTAATGCCTGATGTAGGTTCAAGTATAGCCGAGTTGGAAAAAAGTAGTCTAGCGGACGATGAGAAAGCAAAGCAAAAATCTGAGCTAATGCGTGAGTTCTCTGTAAAATCAGAACGTATCCACAGTATAAATCAGTTACTAAAGGCGTATGCTATGTTTGAGAAAGATGTAGAATACATCATTCAAGATAGTAAAGTGAAAATTGTAGATGAGCAGACTGGACGTGTGATGGATGGCCGACGATACTCAGATGGACTACACCAAGCTATAGAAGCAAAAGAAAATGTAAAAGTAGAAGCTGCTACACAAACTTTTGCTACAGTTACGCTTCAAAACTTTTTCAGAATGTACCATAAACTAAGTGGTATGACTGGTACTGCTGAAACCGAAGCAGGTGAGCTTTGGGAAATCTATAAACTAGACGTGGTAGTCATACCTACGAATAGACCAATAGGTAGAAAAGATGATGATGATTTAGTATATAAAACTGTACGTGAAAAATTTAACGCAGTAGCAGAAGAAATAATTAGGCTTCAAAAAGAAGGCAGACCTGTACTAGTAGGTACTACATCTGTGGAGATATCTGAATTACTAAGCAGAATGCTCAATATGCGTAAGATCAAGCATAATGTCTTAAATGCAAAACAGCATCAGCGTGAAGCAGACATAGTACAAGAAGCCGGTCAGCCGGGATCTATAACACTAGCTACTAATATGGCAGGTCGTGGTACAGATATAAAACTAGGTAAAGGAGTAAAAGAAGCAGGTGGATTAGCTATAGTCGGCACGGAACGTCATGATAGTAGACGTGTAGATAGACAGCTAAGAGGTAGAGCAGGTAGACAGGGAGATCCTGGATCTTCTCAGTTTTTTGTATCGCTAGAGGATAATCTAATGAGACTATTTGGTTCTGATAGAGTATCTAAAGTGATGGATAAGTTCGGGTATGAAGAAGGTGAAGTAATACAACACTCTATGATATCTAAAACTATAGAGCGTTCTCAGAAAAAAGTAGAGCAGAATAACTTCGGTATACGAAAGAGACTACTAGAGTATGATGATGTGATGAATAAGCAGCGTGTAGTAATATATACACGTAGAAAAAATGCATTGTACGGTGATAGACTTTCACTAGACATCAATAATGCTTTATATGATTGGGTAGATGAGACGGTAAATAACTTTAAGATTACAAATGATTATGAAGGATTTAAACTAGAAGTACTTAGACATGTGGCCTATGACCCTTCTCTATCAGCTAGTGAGTTTGAATCTTCTAAACCAGAAGCACTTACTCAGCAGATGTTTGATAATCTATTAGACGCTTATGAGCAAAAAAACAAGGATATCATTGAGCGTGCATTGCCGGTATTTCAAAACATACACAATGATAGAGGTGCAGAAGTAAAAAATATATTAGTGCCATTTTCTGACGGTAAAAAAGCTCTTAATGTATCTGTGAATCTGGAAAAATCACTAGCAACAGATGGTGCTGAAATTATCAATGCATTTGAACGTTTCGTAGCTCTAGCGAGTATAGATGAAAACTGGAAGGATCACCTCAGAGAATTAGATGATCTAAAGCAGAGTAGTAATAATGCATCCATTGAGCAAAAAGACCCTCTTCTCATCTATAAGATAGAATCGTTTAACCTCTTTCAAACGATGATAAGTACATTAAACGCGGAGGTAGTGTCTCTTATTTTCAAAGGAAATATAGCTGTGCAGGCATCTGATGATATAAAAGAAGCGAAAGAGCGTAAGCGTGTAGATACGAGTAAGATGAAAACCAGTAGAGCAGCAGAAGCACTATTATCTCAAGAAAACACTGGCAATCAGCAAACTGCGGAACAACCTAAGGAAGTGGCCGCACCCGTAAGAGCAGAACAAAAAGTAGGAAGAAATGATGATTGTCCATGTGGTAGTGGTAAAAAATTCAAAAAGTGCCATGGTAAAGATGTATAAATATTTCGTAGTTTTAGTATTCCTATGCTCGGTAAATGCCATGAAAGCACAGGTTACCCTGGATATAGATGAGAAGATAAACGAGAACCTTCGTATGAAGAATGCTAAGATAGATTCCACTAAAATATCTGGCTATCGTATACAGATAGCTTTTAGCTCAGACAAGTCCGATGTGAGTATCTCTGAATCTAAATTTATAAGCATATTTCCAGATTACAGCGATAGAGTCTATGCTCTTTATCAACAGCCGTATTGGAAGATACGAGTAGGCGACTACTATAGAGAAGTAGATGCTATCTATATGCTAGATGAAATTAGAGAACATTTTCCAAATGCATTTTTAGTAAAAGACTATATCAACCGACCAAAAATAGATTAAATGAAATTAGGAGTATCTAACGAATACGGCAAACTACACACAGTTATCCTTGGGACAGCTAATGATAGTGGCGGTCAGCGAAGTCTGGATGAAACCTACGATCCCAAAACCAAAGAGTATATGCGGAAAGGTATCTCTCCAAATGAGAGGGATATGGTTCCAGAAATGGAAGCATTTGCGGCAGTGTTAGAAAAGCATAATGTAAATGTCCTTCGTCCTAATAATCTCAATGGAGTCAATCAAATATTTACTAGAGATATATGCTTTGTGATTGACAATAAGTTTATCATTCCGGAGATACTAAGAGAACGGAAAGATGAGCAAGATGCTATGCAACAGTATATCGATCAGATAGACCCTTCGGCCATATTAGACGCACCTAACGGTGTGCGTATAGAAGGTGGAGATGTAGTAGTGCATAACGATTACATCTTTGTAGGATACTCTGATGAAAAAGACTTTTACAATTACAAGACCGCTCGCACTAATGAAGCGGGACTTAATTACATAAAAGAGAATTTCCCAACTAAAACAGTCATTGGTTTTCAACTCAAAAAGTCTGACTACGAGGCAATGGAAAATGCACTTCACCTAGATTGCTGTTTTCAGCCTTTGGGTCTTGGTCATGCACTCATATTTGAAGCAGGATTTAAACACGAGGAAGATTTAGCCACTATTTATGAGATATTTGGTAAACAAAATCTGATAAGAATTTCCAGACAAGAGATGTACGATATGTGCTGTAATATATTCTCCATAAGTCCAGACTTAGTAGTAAGCGAAAGAGGATTCATAAGAATAAATGAGAAACTACAATCTTTAGGATATACAGTAGAAGAAATACCGTATTACCAAATCTCTAAACAAGAAGGGCTATTGAGATGCTCTACCCTCCCACTTCTAAGATCTTAATATGATGAATATCCCAAAATGCGTGGCGATGGTACGCCCAAGTAGCTTTTCTTTTAATACAGAAACAGCTGATAACAATGCTTTTCAGAATAAGCTAGAACTTTTCACACAACACCAAATCCAAGAACTCGCTCTTCTTGAGTTTAATAATATGGTGGCTCTATTAAAAACTAAAGGTATCAAAGTTCAGGTTTTTGATGACAATGGCAGTGATACTCCAGACTCAATATTTCCAAACAATTGGTTTTCTACTTTCACTGATGAAGTTATAATGTACCCTATGTTCTCTGAAAATAGGAGAAAAGAACGAAAAAAAACAATCTATCAAAAGCTATCCAATGATTTACGTAAATCCGTAAATGATAAACTAGTAAAATTAGAAAAGTCGAATGCAATACTAGAAGGAACTGGTAGTTTAGTTTGTGATCACACGAGTAAAACAGCGTTTGCCGCTATTTCTCCACGAACTACACCTGCAGCTTTAGATGCATTCGAAAAATTAACTGGCTATACTACATATAGATTTAACGCATATGGTCCAGATGATCAACCGGTATATCATACTAACGTAGTAATGACTATTGGAGATACTTTTGCCATACTAGGTGCTGATACGATAAAAGCTGATGAGAAAGAGGCCGTATTAGCTTCTTTACAACAACTGGGAAAGGATGTAATCCTAATGTCGAATAATCAGATATTTAAGCACTTTGCTGGAAATATGCTTCAACTACAAAATGCTAAAGGCAATAAGTTTTTAGTAATGTCGGCTGAAGCTAAGCGAAGTTTAACCGCTGAACAATTAGATATAATTCAAAACAAGCACCTAAATGAGATCATAGCTCCACCACTCAACGTGGTAGAAACAATAGGCGGTGGAAGTTCACGATGTATGATGGCTGAAATTTTTTATTAAGATGAAAATCGAAACAGTACTCTCTCCTTCGCTATTTAACCAAATAGAGAACTTAGAAGATAAAGTAGTTGTAGTTATTGATATACTGCGTGCTACATCTACCATCACCACCATATTAGCGAATGGGGCTTCTGCTGTGATTCCAGTAAGAGAAGAATCAATAGCCAAAGAATACAAAGCCAAAGGCTACCTAGTAGGTGGAGAACGCAGTGGTGAAACGATAACAGGTTTTAATTTTGGTAATTCTCCTTTTCAATACAAGCCAGAGATAGTAAGAGACCAGGAAATAGTGCTCACCACTACCAATGGTACCAAGTGCATAGAAATGTCTGCTCACGCTTATCAAGTAGTTATTGGCTCATTTCTTAATCTAGACAAAGTAGTAGAACACATCAATTATCTCAATAAAGATATTGTACTTTTCTGTGCCGGATGGAAAGATAAAGTGAATCTAGAAGACAGCTTGTTCGCGGGTGCAGTAGCTTGTTCATTTATGGATAAAGAACTGGATGACTCTACCCTACTGTGTATAGATGCTTACAATGCTGCTAAAGGAAACTTATTTAAAGCATTGCAAAACTCCAACCACTTCCAACGGCTAGCTAGTAAAGGAGTGACGAAAGACATAGCATACTGCTGCGAAGTGAATGTAATAAGTAGCGTTGGTGTGCTTAAGGACGGGAAGATTACTCTTGTGTAGATATTTATTTTTCTTTATTTCCGATAGATGAAGAAAATATTAATTACCGTACTATCATTTACAATTTGTGTTATCTCATCTGCCCAAACTTTTCAAAAGAAAAATTTTATTTCCATTAATCCTGGAGTAAGTATCTATGATGATAATGGTTTGCTTGGAAGAGCTGAGATAGAACTTGGTAGGGAATTTAATCAATTCTTCAGTGCTTCAGCTGTATTGGGTTTTGAATCTAATATGACCACTAAGAGTCAGTTTTCAGGGTCAGGTTACGATATTAGTGCTAATGGATATTTCAACTTTCTCAAGCCTCAGCTAAAATCTTCTCTTAGATTAGGAGGTGGTATCGGTTTTGGCAAATATTCGCAAATATTTATACTCCCAGTAACTCCCAATAACGGAACAGAACCTTTGTGGTGGGTTCCAGTGCAAAGTCAGCTTCAGGGGGTTCTATTCAATTTAACATTAGAAGGTACACGAAAAATATCATCTAAATTTAAAATTGGTCTCAAATACACTTATCGGATTTTTGAATCTGACAGTCAAATACCTGTGATGCTTAAGTTACAATTCAACTTATAATTACAACCCCTTGGAAAATTGTGCCAAGAGATGTGTTACCAGAGGTCTAGCATACTGCTGCGAAGTGAATTTGATACATAACTTAGGTAAAGATGGAAGGACATCAATAGCTTTATTTTTTCACTACAGAATGATGTGCTTTTACGGATATTTGAATAGGTAATTCCTTAACTGAATAATAAATCACCTATTCACCTACACTTAACACGGAATCTTATCTACCCTAGTCTGGTGCCTGCCACCTTCAAATTCTTGGTCTATATAGGTTTGTAGCACTTCTAATGATTGACCTTCTGTAAGAAATCGGGCTGGTATACAGATTATATTAGCATTATTGTGCTGCTTTATTAGCGTAGCTACTTCTTTATTCCACGCTAGTCCTGCACGGATACCTTGGTGCTTATTAGCGGTCATACATACTCCATTTGCACTGCCACATATTAGTATACCAAATGTGCTCGCTCCTGCTTCCACATCCTTGGCTACAGGATGTACAAAGTCTGGATAGTCTACTGATTCGGAGCCATCTGTGCCATGATTTACAAACTTATAGCGGTCTGCATACACTTCCATTATCTTATTTTTCAGGTCTGTGCCTGCGTGGTCATTGCCTATACTTACTATTTTCATCATTCTTCTGGTAATTCTATGGGTACTACTGGTGCTACTTTACGAGCTATTACTATACCAATCTCGTACAGCAATAGTATAGGGAAACATAATATAATCTGACTTGTAACGTCTGGCGGAGTGATAACTGCAGAGAGTATAAGTATTACTACTACAGCTACTCTTCTGTATTCCTTCATATTATCTGCTGTCAGTATCCCTATCTTAGCTAGAAAATATATAACTATAGGTAGCTCAAATATAATACCTGCTCCTAATGTTAAAAGACTAATAAAACTAACCACGGATGACACGGTAAACTCTCTCACTATAGAATCACTGAGTGTGTAAGTTCCTAAAAAATTAACAGAGATAGGTGTGAGAATGAAGTATCCGAAAAGTAGTCCAATAAAGAAAAGTAACGATGCAAACCCTATTACGAGTCCTGAATATTGTTTTTCAGTATTTCTAAGAGCTGGTTTTATAAATCTGTAGATTTCGTAGAGGATTACTGGCATGGCAAAAATTAATCCGCCAATAGCTGCTATCATAAAATGCTGATAAAACTGCTCCTGAATATTAACAGTTTTTACTACAAAATCCATGTCTCCTATGCAGAGTGTCTCTGGTCTCCCTAAGACTTCACCAAGTTCACACAGCTTTCTAAAACTCCAAAAGTCATTTCGAGTAGGGCCAAGCAAAATAGTATCAAAAATAAATGGTCCTTTTATAAAGGCTAGAATAGCACCTATAACTACTGCTATAACTGAGCGAATAAGATGCCATCGCAAAGCTTCTAGATGCTCTAAAAAGGTCATCTGAGCATCGTACTCATCTACATCTATCTGGTCTAATGCCATTGTATATTTACTTTTTTTACATCAACATACCGCCACATACGCTCAGCACTTGACCGCTCACGTAGGTTGACATATCACTTCCCAAGTAGATGCAAGCGTTAGCTACGTCATCTGGAGTGCCTCCTCTTTTTAGTGGGATACCATCTGTCCATTTTTTCAAAGCCTCTTCACCAAGCTCAGCTGTCATTTCTGTCTCTATAAAACCAGGTGTAACCACATTACATCTTATATTTCTACTGCCTAGCTCTTTGGCCATAGACTTACTAAATCCTATGATACCGGCCTTAGATGCGGCATAGTTACCCTGACCAGCATTTCCCATCACTCCTACTACACTACTCATATTGATAATACTACCACTCTTTTGCTTTAAGAAAGTACGAAGACTCGCTTTAGTAAGATTAAACACAGACTTGAGATTGACGTTCATAACCTTATCCCACTGCTCCTCACTCATTCTCATAAGTAAGTTGTCTCGAGTGATACCTGCGTTATTAATAAGTATATCTATTCTGCCAAATTCTGCAACAACGTCATCTACTAATTTTTGAGATGAATCAAAGTCGGCTGCATTACTTTGGAATCCTTTTACTTTTACGCCATATTTAGAAGAGAGTTCTTCTTCTAGAGCTTTTGCTTTATCTACACTGCTAGCAAAACTGAAAGCTATGTTACAACCCTGCTCTGCATATTTTTCTGCTATTCCTTTTCCTATACCTCTGCTAGCACCTGTGATTATAGCGGTCTTATTCTCTAATAATTTCATATCGTATTTTGGTTGGTAGCAAAGATATTGTAACTCTCCATTACTTCACGAGGAATAATCCCAATTTCATTCACAAATGGTATAAAACCAATGTGTTGCATCTATCTTTGTATGACATGGGATTTTATAGCATCAAATCAGAACAAAAATTACCTATTTCATTAGAAGAAGCGTGGGATTTTTTTTCCTCACCTAGAAATCTAAGTAAGATTACCCCAAAAGAGATGGGTTTTGAAATTACTAATGATCCAGACCCTAAGATGTTTCAAGGGCAAATTATTACCTATACTGTAAAACCTGTTTTAGGAATAAAAATGCCTTGGATGACCGAAATCACTACTGTAGATGAGGGTAATTACTTTGTAGATGAGCAGAGATTTGGGCCATATGCTCTTTGGCATCACAGACACTACTTTAAAGAAATAAATGGAGGAGTGCTCGTGGGTGATGAAGTGAATTATAAGGTACCCTTTGGTATATTGGGCGATATAGCCAATGCTGTTTTCGTTAAGAATAAACTAAAACAAGTCTTTGAATACCGTGAAAAAGTGCTTATTGAGCGTTTTGGTTTATTGAAATAACTATCCTCACCCCTTCTTCAGCTCAAAATGAAAAGGCAGAAATTGTCCTGCATCTTCAGCTACGAACACATCATCTTTTCCATCCCACATCCATATTTTTATAGGACTTTTTTGTCTGGTTTGCATATCGCTTATTACTTGGAGACATCCTGCACATGGCACTAGCATTTTGGGAACAACATATTTGGTAGATGTAGCATATACTGCTATTTCACTTACTTTATTTTCACTTAATGTCTTTGAGCTTTCAAAAAGAGCAACTCGTTCAGCACAGAGACCAGAGGGAAAGGAGGCATTTTCTTGATTACTACCTAATCCTATGTGTCCATTATCATGCAAAACAGAGCAACCCACAAAGAACTCTGAGTAAGGAGCATGACTCTGCTCACTGGCTTTCTTTGCCAGTTTTACAAATGCTTTTTTATCTTCGGATAACTCTTTAAACTTAAGTTCTGTGATTTTAACTGTTTTTTCCAATGTTCTAATTTAAGTGTGCAATATCAACAATATTTACTTATCCATGGTATATCGGAAATATTTATGCAGATTTGACCTATATAACAATGAAAAAAATCGTCGTATTCGGAGCTGGATTATCAGCCACATATTTAATAAGCTATCTGGAAGAAAATGCTGAAGCCCATTCGTGGGATCTTCAAATTGCCGATAGGGACCTTAGTCTTGCAAAGAGTAAATGTAAATCAAGCAGTACTAAATGCATAGAAATAGATATTAATGATAGATCTGCAGTAAGCAAGCTTATTAGTGGATCTTCATTAGTCGTGAGTATGTTGCCTGCATCACTTCATATCCATATAGCTGAAGAGTGTCTCTCTCAAGAGATTCATATGGCTACAGCCTCCTATCTATCAGAAGAGATGAAAAGTCTCGATAGTCAGGTCAAGGAAAAGAACTTGATTTTTCTAAACGAATGTGGACTGGACCCGGGTATAGATCATCTTTCAGCAATGAAATTATTAGATGGTATAAGACAAGAAGGTGGCAAGATTATAGAGTTTGAGAGTTTTACGGGAGGACTTATAGCTCCCGACTGTGTAGATAATCCGTGGGAATATAAGTTTACTTGGAATCCTAGAAATGTAGTTTTGGCAGGTAGTGGAAGTGCGGTTAAATTTATACATAAGGGAAAGTATAAGTTTATCCCATATCATCGCGTATTTAGACGTACCGAGGTAGTGTCTATAGATGGCTATGGTAAGTTCGAAGGTTATGCGAATAGAGATAGTCTGACCTACAGAGAATCGTATGGGTTAGCTGATGTACAAACTATGTATCGAGGCACATTCAGGAGACGTGGATTTAGCAAAGCTTGGAACTGTTTTGTGCAATTAGGAGCTACAGATGATAGCTACATATTGCCTCATTCTGACCAAATGAGTCATAGAAACTTCATCAATACCTTTTTAGCATATCATCCTTCAGATAGTGTAGAACTAAAACTAAAGTCATATTTAGGAATAGACCAAGATGATATCTATTTATGGGAAAAACTAGAAAGTACAGATATATTTAGTGATGAGCTTATTGGGCTTACTAAAGAGTCTACTCCTGCTCAAATATTGCAACATATATTAGAGAAGAAATGGAACTTAAAAGATACTGACCGTGATATGATAGTGATGTGGCACAACATAGCCTATACTAAAAATGGGGAGAGTCACACCGTTGAAAGTAGCCTGGTGAGTGAAGGAGAAGACAGACAGCATACAGCTATGGCTAAAACTGTAGGTCTACCTCTTGGTATGGCATGCAAGCTTATCCTAACAGGAAAAATAAGTTTAAGAGGCTGTTTGTTACCTATATCAGCTGAATTATATGATCCTATACTGAAAGAACTAGAAGATTACAATATAGTTTTTAAGGAGAAGAAATCACAAGTCTAATCGTTGTACATTCTGAGTGTAAAAATAAAAGCCTCCAAGTCCTTGGTCTATATTTCCATTTAAATCTGTTACGGAACTAAGCGGTCCTCCATAGACGTGATTGTTTTGAAGTAATGATACATAATAGGTATACATATTCAGGGACAAATTGGATAATATTATTTCCGCATACTCTGGGGTAAAATTTGGCCTTAAAATATCATTTTTCAAAATGCGTAGGTCGATGTTTCGTTCTTGACCATTCCATAATTCATCACCAAATAAGGCGAAAGTATTTTCGCCGGCTACCGTTCTTATAGTACTTATAAAAATCTTATCGGTACTAGAGAATGGTAGTGAGTAGGTGGTCTCAATGGAGTCAGAGTCTATCAATTCTTTTCCGTGTATCAATGTCTGAAACTGATACTTCTGAAGAGTACTAAAGTCTTTTACACGCACATTAAATGTATAATAAACAGCGTTTCTGATTAGCGTATCTATGTATAATTCTGGGATCTCTATTGGTACAGAATCTACAGCTTTAATGCTTGGAAAGTCACCATAACTTAGTTGCAATTCGTAGATGCTTCCGGTTGTAGCTTTAAATGGTAAAATTAGTTGTCCTTTTACTAAGTCAAAACTATCGCTTAAAAGAAGTAGATTATCTTTAAGCAGCAGTACCTTACATTTTCCTGCAAGCTCATACATAGATGGTGTTTTAAGTGTACTAGTGCTTAAACTCATCCCTATTTGCATAAACGAATCTGAACTATTAAAACCGTTAATTACTAGCTTAGGCGTAAACCCTTCACTGTTATACGGTAGAGATTTTTCACATGCATTGAAAAGCAATATTCCGTAGGCAAAGTATATGTATAACCTAACTTTCATAGTTTAAAAATAATTTTCGCCATAGGCATTATAGGTAGAAATGAACGAAGTTTTAATTCAGGAATAGCCTCCTCGTCTAAACCTACAAAAGCCATAAATGGATTCAGTCTGTTATACAGATTATAAACACCTAAAATAGTAGAAGTACTAAACCGCTTATGTCTTCTATTTCTTACATAGGAAACATCTAGATGGTGCGTAGCGGGCATTCTATAATTATTGATACCACTAAATTCTTCTACTACTACCTCTTCACCATTAATAAGTGTGATATACCTGCTGGTAGGTACTGTTATAGGATTTCCTGATGCATAGGTAAATGAAGCGATTAGTTTATCCTGATTTGCTAATTGATACTGTGCTGTTGCACTGAGCATATGAGGTCTATCATACTTGCTAAAGTATACATATCCATCATTGATACCCTCTATTGTGCGTCTACTCCTACTAAAGGTGTATGAAGTGTACAGATATAGCTTTTTAAGTTTGTATTCTAATACACTTTCCAAACCGTAAGCCCTTCCGCTTCCGACACGCAGATTATTCTCCCAGTTATTACCGGTCAGCAACTGTGAGCCAGTCTGATGCTCTATTATATTGGTGTAAAATTTACTATAAACTCCTAACTCCAATCGTAGATTATTCTTCTTACGAATAAACTTAGAGCTTAGCTGGGTCACGCTCATAGGACTAAGAGTATTAGTGACAGGTAACCATATATCTACAGGCAAACCAAGATTGTTATTAGGTACCAAGTGAACAAACTGATTGGCTACAGTGACGCCTAACCTGAGTTGGCTATTATTACTTAAGCTTTGTATTAGGCTTATTTTTGGAAGTAATCTGTGATACGTCTTGCCTACTGTGGTGAATTGAGCTGCTCTTAGCCCATAAGTTACACTACCGCCTTTAAAATAGGACTTTCCTTCAATAAAAGCATAATACTCCTGGGATTGGTACTGTCTAGAAATCAGACTAGTATCTATTACACTAATTTCATTAGTAGTACTATAATTTCGCTCAAAAGGACGGAAAAGATAGTTGACCACTCCAATACCTAATTTCAGCATATTACTTCTTCTCCATAGTATATCTAAATCTGCTGACATTCTTACTTCCTGAAGCCCATTACGATAAGAGGAAGAATTTGATATTTGGCTTTCTTTTTGACTTAGTGCATAATCGTCATTAAATTTAAGTTCATAATTACTAGTGGATACTTCTGTATTAAGATAGACACGAGATCCAATAATACTTTTCCATCTTAATCCAATAACGGCATTTCTCCATCCTAAAGAGCCGTTAGACTCCTCTCGTGTATTCAGATTGTCATCTAAACTAAACTTACTTTGAAAATCAAGCTGATCTCCACCATTATAAGCAGTCAAACTTAGCTCGTTGCCTTTATTGATTTGATAATGAATCTTACCAAAAACATCGTATGACCAGAGCTTGGCAACATTCTTTTGTGAAGAATTTCTATTCGTGATACGTTGTAGTGGTAAGGATAAAATATCTGCATAGGTACGACGTGCTGAAAGCGAGAAACTTAACTTTTCTTTTATTATAGGTCCATTGATATAGATACCACTAGATAGTATACCCACATCTGCGGCGGCTTCTACTTTCTGCTTATTCCCATTTTTTAAGTTCACCTGTATTACACTACTAAGTCTATTGGTATATTTAGCTGGCTGTTCATCTTTGTGAAGGTTGATACTACTAATACTTTCAGAGTTGAAGATAGAGAATAGGCCAAGCAAGTGAAAGGTATTATATACAGGAATACCATCTACCAATGTAAAATTTTGATCTGGACTCCCTCCACGTATAGATAATCCCTGCTGACCAAATGAAACTGGCTGTACCCCAGGCAATAGCTTCACTCCGGCTAATGCGTCAGTTTCTCCACCTACACTCGGCAATATTTTCTTATTCGGATCTATTTCATCAAATGACTTAATACCTAATTGCGATGAATCTGATGAGGTAATTCCTACCTCTGCAAGCTGAGTTACTGCTTCTAGTCTGATGCTATAGATTTCATTTTTGATAGCAGATAGTTTTAAGCGTGCAAGCTGGTAGTCTGGATGATATATGTTTACTACTATACTGTCCTCTATTGTATATAGTCTGAACATGCCGTCTGGATCTGTGACAGTGATAGATTGATTTACTATAGACACAGTAGCTCCTACTATACGTTCACTGGATGTAGCATCTAAGAGCGTACCACTTATATACTTTTTGACTAGGGGGTAAAGATTGATAATATTATCTCCATAAATTTTACTGTCAACAAAGCACTGCTTCTTTAATTGATATAAAATAGAAACAAGGGACTGAGTTCTATCGGTTAAAACTATCTGCTTGCGATTTACAAGAGATGATTTATAATTGAATTTGACATCTCTTATTTGCTCTATAGTATCCAGACATTCTAAGAGTTTTCCATCACATAAATAACTATCTCCTCTGCTTTGAGCCACAGAAAAAAATGTTATAAAAGATAAAAAAAGATAGAATAGACTTCGCACGCGAGGCAAAGTAAGTCAATACTTTAATTCAAAACAATGGTTTGATTTTTTACTGCCAAGTTTTTGCCTACTACATCATTGAGAATAGTAAGACAAGCAGTTAAGTCATTTTTTGGGAGGCTCAGTGTGTAGCTGTCTCTTAACCACTTGCCATCTAAGTCTGATGATAAATCATAAGTTAACTCTAACTGACTTATTATATAAGATAGCGGGACATCATTGAGTTCTAAGTTATTTGACCAAGAGGAAGCTTGATTAAAGTTAGATACCAAAAGAGAACTATCATCAGAAAAGAAACGCTCTCCAGCCACTAACTTATAAGAAACCCCCTTAAATAGTACACTTACAGAACCTTCGTGCAGTTCAACTGTGAATAATTTGTCATTACTAAATACCGTAAATTGAGTTCCGTAAACGGTTACTTCACCATTATCGGTATGTATTGTAAATGGTTTTTCACTCTTAGCAATGTCGAAATACGCGGCTCCTTCGAGTGTTACGCTTCTATTTTTTTCACTAAAATCTTTGGCATAGCTTAAGGTGCTATTATAATGCATTTGGACAGTAGAATTATCCACTAAACGGTATTCCATTACATTTTGTCGGGTTGTAAATGAAATATCTGTTGATCCAAAAAACCACATGGAAACCGAAATAACTGCAAGTATTGAAATACTTGCAGCTAATTTTAGCCAATGTAGGCTTAAAGGTTTAGCAGGTGTTTCCACCTGTTTCTGTAAATCTGCCCATCCAGACTTGATATAGTCTGAGGAGTGAGATAATTGGTTGGTTAGTTCCCAGATTTGTTTGTATACCAAGAAGTCATTTTTAAAACTAAGATCAGACTCTAAAGCCTTTAGAAATAATGCACACTCATGCTCAGGCAAATTGCCTGAGAGATATGCAGCTATTTTATCTTCCGTTTCTTGGTACATATTTTATTGATTAAGCCAATTGAGCAGAGACTGTCATACGCAGATGAGACAGCGTCTGTTTATTATACTCGCTCTCGTTTAGCCATTCATTTACATCTTCAGTTTCCTGCGTATTGCATTTACCAAATAAGAATTTTAACAATAGATTAGATTCCCATATCATAATTTTAATTTGTTTATATAATAAGTAAGACACCATTTATCTGCCCTACCCTTACGCGATACCCATTTTTTTTCGAAATATTTTTAAAGCTTTTCCCATTTGACTTTCTACTGTCTTAATTGAGATATCTAAAAGCTCAGCTATCTCAGCGTAACTTAGTTGATCTATCCTACTCATAGCAAATACTTGTTTGCATTTAGGCGGTAGTTCATTCATAAGGTTTTCAAGAGCGATTTGATGTTCTTTCTCTTCTATAGCTGCGTCTGCCCTAAATGTACTCTGCTCATTTTCTGGCCAAAGATTTGTCACCTCTGGTTTTTTTTTTCTAATATGGTTAATACTTCTATTTTTTACTGAGCTAAATAAGTATGATTTTATGGATTTAATTTCTTTAAAAGAGTTGCGATTTTGCCAGAGAGAGATAAAAACATCATTTACTATCTCAAGTGCATCCTCTCTATTGCCTACTAAAAATGTAGCAAAACTCAACAATGATGGCTGATGTTCATCGTATAATTGTTGTAAATGAGGATTAGTAAGCAAGTGATTATTTTATTAGCTGGATAAGAAGGTCAAAAGTAAGTATTCGGTGGAACTATGTTTCCGTAAAAAAATAGTTAGGAATACCAAAGTAGCTTATTAAATTTGCACTCCTTTACAAGGAAATGGTCGGATGGCCGAGTGGCTAGGCTCAGCTCTGCAAAAGCTGCTACACCGGTTCGAATCCGGTTCCGACCTCTAATAAAAAGCCTCCCCAA
>Ga0306865_1000250_pt1 | contig 26976 bp, 35 predicted proteins | sample AntRauTorckE5431_FD_190441 | JGI IMG/M metagenome (GOLD analysis project Ga0306865, IMG submission 190441) | Saline lake microbial communities from Rauer Islands, Antarctica - Metagenome Torckler E5 #431 (v2) (version 2) | ecosystem: Environmental > Aquatic > Non-marine Saline and Alkaline >... | reverse complement strand
CACCGAAGTAGTCATTAGCCTGCGCATCCGACGCCAGCAGCTTAGCTACCTCGTTTTCCGGAAAAAACGAACTCGACGTTGCAAACTCAGTAGCAACAGAATACTCAGAATAAACGCCATCATCGTCTTTGTAGCGCAGTCGCCAATAGTAAGTCGTTGATACCAGAAGCCCAGTCGCTGTAAAGCTAATAAACGAACCAGCAACGTCACCCGTATCAATAACCGTGGTAGCAAAGGTTTCATCCGTAGACACTTGCCATTGGCCAGCAACCATAGGCAAGCCGTACAAGCTGTAGAAGGGCGAGCCGGTCAGTAGAGGCCCGCTGCCAATATCCGTAGCATTGTCAACCGGTGAGACGTTTGAGGGTTGCAGAATGGCCGTAGGCTCGGGAATTACGTCAACCCACCGCGTTTCGTCTGCGCTTGGGTCTGTTGTCTCGCCTGTAAATGTAGATTTAGCGCGGTAGGTCTTAAAATTAATCTGTGAAATGGCATTGTCGTTTATGTCATAAGAAGCGCCGGACACCCAAGCTGCCGCGTTAGCAGTTGCAACTGCGGCTGCCGCTGCGGCTACTGCTGTGGCGGATTTTGCTGTTGCTGTAGATGCCGAGGTTGCCGCGCTTGTTGCTTCGGTTTCTGTTGCAGTAAAAACCGTATTCTGCCAGTCAATAGCCGCCGTCAAATCGGTTACGTTGGTGCCGATAAACACCACGTAGGCGTTAGCTTTAGTAGCAAACGTTGCCCGATCCTCACCCCGAACCGGAGCAGTCGGTGGCGTTGTTAGCGTTGGTTTTGCTGGTATAGCCATATTTAAAAGCCCTCGACTTGAATCGTCAAATCAGAAAGTGATGGTGTGTTAATGCCTTGCGTGAAGTCGCGGTACACCCCGAACGTGATTGAGCTAGAGTATAACGCATCGCCGATAAATAACGTGGGCGTTGCAGCTATGCGCTCAAGTGCGCGAACAACAAAATCAACTTGTGCCGTTTCTACTTTTACATCGTAATCAACTAGCCGAACCGTTCTACGAGGCAACAGTATCAGATTGCCAAAGCCATCACGTTCTTTTGTTGAGTAGTCCAAGATGGAAACACTTACGCCGTAATTGGTCACGCCAAGCGGTTGTTCAAAGCCCGCAACAACACGACCGGCCCGCGCTTCGTCTGTTTCAGATGCGCTATCAATGCTTAAATTAATATCAGCGCCCGCGTACGGCGGCAATTCGTCAAATATGGCAGTGTCTTGAAACTCATAAGGCGAAAAGAAATACTCCCACCAGTCGCCAACACCAATATCCACCAGTGAAATGGTTTCATCGTAAACAGTGCCTTCTACTGAATCGACAACTGTTAACGTGGCTGATATGCCTTGCAGGCCAAGTGCCCCGACGGTTGTGATTATCTCTGCAAAGTTTAGCGTAACGTCAATGGATTCATCACGGATTGAGTAGCTGTCACGGCCATCTCTAAACATGCGGTATTGGTTAGACCAGCCCATCAGCACCCATGTTGGCGGACTGGCGGCAGCGCCCACACTCGGCTGATCTGTTGTGCTGGGATCTGCGACAACTTTATAAACCTGGTTGTCATCTACGGCTTGCTCACCTAAATCATAAGTGCCCGCCGACCAGTCCGTCTCGGAGTTAACCACGTTCGTAGTCGTAAGCTGCCCAGCATTTACGATGTACGGCGTGACAATCCTCATACAAACTCCCTAGCAGCTGGCAGGCCGGTCAAGTCCCAGCGTTCTAGCTGGCGGCTCCCCTTGTTTGTATTCTTCGCAATCACATTAAGCCCTTGCATCATATCAGAGTGCATGGATTTCATTTCAGACGCTAGCTTCTGATTGCCGCCGAGGGATGACATTAGCTCTGAGTTGCTCATAATCTTGCTGGATCCGGTAGCCTCAAGTTCTGGCCCGCGCTCTCCTACTATGCGCAACCCGCCTGAGTGCATTCCGCCATCCGCAAAGCCTGGCGTGCGTGCCTTGTATTCGGGACTTTGCATTATGCTGTTGCGAATGTCTGCAAGTGACTGCCCAGCGGCAAGGTCACCGGCAAAGTATTCAGCGCCGGTTTGGCCAATGGGCCTGCCCAGCAATTCTTGAAATAGTCCTGCTACCCCTTGCAACTGCTCAGGGTTGCCGCCTTCACTGGCTATCCTCTCGACTGACAGAGCACCCCCGAGGGTGCGTAAAGCTGCTGCTATTGCATCAAGTCCACCAGACAAGCCCTCCTTAATACCTCGTAGCTCGTTAAGCTGACTTAGTTCCGTCTGGTACATCAAGTCCAGTGCTTCTAATTCGCGGTTAAGAGCTTCCTCTGCAGTTTGGATTTGTCGCTCTGACTCTTGACGAATTGCAGCCGTCTGCTCAGACAGCCTATTTACAGTTCGCTCTGCAACCGTAAGTTGTGATTCGCCATCATCTTGCAGCATTGAAAGTGTAAACAGCGTCCGCGCCTGCTCTGCCCGGTATTCTGCCGAATTTGTGTAGGTGCCCGCGTTGATGTCGCTTGCAACGTCTGCGGCTTGGCCTGTGCCGGTAAGGTCGCCACTATTAATGGCGTTTCGTAGGGTAGCCAATGCGCCGGACCGAATACCCGATTGAGCCGGTTCAAAGTTTCCGCGCAAACGGTTAGCGGCTGAAGTAATGCCGGTAAGCTCTTGCTGCAATGCCTGAACTCCGGCTTTTGCGGCATCAAGAACAAGCTGGTTTGCCTGCAAGCGAACGTCTGTCTGCTCTTGAATCAGAGCAACCTCGGCGTTATAGCCCTCTTGGAGTACGCTCTTGCGGTCGTTAACCAGCCGCTGTAAGTCGCCAAGGGCGCTATCGGTTGCGCCTTTGATGCCGTTTAGTGCATCTAGCGCTAACTGCGCCGCTGCTTCTGAAGCGTCTTCTAAGTATGAGTAGTAATCATCTGCCGAACCCTGCAACCGCAGCAACGTAGCCACTGCCTCTCGCCCGCTTGCGGTCGTAACGTCCTGCGCTTGCAGCAAGTCAACAAAGCCCTGACGGGTATCAGCCAAGGGCAGATCGCCCATTGCCTGAGTCAGCCTGCGAGCGTTGATGTCGAATTGTTCTGTTTCTGTAAAGAAATTGGATTCAAATTCTGTGATTGCGGTTGAGAAGGCTTCCACGCCACCAACAAGATTGATCAGCGAATCTGAGATACCCGCCAAGGCTTCGGGTTCAAGTGCATTGCTAAGCGCAAAGCCTAATGATGTGGCCGCTTCTTCTGTGAGCTGTACTTGGGTAGCCACTCGCGCCAGAGTCTCACCTAAGCCTTCACCAGCCCGCTGGAAGTCGTCAAGGAAGGGCACGACTGATGTGGCCAGGTTGTCGAAGATGGTGCCGAAGACTTCTTGAATGGCAGCTGTTTGCTCGCCTGCGTTTAGCCCTTCAAGGCTGATTAGTTGCGATTCAACTCTAAATTGGTTAAGCGCTGACTGGATGTCTGCGGGTAGTAATCCGATAGCCGCCGCGCCTTCTGACACTGAGTCAACAAGAGATTCAAACACGAGCGCAAACTGGCTGCTCACGTCATCGCCTAAAGACTGAAAACGCTCTTTGGTTTTCGTGCTGCTGAAAATGTTTTTCTTGACTCGGAACGTAGCGAAGCCTTCTACCACCGTATTCTCTATCAGGTCTTCAATAGCGCCGCCAGTGATTCGGATGCCTTCGTCAACTTGCCTCGACTTTCCGCCAAATAGGTCTGCAAAAGCGCCAATGCCAAAAATATCAGAAAGGCCAAACGTAACTGAAGACATTACATCGGCAAACAGGTCAAACCCCTTGCCGAGGGCATTTGTTAAAAAATCTAACTCTGACAGCACGATTGCTGAGCCAAACATTGCCTGTCCGCCCGTCTGCACTCCCGGCAGCGCAAACTCCTGATCTGCTGAGCCCCTAGCCACCCTTGCAGCCGCCCCTGCAATGCCTTCCTGAACGCTCTGTAGCGCCCTAAGCATTCCAGTATTAATGTTGACCAGCTCCTCGTTAGTGCTGGCTGTCAGCTCTGTAGCTTTGGCTATGCTGTCTGACTTGGCATCTATAGAGCCGAGAATTGTGCCTGTGCCCTGTGCTGCTTGGCGGTCCGCCGTTGGGTCAAAGTCTCCGAAGCTAAAGAAGTCCGCAAGCTCGTCAACCGCAATCTGCACCACTGATCCAACGACAGCGCCGACGATTGGACCCAGAACGGCACTGGCAATTGGCCCGGCAAAAGCCGCGCTGATCTGTGAGATAGTTGAACTGTCTTTTGTCAACCCTTCCGACAGGGTGTCAGTTATGCTTTTGCTCACTACCGAGCTGAAAGACGCCGCAAACGCATTACCCACACCCTCGCCTAAGCTGCCAAAGTCGCCCGATGCAATAGCGTCTTGTAGTGACTGGGATACACTTTGGGCCGCAGATTCAAATGGGTTTGTAAATTCCTTGGCAGCTTTCTTGCCCGCGTCGTTAAAGTCATCGGCCAGGCGCTTTAATATGCGTGCAATTTCTGGATCGCCCGTTTCTAATAGCAGGTCCGAGAGCAATTTAACCTGTGCCGTGAAGTCTCTGGCGGCTTTGGTGGTGTCGCCGTACTGGTCCCGCAAGTCTTGCAGCATCTGGTCTTCTTCGCGCTGGGCACTGAGAGACAGGGCTATTGCTTTCTCAAGCGCTACCATCTCGACGGCTTGCTCGGCAGTAAGCCCCTTAGACTCAAGCATTAACTCGCGCTTGGTTTCCATGATTGCGATTTCGGCTTCTGTTGCAGAAATCCCGGCCAGAACAAGCGCATTTTGTAAGCGCAAGTATTCCAGCTCTATCAGTAGCGCGTTAACACCATCCTGTTTTGCTTTGGTAGAAATTATGGTGGCTGCGGTGTCGGCCTGCTTTGCTTCGGTCAATTCTTTTAGCCGAACTTCTGCGCCTTCTAGTTTTGCTTGCAGCGTGAGGGTTTGCGTCTGAAATTCACGGCTCGCTTCTGACGCGCTGGTAAGCTCTCTAACGTAGTCAGTTATGCCGCTTACACCAAGGACGCCACCACTTGACTGGCTTGTCATCTTGGCGGCATCAGCCACCCGCTTTGCGGCAACCTCGGCAGCGGCGGCAACCTCTTCCATTTCGGTTTTAATGTTTTCAATTCTGAGGCGTAGCGCGGCTTCGCTTATTCCGTCGATTGATTCGGTAAAGGCATTCACCTCGCCGGTTGCCGCCGTTAATTCTGGCCGCACCAGCCCAAGCTCTTCTCGGAAATAATAGAGTGATGCGGCGGCAATAATCACGACACCAACAGGCCCGCCAATCAGCGCCATTGCCCTAGACAATGCCCCAGCAGCTACCGTTCCCGCAGTCATTGCGACTGTGGTTGCACTTAGCGCGGAAACGTGCCTGGCAGATGCAATTGTAGCGGCGGTAACGGCTGCGGTTTGTCTGACAAGGGCGGCTGCGTTTGCCTGTGTTCCGACGGTTGCGGCAACCTCTGCTCTTGCCCTTTGCAGAATAGAAAAGGCGGCGGCCTTGTCTGCCGTTGTTCGCCGAACTAGGGCAGCAACAGCAAGTGTTTGAGCGTTTGCGGCACGCACGGCTGCGGCGGTGCTCAAAAGCGATGCGCCTGTGTTTTTGACAAAGGCCGCAGTGCCTAGTGCCAGAGAACCTGCAAGCTTGCCCGCTATAACAATCCCGACAAAGGCAGCTGCATCAGCTACTTTTGATAAGTTTGTTGAAAGGTCAATAATAACTGCGCTCGCTGTATCCATTGCACTAGCTAAAGTTTGGTTTTCGCCAACAAACTGCAAAAGGCTGTTTCGAGCAACGGTTAACGATTGCTCAAAAGTTATAGACATTTTATCAAAGTCGGCGGCAATCTGATCCGCTGCCCCAGACAGAGCGGTAACAACAATCTCGGCGGTAATACCACCCTCTGCGGCAAACTCTCTAAGCTGCCCTATGGTCATGTCCAGTGATTCGGCAATGGCCCGCATGATGCCTGGCGCTTGCTCTGAAACACTGTTGAACTCATCACCTCGCAACGCGCCCGATGCAAAGCCTTGTGCAAGCTGCGTGATCGCAGCAGATGCCTCAGTAGCGGTTGCACCGGATGCCGCGAAAGATTTATTAATGGTGGTGGTCAGTGCGATAAGGTCAGATGTCGTAAGACCAAGCTCTGTAGTGGAACTAGCGAGCCGAGAGTAAAGATTACCGGTTGCCTCAAAAGACGAACGGGTTTCGTTGGCTATTTTAACAAGGTCAGACTGGGCAGCCCGAAGCTCTTTAGTTGATCCTGTCACCTGTTTTAACTGGTTTTCAACATTGCGCCATGAATCGCCATACTGGATTATTTCACGCACACCAAGGGCAGCGACAACGCCACCCAAAGCATTGCGCAAAGCGCCTGTTGCAGAGGTCAGCCCACGAGTTGACCTGTCAGCCCGCCCGCTTGCGCCGTCCATCCGGTCAAGTTCGGTGGTGGCACGGCGAAGGCCGGAGCTATCGATTCTAAAACCCAGACTCGCGAGATCCTCGATGGTAATTCTCCTTTACTTCGTTGCTTGCGCCGCCAAATCGGCTGATCTATCCCGGCTTTCTATCAAATGACTATGCATAGCCGCTAGCGTATCTTCATTGCGCTCAATGTAAGGCACGTCGTCTGCAATGTCGGACTGCTCGCTGCCTTTGTTGCGCCAATTGACATACGCCCTAGACATTTCCATCAGCATCTGCGCATCCCAGCTAGAAAGCCATGATCCTGTTAGCCGGATGTAGCTCTCGATCTCTTGCCAGCTAGTCGGGCTGATTGACATACCCCCCTGCCCAACTAACCCTAACTCTTGCACTGCGCTTGCCAGGTACTCCAGCCCCCTGATCTCAGGGGTGCAAGTGTAGGGATGCCCTTCGCCGTACTGCTCGTAACGATTGCGCTTGTCCTCTTTACGCGCCCGCTGCGGTACTGAGTGCATCCAACCTATCTGTCCAGCCCAGAGCTTTAATCTGTCTCGGCCAGCTGAATAAAATTTTCCTGATTCAGCACCCAGCGCAAAGATTGCACACGGATGTCTTTGTACTTGAAAAACATATGAATCAGCGCGGCTTCGTCAGCGTCTTGATAGCCGGGAATGTTCTCGGTTTCCAGCGTCATCCGCGCAAACAGGTTTGCATCTTCGCGGGCAATTTCTTTTGCCGTGCGTGTGTCTTTCTTGCCGCTACCCTTCATTGCTTTGCGCTGGAATGCTGTCCATGTGCCGGAGTCTGGGCCTTTGAGCTTGATGCGTAGGGGTTTGTCTGTGCCTTTTCCGGCATACGCCAAATCGCCATCAGTGCCGGGCTTGGCTAGATGCAACCACGAGCCGGTTTCAGATGCTGATTCGGTGTCAAACATTTGTAGAATATTGGATTCGTCTTTTGCGAGTTTCATATCTCATGCCTTGCGATAAGCATCCGGGATTTAGGTTGACGGGCAGGCGGTGGATGAAGCCGCTTTTTGGTTGCCCTAGCCCGTCAAAACTGGTTAAAACTTAAGACGCTGCAACGCGCACAATAACCGTGTTGATTTCTAGGTTTGCGGTTGATCCTACCATGCTGTTGGCGGAACCTGGGGCCTTGGTGTAGCTGAAGATTCGGGCGCTGTAAAAGTCAACAGAGCCGTCTTGATACTCAATCTTTACAGCGTGCTGCTGGTTTTTGGTTGAGCCTTCAGTGCCATCTTTGAGGACCGTCTGGCCAGCGTCTTCGGAGTCGAAGTTAAGGCCAACTGACTGACTGCCGTTGTTGATAAAGCCTTTAAACTTCTCAGTCACGCCAGTAGCAAGAGGGTTTGATTCTACGACCTGAACGGTTGGGCCATATTCGGGCAGGTCAATAACTCCGCCAACAAGGACAAAAGTCATTGCATCGTAACCGGCTTCGTCAAAGGTTGCGGGGTCACCCGCTACTATAGAAAAGATCGTGCCTGTACTGGTGATTTGCGGCATTGCTGTGCTCCAAATTTGGATAATTCGTCATCACGACGGGCAGTCCTAGAAACTGCTGAGGGTAGTATAGCACATGCGCGGGCGAGGAAAATAGCGTAGCTCTAGACGCAAAAAACCCCACATAAGCAGGGCAGATAAAACAGGGCGTCATCACGACGAGCCAAGCAAGCATTCTAACCTGTATATGGAATGGTGACAATCACCGCAAGTCGATCATCTTCTGGCTGTATCTCAAAGCTCCACGGATGGCGCTGCACCCGAACCAGGCCCGTGATCGTGGCGTTCTTTAGGAATGCAGCTTTGACATCATCCGCTGCCCGGTTAACTTCAAGAATGCCGCGCCCGGGCCTGTCGTATACAGCGACTTGGAACAAGCCCTGCGGCACTGTGCCGTCTGTTGGTGCTAAACCGTTGTCGATGCCGGTGTTAGGCATCACCATAGGCTCTAGCCAGATGCCTGAAGCTGGCGGCGTGAAGTCTGCGCCAGGCCATGCGATAGGGTAGCCGAGCTCTGCGGCGGTAAGCTGGCTAAAGAGTGCTGTGGCTATTGTGGTGTTAGTTGGTGTCATCCGCCTACCCTCGCTCTAACTTTTTGCGCCGATTTATCGACAATCTGCTGCCAGTTCTGCGCAGCGCTGCGAAGGAAGCTGTACCGCGCCTCCATGTAGATTGCGTAATTTGCGCCCCACCCAAATACAACACGATCACCTATTTTAGCACGGTTTATAACGATGCTGATTGGCCCCGCAGAATAAGACGAATTGCCGTTGCCGCTTGGCGTGCTGTTAACGTCTGCCGCAAAGCTGTTGCGAAGGAAAGCCGTGTCTACGGGCAACTTACCCCCCTTGGCTCTAGGCGTCTGCACCTCGCGGGCTATGTCCTGTGCGGCTGTCTTAAAGACGGCATCTAACCTAGCCTGCGTCTTTGCTGCCCACTCGCTTACTGTTACGTTAGCCAAACCCTTCCACCTTAGCGACACTCGCCCCAAAATCAATTTCAACAACCTGAATACACCGGCACTGGATAGTTTCAGCAGCCGGCCCGCTTGGATCACCTGGATACATCAATGCAGACCCGCCCACACTGAACGGCTGATCAAACGCCCGCTTTTGCCCATCTGCTATTGAGTGTGTTGGGCGCGTACGTGCATCGCCGCTGGAGTCCCATTCCTTAGTCGTCTCACCTTCGCCCACTTCGCCGGTATCAATGGCCTGAGCAATGGATTCAACCTGCCCGGCCCGTAGCGCGTTGATTGACTCCGTGCGCGATATGACCTCGCCACGATACCGCAGAGTACGGTTCTGCATCTGAGTAATGGCGGCGTCAATCTGTGCGCTACGCATCGGATTACCGTCACGCACAGCCTTTTTAAAAGGCGCATCGAAGCGTTTATCACGCAAAGCCCGTGTTAAATAGTTTGGGTTGAGGTCTTGCATTTCCTGCCGCGCATTAACTGACCATTGCGCCTGTTTCTCGGTCATACCAATAAAACCGCCGGAACGCTTGCGGGTCTGCCTGTCTACGCGCCCGACTAAATCAAGTGCTGAGCTGCGAGGGTTAGCGCCTGCGGCTAGCGCATCCGTTAAGACAGAGCGTACCATTGCCTGTTGCTCTACAAAGACCTCAGTAATCATCCGGCTGGACATGCTAGAAATCCACGCTTCCGCACGAGGCAACCGAATATTAAACCTCGCCACAAGCGTGCCAGTCGCCACAGGTATCACGCCGACTTGAGCCGCACCGGTTATGCCGCCTGTTATGTATGACTGGCGTATAGCCTCTGTGACAGGTTGGAAAGTGGCATCATCAAGTTGCAGTAAGGTTATGACGCCCTCGACGTTGCCGACCTCTAGCAGCCTGACGATCTCCTGAATGGTCGCCTGGTCGCGGATAGACTGCACAGAGTCACGGAAAGCCCGCAACACGTCGCGTTCTCGTTCGGCTTGGATCTTTTTTAGGTCGGCCATTGCGGCATCCGGTTGGGTTTATTGCTTGAGTATAGCAAAAAGTGCCCGCGTCTGCGGGTCTAGCTGTCTCGTAGCTTCTCCGTCCAGATCACCCACCTATTCGGTATTCCAAGGAGATGCGGTTGGCTCTGGCTGGCGCTGTTATTTGCCCGACCTGCGCCTGCGGTGTTAAAAAAATTATTTGACGTGAGCCCAAGTTATCCCTTTTCTAGCTCTACGAACTGTTTCGGGATCAACACCTATCAAAGAAGCTAATACTCGCTTTGATTCTTTGGAGCCCCTAATCCATATTACGAGCTGTTTGTTAAGTCTAGCATTGTGACGGGACTTACCTCTACAAGCTCTCCCCTTTAATCTTTTGTCTTTTTGGTTATCGGAGTTGGTGCCCATAAACAAATGGTCTATGTTTTTACAAGAAGGATTGTCGCATTTATGACAAATCATCAACCCTTCTGGTATTTCCCCATGATTTTCTTCCCATTCCCACCTGTGAGACCCCTGACGCTTACCACCTCTAGTCTCATAGCAGTATCCGTCTTTTTGGGGCTGGTTTTTTGACATTATGCAATCGCTCATAAAGTTCCCTTTTCTTAGTAAGTAAATTTAAGGGCAGTAGGTGGCTTTTTAGTTATTAGCGCCACCTCTGCCTGGGCTTAATCGAAAACTCAAGACTCTTTCATTTGCGCTGCCACTTTATAGCAGCTCATATACCACTTGTCGCTAAAGTTCTGAGTCTCGCGCTTCTGGAACTCTTTGGTGGTATACCGTGGCGCTTCGTAAGCCTCGATCACCATAATCTCATGGATTGGGGTGGTCGCGCCCGCCATAACTGCCTGCATCGGTACGCCTACTTGTCTGGCGTTCATCATTGCCTCTGCCAAGTCTGCGACTCCTTTACACCGGTCTGCTGTGGCTGTGGTGGACAGGGCCATGAGGATGGCTAGGGTTAGGGCTGTTAGTGCTTTCATTTTGTTATTACCTTTTCAATCAGTCGGCTTGCAAACTGGGTATCTGTTAGCGTAATGCCCGCAGCGTCTTCTGCACGCTTCTTTGCTTTGTTGAACGCCTCCACGGCTGTGGCTGGCAGGGTTACGCGCATTTGTTTTCTAGTGTGTTTAATCATTTTACTGTGAACCTTGGAGGAAGGTCTGCCGTCGCTCTAAAAGCAACATTGTGTGCCACTTTTATTGTTCGACCTGCCATAACGCTTTTCATTGCCTTTATTAAAGTGTACGTCTTTTGGCTTACGGATAGCTTCCTTTGTCCCATCTTTGCGGAAACCAGCATATTCCTTAAATGATCCTGAGTACTTCCTGCGACAATTCCATAACCTGTTATCACGGTTTTCATAAATTCATGTACGCTTTGCTCTGTATAATCTCTACAAGCCATAGCTATTATTGCTGTCACCTGGGATTTAGATATTACCGTGTTTATTCTCTTTACGTTTTCCTGTGCCCAAGAGGATGCCTTTGTTATTTCATCTTTGTTTTTGTCATAATAGTCAAATATTGCTGACTCAGTGTAGTGCTTGGCATAACTTGCAGAAGTGGACGCTCTCGCCCAGTCGTTTAACTGCGTCTTGTCATGCGCTATCATAATCCTGAGTGAAGCTGCAATAGACGCGGACTCCTGCGGGTTTACGTTTCTCTCCATAGCTAAATAATCACCGCTTGTTCTTTTTACACCTTTGTCTACGGTCTTTTTTGCTATTTCGTCCATGACAAAAATATCAGTAAGTATTGACTTCCCGGCTTCAACGCAAGCAGTAAGCCTGTTGTGGCCATCGTACAAAGTTCCGTCTGCAAGAAACCTTATCCTATCACCGTTATACCGCCACTCCCCAGCCAAGATATCAGCCTTGATTGCCTCAAGGTTTGATGACCTCATCTTTCTGTTACCCTTGCTTTTTGCCAGCCACTCTGCGGCCATTTGCGGAGTAACCAATACTTTGTCTGCTGTAAATGTCATAATGCTTTCCTTGGTCTGGTTTAATTTCATGCGCCTCTCACAACGCAAACCCAGATTATCTATATTGCCGCCTGCTGTCAACAGTTCGCGGCATTTTTTATTATTGTTGTCGTATGTTGTCGCAATTAATAGTCACCCACAAAAAAGCCCCGCTCGTCAGCAGGGCTGTAAAAAGGTTTAAGACTTCAGAAAAACCCGCCATGCCACAGTAGTTCCCGCTGCCGGTATAGGCTCCACCATAATCACTTGCAGCTCACGCCCGTCGATGTCGAAGCGGTCTGACTGCACAGGATCGAAGCCGAACACTGAACACGTCATCTGCAAGTCTTGCGCAGAAATGAATCCATCCTGAATATACTTCGAGGAAGCGCCCTTAACTGAGGCGTCAACCGGCGTCGATACCGGCACACCCGGCGTCGGGTCGTATGATGGGCCTGTGGGTTCGCCGTCACGTATGTGGCTTATGGTCCCTTGGGCGTACTTGTCTAACAGCTTTGTGGCTGTTGATTGTAGGCGGGTGTAGAAGGTCATGCGCGACCAACCCGAACAACCCCAAGGCTGCCGCCCACATTGCCCAGCGTTAGCATTGAGAGCCACCGATCAACACTTGGGATACTGACACGGCTGCGAGCGCCGTCCATATACTCCACCTCTATCACGTCAACCTTTTCACGCTTGGTTTGTCGATCACCTGGGCTGAGCGGGTCATTGCCAATATCAATCTGCACGCATAAGGCAAACTGAGCCTTGATAAGCTCTGCCGGGATTTCGTTTGATTTGTACTTGTAAAGATCAGCGCGCGGCCACTCTAGCGACTGGTCATCTTTTGCCTTTACGCCGATAAATCTCTGCATCTCGATGTAGTCCATAGACCTCAAGATCAGAACGTCTGTAGCGGTGCTTAGAGTTGTTCCTCGGTCAGTTGCATACGATAGCAGATCAGCCTCGCTAATATAGCTGTTGGCTCCAGCCACGCCGCTGCCGTCTTCAACTATAATTATAGCCATTTCAGCCGCTCCGTTTATTGCGCTTCTTTCGGTTCTTCTGCACCAGGTAGGTCAGAAACAGTCGGCTGTTCTTGTCCGCCAGCTTCTCGCTTTCCGGCCTTTGTACTTCTGCGCTTTGGTTCTGGTTTTGCATTCTTTAAACCCTCACGCTGGTTGCGCTTAATTTTCTGCATTGTTTCAAAGTCTACGGGTTGTCCAGATTCTAAGCCGTCTTTGTTAATCGCCATAGTCGTGATCCTCTTTACCTAATAATATCACAAAAAAAGACCAGCGGTTAAGCTGGCCTTTTTCTGTTCTACCTAGACTCTAGTTGGTTACGAGATAGGATAGCGGTACCAGCTTCCGAGCCAGAACACGACTCCACACCGCAGCCGTTGCAAGCTCTGCTTGGGTGAAGCTGATTCCAGACGGAGTGCCGGTCTGCTCAAAGCCGAACGGGTGCAGCAACCAAGTGTTACGAACCCACAAGGTCTCAATGCCGCCGCCGTCGCCTTGCTCTTCGTTGCGGTCAATCGCAACCGGAGTGATTGGCGAACCTACGCCATAGCCGAATGCGCCAGGGCCAAAGAGAACGGAAGTGTACTTGAATCCGTTGGTGCTGCCAGCCGTTACAGTCAGCCCGTCATCAACAATGACTCGCTTACCCATGTAAGTCGGGATTGTCGCCATTCCCAAGCTATCAGGGATAAAGTCGATGTCGTCATTCTTGACCATCTGAGCCATGACAGCAGAGTGAACCGCAATCGTGGTGAACATTTCAGCCGAGTCGCCTGCCGTGTACAGTGCCTCGGTGAAGGCGTCACGGTTAAACCGGGTTGCAGCGTCCTGATCACCTGTAGCCTCAGCAGCTACATCAATAACCATGTCGCTAGAGTCGTTCGCTACGTTATCGGCCAATACGCCGTTGGTGGCTGCAATTAAACGACGCTGCCATTGGCGTGCAAAGTAGCGATCTGTGCGAGCACGGACGGCTTCCATTGCAGTGCCACCCATTGCCAGCTCTGAAGCCAAGTCGGCAGCCTGCCAGCCTTGGTTTACAAACGCCTTGCGTGCTGTCTGCTCACCTTGGGTCACTTTCTGCGGTGTCGCAGAGCTGGCCGGATCATCTGAGCTGTAGTTAACCTCGGCTGAGCCGTCGAGGTCATTCCAATAAGGAAGCTCAATGCTCTTACCTGGCGCGTTTGCCAGCTCGTCCAGCAAGCCGTTACGGGTGATAATGCCGGACTCAAAGAACCGGGTTTTCTCGGGGCCTTCGATCTGCGGAAGGTCTCGAAAGATTGTGACATCAATGATGTCTGAGAGTTTGGTAGTAGGCATCGGGTGTTACCTTTATGTGCCGTAGTGTTGGGTGCGCAGTCGGTCATATTCGGAAGCATCGGCTTCTTTAATGGCCTTCAGCTCTGCGCCAGAGTATTCATTAAACTTCTTGCCTGAAGGATCACCCGACCCTTTGCCACCGGCAGCACCTCCGCCAGAAGCTTTCGAGCCTGCCAGGTAGTTGGCGTATCGTGCGCCTTCTTTAACCTTGGCTTCCAGCTCATCAAGAGAGTTAACGCCATCACCTGTGACTTTAACCTTTCCTGATTCGTTATCGTAATCAAATTCAAAGCGCACCTTCAACAAGTCGCGCAAGTCTTCGTTGTACTCACCGCCAGCGCCTAGATTTGTAACAACGCTGTTCAGTGCGTTATTGATCTTCTCTTTTTTGGTCTGGCCCATGAGCTTATTATAACGCTCGGTCTGTTCCGCTGCTCGCTCGTCAATCAGCCGGGTTAGCTTTTCAACATCGCCGTCGGCCTTGGCTTGTGCCTCTTCGGCCTGGCGGGCCTTCTCGGTGGCCTCACGCTGCTTTTCCTGTAGCTCTTCTTTCTCAGACTTCAAGTTTTGGTTTGTCGTCTTCAATCCCTTCACTTCGTCGGCAATACGCGCCTCTACTTCGGATTCGGTATAGACGGTAATCGTTTTGCCTTCATGTTCAATTTGCATTGTAAACACCTGTTACATGCTCGACTAACGCGCCTGCGTAGTCTGGTTATAAGATTGTATCACACATCCAAGGTATCACTAACGACCCTATCCGCCGCCTCCAAGTCTAGCTCGTCGTCTGTCCGGTCATTATCAATCACGCCAAAGCGCCTCATGTTAGCCCTCAAGTCTTTTTGTGCCATGTCGCCACGGGCAACAAGCTGCATTTGGGCCATAATCATTTGTGCGTCAATCTGACCCTCAAAGAACTCAGTATTCAATTCAAACTCAATATCTTGAGCCGCGCCCATAAACTCAGAGCACCAGCCAATGACCTTCAAGTAGGCTGCGCTTGTATTGCCTGCCAGAGTCGTCAGCATAGAGTTTTCGCCGCTGTGCCTTATGCGTGCCGCCTCTGCGGTCTCGTTGCCGCCGCCTTCTTGAATTATTCGAGCGCCAATGGCCATCATCTGATCTTGCTTATCAAGCATGGCCTGTTGCGGCATCTGGTTGGGGCTTGCTTGCATCAACGCACCCGCGCCGCCTTCGGGCAAAAGCCATGCCGCCCGGCTACCGATCAGATACGGGCCGGGGTTGTCTTCTACCCACGACTGAGTAAGCCCGCTAATGATCGGCGTAGGCTGCCCCAACATGAAACACGACTCTTCGTAGTCGGCACTGTTCCGATAGTGGCCGATGTTGACCTTGGCAATATCGTAAAGCGGGGCGCTGTCTATGGTTTCGTCGTTATCTTCTGCGCCTACCCATGCAAACGGTAGTTCCTTGAATGTGCCGCCGTCGCTTTTTCTAGGCACGGCCTGCCACATTCTAACGCCGCCCTCGTCATAATATTCCTGCACGTAATCGCCGTCGATCAATCGCAGCACTCGATAGCGCGGCTGAAGATCGTAATTGAACGGGCTTGATTCAACCTCTTCATCTTCACGCAACACGACAAGATCAACCACACCGGCCTGGTTAACGTGCCAGTTAATGATCTGCTCTGCATTGTAGTGAATGATGTAGGCTTTGTTTTTCTGGCTATCAGCAAGCGTCAAGGCTTCCTCGACCTGTGGATAGTCCGCTAACAATCCACACCGGCCCGCCTCCATGACATCGCCGACGGTCATCTTTGCCAGGTTAGCAAGCGACATGCCGTTTCTGGTTGCGTCTTCCAGCATATAGGCCAGCGGGCCGGGCAGATCAATCTGTGGTGGCTTGCGGAATATTGCGCCGATCAATCCGCGCTTGGTGCGGCTGGTATAGTTTACAAACAGCGCCCTTTGCAGGTAGTCATCGTATCGCTGCTGATTTTCTTTCGAGCGGTCTGCTTTGTTGGGCTTTAGCAGGTAGCGAAACGTGCGCTTTTTTACGGCCTTCTCGCCTTTTACGCAATCGCGCACCAGCTCCCACGACTCAATGTGGTAATCATATTCGGGATTATGGTTCGTAACGCTCATGCGCTGGCCCTGTCAATAGGTTTTACTTTCGCCGATTGTATCACGATGCGAACCCCACTTTAACATTAGCGGTGCTGGTGACGACAAGGTGAGGGCAAGCCCCCATAATAAACGAGTCGGCCAAATTTGGAGATGACAGCCCGCGCTTCTTCATGTCGTCTTTTGATTCGATCATATCAAGCCCGCGTTTACTATAGCTTTTCCGTGGGCTGGACAGCTCTGCTAACAGCCTGTGCAAGTGTGGCAGGTCGCTTCTAATCGCTATCAGGTCGCTTGGATTGTACTCCATGCCCTTCATAACGGCGTTGTACGTATTCCTGAGCCGGTCTGCTACATCCTGCCATGCTTGGGCCTTGAGATTTTCAAACTTCTCTTTGTTCCTAATGCCTTTGGCGTAATCTTCTTTGCCCTTCACTACCGCTGCAGCTGCGTTGAACTTAAAGTACCCGGTCTTCACATCCATCTCTTTTAAAGTCGAGCCAACGTGCGCACCCACGCCAATGGAGTCATAAATCAAGCGCCCGCCCGCTACCTTGGCCCATGCCCGCTTGGTGGATTGGTTAAGCTCATCTTCTGGCGCTTTCCATTCGTCTATGTCTACGCACACGGCACCGTTAAAGCCTGCTGTGGCGTTCTTGTCGTCGCCGCTGTCTGCCACATCGTAACCGACGCACCTTGCGCCTGATAGATCAATGCCAAGCTTTATGTCGGCGTCAACAGCAGCCTCTAGCCATGAGCGCTTGATGACGCTGGCTTCATCATCGGTTAGCGGTACGCCAAGGTAAGTGTGTTCGTATTCGTCGTAATCCTCTTCTTTCATGGCTTCAATGACTGAGGCCATAGTGTCAGAGATAAACGGGTTTTGAGGGTAATTTATTAAGCGCACGCGGGTATTCGGTGGCGGGTTAACGATAAAACGCTGATAGATAAAATCCGTGACCAGCTTGGGGTTAAAGCTTATCCAGACTTCGCTGCCCTGCTTTCGTATGGTCGGTTCTAAAATTAACCACTGGTCTTTTGTGAGGTTGTGCGCTTCCTCGATCCAAAGTATGTCAGCACCTTCAAATGATTTTATCTCGTCCGTGTTTCGCTCAATGCCGAAGAATGCAAAGTCAGTTCCGTTGCTGTGGCGGATCTCGTTTATCAGTGAGGTGTAGCCAGGCGTATTAAAGTTGTTTATCTGCGCGTTGATTAGCGTATAGACCGAATCTTTTATCTTGCTCTGAAACCTACGAACGCAAAGAAACCGGGTTTTGTACTGCGCCCCGATTGATTGGGCCATGCCCGCAAATTCCCATGACTTTGAGCTAGAGCGCCCGCCGTACAATACCCGGTTGCGCACCTTGATGAAGTTCTCAGGGCAGGGATTGCCGTCAAACCAGAAATCTTGCAGGTTAGGGTTAAGGGACGCCATGCTATGCGTCGGGGTCTGGCTTGCCGTACATGCCCGCGAAAGTTGGGGTTAGGTCTTTGCCGTTTGTGGTGTGATCTAAGTCGTGCTTATCTTTCCACTCTTCCTGGCTGCGGTTCTTAACGCCAAAGATTGCCGCGCTGGCATTGCCTTGCCCAGTTGCAGCCACTTGCATTAGTGTTTTCTCCCACCAGTAGGCTCCAGCGGCTTGCGCGGACTTTATGGCTTCCGAAAACTGTTCATTTTCATCCATCCACTTGTAAACGGTGGACAGTGAAACTCCAATATGCCCGGCAAAAGCTTTTGTGCTAAAGCCTTGAGACATAAATTCGTGTGCTTCATCGCAAAACTGCGGATCGTACTTTGTTGGTCTGGCCATACGTTTACTATACACCATCACACAAAAAAAAGACTACCTGAAGGTAGCCAAAAAGTCGGTTAGAGATGCGCGTTCCGACTAAAGCACATCTGCCTACATCGCCGGCAGCGGGCTGCTAGAGCCACTGTACCACCGCTAACGCTCTAGTCGGTAGCATCACACATGCTTTTATGAATCAGAGCAGCCACCGCCGCCCGTTCTTTTCTGCGGGTCAGCCGCTTGTTGTAAGCGTCATAAGTCATGCCAGCGCAAGGTCTGCGGCTCCACAAGTCTTGGCCGCAGTGCTGGGTTTTCTGGCTTCTGTGGTGCCTGGTTCGGCTCACCCCTACCGCTCCAACCGGAAGCCAATTGACAGAATAACATCAGCCACCACGCCCATATCAGTCTCGCCCCTTAGCTGGTTTAGGGCTGTTACTAGTTGGGTGCGGTCGGTTTGGCATGAAGGGCGCGGCGTGTAGCGGTCGGTTCCCCATTCATTTTGCAATTTCTCTAAGTTTCGCACGGTAATATTTTGTCATCGCCTTCAGGTCGTCAACCGTGTATTTCTTGGCTTCGTGCGGTCCCTCTAGCCATGCCAGGTTTTCTGCGCCAATCCTGCCGGCCAGGTTTATGCGGTAGTTAACCACGTCGCCAGATTTGTGGTTGTTACAAGGGGCGCATTGTTTGTGACAATTATTCTCATCAAACCGCAATTCAGGGTGTGACCCTACCGTGCGATAGTGCCCGGCGTGATACTGCCCTTTGTGGTGCCTGCCGCAAGACACACAAGGCAGGTCAGCATCCCGTGTACGTACGTATGCGTTAAACGCTGTCTGCGTATCCTTTGCATGTGCGCTCTTGGTCTTAACCTTTTCCTTTGCCTGACGGACCTCCTGCCTTTTCTTCTTGCCAATAGACGCTTTGGCCTTAATCAGCCCATATTCGGCTGCATGGTCAAAGCTGCAATAGCCTTTTGCCTGTATCGGCGTACTCTCGCTAACCTTTGGCAGCTCTGTCTTGCAGTGTCGGCATTTGCGCATCAGGCTGTGCCTTTCCCGGCCCTGACCCATCGGCGAATGCTCATCTCGCAGCCACTCACAAACGCAATATTGTTTGCCATGCCAATGTGCGTAGATCTTCTATTGCAGCAACCACACTTCCGGCGGCTTTTTGGCTCAACTTTTGTGAAATGTCTTTTGTGATAGTCAACACTTCCCCACTCACAACCTTCCATAATAATTACCTCTCAGTTAATTTCCGTATCGTTTTTGCTCTTGCCGCTGCGTGGCCTGCTCTGTGCGCCACTCCTCGAAACGCATCTCCCTGCTTTTGAGCTGCCAACGCCTGTACTCCTCTGTCTCGGTTGCAGCCCTCAGCCCTTCCAGCAGATCAATGTACTCATCATGCCTGTATGCGTATACCTCTTGACTGGCCGCAGATTTGTATTTCATCGGATCAATACTTTCGGCCTCTGCCATCAGTATGGCTTTCTTGCTTTTGCGGTAGTGCTCTAGGTACACACGTTGGGCTTTTGCTTCGGCAAAGTCTTTGACCAGTGCTCGCAGTCCGTGAAGCCAGTGTTCTGCTACCTCGCTCATTAGGCTTGAGCCTCTGTTATTTCCTGCACTGCCTGGATGCGCTCGCCTATCCACTTCATGCAAGGCACGGCCATTGAATTGCCCTGGGGGATGTTGTAGCAAGCCACGATGCAGCCCAGCTTTCGGATGTCGCGGATTCGTGCGGTGATTTCGGTGTCCGGGTGCATATTGGCTTTGCGGCGAATAGCTCCGGCTGTCATGGGGCCGGCGCCGTGCATGGCTCTCAGAACTCGGCCAAGGTTTTTGATGCTGCTGGGTAGGTTCATACCTCCACCCCCATGGGATCAAGCTCGATGTGGTTGTTCATAGCGACATACTCCTTTTATTTTAGATTCTAACCGGCGTAAGAACAAAATTCCCATTAATCAGACTGGATTTTGCCTGGTTAATCTGTATTTCAACATCAGGCAAACCGCTTGCCATGACTGCATCAATAACGTACTGGTAATTGAACCCGGTTGTGATCTCTTTATCACACTGAACATCACACGCGGCCTCGGCATTATCGTTTACAACCGATAGCGTATCACTCGTAAATTCAAACCGGCCATTCTCACGGCCAAGCTGCGCTGTTTTTAGCGCGGCAATAAAATCATCTGCGGCTAAGGTAGCGGTTGCGCCAAACTCTTTCTGAACAACTCTACGCCAGTCTGGATACTTGCCCGATTGCAGGCTGGTGCTAAACCTAGCGCCATTTCCGTTAATTGTCATCTGGCTGTCAGACACCGATACTATCCCGTCCATAACGGGCATCTGGCGCACGCTGTCAGACGGTATTATAACATCCGGCCCATTGTAGTCTATTTCCCAGAATGCCAGCCTGTGGCCGTCTGTGGCGACTGCAAAGCCTTCCGTTAAATGGATTCCGTTGAGGTATGGTCGCACGTCTTTCTGTGCCATTGCGTGTGACACTACGGCAATCGCTTCCGCCAACTGCCCAGAGGTTAGCGTGGTAGCTGTCGCGTCCTCGTAATTTGGCTGAGGAAAATTATCGAACGGCATAGACTCAAGTTTCAGCTTGCTGCGGCCCTGTTTGATCTGGCCTTCGGTAATCTCAATCGGCCCGGACTTCATGCCGGCAACGGCTCGCGCCAGCTTTTGAGCCTCAATAGTACACTTGCCCGGATCGCCGGTAGCCGGTACCGATTCTGAATACGTGCGCACGCCGTCGTTGGCGGTGATCGTTAGCAGTTCGCCGTCAAAGTCTAATGCGACGTGTGTGAATATGGGCATGGTGCTTTTTTGTGGCGCGACTTTTGCCGCACGCTTCATGGTTGCGCTGATGTCTGATTTTTCGATTATGATTTTCATGGTAGCCCTTAAAATAGATCGTATTGTGATTCTTTGGCAGCCTCAAGATTGCGCAGCGCCAGATTGAAATAGGATTCTTTTAGCTCTGCGCCGATAAACTTCCGGCCTGCTTTTAGTGACATATAACCTTCGCTACCAATGCCCATGAATGGGCTCCAGACGATCTCTCCTGGGTTGCTCCAAAGCTGCAAACATCTCTGTATAACGCCAAGCTGCAACGGGCATATGTGACGCTCGTCGTCGCTGTCCCGGCCTTCTCGAAAGTTCAGCGTATCGGTCTGGTTTATGTCAGACCATATCGGGCTGGCATAGCGCTGCCATACATCGACGCTGGTGTTATGGCTGTCATCCTGAACCGTCCAGCCTTCGCGCTTGTCGTTCCACACATAACGCTTAAATCCGGGCGCAGGCTCGGTGCCAACATAGTATTTAAACGCACCACTAACAGGCTCAGAGTTAGCACCGGGCTTGCGCATCATGACCATGCTGTCAGGAATACCCATGCGGCTCATGGCGCTGTCTTTCTTTATTGTCTTGTGCAGCAATCCCAGTGCTTTTGTGCGCTGCATGGCCACTACGGGATCTTTCCAGATAACGACTTCGGAATGGTAGATAAAACCTGCGTTCTGGTACTCACGGATGATCTCGCCGCGAAAGTCACGGATGCCGATAAAGCCATCGTTCTGCTTGCTGGTTGGCAAGTTCATGCAGTGAATAGCAACGATACGCCCCGGCTTCATCACTCGGAATTGCTCGTAAATCAGGTATAGATACTGCTGCCAGAACTCCCCGCTGTCTTTGCTGTTTCCCATATCCCGGTCGCTGTTGCTGTAGGTGTATAACGACTCAAACGGCGGGCTGAATATTGAAAAGTGCACTGAGTTATCCGGTAAACCTGAGGCCATTTCTACGGTATCCGCGTGGTAGACGGCGTAGTTTTCGCTCATTACTTGATCTATTACATTAGCCATTCTGGAATCCCCATCTGTGTATTTGCTACGTATTCTGTTTTTTCGGTAGCGGCGCTGAATATCTCTTTGTCCATCATGGTCTTCATATGACTAACCATTGATGCGCCTAGCTCCTGGTTGTTTTTGTCTTTCTTCTTGATGTTCTCAATAACTGCGCCTTCTGTGTCTGCGCTTACGACGTGGACGTGAACTTCATTCAATTGACCAAACCGCCAGCATCGGCGTATAGCCTGGTAATACGACTCCCACGAATCGGAAAGGCCCACAAAGATCATCTGGTGACAGTTTTGAAAGTTCATACCGAACCCGGCAATCTTTGGTTTGCTAACCAGAATCCGAACATCACTTCTAGCAAACCCAACGAGCGAATCTGCTTTATGGTCTGGCTTATCGCTGCCTTTAACCTCAACCGCACCATCAATGGATTTTTTAAGACGATCTGATTCATCGTTCAAGTTGCACCAGATTAATACTTGGCCTTCCATGCTGTTTGCTAGGTCCGCCGCTACGGCTACACGAGCATCTATTGACTCTTTGCGGGCCTTGTTGCGGTCCTGCAAGCCCTGAGCCGGCTCAACAAACAACGCATCCTTTGGCGTAGTCTCGACAACGTGCGAATGGTGATGAAGTTTCGGCAGAACGTGGCGCGAACCATCAAAGCCAAGATCAGTCGGGCTTCTGATAACCGCTGCCCACGTTGCCATCCACTCAAAAAACCGGCGCTGTCCGTGACCCTTTAGCCGCCACTTAGACACGTCTCCGCCATCATGAATAAAGAACATAGCCAGCATTTCAATCTGAGACATGATGCCCAAAAATTCAGCCTGTGTGCCAAGCTCCATGAAATCGTTGGGACTGGGCGTTGCTGTGCAGCTTAGCCGGTACTTAATGGACACCCCGAAGTCTGTGATCTCTTGCCGGCGCTTTCCCTGCATTCCTTTTAAGATGCTGGATTCGTCTATAACAATTCCCTGAAACACGTCGGGATCAAATTTGTGGATTTGCTCATAGTTGGTAATAACGATGTTAGGGCCAAAAAACGCCGCGCCGGGATTGGCCTTCTCGACGTGTATTCCGTATTTCTTTCCTTCGTCGATAGTCTGCAATGACACCGCAAGAGGTGCCAGGATAATGACAGGCCCGCCGGTATGCTTTGCCACTTGGTCTGCCCATGCCAGCTGCATGATGGTTTTTCCAAGGCCCGTATCTGCAAACAGTGCCGCCTTGCCGCGCTTACATGCCCATCTAACCAATGGCTCTTGGTAGTCAAAAAGCGGGTATGGCAACACTTCGGGGCAAGAAAATCCGGCGTCTACATGCCGGAATGATTTATTTCTTATGAAGTTTTCGTATTCCATTTTTAAGCCTTCTCGCCATTGGCGCTTTCTCGCATGGCTTTAATTTCTTTTTTCAGCTCCGCAATCTCTATCTGATGATCTTCTACAACGCGGCCGACAATAGCCGCCAGCTTTTCGTCATTAGATCCTGCCAGTTCAGCCTTCATCCTTGAAAGAACCATGTTCCCGTAATTTATGCTTTTTTTAGTTCTCATGTTTTCCGCCTCGTAGATAATTGACCTAACCAATACTAATGCGTAATATAGCAATCGTCAACACAAAATCACACTAGGAACGACTAAGATGAAAGACAACGTAATTTTGACTGTAGAAGAAATCAGAGCCGCGCTGGCTGACCGGAACCTAAAGAAAGTATCCGAGGGTAGCGGCGTCCACTATCACACGGTCATGGCTGTGGCCAACGGTACGCGGCTGAATCCTACCTATGACACTTACGTGGCCCTGGCTAACTACCTGGCTAAGTGAGGTCGTCATGGAGAATAGGGGCTGGATTAAGTTGCACAGGTCCATGTTCGACAATGCGCTATGGAAATCCGAGCCATTTACAAAGGGCCAAGCGTGGATAGATATGATTGGAAACGCTAACCATAAGCCGGCTTCGGTCTGGATTCGCGGCGTTGAGATTGGCGTCAAAAGGGGGCAGCTTGCGTGGTCAGAATTAACGATGTCAAAGCGCTGGGGCTGGAGTCGGGCGAAAGTCCGGAGATACTTGGGAATGCTAAAAACGAGACAGATGATAGAACAGCAAAAAGACAACTACACTTCGATCACAAGTATATGTAACTACGGGATTTATCAGGATTCGGATACACCAAACGAGACAGCAGGCGATACACCAAACGAGACAGCAGGCGATACACCAAACGAACACCAAACGATACACAAACAAGAATGTAAGAATGAAAAGAACAAAGATTTGCCCAAAAATCGGGCTTCTGTTTTGGACTATTCAACATGGCCAGAAACGCCAGATCAGCAGATCCTTGCAGACTGGAAAGCGCTCAGGAAAAACTTGAAGGCTCCAGTATCGCAAACCGTTGTCACACGATTTGGAAAGCAGCTATCCAAAGCAAGGGATCTAGGATTCTCAGTTGACGACTGCCTAGGCAAAGTTATCGAAAAGGGATGGAAGGGGTTTTCTGCCGAGTGGATGGCAAACGACAGCCAGCAATCATTTGGTGGACAACAAGCAAAAAGAACCATTAGAGATTTTCCGCAGGGGTAAATTATGAGCGTAGCAGCAGAGCAGGGAGTGATTGCGGCGATTTTGAAAATGCCGCACATAGCGAAAGAGTGCGGGCTGTCAGCATCTGAGTTCCAGAGCCAGGCTTGCCAGGATATTTACCAGTCAATCCGCGAAAAGAGCGATTCAGGCGAGTTGTTTGATCTTATTACCATTGGCACTGACCTGAACAATAAGCTGCCCGAAAAGGATGCGGCCTACCTGTTCGATTTTATGGGCAAGCTCATGGCCGAGACTGCCGTAATGCCGGGCATGTTTGAAACCTACTGCCATGAAATAAAACGCAGCTATCGGCTGACTGAAATCAGAACCATTGCAAACACGCTGCTGATTGACGTTGAGGAATCTAAAAGCCCGGAGTCCGCAGACAAGGCAATCGCCGCGTTAATGGCTCTTGAAAATACCGGGCGCAATTACTCATGGACGATGGAACACGCCGTTAAGGCTGGACTGAGACAGGTCGAGGAAGTGTCTGCACGTGATGGAATGGTGGGTGTTAATACCGGGCTGCCGGAGTTGAACGACGCGACTGGCGGCTTTAACGACTCTGATCTTGTCATCATTGGCGCCAGGCCGGCCATGGGAAAAACCGCGCTCCTACTTAACCTGACGAATAATTGCAATGTTCCGGCGGGCATTGTGTCTGCTGAGCAAGGCCACGAGCAGATAGGCAAGCGAATGCTATCCATTGAAGGGTCGTGCGATGCGCAAAGAATACGCAAGGCTGACTTGTCCGGGGAGTTTGTCGAGGATCTGAGCAGGGCGTCAAGGCGATTAATCAACAAAAAAATATGGATCAATGACAGGCCCGCCATAAACATTATTCAGCTTTGCCGCCAGGTCAGGGAATGGGCGCACCGGTACGAGATCAAGATTGCTTTTGTCGATTACGTGCAAAAAATAAAAGGCAGCCGGCGAGGCATGTCACCGAAAGAAGAAGCTGCCGAAGTTGTCGGGATGCTCAAGAATCTTGCGAAGGAGCTCGGTATACCCATCGTAGCACTGGCTCAGGTCAACAGAGAGGTGGACAAACGGCCAGACCCTAGACCTAACATGGGTGATCTTTCAAACGCCGCTGAGATAGAGCAGGAGGCCGATCTGGTCATCATGCTTTACAGGGATGAAGCCTATAACCCGGATACTCCCGACAAAGGCATTGCAGAATTGCTGGTCGAAAAGAACCGGCATGGCCCGACTGGCCGAATACGCTGCCAGTGGATTGGCCGATACATGCAGTTCAAGGAATTGACCTCGCAGAACTACATGGATCATTACTCATAAAACTATAAAATAGTTTGCATGGATGTTGACTAGAGATAACTGATCCACTATCTTTAGGTTATCAAATCACAAAACAGAAGGAAGCAGTAATGAACGCACTAGATCACCACTTCCACCACGCTCAGAACCGCCTTCGGGGTAACACGCTCTCGCGCCAGCCAGCAGCTCAGAAAGCTGTCGCGCCGATCTTCTACCAGCTGGCAGTAGGCGATGGGGCGATGTACGAGATCCCGACTTATATCCGCAACCGGATTTCACAGTACGACTTCGATAACCGGTGCAGGGCTGTGGCTTACACGGATCGAGTCCGAGCAATGTTAAGGAGTGCAGCATGAACACAGTAACGGTTCACCATCCAGTGCCAGGCGAAACCAGCTCATTCACCGTTTTCAGCAAGCCCATGGGCCAGATGCAATATCACTGCGCTGAAACCGGAGATAGAGGCGGCGCGATTATCGTCACCCGCGAAGAAGCCCTGGCGCTTGCAGCGGCTTTTGCAAGGCTTGCGAAGGATATTGAGGGTTCAGAGAAGATTGCGCGGCTGGAGAATATCGACGCCCTTCTAGCCGAACTCGAAAAGGAGCAAGCGAAATGACCCACACAAAATGCAGCCCAGCACACACAGCAGGAGCAGTCATGAGCAAATCAAACATGCAGCACCAGCGCGAACAGGATGATGCAGCCGAAATTGAAGAGTTGGCCGCAGCCCTGAAGCTGGAACTGAAAGGCGAGCTGGAAATTGACAATTTCTTTGAGTTTTCGGACGCCTCCGACTCTCAGATTATTGACCGCTGGAATGTCATTGACGTCATGCGTGACCTGGATGACAACGGTTTTATGCGGGCAGTAATGACGCCAGACGCAGACGCCCTGAAAGAACTGAAAGCGAAGGCGATTGAGAAGATTGTCGCGGATACGGACTTGATGAGAATGGCGGCATGGGAATTTAAACAGACTGAGGTGACGGCATGAATGCCAAGCCCTGCATTGAGCACGACCTTAAATGCCGAGGTTCAGGCTATGGGTATCTGCAACATGAAGGTCGGCAGGTTTTGGCTCACCGCCTGGCCTACTGCAACCACCTCGGAAAAAGAATAGAGGAAATTGAGGGGCTTGTAGTTCGGCA
>Ga0306865_1000249_pt1 | contig 27111 bp, 20 predicted proteins | sample AntRauTorckE5431_FD_190441 | JGI IMG/M metagenome (GOLD analysis project Ga0306865, IMG submission 190441) | Saline lake microbial communities from Rauer Islands, Antarctica - Metagenome Torckler E5 #431 (v2) (version 2) | ecosystem: Environmental > Aquatic > Non-marine Saline and Alkaline >... | reverse complement strand
GCCAAATAATAACCAATGGCGCCAATAATTCAGGCATCCCTGGTATTTCGAAGCTTCTCACTCACGCTCATTTTTCCGGGGCACGCCGGATCACCGGAAAACGTTGTTTCTGGATGGGCACTAGCTAACGCATCAGAGGTGGTTGCCCCTCAACAGCGTAGGGAACAGATTTCAAATCTGTCCTCGTCTTGTTCCCGCCCTTATTTTATTCTTGTCCCCGGTTTTCCGCTACTCTGCCGCTTGCGGCACCTATTGTTTTGAATTCCGCAGCGCCGGATATTTTCTTCTTTGGGTCAGGCAGATCAAGATCAGCGGTATTACGATCATCAGGCTGCCGGCCAGGAACCATAAATCGGGGACTTCGTTGAACCATATCCAGCCGATCGCAACGGCCCAGATCAGGCCGGTGTATTCGGCGCTGGTGACTTGGTTGGCGTCTACCTGGCGGTACGCCAGCAGTACAGTGACGTTGTAACCCAATATAAGCAGAGAGGAGCCGGCGGCAATGATGACAAGGTCTGTGCTCCAGCGTGAGCCTTGCTGCCAGTCCCAGATGGCCAGTGCGCCGGCAGCGGGGATAATCAGCAGGTAGTTCAGGACCAGTTTGTGCACGGTGGTTTGCTGCTTTGGCAGTTTACGCACCAATACGGCGTTGATGGCCAGTGAAAACGCCGAGCCCAGGGCCGCAAATGCTGCCCAGGTGAAGTCTATGGGCTTCAATATCAGGATAATGCCGGCAAAGCCACTGAATACGGCAATCACGCTCAGGGATGTGAGGCGTTCGCGGAAGATTACAACGGATAACAGCATCACCAGTATGGGCGCGGCGTAGAATACGGCGTTGGCGGTGGCCAGGGGCAGGTTGGCCAGGGCGACGATCATACACAGCATGCCAATCAGGTGAACATGGGCGCGGATGGCGTGAATGCCAGCGCCAGTAAAAAACTGGCGGCGATCTATTTTTTTGGCCAGCGGCAGCAGCATTAGCAGAGTCAGCACGCAGCGCAGAAAGGCAAACTGGAATATGGGCGCGCCGGGGTCCAGCAGCTTTATCAGAACGTCGGAAATCAACGCTATGGCGTTGCCGACCACCAGCAGAAAGATGGCGCTGCCAACGGTTTTTCCAGACATGAACAACCTCAGAAAATGTGAAATGGATTCAGCAGAGCAGTATAGCCATGGTTTTGATCAGCCTGAATGCCGTTTAGTACCTATCTGATATATGAGTATTTATTTCAGATACGAGCACTTATTTAACCACTAAGCTATTGAAGTGAGGGCGCCGGCAATCAGTGTTCTGCGGGGCGTTCGACCACTTTGCGTTTGCCAGTAGCGCACTTTGACAGCTCTTTCAGGCCGTTACTGTCAAACGCATCCACGCGAATAACGTCGTAGAGCGCGGCAAGCGCTTCTTCCAGTCTTTCGCACTCACCGGCTTTCACCACCCCTTCGGCGCAGGCCCAGTCGATAAGCTGTTTGCGTTCGTGGCCCATCAGCAGGGCAACGCTGTCCAGGTCGTCTTCATCGCGGTTTCGAATAGCGTGGTGTAAGCGAGCGCGCATGTCGGTGGTTTCGTTGGCTAGACGGTAGGCGTTCAACACCCGGCCCAGAGAGTCGCTGCTGTCTGTGGGTATGTAGGCGCCGCGGTGAATGCGCTGGCGCAGCGGTGTGTCTTCTACGATGCTGGCGGCCACTTTGGTGCCCAGGCGGTCGTCGGGGCCGTTCAGGCCCGTCGCGCCCAAAGGGAACACCAACAATCGCAGTGGCCAGCGCAGGGCTGCAATCGGGAAGTTGATAATGGCTTCGCGCATGGAACCCTGCAAATCGCGCAGGCAGGTTTTCAGGCACCATTCCACCATGTGGCGCTGTTCTTCCGGATAGCCTTCTTCGTGCCATTGTTTGATCACTGCGGTGGCATAGTACAGCTGTACCAGGCAGTCGGCCATGCGCCCGGACAGGCGCTGGCGAGCCTTCAGGCCGCCGCCTACGGAGAGCAGTGTAACGTCGGTCATCAGCGCAAGGGCCGCCGAAAAGCGCGCCAGTTGGCGGTAGTAAGGTTTCAGGTTGCCTTGGCGCGGTACCGGTTCGGCCAGGCCGCCGGTCAGGCCTAGCACCAGTGCGCGCAAACCGTTGCGGGCGGTGTGCGCCAGGTGGCGGTAGAAAACGCCATCGAATTTTTTGGCGGCCTGATCTTGGTCTTCCATACCCGCCGCGGCAATTTCGTCAACGATAAACGGGTGGCAGCGAATGGCGCCTTGGCCAAACACCATCAGGCTGCGGGTAAGAATGTTGGCGCCTTCTACGGTGATACCGATGGGTATGGCTTGGTAGGCGCGGGCCAGGAAGTTGCGTGGCCCGGTAATAACGCCGCGGCCGGCAACGACGTCCATGGCGTGGTTGATCACAATGCGCATCAGGTCGGTGTTGCGGTATTTCAGCAGCGCAGAAGGCACGGCCGGGCGTACACCGCGGTCCAGCATACCTGCTGTGAGCAAGCGCGCAGCGTCCATCATCCAGGTGTAACCGGCGATGGGTTCCAGGGCTTCTTGCACGCCCTCAAACTGGCTGATAGAGCGGCCAAATTGTTCTCGGGTCAGGGCGTAAGAGCCGGTGGCCAGGCTGGCAACTTTGCCGGCGCCTGTGCCCAGCGCCGGCAGCGAAATAGAGCGACCTATGGACAGACATTCCAGCAGCATGGTCCAGCCCTTGCCCAGCATGTCCTGGCCACCGATCACCTGGTCCATGGGAATAAAGACGTCGTTGCCCCAGGTTGGGCCGTTCATGAACACCGTGTTCATCGGCAAATGGCGGGCGCCGGCGTGTACGCCATCGGTTTCTCGTGGCACCATCACGCAGGTCACACCTATGTTGGCGTTGTCGCCCAACAGGGCGTCTGGATCGTACACTTTGATGGCCAGCCCAATCAGAGTGGCCACCGGCGCCAGCGTAATGTAACGCTTGTTCCAAGTGACTCTCAGGCCCAATACTTCCTCGCCCTTCCACTGGCCTTTGCACACAATGCCTTTGTCTGGAATAGCGCCGGCGTCTGAGCCTGCCACCGGTGATGTCAGAGCAAAACAGGGAATTTCCTGGCCGCCGGCCAAGCGTGGCAAATAATGCCGCTTTTGGGCATCGGTACCATAGTGCATCAACAGCTCACCGGGCCCAAGGGAATTGGGCACCATCACGGTGACCGCAGCGGACACGCTGCGGGTGGATATTTTCATCACGATTTCGGAGTGTGCGGTGTTTGAAAACCCCATGCCGCCATCTTCTGTGGGTATGACCAGCCCGAAGAAGCCGTTACCGCGTATGAATGCCCAGACTTTTTCGGGCAGGTCATAATGCTCATGGGTAATTTCCCAGTCGTTCAGCATGGCGCAGAGTTCCTCTACCGGGCCATCCAGAAACGCCTGCTCTTCGCTGTTCAGGTGCGACGGCTTTGCGCCCAGCAGTTTCGACCACCGCGGCTTGCCGGAAAACAGCTCGCCGTCCCAATCCACCGAGCCGGACGTCAGCGCTTCGGCCTCGGTATTCGACAATTGCGGCAAGCGTGAACGCACCCAGTTCAGTAATGGTCTGCTGAACCTATTGAGACGCAAATCGCTGGGGTTCAGCAGAATTAGCGCCAAAGCCAGGGCCAGCCCGCCAACGACGAAGCTGGCCAGATGCCCGTCGTCTTGGGCCAAGCCCATCAGCGTAGCAACGCACAGCACAACGCTGGCCGTCTTTCTGCCAACACTGAGGTAAATCAGTACCAGCGCGCTTAACAACAGAAGCACAACACTCATGGCAGGTCCTTGTCACAATGAAGAATGTTCCAGACAACCCATGATGCCCGGAACAACTCATGATGCTTGAAGCACATATTATAGCAGGCCCCCGTAGAGCGGGTCGCATTCTGCGCCCTGTACCAATGTGCAACGTCGATTAAATAATGTAGTAAAAAGCGACAGTTAGTAGCACTGAAACGAGCTGAGGGCGTAATTACCCCCTCTCTCTCGTGACACGCTCAGCCCGACAACCAGCAAAACCAGCTCAACTCCAAGACCCACACACAGCGGCGCTATTACCAAAAATTGGGGTGGAAAGTGCGAATAACGACGGCGGCTTGAAACATGGATTACGGGGCGTTGTGATGTATGCTGATACGTTGCTATCAATCAATTATAACCTCAAGTGTGGGTCAGGCTCGCAGTGGCGAGCGGTCGTGCTTTTGGCAATTTCAGGGAGTGACCTGTGTCGCACGCAGATTTTGATCAGCCCGTGAACCGGGAAAACACTCATGCGGTAAAATTGGACGCTCGCGAAGCGGTGTTCGGCCGCGCCGATGTACTGCCGGTGTGGGTGGCCGATATGGACTTTGCCGCGCCGCAGGCGGTGACCGATGCACTCAGCGAGCGCGCCCGGCATCCGGTATACGGTTACACGATGTTTCCCGACAGCCTTTACAGCGCCATGCGCGATTGGTTTCAACAGCGCCACCAATGGCATTTTCAGCGCGAATGGGTGCTGATGGCGCCGGGTGTCGTGCCCTCATTAAACGCCGCGTGCATGGCGTGTACCGATCCGGGCGATGAGGTGATCATACAGCCGCCAGTCTACCCACCGTTTTTCAGTTCGGTGCGACAAACAGGGCGTCAGGTTCTGGAAAATCCGCTGCTGGCGGAAACGCAGGAAGACGGCAGCGTGTACTACCGCATGAACCTGGCCCACCTGGAGCAATGTGCAGCGCGCCCGCAGGCAAAGATGTTGGCTCTGTGTTCGCCCCACAACCCAATTGGGCGGGTGTGGTCTGAAGCTGAGCTGACGGCGGTGCTCGACATTTGCCGACGCCACAACCTGGTACTGTTGAGCGATGAAATTCATTGCGATCTGGTGTTTTCCGACAGCCACCGCCACCGCATGCTAGCGGCCCTTGCGCGCCCCGACGACCAATTGATCACCGCCATTGCCCCCAGTAAAACCTTCAACATCCCCGGCCTTGGTTTGTCGGCCATGGTGATCGCAGACAGCGGGCTTCGGCAGAAAATGGCGGATGTGCTGGAATCGTTCCACATGCCCCAAAGCAATCCGTTCAGCGTAACCGGTTTCGAAGCCGGTTACCGCCACGGCGGCCCCTGGCTGGACCAGTTGATGGATTACCTGCAGGCCAACCGCGATTTTGTGGTGAGCCAGGTTGCCCAGCGCCTGCCGGGCATAGAAGTAAGCGCCCCCGAGGGCACCTATCTGATGTGGCTGGACTGCCGTGCACTGGGGTTAGACGACACCGGCCTGAAACGTCTGTTTGTGCAGCAAGCCGGTGTGGGTATGAATCTGGGCAGCTCGTTTGGCGCCAATGGCAGCGGTTTTATGCGCTTGAACATCGGTTGCCCGCGAGCCACCCTGGAGCAGGTGATCGAGCGTATCCAGGCAGCGCTTAGCGCTCAGCAGTAGGTTTACGATGAGTGGGGTGGCGGCTCAACCATTTCCCGTTTTTCCAGCAGGCTGATCAGGCTATACACCTCGGCACCGGTGTCATCAGGTATCGCGGGTGGCATGCCAGGCGTCATCGTTGCAGCTGGCGCGGTCCTCCTGTTCCAGCTTTAACAGGTGGGCCAGCGCCGAGCGCGCGGCCACCCGGTGAATCGCCGCCGGTACGTCGTCATAGGCGCTGGCGGTAAGCTTTTCCAAGCTGACCGGTGCCAGCTTCTTCAGCACCCGGGCAATTTTGCGTTCGCGGGTCAATCGGTGAGTAATTAAATAATCTACCGTCGCCTCTGGCCGTGCCATCACAAAGCCATGGCCAGGTGCAATAGAACTCAGCGGTTCGGCCAGCAAACCGTAGAGCGACTCCATGTACGCTTTCATATCGCCGTCTGGCGGGTTTATCACCACGGTGGATCCCTGCATAATGTGGTCTCCGGAAAACAGCATTCTCTGTTCCAACAACAAATAACACAGGTGATTCGACGCGTGCCCTGGCGTGTGCAACACCTTCAGGATGCCGGCGTCGGTGGCAATCAGATCGCCGTGATCGGGCTCGTCATCCGGATTGAAACTGCGGTCCTGTGACGCACCCGCCGGTGCGGCGCGGCCAATCAGCCGGCAGCCGGTGCGTTGTTTCAGCAGGCTGGTGGCCGGTGAATGGTCCTGATGGGTGTGAGTCACCAATACCTGGTCAACACGTCCACCGGTTAGTTCCAGAATCCGCTTGATGTGGGCGGGATTTTCCGGACCTGGGTCAATCACGGTGAAACGATCGTGGCCCACCAGATAGGTGTTGGTGCCCGGTCCCGTCATCACGCCCGGGTTGGGTGACGTCAAGCGGATAACGCCCGCCGCAATTTCGACCGGTTCACCGGGGATAATTACCGCGTGGGTGGTGCCTGCGCCTTCTGGGTCAAGCTTGCGGGCTTCATCGTACGCCGGCGCGTCGGGTTCCAGAACGATGGCTTTATCGTGGCGTCTGGCGGGCCAGGGTTCGCTGGGCAAAGGCTCGGGCGGATTGGCATGGGCGTAACGCATCACTTCGCCGGCGTTGGTGAAATCGTCCAGCACCCGCAGGGTGCGCAAAGTTGGCAGGCTGAACAGGCGTTCGCCGCGGCGGTACTCTACCAGGCCCTGCTGCGGAGTTATCCACAAGTGGTCAATGGTTTCTTCGCCATCGTGGCTGGCGATCTGGTTGTCTGGGGCAACCGCCACAAAAAAACGGGTATCAAAACGCCGCGGTGGCCCCGGCGGGGTTACCCAGTGGCTCAGATAAGCCAGCCGGTCCAGAGGCAGAATCAGAGTGTGCTGCAGACACAACGCCTGCAAGCTCACGTCGCCGCGAAACAAGGCCTGTCGTGACTGATGAATGGGGTGGTCTGCGCCGATCTGTTCGCCGTTATCCTTAACCGCCAGCAGCAGGCCGGCTTCTTCGAAGCATTCCCGCAATGCCGCCACCATGTAGTCTGCGCCGCCCTCGCTCAGACTCATGGTCTGGCTGATGGCGCTGTCGTCAGGGCCGGCAATGTGGGCGCGACAGGCTTGGTCGGCGTCATCCACCGCGCCGCCGGGAAATACGAAATAACCCGGCAGAAAAGAGGCTTTCCAGGTCCGTTGTAGCAGCAGTACCTCAAGACCCTTGTCGCCATCGCGGATCAGAGCAAGAGTGGCAGCGGGGCGAATATCCATAAAATCACCAGCATTCAATGATTAATATAACGCAATTGGGATTTTTGCGTGATTGTGTCAACATACCTCATTTTTCGGCACAGGCGAATGGATTGTGGCTCGAATAAAACTGAAATTTCCCGAACAGGTGTTTTGTTTTCAAACTCGTCTGGCAGTGCGCAGCACCGATCTCAACGGTGCCAATCATTTGGGTAACGATGCGCTGATTTCCATGCTGTCAGAGGCGCGGGTGCAGCTTCTTTCCCATTACAAGATCGACGAGGTCGGTCACAGTGGTCTGGGCATTCTGGTGACTGACTTGGCGACCGTGTATCAGGCCGAAATTTATTACCCGGAAACCCTGGTGTTTGACGTAGGGATAACCGACTTTAATCGCTACGGCGGTGATTTTGTATTCCGCGTCACTCGCGAACGGGACGGCGCCGCAGTAGCGCAGGCCAAATACGGCTTTGTGTTTTTTGATTTTGGTGAAAAACGGGTAACGCCCATACCGGACAGCTTTCGCTTAACGTTCGCCTAACCGGCATTACGGGCCGTGACTTCGCCGGGTTCTTGCCTGCTTTTTGCGGACAGCCTTGCCATACCGGCGCGGTAAAGCTGCCAGGCGATTATGCCGGCCAGCAGGTTGCCCACCAGCGCGCCGGTCATCAGGCCCGGAATGCCATTAAGTTGACTGCCCAGCCAGAGCATGGGCAGGTAACACAGAAACAGGCGCAAGGTGGAAATCAGCAGCGCCCGCAGCGGTAGCCCCAAGGCGTTGCACACCGACACCATCAGCATGCAGACGCCCAGCCCACCGTAGCTCAGCGGTACTCGCCACAGATAGCTGGCCAGAATACTCTGCACCTGTGCATCGGTGGTGAACAATTCGGTCACCGCGCCGGAAACCAGCAGCCACAACAGGCCGATGGCCAGCTGCCAGACCACCAGAAACCGCACGGCCAGGCGCACCAGACGACGGATACTGTCTATTTCACCCCGGCCCATCATGCGTCCGATCATTTGCGGCATTGACATGGTCAGCGCCAACACCACCACAATCGAGAAAAACTCCAGCCGCGACCCCAATCCCCAGGCCGCCACGGCGGTAGAACCAAAACTGGCGACCAGCGCTGTGGCCAGCACCGCGGCCATTGGCGGCATCATCTGACTGACCATGGCCGGTGCCATAATGCCGCTCAACTGGCGCACCGCACGAGCCAGCTGCAAGCCAGCCAGGTCAAACCCGAGCCAGCCGCGCCTGAGCAGCAGCGGATAGATCACCAGAGCGCCCAGGCCGAAGGCGGTTGTAGTAGCCCAGGCCGCGCCGGGCAGGCCCCAACCAAAATAAAAAATGTACAGCCAGTCCAGCCCTACGTTCAGCAGGCTGGTGGCCACCATGACCGCGCCGGGCAGCTTGGTGTCGCCGCGGGAATGGCACAGGCTATAGCCAAAATACACCATGGCGCCGGTCCAGGCCGCCACCAGCCAGGGCGCCCAGTACTGGCGAATAAGTGGCCAAAGCTCAGGTTCGGCGCCCAGCAGGGTTAGAATCGGTTGCTGGCCGAACCACACCAGCAAGCAAAGCACCAGCACCAGGGTCGCGCCAATCAGCACCACAAGGCCACCTAATTGGCGGGCGCTGTCGCTGTCGTTCTGGCCCAGAGTGCGTGAAATCACCGCGGTGGTGGCAATGCCCAAGCCTACATACATGCCGCTGACCAGCTGCTGCATGGGAATGGTAAAGCCGAGTGCTGCCAGGGGGTCGCGGCCAAGCTGGCCTATAAATGCGCTGTCGGTAAGCTGAAAGGTCATCAGTGACAGCACACCGAACAGCATCGGCCAGGTCATGTTGTAGAGCTGGCGATGCAGGCTGGCGTTGGTACTGGCGTTAGTGGCTAATTGACTCACAGGAGCAATCCGGATGTGCGTTCTGAATGACGTCGGGCAGTGCAGCAGCAAGCGCTGGGGTATTGGATGCTTGCGCGTTGAGTTGAATAAGTAAAGCGAGGTAGACATACCGGCACCGCAGGCGCGATACCGGCACTCGTTGTAGCAGGTTACAAAGCGTTCAGAGCGGCATCGTAGTTGGGCTCGTCTTTGATGTCGCCAACCAGCTCGCTGTGCAGCACTTTGTTGTTCTCGTCCAGAACAATCACCGCGCGGGCGCACAGACCTGCCAGCGGGCCGGTTTGCATGGCGACGCCGCAGTCCTGTTGGAAGCTGTAATTGCGGAAGCTGGAGAGGGAAATCACTTTGCTCAGGCCTTCGGCGCTACAGAAACGGGCAGAGGCAAAGGGCAGGTCTGCGGAAATTACCAACACCACGGTGTTGTCGAGATCCGCGGCCTTCTCGTTGAACTTGCGGGTAGACGCGGCGCACACGCCGGTATCGATGCTGGGGAAAATGCTCAGAATTTTACGTTTGCCATCCCAGCTGCTGAGTTTGACGTCTTCCAGGCTGTTGTTGGTCAGGGTAAACGATTGGATGGTTTCGCCAGGCTGGGGGAAGTTTCCGCTCAATTCTACGGCGTCGCCGCCAAGTGTTACGTTGCTCATAGCATTCTCCTTAAGGATAGACGTGTCAAAAAGATAGACTTTATAATACCAGTCAGTCTACTCGTTTTAGTCTGAATTGGATGCATTTCCACGTTTTGGCCGCCAGGCGCCCGATTAGACACGGGCTTCCGCCTCGAAGCCCGGTGCCGGGAAGCGTTGTATCAGAAGGACATAGCTGGCGAGCGCGGCGAACGTCGACAGCGCAATCACCAGCGCCATCACCAGTGACGTACCATTGTGCAGGTAGCCTACCAGAGCGCCGGAGCCGGCGGCTATGGTCATCTGTGCGAAGCCGAACAGGGAAGAGGCTGAGCCGGCCATGCGCGGAAAATTTGCCAGTGCGCCGGCCATGGTCTGTGGCAGTACCATACCGGTGCCGCACAGAATCACCGTCTGGGGCAGCATAACCGCCCATACTGAATACACCTCAGCCAACGCCAACGATGCCATAACGGTGCCACCGGCCACAGCCAGCATAATACCACGCAGCAAAATTTGATCGGGTGACAGGCGTTTGCCCAAGCGTACCGCCAGCAGGTTGCCGACGATGTAGCCGGCCACCACACAGGCAAAGTAAGGCCCGAAATGTTGTGGTGACACCCCCAAAAAGTCGATGAGTACGAAAGACGAGCCGGAAATAAAGGCGAACAAGCTTGAATACACCAGGCTGTTGGTCAGGGTGTAACCCAGAAAACTGATGTCACTGCCAATCAGCCGATAGTTTCTCAGCAGCGATGCGAGCCGCAGTGGCTGACGGTGTTCTGGGCGCATGGGTTCGGGTATGCCGATAGCCACAATGGCCATCATTGCCAGGGCGTAACCGGCCAGCACGTAAAAAATCGATGCCCAACCCAGATGGGTCACCATGACGCCGCCAAGGGTGGGAGCCAGCGCCGGGGCCAAGGCCATAATACTGGCCAGAATGGCCATGATGCGAGCCGATTGTTGTGGCGTGTAAATATCGCGCACCGCGGCGCGCCCCAGCACCGGACCGGCTGACCCCCCAAGCGCCTGCAAAAAGCGAAACAGCATCAGACTGTCAACGTTGGTGGCGCGGGCACAGCCAATACTGGCGAGGGCAAATATAAAAAAGCCGGCAATCATGATGGGCTTGCGGCCAAAGCGATCGGCCAAGGGGCCACAGACCAACTGCGCCATGGCAAAGCCGGCCAGATAAAAACTCAGGGTAAGCTGGACCTCGCCGGTGCTGGCGTTCAGGTCGCTGCCAATCTGCGGCAACGCTGGCAGGTACATATCGGTTGCCAATGGCCCCAGTGCCACCGCGGCAGCTAACAATACAGTGGTCCAGATACTGGTTAAGGCAAGCATGAAAATTCCGTAAAAGCGTTGATTCGGGCAGGCAGTTTACGGATTTAAAAGCAGCGGGTAAGCCGGTCAGTTGTCATACGACCTATGAATGATATCGATTGATTATTGCACCATCCCGTTCATGGTGGCTGCCACCGCGTTTATCCGGTTGCGCAACCAGCGGTGGGCCGCATCGTTCTGATAGCGCTGGTGCCAGATCATCAACAGGGTAAAGGGCTTGTAGTCGAACGGCAGTGGCACCCAGGCGGCCCGCGACAACAGCTGCTGACCCATACGTTCCGGCGCCACGGTCAGCATGTCGGTACCGTACAAGAGGCTGGCAAGGGCCGAGAAGTTTGACACGCTTACTCTCTTGGTGCGGCGCAGATTGCGGGCGCTCAGGGCTTGGTCCAGCCCCGGCTGTTCGGCTGCACCCAGCATCAGGCTGATATGGTCGGCTTTGAGGAAATCGGCCAGGGTATGAGGCGGCTGGCGCCAAGCTGGATCATAAAATACCACCATGCGGTCGGTCATCAGGCCACGTTGCATAATATCGCTGGCTTCCGGTGGGTGCGGCGACACAATCAGATCGCAGGTTTCCTGGCGTAACAGCTCGGCGCTGGGAATGCCGGCGGCAATCACCTGCAGGCGAACGCCTGGCGCCTGCTCACGTAAAATAGCCAGCAAGTCAGGCAGCAGAAGGTCTCGCTCATAATCGTTGGCGGCTATGGTAAACACCATGTTTGCGGTTTGCGGGCTGAACGGCGGGCCAGAAGACAGCGCACGCAAATCATCCAGCACCTGGCGAATGTGCGGGCCGGCCTGCTGGGCATAACGGGTGGGGGTAATGCCACGCCCGGATTTCACAAACAGCGGATCACCCAAAGCCTGGCGCAGGCGCTCCAGAGTGTGGCTGACGGCCGACTGGCTGACCCCAAGCGTGATGGCGGCTCGCGACACGCTGCCTTCGTCCAGCACCACCAAAAAGGTGGCCAGAGCGCGCAGGTCCAGGTTGAAAGGCTCAACAGGGTTCATCAGCGGGAATCCGGCGTTAGTGCCATAATGAAGTAGGGTGCTGGCGCCACAAGCTGGCGCCATAACAATGTCATTACGATATCACACTGGCAACAGCAGAGAGCATTCGCCTCTGCCCAAGACTCAACGTGGTTGTTATGATTGGCAGTCATGAATTTTCAAAATGGAATGAACCCATGCTCAGTTTTTTACCTGCGCCGGTGATTGGTGTACTGAACTCGTTGCTGTTGTTACTGAACACCTTGGTGTGGTGCCTACTTTTATATATTCCGGCGCTGCTGAAGCTGACGATTCCCCACAAGGGCTTTGGTGTGCTGTGCACCAAGCTGATTATTCGCGTGGCTGAAATTTGGGTGGCGTGTAACAGCGGCTGGATGAAACTTACCCAGAGTACCTGCTGGGAAGTGACCGGGGTTGAGGAGCTAAAGCAGGAAAGTTGGTATCTGGTGCTGAGTAACCATCAAAGCTGGGTGGATATTTTGGCCATGCAGCGGGTTTTTCACGGCAAGGCACCGTTTTTGAAATTCTTTCTGAAGCAGCAGTTGGTGTGGGTGCCGGTGATCGGTTTGGCCTGGTGGGGGCTGGATTTCCCGTTCATGAAGCGCTATTCGCGCCAGTATCTGGTGAAGCACCCCGAAAAACGCGGTGAAGACATGAAAGTCACCCGCCGCGCGTGCGAGAAGTTCCAGCACACGCCCGTCAGCATTATGAACTTCGTAGAAGGCACGCGCTTTACGCCGGCCAAGCACGCCGCCCAAAAGTCACCCTACACTCACCTGCTACCGCCCAAAGCTGGCGGCGTCGGTTTTGTGTTAGATGCTATGGGTGACTCCGTCAAAACATTGGTGGATCTGACCATTGCCTATCCCGGCGGTGCGCCGACCTTCTGGCAGTTCTTGTGTGGTCAGGTGCCCGAAATAAAAATGGAAATTCACACCGTGGCCATCCCAGACAACCTCAAAGGCCGTAACTACATGGCCGACTCTGAATACCGTCGCAACGTAAAGCTTTGGCTCGCCGAACAGTGGCAAGCCAAAGACCAGCGCCTTACGCAGATGCTGGGACAGGTTCCTGCTTCGGCTCCTGCAGCGTCAGATTAATCTGGTGGCGTTCGTCATCCACCCCGGCCAGACGCACGGTAACGGCCTGGTCAAGCTGGAAGATGCGGCCATTTTTGTTGTGAATCAGGCGCAGGGTGATCGGGTCAAAACTGTATTTTCCATCCAGGTCGCGGCAGCTGACAAACCCTTCCAGGCCGTTGCAATTTAAGCGCACAAAAAAGCCGGCGGGAATGGTGCGGCTGATAACGCCGCCCATGTTGTCAGCGCCCAAGGTTTTTGCAAAGTCGCTTTTTAGCCAGTTCTCTACGCTGTTGGCGGCTTGGCGAGCCTGTATCAGAGTCGCCTGAAGCGTGCCGAGGGCGTTGTTGTCCAATTCTTCCAACGGCGCCTGCCAGATCAACGACTTGATCACCCGATGCACGTAAAAGTCGGTGAACCTGCGTAGCGGTGAGGTGAACGTGGTGTAGGCAGCAAGTCCCATGCCCTGGTGCGGTGCCGGGCTGAAGGCGAGCTCGGCGCGGGCCAGTTGGCGCGCAACAATGGATTTTACCGGGGCATCCGCGTTCAGGCTGTCGGCGGTTTTCATCAGTGTTCTGAAACTCTCTGCCTGGGCAACGTCCAGCTCGGCAAGCTGTGGCATGTGCTGCTTCAGCAGCTTGCGAACGTTGTCATGACGGTCGGCGCGTACGCCACTGTGACAAACAAACAGACCTTTGTTGTGCTGCGACAGAAGGTCAGCGGCGCAGCGGTTGGCTCCTACCATGCACTCTTCTACCAAGCGGTGGGCTTCATTTTGAACCGTGGGTTCAATGCTGCGAATGCGGCGGTTTTCGTCCAGCCGCAGGCGGAACTCCGTGCGATCACCGTTAATAAGAGCGTGTTCGACGCGCCAGCGACGCAGCGCGGTAGCGGCTTGGTGCAGTTGATCCAGGCTGTTAGATACGGCGGATGACAGGGCTTTAATGTCGTCGTCTTCGCGACCGTCAATCAAGTTGGCAACCAGTTCATAACTGAGTTTGCCGTGGGAGCGAATGCTGGCCTGGTGAAAACTGTAGTCGCCCAAGCTGCCATCGTTGTTAACTTGCAGATCGCAAATCAAAGCCAGGCGCACAGTATCAGGCTGCAGCGAACACAAGCGGGTGCTGGCGGCATCGGGCAACATCGGCAGCGGCTCGCCCGGAAAGTAAATGGCGGTGGCTCGGCGCTTGGCTTCGCGTTCGGTGGCGCTGCCCGGCTCAATCAACGCGGTGGGGTCGGCAATTGCAATCGACAGCGCCCAGCCGGTGGCATTTGGCACCGCCAGCAGGGCGTCGTCCATGTCTTGGGTGCCCGGGCTGTCGATGGTGACATAGGGCTGCGAGCAGCGATCTTCTCGCCCCGCGCCGTGTGCGGCTATCGCGTTCTCACTGAGTGCTTGGGCGTGTTGCTGAACGGCCTCTGGCCATGCGTCAGACAAATCAAAACCGGCCATGGTCAACGCCCGTTCAATACCGGCATCGCCGGCCTGGCCTATTACTCGCAGCACCCGGGCCTGGCCTTTGCCGTCTTTGATCGGGTGGCGGTGCAGGCAGCAATACAGGTAATCACCGGGTTGGGCGCCGTTGCGCTCTTTTGGCGGTATGAAAATCCAGCGGTTGATGCCCGCCGTTTTCGGCACCACAAAGTGGCCTTTGTCCTTGACTTGGTAGCGGCCGACAAAGGTGTCCAGCGAGCTGCTCAGCAGCTCTTCCACCAAGCCTTGGGTTTTGCCTTTCTCAGCATCCTGTTCGGTGATGTTGATGCGGTCGCCGGGAAGCACTTTTTGCATTTCTTCGGGCGGAAGAAATACGTCTCTGCCATCGTCCAGAGCGACAAAGCCAAAGCGGCCATGGGTTGCTTTTACGGTACCGGGAAAAACCGCTTTGTGTTCTTCGATATCGGATTTCAGCTGGCGCAACTGGCTGAGAGCGTCGGCATTGAACATGAAGTAACCTGGCTGATAAAAAATGAATGATGCTGCACAGTATAACTGTAAAGATTCAATGAGCCAGACCCGTTAGGCAATGAGAGCGTAGCTGATGCTTTATTTGTCGGGTCAGCCCGGGATTTGACGGTTTTTATCTGCGCCCTGCCACATCACGCCAGAACCGACATTACGCCGACGGGCGTTATTGGCCGGCGCAACTGCACCCCCAAATGTACGGCACTCAGTTGTATTCGGCGAACACCCGGGTCTGGCCGTTGGCGTTGAATAACAGCACTTGGTACGGATCTTTGCGGTCGCCCATTTCCATTCCTGGTGAGCCTGCGGGCATCCCCGGCACGCTCAAACCACGGGCTTGGGGCGCTTGGCTTAACAGGCGCCTGATGTCGCTCGCCGGCACGTGGCCTTCAATCACGTAATCGTTGATAAACGCGGTGTGGCAACTGGACAGGGCCGGCGTCAGGCCGGCTTTGATTTTCACCGGTGTGACATTGTCGACTTCGCTGACGTCTACCTCAAAACCATTATCTTCCAGATGCTTTACCCAGTCGGTGCAACAGCCACAGGTGGGCGATTTGTAAACGTGAATGTTGTGCTCAGTTTCAGCGCTGGTCAGAGCCGAGCCAAAGCTGAGGCTGGCACCAAGAAGAATGGCCAATGTGCGTTGTTTCATCAGTTTTACCTTTGTGTTTTGGGGTCAGTTGGGGCGAGCCAGAACCACCAGACGACGGCGGCCATCAGCGCTAAACCTGTGAGGTTGACCAGAAAAAACGTCATTGGTTCAGCTCCTGCCTGGACCGGTTGTTTATTGTGTGACTGGTTTTGAACAACCGTAGGCGATTGGCGTTGGTGACCACGGTGACCGACGACATCGACATGGCTGCGCCGGCAATGATCGGGCTTAACACAATGCCCCACAGCGGATACAGCAGGCCAGCGGCAATGGGGATGCCCAAGCTGTTGTAAACAAAAGCGCCAAACAGATTCTGATGAATGTTCTTCACCGTGGCGCGGGATATTTCGATGGCGTCGGGAACACCGTGCAGGGAGCCACGCATCAGGGTTATAGCGGCGCTTTCAATAGCTACATCGGTGCCGGTGCCAATAGCAAAGCCAACATCGGCTGTGGCCAGAGCCGGGGCGTCGTTAATGCCATCACCTACCATAGCGACTGTATAGCCTTTTTTGCGCATGTCATTAACCACCTCGGATTTGTCTTCCGGCAACACTTCGGCGCGATAATCGTCGATACCAGCACTGGCGCAGATGGCTTTGGCGGCGGCGTCCACATCGCCGGTGACCATCATCACCTTGATGCCGGCTTGATGCAGCCGTTCAATGGCGGCGCGGGAATCGGGTTTGATGGCATCGGCGACGCCAATGACGCCCAGCACCCGTGTGCCCAGAGCGACAAACAGCGGGGTGCCGGCGTTGTCGGTAATACTTTGGGCGGCCTGGTCCAACGGGGTGACATCCAGCCCTTCATCTGCCAGCCAACGCCGGTTGCCCAGGCGCAGGGTGTCGCCGTTGTGTTGCCCGGCTACACCCTTGCCGCTGAGGCTGTCGAAGCCGGTTATGTCGGCCGGTTGAAGTTTGTTCTGCCAAACTTTTTCCATTATGGCGTGAGCCAATGGGTGTTCGGAGTGCTGTTCAAGACCGGCGGCCAAGGCCAGCAGATGAAGTTCATCACCCTCTACTGCGTGCACTTGGGTAACCGCGGGTTTGCCGACTGTGACAGTGCCGGTCTTATCCAGAATCACCAGGTTGATTTTGCCGGCGGTTTGCAGGGCTTCACCCTGGCGGATCAGCGCGCCGTATTCAGCGGCTTTGCCGACGCCAACCATCACTGACATGGGCGTGGCCAGGCCCAAGGCGCAGGGGCAGGCGATGATCAGTACGGTGGTGGCGGCCACCATCATGTGCGCTACTACCGGATCTGGGCCTAAGTTGTACCAGGCCAGCGCCGCTGCGATAGCAATCAGCATCACACTGGGCACGAACACCGAAGAGATCTTATCCGCCAGGCGGCCTATTGAGGGCTTTGCGCCCTGGGCTTTTTTTACCAGCCGGATAATTTGCGCCAGAGCAGTGTCGCTGCCGACCCGGGTGGCTTCGTACACAATGCTGCCACGGTTGTTCAAGGTTCCGGCAGACACGTTGTCGCCTTCGGCTTTACTGACCGGCATGGGCTCGCCGGTGAGCATGCTTTCGTCAATGCGGGTGTTGCCTTCGCGCACAATACCGTCCACCGGCAGCTGTTCACCGGGCCGAACGCGAATCTGGTCGCCTTTACGCACCTGCTCTATGAGCAGGTCCTGTTCTTGGCCGTCGCGGATCACGCGGGCGGTTCTGGCGCGCAGATCCAGCAGCCGGCGCACGGCTTCGGAAGTTTTGCCTTTGGCGCGCAGCTCTAATGCCTGGCCCAGATTGATCAGACCAATGATCATCGCCGAAGCTTCAAAATACACGTGGCGCGCCATTTCTGGCAGGGCTTCGGGGAACACCGCGACCACCATGGAATAGACCCAGGCGGTGCCGGTACCCAGTGCTACCAGGGTGTCCATATTGGCGTTGTGATGCGCAAAGGCTTTCCAGGCGCTGGTGAAAAAATGGCCGCCGGTGGTAATCATCACGCCCAGGGTCAGAAGGCCCAAATTGATCCAGATGGTCTGATTGCCGGCATCTATGGTCATTGAGTCGAAACCCATGCCCCAGATCATAAGGCCGACACCCAGTGACAGGCTGATCGCCATTTTTACCAGCAAAGTGCGGTGGCGTTTGCGATCTTGCTGCTGGCGGCGTTCGTCTGCGCTGTCGGGGTCTTCAATCACGCTGGCGCCGTAGCCGGCGCTTTCGAGGGCGTTGATCAGTGCTTGCGATGCCACTTGACCGCTGGCACTGGCGGTGTTGTCGGCCAGGTTCATGTGGGCGTGGGTGACACCGCTGACCGACTTCAAGGCTTTTTCGATGCTGCTGACGCAAGACGCGCAGGTGGCGCCGGTGACCGCCAGTTGAATGCCGTCGTTGTTGGCGTTGCTGGTATTGTTGGCGTTGCTGTCATTGTTGGCGTTGCTATCGCTGGGAGCACTCGCCGGCTTTGGCACAGGAGCCTCATCCGCATCACCTTTTTCGCCGCTGCAGAACGACGTTGCCTTGCTGGCACAGCCGCTTTTGGCGACGGTGGATCCGGCATCAAGAATCTGCGCCGGGAAGCCCGCTTCGGTGATTCTGCGGGCAGCGTCGGTGGGGTCGATGCCTGGGGGCAAGGTGACGGTTTGCTGCTCGATGTTCACCTCCACCATAGCACTGTCGGTGACCAAAGGTTCTAATGCCACACGGATTTTATGGGCGCAGCCCTGGCAGGTGGCACCGGCAATGCCGAGTCGATTTTTGATGTTAGCGGCCGTGCTGTCCATGATTCAGAGTTCCTTCGTCAGGTCAGGTTCGGCTTGATCCCAGTGTTCAATCAAACGGCAGATGGTATGGCCGTCTGGCGTGCCATCGGGCGTGTCTCGCCAAGCGTCCAGGGCCTTTTTCATGCGCTGGTGCAGCTGCTGGAGCTCGTTAATCTGGCGCTCAACTTCGACCAGGCGTTGTTCAAACACGCCGCGCACCATGGGACAGGGGGAATGCTCATTGTCGGCTTGGTTCAAAATGTCGCGAATCTCGGGCAGGGAAAAACCGAGTTGGCGCGCCTTACGGGCAAAACGTAGGCGGCGCAAATCATCACTGGAAAAATGTTGGTAGTTGTTCGCCGGATCACGGCTGGGTGCCAGCAGTTTTTCGCGAGAGTAGAAACGCACCGTATCGGGCGTTACCCCAGCGGCACGGGCTATGTCTTTTACTCTCATAAACTACCCCGTCGCTTTTTACGATAAGTGCAGTTTAAAACCTGTTAGCCGCTCATAGGTCAAATGTTACGACCGTGTTGTCAGCCTTTGGCGCGTGTCAGTCCAATTCGAGACTGAGATTCGATCTCACGAAGCGTGGTATTGCTCCAGGCCAGAGCAACCAAGGCTCGGGGGCTATTTTTGTCATAACAAGATGAGTGCCTCACAATTTTAACATGAGATTCGGACTGTCTTCATCTCGTTTTGGCTTTTGTCAATCTGCTGTTGTGAGCCAGATTTTCAGACAGCAAGCGGTACTAGGTCGCATTCACCCAGGCGCGATACAGCTCACGCCTGTCGAAGTTGGAACATCAGAAGTCATCATGCCAGGGGAAAACTGTCAACAGCGCCATACTGCTTATAGTGATCGGCAATGCCATGGCACTGGTCTCCGACGTGTTCATCAGACTTCTGGAGCCAGGAGCGCCGATTCTCCAGTTTGCATTTTTGCGCTGCCTCATCACACTCATGTTTTGATACCAATGGCTCGAAAAATCGACCGAACCAACCAACCTGTTCGCCGGCATCAAGGTACATGCCATAAGGGCTCACGTGCACCTGGTGGGACTGCTGTGCATGATAGTAACCCTGAGCAACCTGCCTCTCGCTACTGCCAACGCCAACGCCAACGCCAACGCCAACGCCAACGCCGTATTTTATGCAGCCCCGATTCTGGTGATGGTGTTCTCGGTGTTTATCCTCCGGGAAGTCCTGTCACCCCTGAATGTATTTGCGGTGTGCAGTGGTTTTTCCGGCATTATCGTTATCCTTCGCCCGGTGGAGTTCAACTGGGCGGCTATGGCGGCGCTCGGGTCGGCGATCACACTAGCTATCAATGCGGTGATGGTGCGCAAACTGCCAAAAGGCCAGACAACAGTGCACAAGCTGTTTCTCAACTACTTGCTTGTAATTCCTGCATCGGGGCTGCTTGCGTTTTGGGATTGGTAGCAGGGCACGTCCTGGCACCTGGAAATTCTGTTCACCGCAGCCGCTTCCGCATTTTTCATTCTTGGGTACAACATCATTGTGCTGCTGGCCTACCGCCAGGTCGACGCCAGTCAAATCAGCAGCGCCGAATATACCGGCCTGATCTGGCTGGATAGGTTTCAACGAGATGCCCGACCTCTGGTTTGCGGTGGGCAGTGCGATGATCGTAGTGCCGTTTATTTTGGTGGGGTTGCGCTCGCGTGATCGGAGTTGGCGAGTGCTTCAGGCTTACCCAACCACAGGTTGAGATCCTCGGCCAATGACGATGCGGAGGGTCTCATAGGCTAGAAGTGTCCAGTGCACTGGGGTAAGTCCACAGCTGTTATAGAACCGTCCGTGGCAATGGTGTAAAACCAAGTGGATCGTCACGACCCAAGGCTGGCTCCTACACGATTTTGAGATATATCTGACATCGTAAACTTGCACGAATGGTAAGCTTTGATTGAGTTCATTGGTCAGGAAGACTGGAGCTCATGCGGGCATTGGTGCCTGACAAAAGCGATACCTGCTTAATGGTGTGACGCGCGAGGGAGAGCTTCGCACCTATTACTCCCCTCGCCGTACCACCTGATGGTTATAACATACACCATAGTGCCTTGACCTTGAGCCATAGGCTCACCAAGATTCTGTATAGTTAAATAACATATTAAGAGTCAATCTGATGGAATTTCGTCGCCGTCAAAACATGATTTATGCCACGATTGAGGCGTTTAGATCGATGGAGTCGGTTGGAGTCGTCACAGATGCCGGCACTGATTACACTCGCTGGCTCGGATCGCAGAATTTTGAGGCTGGTGCCCGATATCGGGTCCGTACCCCTAGACATTGAGGCGTGGCTGACCTGCTCCCCTTTAGCTCAAAAAGTAATACCGAGACAGGCCGTGAAGTTAAAAGTTTTCGTGAATAAATTTGCGGTAGAATTCAACACTTCATAGAAGGCATGATCGTTTGTGAAAACGATTAAAGCGTAAGGATAGATAAATCATGGACTCAGTAACAATTACAATGGTATCAGCCTATGTAGCAAAAAAGCTTGTAGATCAACTTATAGCTCAAGATAGCTATGGTTGGTTGAAACGGAAGATTTTCCCAAAAAAACGGTATGCAGACAGGCTGTATCAACTCATTGAAGAGACGTCAATTGAGTTCGAAAATATATACCCTATAGAAGAAGGAAAGATTCCTTTTTATCAATCTCAGCCAGTGTTTGTGGTATTGAATGAGCACATTCTATTCAAAGAATTACCTGATAGAGAAAAGTTATTAACCAAGTTTGATGAATACCCCAATATCGCTCCTCCTACCCAGGGGCAGCTTGAAGATTTTTACGGTTTGTTGTCCCAGAAAATAAACGGCTGCCAAACCTTAAAAAAGCTCCACATTGAAGAAGCCTATAAAGAAAAAATATTCGATATCAGCGATGAAATTATTCAGATTAAACTGGTGTTGCAATCACTAGATGAAAAACTAACCTTTCATTTGAGTGATGATTGGCTGAATAAAAAGAATAGACAAGCTATAGCTGATTTAGGGGGCCGTTATACTCCTGAACTAAACGTAAAACTTGAAATTTCAGAGTTATTTGAGGGACTTGGAAGAACTCAAAATTTTTATGATATACTGTACAAAAATATAGATAGATTTCTAGTCAAAGGGAATAAGCTCCGCAATTGTGATGAGATATCTAAAGAACTATCCTCGATCTCTAAATTTTTAACTGATATCAAAGATTTGTATCTGGAAATTGATCTTTCTAACTTGAGCCAGCTTCCAGCTGATAAATTTTGTGAATATATTTCCAATTGCCAAAATGCCATTTCTGAGTCGGAATCGGTGCTTTGGAAGATCAGAAATGAGTCAAAAAGAGATGGTAAGGCAACAAGATTTAGTGATAAGTATTCATCTACTTTGAGAGACTTAAGGGATTTTGATTATGAGTGTGGCGCTTTACGTGCATTCCTCAAAACTATAACAGTAAAATTATCGAATAATCCATTTCTGCTTCTTGAAGGTAAAGCAGGAGTTGGTAAGTCTCACTTACTTGCTGATGTCATCGAATCAAGAATTGCAGCAGAATACCCCTCTCTGTTTTTATTAGGTCCGCAACTTACAACTGATGATTCTCCTTGGGTACAGATTCTTAAAAGACTACAACTAAATAACACATCAACAGAGTTTCTTGAAAAGCTAAATTTATACGGTCAAAAAAAAGGAAAAAGATTTCTGATATTTATTGATGCGATCAATGAAGGAAATGGTAACAAATTCTGGGGAGACAATATCAACAGTTTTGTTGATGAAATAAAGCGTTTTGATTGGCTTGGCTTGATAATGTCAGTCAGATCAACATACAAAGATATTACTATTTCAAATAAACAGGTTGCTCGTAATAATTTTGAAACTTATGAGCACCAAGGTTTCAAGAATGTAGAGATGGAAGCAGTTAATCTATTTTATGAATATTATAATATTGAAAGACCGTCATCACCTAATTTAAACCCAGAGTTTAAGAATCCTTTATTTCTCAAATTGTTGTGCGAAGGACTTAAAAAAAATGGTCTAACTAAAGTTCCCGTAGGTTTTCATGGAATCTCTAAAATCCTAAGTTTTTTTGTTGAAGGCGTAAATAAATCTTTAGCTTCACCGAAAAAATACCAATTCGATCCTAGTTTTCCATTGGTCAATGATGCTCTTAATGAGCTTGTCAAGGTTAAAACCACTAATGGTGGCAATAGTATTCCTCTTAAAGTTGCTCACGTAGTTGTCCAGTCTATCGTTCAGGATTATGTGAGCGATAAAACTTTTTTTAGTGCTTTGATAGATGAAGGATTGCTGACTAAAGGCGTCGTCCGCAATGAAGACGGCTCCACTGAGGAAGTTGTTTATATCACATTTGAAAGATTTGACGATCATTTAACCGTTTCGTACTTGCTAGCTGGTATTGAAAATATTGAGAAAGAGTTTGATGCGGGGGGCCGTCTTAAAAGCTACTTCAGAGATGAATATGACTTTTATTATAATCAAGGAATTGTTGAGGCACTATCTATTCAATTACCAGAAAAATATGGAAAGGAGATTTACGAACTACTGCCTGAATTCAGCGAAAATGATAGTTTAGTGGATGCGTTTATTGATAGCTTGATTTGGAGAAATTTCGACGCCATTGACCTCGAGAAGCTTAAGCCTTTCATAAACGAGCAGGTTCTGCGGTTTAGAAATAAATTTAGTAAATTTTTGGAAATATTGATCTCAATTTCAGGGTTAGAGTCTCACCCCTTTAATGCTAACTTCTTACATAGTTGGCTATCACAGCACGCCTTACCCGATCGAGATGCTTTTTGGACTGCCGAGTTAAAATATAAATACAGTGAAGACTCGACATTTAGACAACTGATAGATTGGGCATGGGATGGGACGGACAAAAGCTACATATCTGATGGTTCAATAGAGTTAGTTGCAACTACTCTGTGTTGGTGTTTGACCTCAAGTAACAGGGAACTGCGAGATTGTTCAACTAAAGCTTTAGTTAATTTATTAGATACAAGAATTCCGGTATTGATTCAAATAATAAATAAATTTGATGGGGTGGACGACCCTTATGTTTGGGAAAGAGTGCTTGCGGTCGCCTTAGGTTGTACATTACGAACAAATAATCAGGCTGAGCTAAGTGAATTAGCTGAAACAGTTTATGCCAAAGTGTTTGGCTCTGAAGATGTATATCCAAACATTATTTTACGAGACTACGCCAGAGAGATTATCGAATACGTAGCGCACCTCGAATTACTACCCGAAGGTCTTGAAGTATCAAAAACTAAGCCTCCATACAACAGTGAATGGCCTGGAAATATTCCAACTAAAGAAGAGCTAAAGTTGCTTTATGATAAGGATGAGTATTGCTCTCTTTGGGGTTCCATAATGGGTGGTGGCGACTTTTCTAGATATACAATTGGAACAAATCATAATCACTCAGATTGGTCAGGTTGTAAGTTTGGTGAAACACCAATTGAGCGTAAGCAGATTTTTCAAATTTTCCAAAGTAAATTGATGGATGAACAGAAAGAGTTGTATGACGCTACAAGCCCTATTATTTACGATGACAATGCCAAAGAAATATCGTCTGGCGATACTATTATTAAATTGTGTGTCGCAATAGGTCGAAAGAGTGAGGAAGAAGTCTTTGACAGCAAGGTTGCGTTTAAGAAATCTTTGTCGAAAGACTTATTAACTGAGTTTGAAAAAGATATAGAGCCGTATTTGGACCACAATAATAACGTATTAGAAACTGACAAGCACTTTGATCTGAGAATTGCTGAGCGCTATATTTTTCAACGTGTTGTAGAGCTTGGTTGGGCCCCTGAAAAACATGGAGATTTTGATAGGGAAATAGGAACCGGGCGAGGCCGCAGGGAATCATTCCAAGAGCGGATCGGTAAGAAGTATCAGTGGATTGCTTACTATGAATACATGGCTAAACTGGCTGATAATTTTATTCGTTTTGAAGGGTATAGAGGCGAACGTAAAGAGAGTCTATATCAAGGCCCATGGGAACCATATGTAAGAGATATAGATCCAACTATCTTGCTCAAAAATACAGGAAAAAAAATCTAAGTCAGCAAGAAATGTGGTGGGTTAATGAAGAAATATTCGATTGGGGTGGTTCTTATAAAGAATGGGTTAAGGGGTCTACCACGATAAGTAATCTATATGGTTTTATTGAAGTGAATGACAACAACGGCACAGAATGGTTGATATTAGAAAGTTATCCATCGTGGAGAGAGCCCAAAATTATTGGTGATGAAGAATGGGAACACCCTCGAAAAGAAGTTTGGTGTCATATTAAAGGGTATTTAGTAAAATCAGAAGAATTTGAAGCTTTTAAAGCTTGGGCAGAAAATCAGCACTATATGGGTGGATGGATGCCAGAAAGAATCGATAGGTACGAATTATTTAATAGAGAGTTCTATTGGTCTGAAGCATTCCAGTTTTTCAAATCTGACTATTACGGCGATTCAGATTGGACTTCGGTAAAAGATCAAGACTCTGGAGCTAAGATTGCTGATGTTAATGTTACTTCGATTGGTTACTTATGGGAAGAAGAGTTCGATAAATCAAAAACGGACACTTTGAAATTTCTTAAGCCAAGCTTCTTAATCTTTGACAAGATGGGCCTAAAGCACGCCGAAGCAGAGGGAAGTTATGAAGATAAAGATGGAAATATAGTGTGTTTCGCTGCTGAGGCTTTGAATGACTCTAAAGCATATTTACTTATTAAGAAAAAACCATTCTTAAGAATGTTGAATGAGAATGACTTAGATATAGTGTGGACGCTTCTAGGTGAGAAAATTGTTATCGGCGGTTCCATAGGATCAAACCATCACTATGGTCGTATAGAATTCAGTGGATCATTTTATTTTGATGATAATCGACTAAAAGGAAAACATAAAATTTACCCAGCGAATTAAAGTTAGTTTTCAGTCAAAGGTAAAACGGTATGGTTTATGGGGGTATTTGTCTTTCTATTTTCATACTTTCTATTGCAGTAGAAAAAATATTTCAAGAATTATGACAGCTACAGGATAATTAGAAAAATAAAGATCAACGTAAATTAGCTTGAATTTCCTTGGCAAAAAGTCTTCGTAGAATCCGTAATGATTTAATATTTCGTTCTTAAGCAGGTGTTGTACTTCTAATATAATATCTTGGGTAAGTTTGTGGAAGAGCTATTGAACTCATGTTAAGTAATTTTTGTAAAATCATAAACGTTATAAACCTAGTACGGGAATGGCCAAGCTACAAAAAGTACAGTACAGTAGAAAAGGCATTAACAAAGCGTTTCACCGGTCGATCCTTTCACTCTTAAGACTTAGGTTACTGAACTTATCCACACTCAGATCACGAAGGCTCAGTGATGAAAATGATTCCGATTTAGTTCGATAAATAGCTGATGCACGTCAGTCAAAATAAACGTTTCAAGTCGAACTAGGCGGTCAAATGCGCTATGTCCCAGAGCAGCCAATTAGTCACAAGTAAAAAGAGAAGGAGCTTCACGGTGCGCTCTCACAGCCTAGTAAAATGATAGTAGTGGTTGTCGTCTGCCACAACAAGATCGGTTTTCCAGTTTTGGTCTATAACTGGCATAAATACTTCCCAGCCATCAGCTGTAAACCAGCTAGCGGTTAGGTTTTCGTAAGAAATTTGCTTGTAGTGTTAGTACGCGGGGGCAGTACGCTGTGCGTTTTTTGTGGGCATGGTGGCACCTATTAATTGACACCGCATGTCGGGGTATGGCTCCCCGAATACGAACCGGACCATCCTAAAGGTTGATCCCCAATTTACAATCACCATGCAGCTATCACTGACACCTAGCGACAAAGGCTGCCAGCCTCGAAGAGCCCCGGATGGGATCTCTTTCGTAAATGCCGCTATCAGACCCTATCAGGCCGTGATCAAGTTGAATTCGAAACTTGTCAGCGATAGGGGGTAGCGTCAATCCATGCCTCGAACAGAATGTTGGTGGTCAAGGCCATCATTGCATTGCTATAACTGACTTTGGGTGTCCATTCAACAAATTGACTGCCGCCAGGTCGATGTAAACATCCTGGTTTTGTTTTGCCATATATTCACATGGCGTCAGGTTTTTCAGTGAGCGGGCCAGTTTCAGGACAATCAAAACATTTCCCCCGCCAGAGCGAACGAAAGCACTTCGACGGCCCAGGTCGCTCCCGGAGCTTACCGGTAAGCTTTTCCTGGGAAACCTGTTCGCATCCGGATTTCTCCAAAGTATCCACTTGGAGCTCTGCGTTCTAATCCTGAGTGCTGACACGCACATAACAAATGATAATCAAAGGTGCCTGTTCTGTTTATGGATTTTTGTACGTAATTGTTGATCGCTAAACTAGGCAAAAGTGGTTTTTAGCTGGCTGGTGAGAGTGTCCAGAAAACGACCGTTTCTTGAGCATTTCTGAATTTCTCAGAATGTCACGTCGATTTCTTTGCGCGCAAAAACCTTCTTGGAACTTATCCAAACAACACAAATAAGGACCGCGATTGAATAGGCAGTGTCGGTGATTTGCAACCCAGTTGTCCAAATAGCTGCGTTTAAGCAGCCTGTTTATTGCGCTCAATTTCCTGCAGTTTTCCAGGGTTGAGGGACACGGCTCCGGCGACTTTCC
>Ga0306865_1000248_pt1 | contig 27124 bp, 27 predicted proteins | sample AntRauTorckE5431_FD_190441 | JGI IMG/M metagenome (GOLD analysis project Ga0306865, IMG submission 190441) | Saline lake microbial communities from Rauer Islands, Antarctica - Metagenome Torckler E5 #431 (v2) (version 2) | ecosystem: Environmental > Aquatic > Non-marine Saline and Alkaline >... | reverse complement strand
ACGCTTCGAAATACATAGAGCTACGTTTTAAATGTATAGGTACTTTAACAGTGCATACTATGCTTGCAATAGCTAAAGCACTACCAACGAAATATAAACCTTGTCTATTATCGTCAGTAACTAAAGGTGAAAATCCAAAAGAAGCAATACTTAAACCGCCCGTAATTATAGAATTTTGAAACATCTTCGCAGATTCTTTAAGCTCAAATGCTCCCTTTTTTATCATTTCTTGATTTAAGGTTAATGGTACTTTACCGTTTACTTTTGCTTGACCGTATACTTGTGTAGAGATAATTAAAAAGAATGTTATTATTAGTAAGTTTTTCATTTTGCAAATTTATTTATTGAATAGGATATACTTAAAACTTGAGGAGTAATAAGCTATTAGTTTTAAAGGCTCGTACTAATTAATCTATAAAGGGAGCTAATTTATTTCTTAAAGCGTCAAACTCTTCTTGAGTTGTTAAACCTAAGTCTAATTTATCCTTCGCTCGTTTTAGTTCTGCAAGTGCTTCGCTGCTTGACATAATTTTTGATTTTAATTCTCCATTTTTCAATGCGTCATCTATCAAACCAATCTTCAAGGCAAAAATGAAGTCTTTTGGAGGAGTAGTGGAAAATGTTACCCTACGCATAGAGATTTTTATCTTTTTAATAATTACAGATCTACCACTTGCTAAGTTAGACAGTGGCTCTGAGTCTATACCTACATTTTGGACAACATAAGTAAAGTTGTCTTTTTCCATAAATGATGTACCTAATGTAATAGTATCGCCTACACTAAACTTCTCTCCACTTTTGGAAATGTACGTTTGAATAAGACCTTTTACTTTTTTGTTTACTACTTCGTCATAAGTGGCAGAAGGTGTAATGTTTTGTCCAAGTCCGATGTTAAAAGATAGTATTGCTATAGAAGCTAAAATTATGTATTTCATTTTACAAATTTAGTAATTTTACTTGAACGTATTACACACTATACTTAAATGTGGCATAACGTTCATTTTGCTATTTGAGTCTTATAGTAGTTCACTTCGTTTGCGGTGGTCCTATCCATAGTTAAAAGCTTATTTCTTTTGAGTCTTATAGTAGTTCACTTCGTTTGCGGTGGTCCTATCCATAGTTAAAAGCTTATTTCTTTTGAGTCTAATAGAGTCTTCTAGTTGCTCCAGCACATTTAGACCTTTACTGCTTTGAAGTGCTTTAAATCGGATCCTTTCCCTTCTATACTTTTGAGGATTTTCTTTGGCTAATAGTCGCAGTTCCTTTTGGTTACTCCATACAGTACAAAGTTTACTTTCTTGAAGTGTTAAGTCTTTGCCAGACATCTCACTATCAAAATAAACTAAGTGGTTCAAGCTATCCAAAACAAGGTTTGAAAACTTATTAATTTTTGGATAGTCGTATAAGTCAGCAAGGCAATAGATACCAGTTTCTTTGTTTATGGTTCGCATTCTATTGTAGTGCAATTCATAGCGAAAACATTCTTTGCCTATGTCCTTACCTCCTCTTAATAGTTGTCCTGCTTTGTTATATGCTTTCAGTACATAAGCGGTTAAAGTAGCTTCTATTCCTACTGGAGTTCTAAAACTGTTTTTCATTGTGCTAAATGGTATTGTTCTATACATAAGTAAGCCGTCTAAGAGGTTATTAGTTTCCAAAGGTGGCATTACATTAAACCCTGCTTCTATGTTCTGTATAGTTGCTCTTAATGGATTAATACGGTATGTATTACACAAAGTAAATACGGTTCGGCAAAGCTGCTTATATGTATAGTCAGAGTAATTATATCCGTATGCGAAGTACTTGTGAAGTGAGGCTTGCATTTCAATTCGTTTGATGGTATTATCTTCATTGTATCTTAGTATAAATTTTAGTGTGTTATCCATTTCGAAAACCTCCTTTATTAGTACTCCGTTGTGGTCCGCTTTTGTATCTACGTTTACCTTATTATTATTAAGATACTCATAGAAGTAGGACCACTTATAAAGTGCCGACGTTATAACTACTTTTACGAAGTCAATCACTATCTTTGTACAGATTATTTGGAGGAGTTCGAGTAATTAAATTGCAAAAATGAGCTGCTTTTGAAGTGGCTCTTTTTTTATATCCGTCACCCACTTGTAGACCTTGTTTGGTCGGTTGTATTTACTCCTTATAGTTCCCACCTCTTCCAGTAGGTTTAGTTTCAATTCAAGTTCATTAAGTGTACCGCAAAGCGTACTTTCTTTGATACCTAGTAGCTCCATTAATTGAAACCGTGCAAAGCCATCATTACTATAGTAAGATAAAAAGTGTATGACACGTTTTTTCTTTGTTAAGGAAATACCTTCTACAATACGAGCGTGATAAGTTTCGGAAGAGTTCAGGTGTACGCTCATAGAAACTTTCTTTGTGTTAAACTAGATTCGACCTGCAAGCGGTCAAATAAGACTCTTCGTCCTATACGATACCCTTTAAGCTTTCCTTGCTTCTCAAATTTTAAGATAGTAGGGAAGGATAAATGAAATTCGTCTTTGACTTGTTGACGTGTAAGTTTTTGACTTACTGGAGTTGTTTTAAGGTCGGCTCTTAGACTTTCTAAGGCTTCCTTTACGCTTTCACCTATCAAAGCTTTTAGTTCGCTTTGAGATGTGTTTTGAAGTATTATGTTATTCATTGAGGCAAATAGCAACAAATACCAAATTGCCCTAAAATTGCCCCGTGGCAACTTCGCAAAACGAAAGAAATTAGCTTATTCTTTCCTTCTCCAATCTCCTAAAAACGTTTCTATTGTTTCGGTGGTTCCAATAGATTGCAATACTTTTAGTGCTTTTGCTCTTGCTTTTGGAGTAGATTTTTCTTTATCTCTATAAGAAGATGAAATTGAACTAGCTTTAATGACTCCTCCAAACGTAGCACTCAGTAGCTCAATTACTTTTTCATTGGTTAAATGAATTCCCTTTCCAATTTTTTCAACTATTCCTAGGTGTTTTAAAATGAGTGCAGAAGTTAGAGGTGAATTATGACTATTTATATTTACAGCTAAAGGGCTATCCGTTGGGTTCATAATTTTAGCTTTTAGCCGTGCTAATAAATAGCCTTCGTAGATGTGCCTAAAACCTATTTTATTTTCAATACTAAGTGATAACTTGCGTAAGTCCATAACTGCTATTTCATAACCATCACCACCTTCAAAAGCATTAAAACCTTTGTTTCTATGCTGGGGTTTTAGAGTCTTAAAAAAACCATCAAGATTTGCAAGTTTCTCTATTTCTTGAATCGCTTTATCTTTAGCTATTTCATAGGTGTTTGGATCCGTTCTTACTCTAAAGTCAAAGCGGTTCTTTATGTGAATATATAAAAGTTCATTAAGATACTTATTTTCAATCCGTTTCATTTCAGCTTCAAGTATTTTAAGACGTGAGTCTCTATCTTCATACACCTGCTCCACCTTGTAGTTTACATCTTCACCAAAGATACCAATAAAAAAGCTGCTATCAATACAATTTTCACTCCAGTAAGCAAGTACCTCTTCAAGTGTTGAAAGTTCTTCTAATCGCTTTATATGCTCTGTATTCACTTTGCTTTTTTCAGCTTTCTTTTGGTTCAGGCTTACTTGAAAATCTGCCATCCGTTTTTTCTCCTCCTCCGTAGCCATACTATCCTACTACCTTTAAATGATTACCAGTTTCTATGTAGTGCTTTCTAAGTCTATTCGCGTGGTCCTTAGAGGTTGCTTTTATGTACTTCATAAAGCTCTTCTCTGACTTATGACCAGTCATAGCCATTATGGTAATAGTGCTTAGTCCTTCATTGTAGTACTTGGTCGCGAATGTCCTGCGACCAGTATGCGAGCTTACCATTTTGTATTTAGGTTTACTTATAGTAAGCTTCTTACCTCCTTTGCTCTTCTCATAGGTTTGGATACTATTTATTCCGACCTCCTCACAAATCTCTTTTATCAACTCATTGAAAGGTTGTTCATATACAGAAGGCATTTCAAAGTCGTACTTTTTTAACGTGTCATAGAGTTTTTGATTAAGTGGTATTTCTACAAAGTTGCCCGTTTTCGTAGTTCGTATTTTGATAGTAATGTCTTCTGTGATGTGGTCCTTTCTTATTCTACTAAAATCTGAAATCCTTAAAGCAGTGTAGCACGCTACTATAAACAAATCTCTTACTATTTCGTGCTTACCTCCTAAGTCAGCGGTGTATAGTGCTTCAAGCTCGCTATCTGTTAGGTATACATTGTACACCTCTTCATTTAATACTTTGAAGTGCTTAGATAAGAACCTTGTGTTATTGTGAACCTCCTCTTCTAAGGCTTCCTTCATTATAGTTTTTAGGTTCTTTATATGCTTACCAGTATTGTTTACTGAATACACTTTAATCTCATTACAATAGCTTATAAAGTCATTATAGAAGTCTAAGTCTATTGTCTGAAAGCTTAGTTCATAGTTTATAAAGTCACGCTCGAAGTCCTTAAGAACGTTTGCAGTTTGCTTGTATGAAGTACTTATGTTATTTCGATTAATTGTTTTCCCTTCTGCTAAGAGTCTACTTTTATTCCTTTCAATAATCTTATCAAAATACTCAAATAGTCCTATGTTCTTTTGCTCCTCCAGTCTTACATCATTTGCAAGTCTTACAAGCTCATTATCAAAGTACCTTCTAAAGTCAGTTGTGTTTTGTGGCTCAAATCCGTACTTAGCAAAGTATCTATTGAAGGTATCTTCTATTTGTTTACGCTTACTGTTAATAGTATCGTTTAGACTATCTGAATTAGCAAGTCTATTGCTTATCCGATTATCTTTATTCTTAGAATTGTTTTCAAGTAGATAAGATGGATTGATTTTCACTCCAGTACTAAATAGTATAGAGTTGGTTTTCCAAGTTAGTCTAACATTTAGAGGAGTAGCGGTATTCGCTTTCGGTTTACGTAGTATAAAATTTGTAGTCATTGAGTGAGTATTAAATTGCTCTACAAAGATACAAATTTCAAAACGGTATACAGTACGGTGTACAGTAAATGTTTGCTTGTTATTGTTTTAGTTAATCTCGCTTAACCTAGTAATAGATGTAAAGTGTATACAAACACTACGTTTAAGGCAATTGAAACAAATTATAAAAAAGGCTATGCGAGTACGGTTCCGACCTCTAATAAAAAGCCTCCCCAATAGATTGGGGAGGCTTTTTTATTCCTTGAGTTATAAATCTAATTATAAATCAGCTCTTCTTTCTACGTCAAATTCTCCTTTTGTAATATTGATAGTTTGACCAGCAGGACTCTTTGCTTGTCCAGTAAATGTTCCTTTAATTCTGCCACCTACTGCTCCTACTTCAGTCACAGTTATAGTAAACTCAGTAGTTAATGCAGAGTATTCCTTTCTTTTCAAATCACCAATGACTCCTGTTCCAATTTGAAATGCAGTTCCTTCATCATCTTGCCTTAAAAATACTCCAGCTGTTTTTCCAGGGAATACAATATTAAAGTCGACCGCTCCATTATTTTGATCTGTCCCATACACTATAAGTTCAGTATTACCCGTAGAGCTATTATAGTTAGCATAAGTACGTGCAGGATCTTCTGCTATATTGTACTTAACTAGTCCTACAGTCACTTTACTTGTGAAAGTGACAGGATCTACTCCTCCCCCATTATCTGTAGTATCTGTACTCGCTACAGGCAATGTATCATCTCCACCGCAGCCAGTAATTGCTGAACCAACTATCAACCCTGCAAATACAAAAAGTATAAAACTTAAATTCTTCATTTTTTTATGTTATTAATAATTAAATAGAATACAATTATACGATACTTTCTTTTATCACAAAATGATGTCTATTTGATATTTTGTGAAGAGGTCAAAATAGATCCAGTCTGTATCTCATTAGAATTATGCTCAGTCATATCTAATCCAGGTGAATTTCCGATGTACGTATGGGTAGTGTCCTCAATTACTAGGTAAGAAGATTCTGGTAGGCATACTACTCGATCTTCCCGATTAGCAGCTAAATACTCAGCTAATCGTTGCTTTCTAGTCTCTCCTCCATGATTTAGAATAGTAGCTTCTGTATAATGTGGATTAATCTGGTAAGAAACTAAATTCAAAGCGTTGAATGAGCTTGGCTCTACGATCGGCATGTCATTAGTAGTACATATCGATGGACCAGACACATTACTACCAGCACTCCATCCTATATATGGAGTACCTTTTTTCACCACACGTTGTATTGTAGCATCTAACTTATGATCTTGGAGCATTTTTAGTAGATTAAATGTGTTTCCACCGCCTACTAATATCGCAGAGGCATTTTCTATGGCTTCTGTTTTATTTTCAAAGCTATGTATCCCTTTTACCTCTATAGAATGACGAGCTAATGCCTGATTTACTTTAGCTGTATAGCTATCATATGAAAACCCTACTGCTGCATATGGTATAAACACTAAATTATCAGTTGCCTCACCTAAAAAAAATGCAATGGTGCTCTCACACCATTGCATATATTTTTCACCGTAATTGGTGCTATTACTTAGTAATAATAATTTCACTATTTCTCGGAAGGAATTTCGTTTGGAAGAATGTCAAGTAACTCTACTTCGAAAACAAGTGTAGACCCAGCAGGTATTGGCCCTGTACTTCTATCTCCGTAAGCTAATGCAGCTGGTATTACTAGTTCATACTTAGATCCCACTGGCATCATTTTTAATGCTTCCGTCCATCCTGGAATGACTTGATTAGTTAAAAACTCAGCAGGTTCTCCTCTTTCAACAGAGCTATCAAAAACAGTCCCATCAATTAATTTACCTGTGTAATGTACTTTTACTTTATCGCCGTCTAATGGTAAAGTTCCGCCACCTGCGGTGATTACTCTGTATTGTAGTCCAGTTTCAGTTGTTTTCACTCCTTCTTTGGATTTATTCTCAGCTAAAAAAGCTTCTCCAGCTATTTTTGCTTCTGCACTTTTTTCTTTTTCTTTTTTACCGAAATAAACATTCATGAAGTCTCCGGCAGTTTCTTCGTCTATTTCTACGTCTTTTCCTTCTAGAACTCGCTGCACACCAGTAAGAAAAGACTTATTATCTAATTCTTTTACACCACCTTTTGTAGTTAGACCTTTCGCATAACTGGTACCTAGTAAATAGCTGACTGAGTCTAACTCTGTAGCTAATTCAGTAGGTTTAGAGGTATCGATAGTGATTCCTTTTTGTGAACATGCACTCATTAAAAGTACTGCTGATGTTAGTGTTAAGATGTATTTCATTTTTTTTATTCTATATTTATTTTAATAATTAGGCATCTACTGTGAATCCAGCATATAGCTCCTCACGTCTTTCTTGTAATTCTTTATCTTCTCTGTAAGAATCGTAGTCACTTGGTTTATCTACAACTCCGTTGGGTCCTATTTCTATCACACGATCAGCTATACTTTGTATAAAATGATGGTCATGTGAGGTGAATAATACAGTTCCTTTATAATCTCTTAAACTATTATTAAATGCAGTAATACTCTCTAGGTCAAGATGGTTAAGTGGTTCGTCTAGCATTAGTAAATTAGGGTTAGATAGCATTAGCTTTGAAATCATGCATCTTACCTTTTCACCTCCACTTAGTACATTACACTGCTTCAGAGCCTCATCGCCACTGAAAAGCATCTTACCCAAAAATCCACGTATAAAAGTCTCATCTTTTTCGTCAGAGTATTGACGTAACCAGTCTACTAAACTGAGGTTTGACGTAAAGTACTCGTCATTGTGATTAGGCAAGTAAGCTTGATTAATAGTCACTCCCCATTCTATAGTTCCACTGTCTGGTTCTATTTCTCCATTCAGTACTTGATAGAACTTAGAAGTAATAATACTGTGTTTAGAGTATAAGAAGACTTTATCTCCTTTATTTACGCTAAATGATATATCTTTAAAATAGGGTGCGAGTGATAGATTCGTCACATTCAATATCTGATCTCCTGCTTGACGCTCTTGCACGAAGATTATTGCAGGATATTTTCGACTTGAAGGCTTGATTTCATCCATATTTAGATTTTCAAGCATCTTTTTACGAGATGTTGCCTGCTTAGATTTCTTTACGTTAGCACTAAAACGAGCAATAAAATCTTGAAGTTCTTTTTTACGCTCCTCCGCTTTTTTATTTTGATTCTGCTGCTGGCGAAGTGCTAGCTGAGAACTCTCATACCAGAAAGTATAATTACCACCGAACTGGCTTATTTTATTGAAATCTATATCTACTACCTGAGTACATACAGAGTCTAAAAAGTGCCTGTCGTGAGACACGACTATTACTAAGTTTGGAAAATTAAGTATGAAGTTTTCTAACCACGATACAGTCTCAATGTCTAGATCATTCGTAGGCTCATCCATTACTAATATATCTGGACTGCCAAACAGAGTCTGTGCTATAAGTACGCGAACTTTCTCATTATTACTGAGGTCCTTCATCAGCATGTGGTGCTTATCTGTCTCTATCCCTAGCCCACTGAGTATCTCACCTGCTTCACTCTCAGCCATCCAGCCATTCATTTCAGCAAATTTCTCTTCTAGTTCAGACGCCTTAATGCCGTCTTCCTCATTGAAATCTTCTTTAGCATACAGCACATCCTTTTCCTGCATAATACTGTACATCTCCTTATGCCCCATCATTACTGTGAGTAGCACTGGATGATCGTCATACGCGAAGTGATCTTGACTAAGTACAGCCATACGCTTGCCTTTTTCAATAGAAATATGACCAGAGGTAGATTCCATCTCACCAGTAAGTACTTTTAGAAATGTCGATTTACCTGCTCCATTAGCACCTATGATACCATAGCAGTTATTCGTGTTAAACTTCAGGTTTACTTCGTCAAATAGGACTCTTTTCCCAAATCTTACCGATATGTTATCTACTGTGATCATTGCTTGCTAAAAGGGTGCAATATTAGGAGTTTATATTGGGAATACGGAATACTTAGGCTAATATTGACTTGCAAAAAAGTCTAGCATCCGCTTTTAACTAAAAAACAGAATAGTACAATGAATAATACAGTAACAGTAATACTCGGTTTAGCCTTGGCTATCACTATGTGGGGAATGGGATTAAACCTTGTTATAGATGATTTTAAACGCGTTTTAAGAAATCCTAAATTAGTGCTTTTAGGATTAATTAATCAATTGATCTTACTTCCTATTATAGCATTTACACTTATATCCTTATTCCCAGCCACTCCAGAAGTAGCAGTTGGCATAATGATATTATCCGCTAGTCCCGGCGGACCTACTTCTAACCTACTTTCACTTCTAGCTAAAGCAGATACCGCATTATCTGTGACGCTTACGGCTATCACTAGTGTAGTCACCATATTTACCATACCCTTTATAGTCAATATAGCTTTACATCATTTTGGGGGACTATCCCAAAGCATACAGCTTCCAATTTTAGAAACCATTTTAAAGATGGTACTCGTAGTAATAGCACCTATGCTCCTTGGTATGATTATAAAAAGATACTTTCCGTCATTCTCAGATAAAATGGAAAAACCGATACGCATTATTTCAGTATCACTTTTAGCTCTTATCATAGTAGGTATAGTAATTAAAAAAAAGAATAATATCGTTTCTTATTTTATAGATGCTGGGTTATTAGCATTGTCATTGAACATAATTACGATTTCTTTGGGACTATTAACCGCGAGGATATTCCGATTAGGTAAAAAGTCTGGAGTAACTATAGCTTTAGAGTCTGGCATACAAAACGGAACAATGGCACTATTCGTAGCAGGCACTCTCCTATCTAATCCCGCATATGGTATAGCTCCGGCTGTATACAGTCTTCTTATGTATGTTACTGGAGGATTAGTGGTCTTATATGCACTTAAAAAATAAAATATAAGCTTAGCTTAATATTTATATACATTTGCAGGATATAAGAGAGACAAAATGGCTTTTTTTAATTATTTTGAAGTGCTTACGCCAAAGCAGTCTCTTGAAATTTCAACACAATTTTTATATATACAATGAACATTTTCGTAGCAAGTTTGCCATTCAGTGCAGACGATCAAGACCTTAGAGAGATTTTCGAGCCTTTTGGTGAAGTAACTTCCGCTAAAGTAATTTTTGACAGAGACAGAAACAGATCTAAAGGATTTGGTTTCGTAGAAATGGCTGAAGATTCAGCTGCTCAAAACGCAATATCTGAACTCAATGAATCTTCTTTTGAAGGAAGGGACTTAGTAGTAAAGGTAGCAGAAGACAGACCACAGAGAAGCGAAAGATATTAATACAATATTTAATCAATTCTCCAAGAGGGCCCAAGACAATAGTCTTGGACCCTCTTTTTTTTAAGTTTTTTTTTAAACTATTTCCTGTAAATACTTCTCAAGCTGAAGGGCTATCTTATCCCAGCTAAATCTTGTCTGAGCTATTTCTAGTCCCTGTTCCCCTACTGATTGACGCTTAGCAGTGTCAGATAATAGCATATTCACTTCTTGTATAAATTGAGATTTCTCACCAGCCATTATCACACCTTGGCCGCTCTGTATCTGTAATCCTTCGAAACCTATATGTGTACAAACTGTAGGCACTCCCATAGCCATAGCCTCTAACACTTTGTTTTGTGTGCCAGCCCCAAATCGAAGTGGAGCTATCACCACACTAGCTTCGGCGTACATATCTTTGAGATCTGGCACGAAACCTGTCACTCCTATTCTGTCAGTCACTAGTTTTTTAACTGCATCTACTGGCCGTTGTCCTGCTATAATAAATTTAGTTGTAGGATTTGCCTTTGATATAGCTGGCCACATTTCTTTTACAAAATACTGTACCGCATCCACATTAGGGGCATAATCCATGTTTCCTGTGAATAATAAAGTTTGATTGTGCGAGTAATCGTGTCCTTGTCCTACATCAAAGGTGCTCAAGTCTACCCCATTTAGTAGAATATCTATATTGTTTGTGTTATGAAGTTGCTCAAGATACTTTTGATCTTCTACAGAGCAAACCAATGTCTTATCATATTTAGTAATGACCTTTTCAGCTCTAGTAAGCCTGCCAATCTCTATAGTATCAATTAAACGATTAATAAATGGTCTGTCAGTTTCGTTTCTTCTTTTAAAATAGAGAGAAAATGCATCTGGAAGATCTAAAATTTTAGGCACATCTAAATGCTTGGTATACTGACTCATCCGCAGATGCTGTGTGTGTACTACATCTATATCGTACCTATCCATGGCTAACTTTACCATACGCTTCATCTTACTACTTTTGAAATAAGCTACTTGTAAAGGAGTATGTGAAAATAACGCAGGAATTCCGTTTAAAATAGACCTCCATTTGGGTAAATAAACAAGTTCTATTTCTTTGAAGAATGGCTGTATATCTTTGAGATAGTTTAACTCGTCTCTAGACTCATAGAAAGTAACAAGGTACAAATCGTGCTTAGCCGCTAGTCTCTTCGTAAGATTATATATCTTTAGCTTGTCCCCTCTGAAAGGTGGATAAGGAAACCTATTGGCTATAAATAGTATATTCACGAAGTGCAAAGAAATAAATAAATCAATAGCATAATAGTTTATTACAGAATATACGCTTGTAATAAAAATTAGAAATCTTACTTTCGAAGCATATGAGAAAATTAGGACTTATTTTACTATGCTGTAGTGTGTATTTATGCTCTATGGCCCAAGACACTATAGTAGTGAACACACTTAACTTCAGTTCTACGACTAGAGATACTATGATTTCTTTCCCGGATACGGATGATAGCTACCGCAAAATACTAATGCAGTACAGTATGAGATGCAAGGGTGCTAGAGTTAGTTCTGGTAGTAACAGAAACTTGGGTTGTGGAGAATGGGATTACAGCTGCAACACTTACGTAGAGGATAATAGCCGAACTGATTCGTTATCTGCTACTACAGCAGACTATTTTATCTCTGGTTTTAGCGGTACTGAATATAATTATAGCAACGCTCCAACAAACAACCATTATCGAAATCTCCAAAAGAAAGTGACACTGAATATGGCAACTGACTCGTCCTCAGGTTCTGTGGGTGTAGGAAACCATGCGGTCACATACATGATTCCAATTAGTAATAATCCTGAAAGTGGATATGCAGGAAAATCTCAATTTATCTATTCTGCGGATGAGCTTTTGGCTGCGGGAGTATCTGCTGGTGAAATTGATGCAATAAGTTTAAATGCTAAGAAATTAGCCAAAGCATCAAATCTACAGATCAATATCTTGGCAACTTCCAAAGATTCCTTTCAGTTATCAGATTTAGATTTAAAAGGATTTAAAAATGTGTATAGAGATGATATTACTTTTAACTTCTCCAAAAAGTTAATAACCTTCCATACACCTTTTGTTTGGGATGGAAGTTCAAACCTAATTTTCGAATTTTCCTCTAATAGTAAGACTGCTGCATTAATTGAGATAGAAAGTCATGAAATTGATTCTACGGTAGGTATTGTTGCATTTGGAGGGCATTCACTTTATTTTGATGGTGCATCAAACTACGTTGAAGCCAATGATTTCAAGGGCGTTTTAGGCACCAATGATCGAACTATAGAAGCTTGGATAAAAACCGATAAAGTGAATGGAGAAATATGCAGTTGGGGTAATGACGCATCAGGAGAAAAATGGGTTTTCAGGGTAAATGGAGATGGTACACTGCGGACAGAGGTAAACGGAGGAGGACTTAATGGTACGACTAACATTGCAGATAATCAATGGCATCACGTAGCTTGTGTTTTTTCAGGAACTGATGTTTCTGGCATAAAACACTATGTAGATGGTGTCCTCGAGACAAATGGTGCTCTAACTAACAGGTCAATTAATACAACCTCTGGAATAAACGTAAGAGTAAGTAGAGGTGTAAATAATAGATATTTTAGGGGTGATATTGACGGATTACGCATTTGGGATGAAGCCTTGACTGCTAATAAAATGGCAGATGTTAAAAACAGACTCATCAGCCCACAAGAAGAAAGCATTATTCTTAACTATAAATTTGACGTTATAAATAATGAAGCAGTCCTATGTACAGCCATAAATCCAAAACCAGGAACAATTTTGGGTAATTCTACGTATAACTCTGTGCGTGCTCAGCAAATTTTTAAAGATTTCTATATTTCACCATATAGACCTAACATTAGGTTTCATCAAGGTAATTTTGATTTTACTATTACCGAAGTTTCGGAGTTTGATTTGGTGCCAAATAACCCCAATAGTGTGACTAGGTATACGATCAAAAGTAATGTTAGTACAACCATAGATGATGAAAGAGTGATCGCAGAAACCTATAATAAGTGGGATTCAGATAAGAAAGAATATTTTTATGATGAAAATAATGTGCTCTATGATTCTGCTTCTGTTACGAGTGACGGCACTATTACATTGGGACAATTAAACTATATGCGAAGATGGCCTTCACGTTTAGAGATAATGTCATTTGTAACTCCCTATGGTATCGGCCTTGATCTTGGGACTGAAGGTAAAACATGGACTTTTGATGTGACGGACTTCACTCCTATACTAAGAGGTGATAAACGCATGTTCCTCAGCAGAGGAGGTCAAAACCAGGAAGAAATGGATATTAAATTCCTCTTTATCAAAGGTACTCCAACCCGTGATGTACTAGATATCAAGCAAATTTGGCCTACTCAGCAATATCAACCTAACTTCTCACAGATATTAGCTAATGATGTATATTTCCCTCCCGTGGCATTTAAAACTATGGACTCTGCAAAGAGTTTCAAAGTAAGAAGTGCCATCACAGGTCACGGACAGCAAGGTGAGTTTACACCGAGAACTCACTTTATTACAGCCAATAATCAAAACTTCGAAAGGTCAGTATGGAAAATCTGCGGTAAAAACCCGGTATATCCTCAAGGAGGTACTTGGATTTATGACCGTGCAGGCTGGTGTCCGGGTATGGCCACAGATTTAGCCGAGTACGAGATAACAGATATAGCTGGAGGAGAGGCTATATCTTTAGACTATGGCATAGCAAATGGAGACGGAGATTCTCGCTACATTGTCAATAATCAGATAGTAAGTTACGGTGAGTATAATTATGGATACGACTTAGAAATAGTAGATATAATGGAACCTTCTAATAAGGTAGCACACGCACTGAATAATCCCATGTGTATAAACCCTAAAATGGAGGTACGTAATAATGGTGTGAATACAGTGAACAGTATCACCATAGAGTATTGGGTAAATGACGAAAGTAATAAGCGAAGCTTTATATGGCCCTGCTATTTATCTACTAACGGAGTAGAAGAAATAAACTTTCCCATAGATAATAGTATCTGGAGTAGTGCAGTATCTGGTAACAGTAAGTTCTATGCTAAAATAGTAGCTATAGATGGCAACGCCGGAGCAGACGAAGATGCCAGCAATGACACCTATGTAAGTGACTTTGATTTCCCTGAAGTATATCCAGGTAACTTCTTTTTATTTTACCGTACAAATAACGCCGCTTCAGAAAACCAAATAAAGATAGAAGATGAATGGGGCACTGTAGTTTTTCAAAGAGACAATCACGTCAACTCCACTATTTATAGAGATACCCTAAACCTTGGCCTCGGGTGCTACAAATTAACCATAGACGATAGCGGAAATGATGGTATGAGTTTTTGGGCAAATAATGATGGTTCTGGATATTTCAGACTTTGGGAAGTGGGAGGAAGTATATTTAAGACTATCCAGCCGGACTTTGGGAGTCAATCCATCTTAAACTTTACAGTAGTACATACTCTAGATGTGCCGAAATATGAGGTAGATTTAGGATATCAGTTATACCCTAATCCTACCACTGGACATATTACAATAAATGGTGGAGATATGAAAGGTGCTGTGCCTACGCTATATAATGCCATGGGTCAAGAAATAAATGCTCCTAGTCAAGTATCAGAGTCTACACTCACTTATAATTTAAATGAATATCCTTCTGGAATTTACTTTCTTAGTATAGTGAAAAATGAATACACTTGGACTCAGAAAATCATCAAGAATTAGTACTAATTGAAGAACTAATTAATGAGTGCCTCTTACGTTAACGTAAGAGGCATTTTGTATTTATAAAACTCATAGGTAAGATAGATTGTTAGACAGCTAAATAGAAAAGTATAAATAGTACCTTTGCGACACTGAAATGAGCGAAAGAAAATTAAACACCATAGAAGAGGCCATAGAAGACATAAAAAATGGCAAAATGATCATAGTGGTAGATGACGAAGACCGAGAAAACGAAGGAGATTTTCTTACCGCGGCTCGAAATGTAACTACAGAGATGGTCAATTTTATGGCAAAAGAAGGAAGAGGTCTGATATGTGTACCTCTTACTGAAGAACGCTGTGATGAGTTAGACTTAGATCTAATGGTAGGTAAAAATACAGCTCAGTTTGAAACACCATTTACTATATCTGTGGATCTTATAGGTCACGGGACGAGTACTGGTATCTCAGCGTATGATAGAGCTATGACTATTCAGGCCCTAGTTAACCCTAATACTGACCCTAAAGAGCTAGGTAAGCCAGGACATATATTTCCACTACGTGCTCGTACTCAGGGTGTGCTCCGAAGAGCAGGGCATACCGAAGCAGCTATAGACTTTGCTAGATTAGCGGGGTTTGAACCAGCAGGATGTATCGTAGAGATAATGAATGAGGATGGCACCATGGCTCGATTAAAAGATCTATGGGCGGTAGCTGCTAAGCATACGATGAAGATAGTATCTATAGCAGACCTTATCGAATATAGACTAAAACATGAAAGTCTGATCGAGAAGCAAATAGACGTAAAAATGCCTACTGATTATGGTGATTTTGAGCTTTATGCTTACAAGCAAGTAAGTAATGGTATGGATCACTTAGCCTTGGTAAAAGGAGAGTGGGATGAGGATGAGCCGGTACTTGTGCGTGTACACTCTAGTTGCTTGACCGGAGATATCTTTGGAAGCTGCAGGTGTGACTGTGGTGAGCAGCTGCATAAAGCTATGCAGTCTATAGAGGACGAAGGCAGAGGTGTCATCGTGTATATGAATCAAGAAGGTAGAGGAATCGGACTTTTAAATAAGCTAAAAGCATACAAACTTCAAGAAAAAGGACTAGATACTGTAGAAGCTAATATAGAATTAGGTTTCCAAATGGACGAGCGTGACTATGGTGTAGGTGCTCAGATCCTAAGAGATCTAGGGGTAACCAAGATGAAGCTAATGAGTAATAATCCTAAAAAAAGAAAAGGACTTATAGGTTATGGACTAGAAATAGTAGAAAACATAGCATTACAGGTAGTGGCAAACCCGCATAACAAATCATACCTCGAAACTAAAAAAGAGAAGATGGGTCACGATTTGTAGACATTATCAGATAGTAATATCTCAGTGCCTTTCAAATATTTGAAAGGCACTTTTTTTATGGTTGTCAGGTACATTGTCGGAAAGAACTTAAAGACAAAATAGGTTTACCAGAAAGACTTTTGTACGTTTGTGGTGTGAAAGAGGACAATGCATATAGAGAAAAGGGTAGATCTACATCTCTATTAAATGAACCTCTCTCGGTATATTACACTAAATATCAACCGATGATGAGCGTAGAAAATACAAGTTTTAATGACTTACTAGATAATAAAATGAAATTAGTAGAGACTATACACATTGGTATTTCTCACGATCTCTACTCTTCTGTGGCTTCTTTACTCCCATTCACAGACACTCAATGGGCAGAGTTACTCGGTATATCTGCCAAAAGTCTCACTCGCTACAAAACTGAGGATTCTCACGTCTTTAAAAGTCTCCAATCTGAAAAGATTCTAGAAGTTGCAGAAGTAATGTTAAAAGGCCACGAGGTTCTAGAGTCTTCATCTTCTTTTGATAAATGGGTGATGTCACCTTCTATAGCACTGGGAGGTAAGTCTCCTTATCAGCTAATGAGTTCCTCTTATGGCAAAGGGCTAGTGATGGATGAGCTTAATCGGATAGAATACGGCATTTTCGCATAAGGACTAGTGCTAGTGTATAGACTTAGTAAGCGTAAATATGCAAATCAACTCTCTGGAGTAGGTGCTGCTCAGAGTAATAACCGCTGGAATAGTAAAGGCACAGAGATCATATATACTGCTCAGAGTAGAGCTTTGGCTATGGCAGAAGTACTCGTACACTTAGATACGTATGCTCTAGAGATGAGCTATGTGATGCTCACGATCTATATCCCTGATACACTTGCTACTATTTTTTTAGAACCTACCAAAGAGGATTGGAATTTATTTCCAAACTTAGTAAGCAGTCAAAAAATAGGCGACCGCTTTATCCAAGAGAATACTTTTGCTATCGCCCGTGTACCGAGTGCTGTAGTGAAGGGAGATTACAATTATCTGCTTAACCCACATCACGCTGATTTTAAGAACATTAAAATCGAAGAAGTATCTGATTTCTTATTTGACAATAGACTTTTTTAGCACTTTTAGTATTTTTGCTAAATGTCAGGAGGATTAGCTGCAGGAGTAAATATAACTATCAACTATAATAAAGGTTTACGAAAAGCTAATCGTATCAGATATTCTAAGGTTAAAGAACAGTATGTCGGAGTAGGTAATGAAACTGGTATACCAAGAATAAGTAACCTCACTCCTGCCCAACTTGTAGAAGGCCGAAAGAGAGCTAAAGCCTACTATACTAAAAGAAATTTACAGATATATACTCAGATAATTATAATCTCGGTTCTAGCTTGCACTTTAGTTGGTTTTACCGTTTGGTATTTATTAGCCTAAGTCCCCTATCCTACTAAATTTGCAGTCTTTTAAAATTACAATACATTGCTTCACATTCAAAACGTATCCTTCGAGTTCGGTGGTAACTACCTTTTCAAAGAAATAGACTGGTTTATAAAACCTCGTGAGCGTATTGGCCTTATTGGCAAGAATGGAGCAGGTAAATCTACTCTACTGAAGCTTATAATGGGTCAGTATGAATTACGCGAGGGTTCTATCAATAAAGCCGGCGGCGTAAATCTAGGCTATCTATCTCAGGACATGATAAGTGAAGATGGTGGTCAGACTATCTTGGAACATGCTAAAGGTGCTTTTAAAAGAGCCATGTTTGTAGAGGTCGAACTCGAAAAGTTATATGCACTTATGGAGACTGACCCTAGTGAGGAAAATATCCAACGTATGTCTGACTATCAAGAAGAGTTTGACGCTCTAGACGGATATAATATGGATAATAAAACCGCCGAGATCCTAGAAGGTCTAGGTTTTACTACTTCAGATCTTTCCAGACCTATGCAGGAGTTTAGTGGTGGATGGCGTATGCGTGTGGTCTTGGCTAAAATGCTACTCGAAGAACCCGATATTATGCTTATGGATGAGCCTACTAACCACTTGGACTTACCAAGTATAGAATGGCTAGAAAACTACCTTAGCAACTATCCAGGTAGTGTAGTCATAGTATCTCACGATAGAGAGTTTCTGAATAAGATGATAAATAAAACTGCAGAACTGAGTAATAATAAGCTCTATCTGTGGGAAGGCAATTATGACTTTTTCCTAAAAGCTAAAGTAGAGCGTGATGACCTCATGAGCAGACAAGCTGCTAATCAGGAGCAGTACATCAAAGAACAAGAAAAGTTTATCAATCGCTTTAAAGCAACGGCCAGTAAAGCAAAAGCTGTGCAGTCTAGAGTGAAAATGGTAGACAAGATAGAGCGTATAGAGGTTATTCAAGAGGATAAGTCTAATCTTAAAATCGACTTTAAGCTAGGTAAGAAAAGTGGTAAAGTGGTGATGGAGCTTGATGAAATCACACAAGGCTTTCAAGACAAACTACTCTTTAATCAAGTAAATCGAGAAATAGTACGCGGAGATAAAATAGCACTTATAGGTGCCAATGGTACAGGCAAGTCTACTTTTTTAAGTATCATAGCAGATGAGCTAGAGTATACAGGTAAACGTAAACAAGGACATAATGTAGATGCATCTTTCTATGCTCAGCACCAGTTAGAAAGTCTACATATGAACTATGAGATACTCCAAGAACTACAATATGACGCACCACACAAGACGGATATGGAACTTCGCTCTATGCTCGGGTGTTTTCTTTTTGCAGGTGACGACGTATTTAAGAAAATAAAGGTACTTAGTGGTGGTGAAAAGGCTCGTGTAGCGTTAGCCAAAACGTTAGTATCTGAGGCTAACTTCCTGCTATTAGATGAGCCTACTAATCACTTGGACATAGACAGTATAGAAGTGATAATAGAAGCACTCAAAAACTATGAAGGGACACTTATTTTTGTATCACATAATAGGTACTTTATAGAGAAGCTAGCCAATAAAGTATGGTGGATACAAGATGAAGATGTTCGCGAATATCCTGGAGACTATAAAGAGTATCTATATAGACTAGAAAATGAAGGATTTAAGACTGAAGCTCGTAATCTTAAAAAGCCAAAGCCGGAAGTTGCGACAGAAGATTCTAAAAACTCTTGGAAGCAAAAAGATGAGAAGGCAGACTTACTCAAAAAGCTACAAAAGAAGTTAGACCAAAAGGAAGAACAACTGGAGAATGCAAAAAAGTATTTGGGTGATGTAGAAGCCAAATTAGCCGATGCAGCTAACCTTACTCCTGATGATTTAGAAAAAATGAGTAAAGAACATTCAGCCGCTACTAATTCTGTGAGTACAGTAATTTCTGAGTGTGACGAGCTGCTGGAGGAAATGATTCTGTTAGAGGAATAAAGTCTTTTATAACCTGAACAATTAAATTTAGAGTATAAAAAAAAGGAGGATCGTACAATGTACAATCCTCCTTTTTTGTGATATAATTTTCACTTATTTACTTCGTAGCATACGCGTTTATAAATATATGAGCAGTAGATATTTTCTTCCAAACTATAAGTCCATACGAAAAATTATCACTGTTATAACCACTAGGGATATCCATAGTGAAAGTCTTTTCATATTTTGTACCTGCGGTTAAGCCTGTTTCAGTAATTACCTCACCCCAAGCATTATCAGTTAGAGAACCTCTCATGACATTATGATGTTCCGCATCACCGTTTTGACCAGCAGTACCAGCTTGTGGGCCAAGTGCTTTGTCCTCTATCAAATATGCTCCTAGTACGTATGTACCAGTAGCATTTTCAAATGCTTCTGCCTCTGCATCTATAATGAGTTTGTTTCCTTCCATTCTAGCATTCATCACCATTCCTACTGGAGCATTTTTAAGAATAAATGCATCTGCAGCAGTTTGGGCATCTGCAGCACTAGTGATATAATTTCTACCGTTAACTACAAAGTTGGGTTTAGAACTATTGGGAGCAAATCTATCTTGGATAGCTTGCATAGTAGGAAACGCTTCTTGATTTCTAAAATATCCATTCGAAAATCCTGAACCATAATTACCCCAAGTAAGTGCTCTGCCTCCTTCGTATCTATATACTAAATCAGCAAATGCTGTCCAACCCCAACCACCGCAAGGTCCGCAATTTTCTCCAGTCACTTTAAATACTATCGGCACATTTACAAATGACGCCTTAGCATCGATTTTATCATCACTGTTGTCTACATAACCTTCTGGCTTATCACACTCGCTCAAAATGACACTAGAATCTCCTAGTCCATCACCATCTATATCCGCATACCAAGTTAAAGGAGGGCATGGTTGCTCCTCCATGACAGTCTCTTCATCTTTACACCCATACATCAGCGACACTCCTACGAGTACACCAAAAACAATTTTTTTAGAATAATTCTGTTTGTTCATATTATTTCTTTTGCTGGTCAATAATAGTTAATTCTAACCTAAAAATAACGCTTTAGGCATTTTAGTGGTCAGCAATGGATACCTAGATTAGACATTTAACTCTATTTTAAACGTTTGATACAGATTTATAAAGGAAGTTATTGGAATACTCCCTAAGCGGCTACCTCCTAATTTTTATTAGAATAATCCCAATACTAGATTGCTGTGTTCATACTTCAACCCAAAGTCTAGATCTGTATTATCAGCTAAATGCAACCTTTTACCTGTACACTATACCCGTCTGTATGTTTTATCTGATTTGCTTCAAGATTAAATAAAAACTACTCGCATAAGTTATACGGATTAAATTATCAAAAACCGGGACTATTCTGAATCTATATCGCCAATTTTGTCGTAATAAATTCCTGCCTGCGGCAAGGCAGGCTTGGCATAGCTAATACTATGACTTTCCTCCAGAGGCGGACAGGCTACATTTATGCCTGAAATTTGATGCACATTTCTCAAAATACTCTCACGGTCTTTAATCACTTATTCCGTATTACTACTCACATTATCCTTACTCACATGCTATCTGCCAAGCCGGCCATAGCCCTCCATGATTCTAATCCTGATGACGATTCTTATGTTAGTTACTATCAATAATCTGTAGTATTACAGATTATCAAAAAAGTAATTGCTCACCTTTTCATTTAAATGTACGCGATCTTTTCCTCTAACATTATGCTCATGATTAGGATATACGAAGTAGTCAAGTTGTACCCCCTCGTCTACAGCTTTTTCTAAGTACTGAAGACTATGCTGCCACAGCACTACATTGTCTTGCCCACCGTGTATCATAAGTAATTTTCCTTCAAGATTTTTTACATGATTTTTTAAATTCGTCTCTGTATATCCTTCAGGATTTTCCTGTGGAGTATCCATATATCGCTCTGTATACATAATCTCATACAGACTCCAGTCTATAACTGGGCCTCCTGCTACTCCTACCTTAAATACGCCTGGATGACGAGTCATCAAACTGGTAGTCATAAACCCACCGTAGCTCCATCCATGTATGCCCAGTCTGTCTGCATCTACCCATTTCTGCTTCTTTAGCCACTCCACCCCTGTGAGCTGGTCTTCCATCTCATAAGTACCACAGTGCCTGTGAATCGCACTTTCGAATGCAAAACCCCTATCCGCACTGCCTCTGCCGTCTATACTAAAGACTACATACCCTTTTTGTGCCATGTATTGATACCAAAGGTTTGCTCCGCCTAACCATTCATTTGTGTTTAACTGCAAATGCGGGCCATTATAGAGATAGACTACTACTGGATATTTCTTACTTGGATCAAAGTCTATTGGTTTAAAAACTCGGTAATATAAATCTTGACCTCCGTTTCCCTTTAGCTTACCGAGCTCCATATCTCCTAGTGTATACTCTTTAAGTGGATTAGCAGCCTTTTGTAGGATCTCCATCATATTACCTGTACCGTCTATGAGTCGAACCTCTTTAGGTATAGTCGTGCTGCTGTAGTCATCTATGAACATAGAGCAGTCATTATTTGGAGTGAGAGTGTGATATCCAGCAGTTTGTGTTAAGTTTTTCATCTTACCACTTTTCATATCTACACAGTAGAGGTGACGTTCTAGCGGAGAATCCTTGGTAGCTGTGATATACAGCATTGTCCCATCTGCATTCATACCGTGATAATCAGTTACTATCCAATCCCCTTTAGTCAATTGCTTGATAAAATTTCCTTCTATATCATATAAGTATAGGTGATTATACCCATCTCGCTCACTCCACCAGATGAACTTATTAGAATCATTCTTTAAGAAAACGGCTGGGTGCTCAGGCTCCACATATTTATCATTAGTCTCTTCAAAAAGTGTTGTAACAAAATCTCCAGTCTTTGCATCATACTTATTGAGCCACATGTGATTCTGTGCACGGTTTACTATGGCAATGAGTATGTACTTTTCATCGGCACTCCAGCTTACATTAGTGAGGTATTGTTCTTTATCACCAGTAGTATTGAGAGTTACTGGAGCATTAAAATTAGTCATATTTTTCACTTTTACTAGTACATGATGGCTTTTAGCACCTACGGTAGGGTAGCGTAACATCTTAGCGGTAGCAGGAGTATCTGATAATACATAAAGCGGATACTCTGTGACCATACGTTCGTCCATCTCATAGTAGGCCATCTGCGTATTACTGGGAGATGGAAATAGTCCATTGGTAATCCCAAACTCTGAGCGATGCACAGCCTTACCTATAACTATACCGTCTGTATCAGAAGCTATCTCTTTATTTTTATTGTCTCTACTGTAGCCAAATCCCTTTTTTGTTTCTCCGTAAATACCGGATCCATCAGTGAAATACTGTACAGCTGAGATGCTTACTTCATTACTGTAAACTAATAAGCGAGTATTCTTCTCTTCTTTATTATATGCAAAGCCTTTATCTCCGCTTATAAACTGAAATTCATCGTCATTTATCCAGTTAGCTCTAGGCAGACGTGTTAGTTTAGAATCCTCTGAAAGCGTACTGTTTATGTCATCCAGAGAGATAGATATAGTTCTTCCCTTTGTCAATGCTATCTGCTGTACTTCTATAAGCCGCCCTTCTGGAGTTACTCGTACTTGAGAAAACCATTTTCCACCTGGTAGCCACTGCACATCGTTCAGCCCTTTTGGATAAAGATGGTAACCCGTTATGGCATCTTGGATAGTAAGTAGTTTGTCTTGTGAAAACCCTAATACTGAAAAGGCTATAATTAGCAATACACTGATTTTTCTCATATTTAGCAAATATGCAGCATATTTATAAATCAATATAATAAGTGTGATAAAACGGGGATAAAGTTTGACAATTAAAACCGTTAAAGCATTTAGCATAGCGATTGCTAGATGGTTACTAATACATAAGAATTGTATTTTAAAAGGCTCAATCTTTTAATATGTATAGTTAGTCTCTGTCTGAAGCAAATCAGCAAGCACTTTCACCTTTTATTACTAATGGACTTGGGTAAATTGCCTTTCTAAAAAACGACCTATGAATCCACTGCCTCCTGCTATTATTACTCTCATGTGTCGTACCCGTTATGTCCTTGTTATTCTATTACTTTTTTCTCTTTTCTGAAAGTCAGCCACCAAAAGTATATGGCAAGTATAGCTGAGCCCGCAAAGCCTATGAAAGTGGCTACGTCTTCCAAAAACCCATCTACCCTAAATAGTACATCTGTAGTACTCGCTACAATAAGTAATACAATGGTACTGGCTAGTAGGTGATACCGATAAATGCTTTTCGTTCCGTAAAAAAATAGGTCTATAAGTGAACCAAGATAGTGCGTCACTCCTAAAGGCAAGATTAAAAATGCAAGCCAAATTAAAAAGCTAGACTCTATTATGCTTACTATAAGACAAATCGTTATTGTAGCTAAGAGTACGTATTGGATGTATTTATTGACTTTTTTCATGGTTGTGTAATTTATAAAAATTGAGTTCAGTATGAGTAATCTTCCAATAACGCAGCACAAAGAATAAGCTTGGTAAAAGTACTATTGCAAGAGGTATAGTGTTATTCTCTAAATAATCCATTAGCGTATCCATAATGAATAAAACGTAAATGGTATATAGTATCAAATAGATAATGAGACCAACAAAATGAGAAAAAAATAAGGAATTTCTCCTTGACTTAACTACTGCAAAAACAGAAGCTAACAATTGATATATAAAAAGGTAACCGAAAGCAGCAAGGGAAAATAAACTCATATCTCTAAGATTTAATATTTTCTTGAAGGTATCACTAAATACTTCGCCTAAAAGTCCGACCACAATAGCCAAAAGTCCAACCCAATGGATGTAAGAATTTAATAAAAATACTATTTTCATTCTTGTTTAGTTTTAATTAAGCGGCGAGCAACGCTCGCCGCAAGTTTATTTGGTACTATTAAATCTGTTGCATTCGCTCTATTTCTAACTTTCTAGCTCTGCCTTCGGCACTTTTTTTCTTTCCTCTGAAGAGCATAAACATACAGAAGAATACCATAAGTCCCAATACTACAGCGAGCATTCCTAGTTTACTACTTAGGGTCTCAAAGAGTTCCTGCATACCGTAGATCAGACCTTCTGTAGGTACTCTTTCGCCACCTAAATACGTATCTTCATACATCATAAATTGACTTTTATTGATTTTCATACTGAAGAGAGCAAAACCTAAACTCAGGAGATAGAAACCTGTCTCAAAAAGTTTGTTGGTACTACCTGCTATCTCCTGCCTTCCGCTGAAGATATCTAGCATACAAATTTTACTGTTTTTAAAGAAGATGCGAGCCACGATAAACGTAAGTAGAATGGCGATAGGTAAATACGCGATGTAAGTTTTTACGATTAAGTCTGTCATAATGTTTGATTTTTAAGTGTTTATTAAATTTAAAATTAATTGTTTTCTTCTACTCAGAAAGTGCAGTATGATGATATTATTAAAGTGTAGTACTCCGAGTATGATTGCTATGATGCCAATCTTATAACTGAGTTCTTCTACGGCTAGACTAAGGGTGTCTACTGCTCCAAACTGTGATACAGTGGTAGCTATATATCCTATGTTTACTAGATAGTATCCAGTAAGTTGCAGATTATTTACAGTTTCAGTAAATTCCTGGTTTTTAAACAAATCGAGAATCAGGTAATATCCGTTGCTGTGTAGATTATTGCCTACCGCCAAGGTAATGAGTGCAGCTATTACAAGGTATATGAGGTATATGAGGTATATAAATATCGTATTCATTGTTATTTTATTTTCAGTATTTATTGAAACTTTTGTTGATAAAAAGGTCATACTAGTTTAAGCAAAACCTTATAAAACCAGTTTTCATCACTCTTCTCAAATTTCTCTAGCATATTATCTACCTTGATAGCAAAATCCTCAATATCATTTACCCTAGTTAGTAGTTCTTTATTCTCTTGATTCTTTTCAGTCTCTTTCTTAAGATCGACTAGTGCAGCTATTACTGGTTCTAGTTCACGCTTCCGTCTCTGCTTTGCAATCTGGCGAGCTACTACCCAAATATCTTTTTTGGCACTGTAAAAGTCTTTCCTATCGCCAGAAATAATTTCTTTACTGACCAGTCCCCACTCTACTAGAGCACGCACATTCATATTGGTATTACCCCTACTTATTGTGAGCATATCCATCATCTCGTCAGTACATAGTGGTTTTTCAGAGATCATCAATAGAGCGTGTAATTGTGCCATGGTCTTATTTATCCCCCAATTAGTGCCTAGGGTTCCCCAAGTATGTACAAATTTCTGTTGTTGCTCGTTCAGTTTCATCTCGTTCTATGTCTCAAAGATACATAAATTTCTACATTTTCAATATATACTGAAAATTAAATATTAAATTTAAGTAGGGTTTCCGTTATCATAGAGTCACTCAAAAGCATTAATGTATTATCTTTGTACTCAATAAAGTATTACATAGAAATAATTAATGTCAAAGTCACAAGAAACTTATTCCAAAAAAGAAAAGGAAAAAAAACGTAAGAAGAAGAAAAAGGAGAAGGACGAAAAGCGTCAAGAGCGTAAATCTCAAGCTACTCCTGGCACACTAGATAATATGATGGCTTACATAGATGAGCACGGTAATATATCTGATACCCCACCAGATCCAGAAAACAAAATAGAATTCGAACTAGATGACATTGTGACCAGTGTACCAAAGCAAGAAGAGTTTGATATGGAGGCTACTCGCGAGGGCAAGATAGATTTCTTCAATATGGAAAAAGGTTTCGGTTTCATAAAAGAAATAGGTACTGGCGAGAGCTACTTCGTACATTACAAAGGACTTATAGACGATGTTATAGAAGGTAACAAAGTTAGTTTCGAATTAGAAAAAGGAATGAAGGGTCTCAATGCTATCAACGTAAAGAAAATTCAGTAATACAGAGTTATTATGCCATATACGGGCTCCAATCACGAAAGTGGTTGGAGCTTTTTTTTGCTCTGCTCCTACTTACCTCTAGTATGTCCTTCACTTTCTTTGCTCTGCATAGGTAGCTCGCTTGAAGGACCTAAACAGCTAGTACCAGCGGTTACAGGTTGCGGCGTCAAGGCAAAAAACGTAAAAGCGTTAGATATATAGAGCGTCCTTTCATTAGCATCCCGAAAGAAGGCAAGCTTTTATACGTTATTTGTGCCCGCAGACTCATTGTGCCGAAGATAGGAAAATCTGTTTACTTGAAACTCCTAAGCGATGAAAACAGCCAAATGTTTGGCTCACATGAAATTTACGGGGAGTAGTTAGTTTTGTAGTGTGATAAGTGATGTATTAATCGGGCAAATATTGCCTTTAAAACTGCTAGAGCATTTTGAGATTACGGCGGTTCAGAATGTTGCA
>Ga0306865_1000246_pt1 | contig 27471 bp, 21 predicted proteins | sample AntRauTorckE5431_FD_190441 | JGI IMG/M metagenome (GOLD analysis project Ga0306865, IMG submission 190441) | Saline lake microbial communities from Rauer Islands, Antarctica - Metagenome Torckler E5 #431 (v2) (version 2) | ecosystem: Environmental > Aquatic > Non-marine Saline and Alkaline >... | reverse complement strand
CATGCCCAAGGACGTGCAGGCCTGTATGAAAGAGTATCCCTGGTCAAGTATTAGGCTGGCAGCTTCTTGCTTGAATTCAGGCGAAAAAGAACGTCGTTTTTTGGTCATCAGACACCTCGTTTAAGATGGCAATATTACCACCTTGATGGGTGTCCGGAATCATTGAACCACTACAGATACGTGGGATAAAGGTTTCGAGTTTTAAAATAGGGCTGATTATCGTATTGATTGCCGTCGCTGTTCTGGCGCTGCGCTGGCTGGACAGTTCAAACAGCGAAAAGACTGGGCAGCAGGTCAGCATCTGTGACCTGCAAAAGACCGATTGTGACTGGCCACAACAGGGCCAGAACTGGCAGGTAAGCCTGTCTGAAATCACCACGAATAACAGCACCGAGAACAATTACCGCCTCGATATTATTGCCCCGGGGGCGCCTCGGCCGCTGTTAGTGGTGCTGCGCGGCGAGTCTATGTACATGGGCGAATACCCGGTGCCACTGGTGCGCAGCGGCGAACACTATTACGCCGAATTTGCCGCGCCTTTTTGCACCACCGACACCGCTATGAACTGGCGCATAGACTTGCAAAAAGGCATGACGCCGTTGGCCGATCAACCGCCGTTCAAGATGGTGTTTCAGGCCGACTGATCCACCAGGGTTATGTCGGCGCTGGCGACATTTCCACCGCCGCTGGTGGATCCTTCTACAATCCAGTCTGTACCTTCTTTGACGATGCCAACAATCGCGGCGTGAGCATAACCACGCTGGTGCAATGCCATTAAACAATCGTCAACATTGTTTGCAGGTACGCTTGCCAGCAAGCCTCCTGCGGTTTGTGGGTCAAAAAGCAGCGGATAAACCGGGTGATTTTGCCACCGGCTTACTTGCTCAATACGGTCGGCTGCGCTGCTGTTGGCCACGTGAAGCGAGCTTAAGATACCCTGGCTGCTGGTTTCCAATGCGCCGTCCAGTAGTGGTATGGCGGCAAGGTTGAGCTCCACAGCGCAACTCGAGGGGCGCAGCATTTCTGTCAGGTGTCCAAGCAGGCCAAAGCCGGTAACATCGGTGCACGCTGTTGCGTTGTGTTGCTGAAAACACTCGGCAGCGCTTGCACTGGACTGCACCATGCAGCTCAGGGCGGCGTCAATCCAACGGCCTTTGGCAACAAGCTGCGCGTGTGCGGCCAGCAGAGTACCGGTGCCTATGGGCTTGGTGAGAATGATGGTGTCACCGGGTCGCATTCCGCCTTTGCTCATCAGCACATCTGGATCAATCAGGCCGTTCACCGCAAACCCCAGAGCCAGTTCCTGGCCTTCGCCGGTGTGCCCGCCCACCAAAGAACAGTCGGCGTTATTCAACACCAACACAGCGCCTGCCATCATTTGGTAGATTTGCTCTTCCACTTTGCTTCCAATGCCATAGGGCACGGTGGCGATAGCCGTAGCGCTTTGCGGCGTTGCACCCATGGCAAAAATATCCCCCAGGCTGTGATTGGCGGCAATCTGGCCAAACACATAGGGGTCATCAATAAAAGCACGAAAAAAGTCCACCGTTTGCACAATGGCTTTGCCCGGAGGCACGCGGAGTACGGCTGCGTCATCGGGAGCATGAAGGCCAACAATAACGTCATCGCGGTTCACCGGCTGCAGCTTTGACAACGCGCGGGACAACACCGTACTGCCGACTTTAGCGCCGCAACCTCCGCAGCGCATGGCGGCCAAGGACAGCGCTTGGGCGGCGTCTTCGGCGGAGCGTGCAGCATTGGTGTTTGGTTTAACCTGGTTATCAGGCATGGCCGGCAGCTTTGTGAATTTCTTCATAAAACGACGATCAACCTGGTCTTTCCAACGCCACACCCACGCGCCGAATACGCTCAGATTTCCGCGCGAGGCGACCGCATAGCGGTCACCGGTGGAAATCAGCGCCAGCCATTTTTTCTGCGGGTGATAGTTCAACGGCGCTTTGCCAAGGGCCATCCGGCGCAAATTATTCGCCAGTGGCTTGCCTTGGCGTACCGCAAATACCCCGGCCTTTTCCCGCGGGTGGTGAATCATGTTGGCAATATCGCCGACCGCAAAAATGCGATCGTCGTTTTCAACCTGAAGTGTGTCGCGAACTCGAATGAACAACCCGTCGTCCAGTGCCAGCCCGGTTTGGGTCAGCCATTTCGGGCCGCCAGCACGGGTCACCCAAAGTACTTCGTCCGCCGTTAAAGGCGATTTTCCGCCTTCAATGTGTAAGGTTCGGTCGGTTACCTCGGTGACTGCTGCGCCCAAGTGAACATGGATACTCCGCTCAGCCAGGGTGCGCTCAAACAGAGTGCGTACTTTTGGGTTGTGGGTGGGCAATATCGTGTCAGCGGCATCCAGTATGTGCACATGGAGTTCTACCGCCTGGCTGGCGTTGTTGCGCAGTTCGTTCTGAAAGCGATATTGCATAGCCAGAGCCATTTCAACGCCGCCAGCGCCCGCACCTACCACCGCCAGTGTGAACGGGCCCTGGTGCTGTTTTAAGCGGTCAAGCAAGTCCAGCCAGTGCCGATTAAATCGGTTAATAGGCTTCACGGGTACTGCGTGTTCGGCGGCGCCTGTCACATCGGCAGTTCGTGGTGAAGAACCAATGTTGATAGAGAGCAAATCGTAGCGAACGGGCGGGCGATCACGGCAGATGACCCGCTGGGCAGCCGAATCCAGGCCGATGGCTTCGTCCCGGTAAAAACGCGCTCCAGCGAACTCAGCCAGTCGGCTTAAATCGATATGGATGTCGTCATGGCTGTAGTGGCCGGCAATGTAACCGGGCAGCATGCCAGAGTAGGGCGTGTCGGTGTCGCGGCAAATCAGCGTTAACCGCACGCCAGGTACGGGATTCATGGCGAACTGCCGCAAAACCCCGACGTGGCTGTGTCCGCCGCCGATTAGGACAATGTCTTGTAGTATAGGTTGGCTAGGTGTCTGCATTAAACGATTTTCTTGGCTTCAGCCGTCAGCCGGTCAAAGTTTTTTATGCTGGCAAACGCTTTTAGCTTTTCCTGATCTTCGGCGCTGGGATAAGCAATCTGGCCGATCGTGGTCAACCCGGCTTCTTTCATTTTTTTCTGGGTAGCGGGGCCAATGCCTTTGACTCGGGTCAGATCGGAGGGGTCTGCCAGTTGAGTTGTTTTTGCTTTGGTTTTAGCCGGAGTCTGAGCAGGTGCCTTTGCCGGTGCCTCGGCAGGCGCGGGCGAAGGCGTGGCCTTTTTTTTCTTGGTTACCGCAGGAGTGGGCAACACCGGTTTCTTGTCGTTCGGCTCATTTTCGTCGGTGTGTCCAATGCCCAAGCGCTCCAGCAGGCTATTCTGCATTGTTTGAAATTCCTGAAGCCGACGCTCGAATTCGTTGTTAAAGCGCTTCATTTCGCGATCGCGCAGTTCGTCAATGTCTTTACGCAGCTTGTGCACAGGTTGTTTTATCTGGGCTTGCAGATTGTCGAACTGCTTCAAAGCATCACTAAACAGACTTTCAATGTGTGATGTGGTTTTAGTGAACTTCTTGTTGACTCTTTTTACAATTTTTTCGACGTTTTTTGGCTTTTCTTTCTTTGCCATGATGGTGTCCTCGGGCGGGTTGGGGTAATACATTCGTGGTCAATGACACAACTTGACAGCTAAAATCACTGCGCTGGTCCAAGTCGTCCTCTGCAACGCTGCGCTGGGGCCTGGTGAGCGGCGGTGAATGGATTGCTTTTTTGTCAACACACTGTGAATACGATCCAAACGATCATTCAAGTGGGGATTTTTTTGCCGATCCGGATCAACAAACTCAACGGAGTCAAAAAAATTGCTGCCGTCATGTCAGCTTTTGGCGAACCTCGTTGCTCACTGTCTAACGTACAAGGTTCGACCGGTTTTTCAACCCGCTGCTAAAAGGGACCTGTTTCTAGCTGATAAAGATCAATCCGGCGATCTTTCAGATTGGTCACCGAGCCTTCGTTACGCACCAGCGTCAGCTTTTCCAGGTCCATATCGGAAAACATGATCATTTCTGTGTTGGCGGTGGTTTCAGCCATCACCGCGTCATGGGGAAATCCAAAATCTGAGGGCGAGAACACCGAAGACTGGGCGTACTGGATATCCAGGTTCTCTACTTTTGGCAGGTTACCAACGCTGCCGGTGATCACCACATAGCACTCGTTTTCAATAGCACGGGCCTGAGCGCAGTGACGCACTCGCAGATAGCCGTTCTTGGTATCGGTCCAGAACGGCACGCAAATGATGTCTACTTCTTGCTCTGCTGCCATGCGCCCCAGTTCCGGGAACTCAATGTCGTAGCAGATCAAAATAGCCACGCGGCCGGCGTCTGTCTCAAATACCTTGAACTCGTTACCGCCTTCAATCACCCAGTCACGGCGTTCGTGTGGGGTGATGTGAATTTTGCGCTGCTCGTCTACACGGCCGTCACGGTGGCACAAGTACGAGACGTTGTAGACCCGGTCATTTTCAAGCAGTGGCATGGAGCCGGTGATGATATTGATGTTGTAGCTGACCGCCATGTCAGACATTTCGTTACGGAACTGTTCGGTGAACCCCGCCAGAAAACGGACAGCGCGCGTCTGGTCGACCTGATCTGTCAGGCCCATCAAGGGCGCGTTAAAAAACTCTGGAAACAGGGCAAAGTCGCTTTTGTAGTCCGATAAGGCATCAACAAAATATTCAACCTGCGTCAGCACTTCCTCAACCGATGCAAACTCACGCATCTGCCACTGTACCGCACCCATGCGAACTTGGGTTTTGCGTGTGTTCAGCACCGAGGATGGGGGAACGTACAGAATGTTGCGCCATTCCAGCAGGGTGGCATAGCCCAAGGACTTTTCATCTTCCGGCAAATACTTGTGCAACAACCGGGTTACTTGAAAGTCATTAGACAGTTGAAAGCTCAGAATCGGATCATAGATATCTTTACGGCTGACCCGTTCGATGTATTCAGCCGGAGTGGAGTGATCTTTGTATTTGTGATAGTTGGGAATGCGACCCCCGGCCAAAATAGCCCGCAGGTTCATGGAGCGGCAAAGTTCTTTGCGGGCTTCATAGAGCCGGCGACCCAGGCGGTAGCCGCGGTATTCGGGGTGAATAAAGACATCCAGGCCGTACAGCGAATCGCCTTTTGCGTCGTGTCGGAGTTTTTTATCACGCAGGATCAAGTCATCGTAAGTGTGCGGATTGCTGAACCTCTCGTATTGCACGCTCACCGTCAGCGCTACGGCCACCAGTTCGCCACTTTCTTCGATGCAGATCTGGCCATCTGGAAATTGTTCCACCAGGGCTTTGATGGTGTCACGCGGCCAGGCTCCGCCAATATCGTAGTAAACCCGGTCCATCAGCACTTGCAGCTGGTTGTAATCATTCAGCGTCAGGTTGCGAAGGTTCAAATGCAGTTCTTCATGGGCCATAAACAGCGGCTCTCTTGGGCGTTCAGTCAACTGGTGGCGCAGCGAAAACGCGCGCTCCCAGAGAGTAAAAAACGACAGCGTCTAACAGAAGCAAAAAATCCAGATATGGCGTTCCGTTCAGCCGCGCAAGCCGTTCAGCGTTTGTAAAAACAGATCCCCGTACTTTTCCAGCTTAGCAGAACCTACACCGCTGACCTCGGCAAGCTCCTCCAGACTGACCGGCCGGCGCTCCAGCATGTCGAACAGCGTGGTGTCGTGAAAAATAACGTAGGGCGGCACACCTTGCTTATCTGCAAGCTGTTTGCGACAGGCCCGCAGTGCTTCCCAACCGTCGTGATCGGTAATCTGCTCGCGTACCGATGTAGCGGAGCGTGAGCTGCCTTTTGCCGTATTTTTTGGTGGCTCCGGATCTTTACGCAGTTGAACGCTGGCTTCACCCTTTAACAGGGGGCGGCACTGCTCGGTCAGTTGCAAAGCACCGTACCCGTCTGAATCTGTTCTCAAATAGCCGTTGGCCACCAGTTGGCGAAACACCGATTTCCACTCGTTGGCGGTTAAATCTTTGCCGATTCCGTAAGTGGACACCTGCTGGTGACCCATTTGAATCAGGCGATCGTTCTCAGATCCACGTAGCACATCAATCAGGTAGGTGACGCCAAAACGCTGGCCGGTGCGAAATACGCAAGACAGAGCTTTTTGTACGGCAACGGTGCCATCCCAGGTCTCTGGTGGCGTCAGGCAGGTATCACAATTACCGCAGGGCTGGTCCAGTTCGTCGCCGAAGTAGTTCAGCAGTACTTTACGCCTGCAGCCAGTAACCTCACAAAGACCCAGCATAGCGTCAAGTTTTTGCCGCTCGACCCGTTTGAAATGATCGTTACCCTGGGATGTTTCCAGCATTTGCCGCAGTTTGATCACATCCTGCAGGCCGTAAACCATCCATGCGGTGGAAGGTTTGCCGTCGCGACCGGCACGGCCAGTTTCCTGATAATAGGCTTCCAGGCTTTTTGGCAAGTCCAGATGGGCGACAAAGCGCACATCCGGCTTGTCTATGCCCATACCAAACGCGATGGTAGCCACAATGATAATACTGTCTTCACGCAAAAAACGGTCTTGGTTTGACGCTCTTTCATCCGCCGCTAAGCCGGCGTGATAGGGCAGAGCGTTGTAACCTTTGCCTTGCAATAGCTTTGCGGTGGCGTCTACTTTTTTGCGAGAAAGACAGTAAACGATGCCACAATCACTTTCATGCTCGGCTTTAATAAATTCGAGTAACTGTTTGTTCGCACTTATTTTTGGCGTAATTCTGTACTGAATATTAGGGCGGTCAAAACCGCTGATAAAGTGTCGAGCCTGGGTTAACGACAGGCGCTCAGCAATCTCTTTACGGGTGCGTTCATCGGCGGTGGCCGTCAAAGCGATACGGGGTATGTCGGGAAAAGTGTGCGCCAGCATGCTCAGCTGCAAGTAATCCGAACGAAAGTCGTGACCCCATTGGGAAACACAATGAGCTTCGTCAATCGCAAACAGAGCGATGGAGGTGTTGTGTAACAGCTCTATAGTGCGGGGTTGAATCAGCCGCTCCGGGGCGCAATACAGCAAATCCAGTTCACCCGACATCAGAGCGTGTTCGGTCGTTCGGGCTTGCTCGAAGTCCATAGTAGAATTCAAAAAAGCGGCTTGAACTCCCAATTCTTTCAGAGCATTGACCTGATCTTGCATCAGAGCTATTAACGGTGACACCACGATGCCGGTGCCCGGGCGGACCAAGGCCGGAACCTGATAGCACAGAGACTTACCGCCGCCGGTGGGCATTAGCACCAGCGCGTCGCCACCGGCGCACAGCTCTTTTACAATGTCCTCCTGCAACGGGCGGAAGCTGTCATAGCCAAACACGTCATGCAGCACTTGTTCCGGGGTCTGCACGGCCGTAGGTCGTTCGCTTGAGAGCTGTTCGAAGTCCTGGTGGGAATACATAATAAATCGGTTTACTCGCAAGCCGCCTGAATGGAGCAGCGCCGACCGTGTGGCACTGTGTCTTTCTGCGGCAGAATCATAGCAGATTTCAGGGTGGGTGTTTTGCCCCGTGGGATCGTTGATACAAGTCTGTGCGCGGTGGTATTGCCTCAGCGTCTTCATTTAAAAGCAAAGGCGCAGCGGAAATTCGTGCAGCTTCATTAACGGTTAAGGAAAATTAGCTCTTAAAACGATACAATGGCGCTCAAAATCTACTGAATTTGCAGAAGCGTGATTTTTACCGGGGCTCGCGGCTCTCGACCAACACAAGGTTTTACTATTAATGCAGAAATTTGATGCCATCCGTCCTTACTCGGACGAGGAGACTTCCGCTGTAATACAACGATTAGTGCATGATCGGGAATTTCTGAACTTGATTGGCCGCATCAAATCGCCCGGAGCTGCACGCTGGGCGCCGGCGATGCTGCGGGGGATTGTGAGTTATTGGTTGCGCCGCCGTTTTGGTCGTTTTACTCGTATCGACGACCTGCAAGCGTCGTTGTCGGGCTATGTTGGCGAACTGGTTGGAAACACCACCACCCGGGTTACCCAGAGCGGGTTGCAGAACCTGGAGCGGGAATCTACTCACCTGTTCATTTGTAATCATCGTGACATTGTTTTTGACCCAATGATTGTCAACTTCCTGTTGTACAACCAAGGGCTAAAAACCACTCGCATCGCCATTGGCGATAATTTGCTCGAAAATCGCGTGTTTGCTGAAATGATGCGATTAAACAAAAGTTTCGTGGTGCGCCGTAGCATGACCAGCCCACGGGAAATACGCGACGCCTACCTCATGCTTTCCGATTTTATTAATCACAGCATTGAGACCCACAACGGGGTGTGGATTGCGCAACGTGAAGGGCGAGCTAAAGACGGCATAGACCGCACAGATCCTGCTATTGTGAAGATGCTCCACATGAGTCCGAAAAAATCCGGACTGGATTTCCAAACGGCGATAAACCGGCTGAAGATTGTGCCTGTATCGATTGCCTATGAATTTGACCCCTGTGATCTGGACAAAGCCAATGAGCTGGAAACCCGGGCTCGCACCGGGGCTTACTTGAAAGCAGAAGGCGAAGATACCCGTCAGATTATGCGTGGACTAACGGGCTTTAAAGGCCACGTACACGTGCACTTCGGCGCACCCATCGAAGACGCAGAAGCCAATCCAAAAGCCTTGGCGGCGCAGATCGATAGAGAAATCCACAGCCATTATCACCTGCACCCATCCAATCTGGTGGCGCATCAGTTGCGTGAAGCTGCGGCGAACAAGGGGCCGGTAGAGGCCGGGCCGCCGGCTTCCCTAGCCGCCGCTGAAAGCTGCACGCGCCAGGCATTAGAGACCGCTGAGAACGAGCTGCAGAAACGTCTGAATGCTTGTAAAGCAGCAGCGCGGCCTTACCTGCTGGACATGTACGCTAACCCGGTAACGAGTGGGTTGAACGCCGTCAGCACAGCTGACGCAAGCACTGGATAAGAGTGCTGGAACGTAACGAGAGCTTGGCAGGAACCGACTGTTAAGAACTGAACCGCGGCGCTTGAGCGGGGTCCGTTTAACTGCGCCAGAAAGCGGGTGACAGCACCACTACCACGCTCAATATTTCCAAGCGTCCCATCAGCATGCCTATACCCAATAGCCACTTGGCGGCATCTGGTAGCGGCCCAAAGTTTCCGGCTGGGCCTATGATGTCACCTAAGCCCGGGCCAACGTTGGTCAAAGCCGTTAGTGCACCGGACAAAGACGTGGTGAAGTCCAGCTGCATAGCGGCCAGCGACACCGTCAAAATCAGCAGGCACAGTAAGAAGATGAATGTGTAGGCGATCATCGAAGTAATGATTTCGTCGCTGACGGCACGACCGTTATAATTGCGGGTTAACACCGCCCGTGGATGAAGCAGGCGCATCAGATTCTCACGCAGAACAATGACGGACAATTGAAAGCGAAATATCTTCATGCCGCCAGATGTAGAACCGGAGCAGCCGCCCACAAACATTAGAAAGAAGAACACAACGAAGGCCAGCGGGCCCCACGCAGAGTAATCTTCCGACGCGTAACCGGTGGTGGTGACCACAGAGGTAACATTAAACAGTGTGGATATGTAATTACTAACGGGGTTGAAGGGAACGGCAGATACCGCCCAGCGATAGAGCGTTAACAGCATGGGCACAATCAGCAGGATAGTCAGAAATAGCCGCACCTGTTGGTCACGGAACAGCACGCCACGCTGGCCATGCAATTCCCGCACAAACAGAAAGAACGGCACACTGCCCAAAATCATGAAAAACGTAGATTCTAAGAGAATCAGGTCGTTGAATTTGCCCATGGACAAATCTGAAGTAGAAAAGCCGCCGGTGGAGATGCTTGTCAGGCCGTGGTTAAAGGCATCAAACAATGTCATGCCCGACACCCAATAGGTCAGGATTGCGACCGCTGAGAAAAGTAGGTAAATCCCTAATAATCCGCGGCTTAAGGTTTTCATCCGCGGTAGGGCTTTGTCGGTCCATTCTGACGATTCGGTAGCAAACAAGCGCATGCCGCCTACCCGCAAAAATGGAAGCACAGCAACGAACATACCGATAATGCCAATGCCACCAATCCATTGCAGAATAGAACGCCAAAGCAGCAGATCACGGTCCATAGTGTCCAGATTGCTGAAGACCGTTGCCCCGGTGGTGGTGATGCCCGAAGTACCCTCAAAAAAAGCATTAGCCGCTGATATGTTGTTGTCGCTCAGATAAAAAGGAAGCGAAGAGAACACAGCAATGAAGAACCAGCTCGACACTGTAAGCATGAACATAAAACGCGGTTTCAAGTCTCTGGACTGGCGATAGGTTGCCAGTGTGCCAAACAGACCCAATCCGCACACGATGGCCGCGGATGTCATAAACGCAGCGCTGTTAGGAGCGTCAGAACCCATCAGAATAAGTGGCGGTAACATCATGAAAATACTCAAAAGTAAAAACATGATGCTGATGATAAATACAACGGGCGTGAGGTTTCGCAAACGGTACTCGAATTGAGGTTATACAGAGGTTGCCAAGAATACCCCCGAGGCGCCAGCTCCGCAACTTGGTGGGTCGTGAGCGGGACTGAGAAAAACTGAGCAAGACCCTGATTACCGGGCAATTACATCGCTGCTAGAGGACGACCGCGTGCTTTTTTCACGCTCTATCGAAGGTCATTCTAAGGGTTTTTTATTGCTCGCACACGTCATCCCCCAATCACATAAGATGCCTTATTACCCACGCACGTTTCTTATTCTTCGCTGCGCTTGTCATCACGCTTTCGTGGGCTCCCCTGGCCAGCGTGTAAGACACCGAAGTGCGGCTGAGCGCAGTCATCGCGTTTAAAAATATTAGGATTGCAGGTAAATGGGCAACAAATCGCTCACTTTTTCATAGCGCCCGCGGTCTTTAAGACGCTGACGACCGCGTCGAGTTTGCACGTCGTAGTTTTTTAGAATCCCCAGCTTAATTGGCCGGCTGGGATTCAGTATCAGAATAGGCGTATGGGCTTCGCGCATGTAGGTTTCTGCCGGTTCACCATCAATCGCGTGATAGCGAAGATTTACCAACGGGCGAACACGAAGTACGCGGCGTGACCGCAGTTGTGCTGACGCTGGCAATGAGCGGATGGACATGATTTCTCGATCAATCTTGATGTCCCAGGGAACGTCGTCAATCGTTGAGCGCGGGCGCTGGCGGAATGAATCCAGCCTTTCGCACACCTGATCCGCAGTCATCTTTTTGATCTCTGTTTTGATGCCCCAGGTAAAAGTGCAGGACTGCAGTGGGGGAGAGCAGGGCAAAACCTGCAAACGCCGGGTAAGTTGGGCCAGAATCAGCCAGGGAAAATGCCTGTGCAGCAGTTCGAAACGATCATCCCGGTTACCAAGGCTCGGTATCAGAGACTCTATGGCGGCTTTGCTGCGATTGATCTCGGCCATTCTATCTAAAACCTGACGTTCATCGACGTCGGCCAACACCAACGCACCGGGAACCCGGTTGACAACTTTGGTGCTGTACTGCGGATGGCCATACCAGTCAGTCAGTGCATAAAGAGCCGCGTTAAAGGCTTCTGTTCCAGAAAGATCGGTGAGATGTATGTCGGTAACAGGCAGGCTTTCGTTCTCACGAACAGTGCGTGGAATTTGATAGATGCGGCATTGAACGGGGTTGGCTTGCATCAGCAAGAGTTTGGCGTTGGCACAAAGGCGCTCCAGGGACTCAACTGCGGAAACAATCTTTTGCATAGCGTCTAGCTGTAGAGGTGAGTAAGCCATGTAAACTCCTTCGTCGCCATAACTATACCAACATGCAAATATAAAACAAATTGTAAAGTAGCATCAGCACCAATATAGGCACCAACAATGAGACATACAAACGAAATACCTCAAGCCAATTGCTCATAACAAGGGGCCCGCGTCTTGATCGCAGCGGTTTGTATAAATTTCTTTCGACTCAACGCGGGTTTGTGCTTAAAACAAGCTAGAATATGCACCGGAAATCTACTGATCAGGCATTAAGGCAAGGAGAAAACGGTGGTTGATACCGAGCAAGATTATGGGCTAGAAAGCATTATTCTGCACCATTCGTTTACCCAGGTAAAAGGCCGGACCATTCGCATCGATTGTCGTGAGCGCACTCATGTAGGCGGCGTTAACGGCGCTGGGAAAACCTCGATTCTGTCTCTTATCCCAGCGTTTTACGGTGAAGAACCCGAACGTATCGTCAGCAAAGGATCCGGCCGCCTATCGTTTGTAGATTATTATTTGCCAAGCCTGCAGAGCTTGGTCGTTTTTGAGTACAGTCGCCACCGCGGTACCTGTTGTTCTGTCATGTTTCGACATCACTCAGGAAAGCTGTGCTACCGTTTTGTAGAAGGCTCCGCCGCTGACACATTCTTTGCGCCAGAAGTCGTTGAGCTGTTGAAAGCGGGTGCCACCGCCGACGCCGTTTTTGAAAAGCTTCGCGATTTAAAACGCAACGTGTCTCGAATAATCGATACCATCACCAACTACCGCGCCATCATCCAGCGCAACCCCCGCCTATTGAAGCGTTCTGCCGCCGATGCGCGCAAACTGCGCGGCCTTGCAGCGGACTTTGGCTTGGGCAGTGCCGACACGCATATGAGTCACATAGAACGCCTGACCCACGTGGTGCTGAATAAAAACCGCTTGATGTCCAGCTTCAAAGCAATGATTTGCGAAACCCAGTTTGAGAACATTCACATCCATAATCGGCCCAAAACCATCGATGAAAGCGGCCTGGTGAGTGACATTCGCAGCATTAAAGCCTTTGAGAAAGAAAAGGCCAAAATTCGCGAGTGCCTGCAGCAAGAAAATGAACGCCAGGCCATTCTGGCTGCCAGCCAGCACACAGTCGCAAGCTTGGCGGTGACCGTCGACGAAGCCAACAACAGTAAAGCCGATATTGCCCGCGACGTCGCCAAGCTGAAAGGCCGTATTAATGAGGAGAGTGAACAGCAGCACCAAGCCGACGACGGAATTGCGGGAGTTCTGGCGGATAAAACCTACGAGCTGAAAGTGAAAAAGGGTGACCTTGACGGCATTTATAAAAAGCACGAGTACTACGGCGCCAAAAGAGCACCTGAGCTGAGCCAGAATCTTCAAAACATAGGTGAACGTCGCCGCCAAAAAGCCGATGCCGATTCAGATCTGGCTGGCCTGACCAGCAAAGTGACTCAGGTAGAAAGCGAGTTCAGACATGAATTCAGCGAGCTGGAGAATGCATTTTCCCGCGAACAAGGCGATCGCGAACGGAGGGTCAGCGACGCGGAAGCCGCACGAAAAGACGCTGCTTACCAATATGACAAAGCCATCGGTGCTCTGGATCACGAGAAAACCCGTGAGCTGGGTCAGCAGCGCGAACAGCGCAGTCAGAAACACTCCGCTGTTCATAGCCAGCTGGCTCGCGCCGAAACCCTGCGCGATAACCAAAGCTACAACGATGACGAAACCGGCCAGATAGCCGCTGTCGAAGCGGCTGTACAAAGCGCTGAAGAACAGGCACAACATGTTTCTGAAGAGCTGATCGACGCTAACCGCAAAAAGGACCAGGCTCGGGAAGATCGGGATACCAGCCAGAGGCACCTTCTTCACGCTCAAGAGCAGGCCGATGCCTCGGCAGCAGCGTTTGAAGATTTACAGCGGCAGATTTCGCCAGACAGCGACACCTGGCTTTGGGCCTTGCGCAAACAAGATCCGGAATGGGCCCAGGATCTGGCAAAAGTCATTCATCCCGACCTGCTGATGCGGACCGACCTCAACCCGCTAATGCACGGCACCGCGGCGGTTGGCCGCCGACAAGTCATGGGCTGGGCACTAAACACTGACGCGATATCCGCGCCGGAATTTGCGGCCTCGGAAGAAGGGCTGCAAGCGCGTTTGCACAACATTGATCAAAAATGTCAGGCCGCACGCAAAACCCGCGATGACACAGAAAAAGCCGCGCGTAATCGGAACGATGCCTACCAGTCCCGATGTTCCGCTGTAGAACACATGAACACTGAGAAAAAGCTCACCGACGACTCGCTCACTCGGCAGCGTGAGTACCTGAAAACCCGGCGGGAGCAAATCCGCCAGGCGCTGAATGAACGCAAGCAAGCCCAAGGCACGAAAGTGATTGAGCTGCAGAGTCTTCTGGAGCAGTTCAACAAAGACAGTGAAATAGGCGAAACCGCCACTATCAGCCAGTTTGCCAAGCGGTTAATGGATTTGCGCGGCCAGTGGGCTGAGCGAGAATCCCAGCTACAGTTGAACCTTGATCACGCTCAACAACGGGTTCGGCAAGCCCGCAGCGAACACGAACAGCGCCTGGAGCTTAAGCAAACGGCTTTTAACCAGAAACTAGAAGACGAGGGCATAGACCCAAAAGTGGTTCAGCAGGCACGTGCCAAAGCTGAAAGCCTGAAAAGCCAGGTGCAAGAAATTGAGCAAGCCGAGCCATTGGTGCACGAATATAAAAATTGGCTCGACAAGGACTGGGCACGTAAAAACGGCCTGACCGATGACTGCAATCTGCTGGAAAAACAAGTAGCAGACATGAAAATCCGACGCAGCGAACGTCAACGCAAACACCAGGAAAGTGTTAAACAGGTGAATGCGGACATCACTCAGCATCAGCAGAAAATCGGCGCGCTGGCGAAGCAGATCGAGGAAGCCGAAGGCATTCTGAAGAAGTTCGAAGTCGCCTCCGATGACATGGCGATGCCGGGCAACATGGGTAATTTGACCGGCGAGCTGCAGGATGCCTGCGAGCGTCTGGACAAACTGCGGCGCAACGTAATGGCCACGTTCAAACGCGCGCTCGCGGTGCTGAACCAGTACAACGGCACCCAAATCCAGAGCGCGTGGCAGAAGCTGAGTGAATTTCGCCGGCAGCGGCTGACAGACCCGGCTCAGGAATACGATGAAGCTTTCCAGCTCATGCAAGTGCAGGACTTGCGCTCCCTGCTGGACACCGACATTCCGCAGCTGCGTTCTACCTTAGTGGATCAGTTTGCCTCTGAAGCCAACACCTTGTGCCGTTACTTCGACAGCCTGGAAACCATGGCTCGGGAAGTGAAAGCCGTGTCCCGCACTCTGCGCCAGAAAATCAATACCGATCAGCGCATTGAGTCCTTAAGCGATATTCAGGTGGTGCTAAGGCCGCGAATCGAAGACGACGACAGCTGGCAACCGCTGAAGAGCTTTGTGGTGCAGTGGCGCGACTGGCACGCAGTGCACCGCCGCGAAATGCCTGATGACAGCATCACCATGGCGTTCCAGCTGGTCAGCGACACGTTGAAATCGGCCAGCCTGGGCGAAAGCGTAGAATCTATGGTGGATATGCATCTAACGATGAAAGAAAACGGGCGCGAGGCGGTGATTCGTAACGATAACGACTTCCTGACTGCCAGTTCCCAAGGCCTGACGTACCTGGCCATTATGGCGGTGTTTATGGGCCTGACCCGCTACCTGTGCCCAGACAAAAAAACCCGCATTACTTGGCCTATCGACGAACTAGGCACCCTCAGCCCGAACAATATTGCACGCATGGCGGAAATGCTGGAACACAACAACCTGACTATGATTTCAGCGTGTCCGAAACTGGATCGACCGCTGCGCAAATTCTTTGAAAACAAAATCAGCCTGCAGCACGGCCGCGTTCACAACTTTGAAAGTGCCGCACCGGTTGCGCCAAAAAGAGATCTGCTAGCGAGTGTGACCCGCTCACGCCCTGAGACCGATTTATCAGACGATTTGTTTACCAGCGCCACCGAAGGAGACAACCGTGCAAACTAATCCACTGTTTGAACGCACGGTAAGCGCTTTACTGGCCGGTGAAATTATCTGCGAATACAGCCACGATGAACTGTATAACTATTTACTGACGCAACCAGTGCAACAAAAAGTTTCGAATTTCTTACAACAGATGAACCGCACCCTGCGCCAAACCAGCAGCCACGATGCTTGGTTATGTTCTTACCAGGACCTGTCGCGCCCCGACGCCAAAGACGCCGTACGCCAGCAATTTCGAGAGGTAGCTAACCACCTGGAAGCCCTGGTGCAGTTCCTACGGCTAGTGATGATAGTGGAGGCTGCACAACGCCCCATTTCCGCCGGCGAACATCTGCGAGAAGGCAAAATGCTGGAGCGCATTTCCACCGCGCCGTCGCTGGAAGCCAAATTGCGTTCGCTGTGTGAAAAAGACCTGTTTCGCACCAAACGCAGTGACAGCGCTGGTCAATTGCGTGTGGTGCTGGAAAATCTTACCAAAGCCGGTTACCTGAAACCCATCGGCACCAGCGGCAGCGTTTTTCTGGCAACGGCAAAGTGGAGTTGGTTGTACGACATGATGACCTTCATTCAGACTCATGAAGGCATCCGCGAAGACAGCGCCGAAGACGACCCCCAGCTGAGGATTGTCTGATGGCTAGAACCCACGATGCGCGATCCACCCTGCGGGCGCTGGCCACCTACGGTGACGTGATTCTGGAAGCCCATCTGAACCGTGGCAATCGAATTGCCTTGAACGACGACAACGTTGGCGTATTGGAAACTCTGGAATATCACCGCCTGGTGTGGCGCCTGGGGGATACCGAAGACCTGCAGCTGAAAAATGTTCTGGTGCAGCTACTAGACCACATTACCGAATCAGAACGCCGGCGCTTTGCCAGCGCCCAGGTCGACCGACTTTGGAGCGATCTGACTCGATTGTTCGTGGATTATCGTGAAGCCAAAAAGTGCGCAGCGTTTATGGACAAAGCGCGCATTGAAAGTGAAATCAAAGAATGCCTGTCGGAAATCATTGAAGACATCCGCAACGCCACCGACACCTTCTCGTCTTACATTAGCAGCGGCTTCAGCTACATCACCGATATGGATTTGAGAGTTCGCAAGAACCACGATGTGATTGAGCGTGCAGGGCAACTAAATAGCCTATTTGAAAGTTTTAACACTCAGGATATGGCCGATCAGGCAGGCAACGATCCGTTCCTGAAAAGGCTGCTGTTGAAATATCTGCCAGCTGCGTTGGAACAAGGCCAGAAAAATCTCAACTATGCCCTTAATCAGCTGCGCCTGACGCTGGTGCGCCTGCGTGAAGACCAGCGCCTGAGTAAATTAGTGGGTGGCTTTGAACGCTGTTTTGCCAACAATCGTGGATACATTCCGTCTATCGATGACTTAGATCTCGGCCACTGCCCAACGCCGCTGAACAACGTCGTCCCTTTCGTGATCGTTGCTCGTGGTGATATTTATGACCCGGCAGACGACGGAGACCTGATTGCTCTGGCGCAAACCGCGCGCAGCTTAGGTGCCAATCAGCAAAGCAGTAAACCTGCTGGCGCCCTGCAAACCGTCGAATTCGACGTTGCCGGAGCCTCTGACCCCGAAGACGAAGATCCGGTGGATGAGTTGATTGAGCAGCTGGTGCAGTTCGTGATTGATGGCGATGTCGGCGACGGCGAAATCGATGCCCTGGAGGCCCTCGACGTCAGCGGTCTGGCATTGGATGCGGCCACTTGGCTGTCTACGCTGGAGGCACATCTCGACTCGCTGGCGCCCAATGACCAGAGTCACATTACGGTGGAATACAAAAGCCAGCTGGACCCGCTTTACAAAGACAACCTTTGCATCATCGGCATGACCTTACGGCGAAGTAATGGAAGCCGAATTTAAGGCTGTTGCTACCTTGCGATTAACCGTGAGGCGCTGGCGCAACAAACGCTGATTGTGGTTGAAAACGGCTCATTGATGTCAGACTGGTCTCGCATCGTTATGCCGCAGGCGGGGCAAGACGTCGTATTGTTACTGCGGCCACGGCGAAAACGCCCGTGATGTTAGCCAGCTGGCCCAGGCCACTGCTGTTAACGACCAGCAGCGCAGTATTCTGGCCTTCATGGCTGCTCACGAGTGTGCGATCATGAAGGAACATATTACCGCACGGGCTTTGCCGCTGGTTGCCATTGCAGGTTCCAAATAAACGAGGTATCAAGTGCAAGATCTTCAGGCTATTGAGATTGAAACTCACGCTAATCCTACGGCTGCCGTTATCTGGCTGCACGGACTGGGCGCCAGTGGACACGATTTTGAACCCGTAGTACCCGAACTCGGTTTACCGGAAGGTGCGGCCGTGCGCTTTATATTTCCGCACGCGCCTAACCTGCCGGTCACGATCAACGGTGGTATGTCCATGCCGGCCTGGTACGACATCAAAGCCATGGACCTTGATCGTGTCATCGATACTGAGCAATTGATGGCCTCGGCTCGCGCTGTGGGAAAGCTGGTAGATCGCGAAATCGAGCGCGGTATTGCTTCCGAAAATATCGTCATTGCCGGTTTCTCTCAGGGTGGCGCGGTTGCCTATGAATTAGGCCTGACGTATCCGCAGCGCCTTGCCGGTATTCTGGCGCTTTCAACCTATTTTGCCACCGCAAAGTCGGTCAAGCCGGCACCGGCCAACGCCGGTATTCCTATCAATATTTATCACGGAACGTCTGACCCGATGGTTCCGGAGGCGCTGGGCCGTCGCAGTTTGGAAGCACTCAAGGAAATGGGCTATCAGCCGACCTATATGACCTTTCCTATGGAACACAGCGTGTGCCTTGAGGAAATTAAGGAGATTGGACAGTTCATTCGCAAATACGCGCTGTAATGACCGGTTGCAGTCTTTGAGGCACACACTGATGATTAACCCGACAGGGCGCACTCTTTGAACTATCTTGCCCACGTGTTTCTGGCTCCAGATTCTGCCGAGTGTCGTGTTGGCAGCATTCTGGGCGATTTCAGCCGCGGCGTTGACCTGTCTGCGCTACCAAGTAAGGTGCAGAAAGGGGTTCGCCATCATATAACGGTTGATGTATTCACCGACAGCCACGCCGAGGTGCTCGCCAGCAAACGTGTGTTTTCGCCCCAACGCAGGCGCTTTTCCGGAGTGGCCCTTGATGTGCTTTACGATCACTACCTGCTGCGCCATTGGCAAAGTTTTAGCTCAGCGTCCTGCGATGCGTTTGTACACCAAGTGTATCAGGAGCTTCAGCATAACGAGCACCTGATGCCAGCGCCCATGGTGAAGATGACACGCCACATGGTTCGCCATGACTGGTTTGGTGCTTACCAGAATCTGGGCAGTATTGGCGACGCCCTGGATAGGGTGGCCGAGCGTATTCGTTTTGCCAATCAGTTCGCCGGCATTATTGATGAAATTCGCGCCAACGACGTTCAGTTGGAACACCATTTCCTGAATTTTTTCCCGCAGCTGCAGAACTTTGCCAGACAAACCTAATCCAGCTTCAATCTTTTCGAATCGGACTCCCACGGCAATGAGCAAACTTGAAACCCGGCAAGCCGTTCTGGCTTTTATCGGTCTGATACTGGTCGCTCTGAACCTGCGTCCAGCCCTTAGCAGTATTGGCCCTGTGTTGCGCCTGGTCGGCGACAGTTATGCCTTGTCGTCCACCGCACTGGGCATTCTGACGACTCTTCCGGTGCTGTTTTTAGGATTGGCTGCACCGCTGGCGCCAAAGCTGGCAGGCCGCTTGGGTATTGAAAGAACGGTGCTGGCTGTGCTGGCTGTGTTAGCGCTGGCGCTGCTTGTGCGGCCCTATTCGGGCCTGGCGGGGCTGTTGACCGGTACCGCAATAGCCGGGGGCTGCATCGGTATTATCGGTGTGTTGCTGCCGGGTATTGTGAAACGGGATTTCCCCAACCGTGCGAGTTTAATGACGGGTATCTATACCGCGGCACTTTGCTCAGGTGCGGCCATTGCGGCGGGTACAACCGAACTCCTGCGGGAGTTGTTTGATCAGCAATGGCGTCCGGCACTGGCTTTCTGGCTGGTGCCTGCCGTAATCGCGTTTGTGGCCTGGTGGTTTCAGCTAAGTGATAAAAGACTGGGCGTCAAATCGGAAAAACCCCGTGGAAAATCCATATACCGTGATCGACTGGCGTGGCAAATAGCTCTGTATATGGGTTTGCAGTCGTCATTGGCGTATGCCGTATTCGGCTGGCTGCCAACCATTTTACAGGACCGCGGCATCAGCGCCGTTGAAGCCGGCCTGGCGCTGTCTGTGTCTATTTTAGCGCAAGTGGTTAGCGCCGTCGCAGCGCCTTTAATTGCCAGCCAAATGCGCGATCAGCGGGCGATGATTTTTCTGGTGATGTTGCTGGTTGTCGCGAGCCTTGCTGGCTGTATCTACGGGCCAATGGATCAAATGTGGTTGTGGGTTGTGCTGTTGGGTCTTGGTCAGGGCGGCAGCTTTAGCCTGGCGCTTACTTTACTGGCGGTGCGAGCACGGGACGTAGAAGGCGCCGGGCGCCTTTCCGGCATGGCGCAAAGCCTGGGGTATATAATGGCAGCCTTTGGGCCATTGTTGGTTGGTGTGCTGCGCGATCTGTTCGGCGGCTGGCAGGCCGCCGGCGGATTTCTCATCGCCATCGGCTTAGGGGCTGCGCTGGCAGGTCTGAGCGCCGGCCGCGATGCGTACGTTCTGGACGACTAGGGCAAACAGCGCATTACTCGTAACTGAACGCCTGCGCGCTGAGACAGATTCAACCGGTTAACCGAATGCTAATAAGCCCGTCGTCATCAATAAAATCACGATAAAAATAATGCCTGGGTGCGCCATGTTGATTGATCCGCCGGATAGAAGTAACTTTTTTGGCCACAGTGGGTGAGCCCGACGAATATGTAAATAATGATTCAAAGCACAGCGACGACTGCTCAGTGTTTGACCTGCGTGGGAGAAAAGCCGTTTCGCGTAGCCTGCAAGTAATTCAAAAATAATCACAATGTCTCCCGCGGGTACAGGTTTTAAACGGGCCACATAGCGGTGAAGTCCAAAATACAACGTCAGACCTACGATAAACGGCCACAGCGCACTCCACAGCACACTTCCTGTAAACAAAGCGGGTAAGAAGCCTTGTGCTTGTGGCAGCGTGTATAAAATACCAAGCGATAACAGAAGCATCAGGGTATAACCTGCGCCGGCTGCCCAACCGAGCTGAGAGTCTTTCCCTGCTGTTGCGCTGGCGTCTCGCATTAGGCTCATGAATCGCAGCATTAAAAACGTGGTGCCTATTGCCGTAATCGGCAACGCACTCGCTAACCAACTGATATCGGTAACCGACACCTTGAGCGCTGATTTTGCCAACGCCCCGCTAGTGAGTGGGAGTCCAGCCAGCGCGAGCACCGGCAGTAAAATGCCGAGCCAGATAAACGGACCGTAACGTTTATGAGATAGGTGTTTGCTAAAGCCTACGCTTAAGAACAGGGCGCCTTTGGCCAGGCCATGATGCACGGCGTACAATACGATTGCGGGTAACAGCACTGTCCAAAGTTGGGGCGCCATCAAGCCTGCCCCTATTCCCGCCGTGATAATACCCATTTGACTGAGCGTTGAGTATGCCAGCAGTGTTTTTGGATTGCGTTGGACAACACCGGCGATAATAGCGAGAAAGGCCCCCGTTAAGCCGAGCGTGATAAAAATAACACCAAAATTCACGAAGGCAACGTCACCCAACGGCAGAAACTTGATCCACCCCAACAGACCCGCTTTTACCATAATGCCACTGAGCAACGCACTGGCGGGTATCGGCGCGACGGGGTGAGCGCGTGGCAACCATACATGCAGAGAAAACACCCCTGCCTTCACGCCGAATCCGGCCATCAATAAGCCGATGACCCAACTAGGCTGCGATACAATATCGAGTTTGCCCAGGCTTTGATACTCATTACTGACGGCAAGACCGGTCATGCCGGCGAACAGTAAAACCTCGCCAATAATGGCCCATTGCATGTACGTTTTACCTGCCCGCCGCGCTTCGTCGGTACCGGAGTGAACTACTAAACCATAAGAGGCCAGGCTCATCAGCGTAAAAAAGGTGATAAAACCAAACAGGTCCTGGGCTAAAATCAAACCAAAATTACCGCTCATGGCCAGTAACAAGAATAACGAGAAACGCACCTTGTGTGGATCATTTTGAAGATAGTCTATGGCGTATAGGCCAGCGACTGTCCACAGTACGGCGGCTAACAGCAAAAAAACCTGCCCGGTATTGTCCAGGCTGACAACGCTACCAAAAAACAACCAGGGCAAGAAATTTTCACCCTGAGGATGCACAACTGCCGCAACCAAAGCCGGTATCGCAGCGAGTGGAATCAACCACAGACTCCATCGTTGCAGGCGTTTTAACAACAGCAATAAGGCCGAAATTAGAGGAATGATAATAACCCACCACAACATGGGTGCTAACAGGCTGCCGGTTCGAAGTTCTCCCACGGCTTCGACGCCATATTCCCGGGCGGCAATCAACTTAGCCCAACTGAGAGGGCTAACAGGAGATCCTGCGAACACGCCCACTAAGAGCGCGAAACACGCCGTAATAACCGGTGGCAGCAGCAGCATCCAGTGTGTCTCCAGCCAGCCTCTGGGTTGCTCTGCAGGCCACGGGCCTGCTTGAGGTTTGAACCAGGCCGCATAGAGAATCGGCAAAAAATAGAGCGCGTTTAACAGGCTGCTGATCACCAAAACGCCGATAATCCAGTAGGCTTCCACCTCCAAAGCACCCGCACCCAGATACCATTTTGATACAAACCCGGCTGCGGGTGGCACCCCTATCATGCTCATTGCCGCCACACTAAAGGCAATCATTGTCCATGGCATACGTTGGCCGGCACCGTCCATTTGGCTAACTTTATGAACGCCCAGAGTTTCTGCAAGATTACCTGCGCAGAAGAACATGGTGATTTTCATGAGTCCCTGATGCACCAGGTGAACGATACCGCCAATAGTGGCTATAGGGCCTGCAATCGCCGTGCCCAAGGCAATATAGGAGACTTGACTGACCGTCGAGTAGGCAAGTCGCTTTTTCAGATCATCCTGGAATAAAGCCCGGGTTGAGCCATAAACAATGGTAAATGAAGCCAAGCCTGCCAATATTATGGTTAGCCCCAGATCTCTGGCAAACTCAATGCCATAAACATCGTAAACGACGCGCACAATGCCAAAGGCTCCCGCTTTCACCACGGCAACCGCATGCAGCAGTGCACTGACCGGTGCAGGTGCCGCCATTGCCACCGGGAGCCAACCGTGTAGAGGTACCAGAGCCGCTTTGACACCAAGACCCGCAATGAGTAAACCAAAAATGATTTGTAAATGAAGTGGGTCTAAGCCGGGCAAACTCTTCAGGACACCTGTCGCCCTGAAGTCCAATGGTCCTGCCAGAGCGGTCAACCATGCAACACCGCCCAGCAAGAGTGCGCCGCCAACCATGGTGTAGATCAGGTAGGTTCGTCCGGCCTTGAGCGATGCACTGTTGCCCTTATGCACCACCAGTGGATAGGTCGTTAGCGTAAGTAACTCGTAAAAAATCAAGAAGGTGATCAAATTGCCAGCCAGTGCAACCCCGATGGTGGCGCTGACACAGAGACTGAAAAAACCAAAAAACCGGCTGCGATTGGGCGATTTTTCGAGATAGCCAATGGCATAGATGGTTGTCACAAGCCAGAGCACACCGGATAAGCTAACAAATAGCAGCGATAGCGCGTCGGCGTTTAGTACCAATTCTATATCTGGCAGCAAGGGTAAACGTGTCTCGAAAACGACACCTTGAGACACGCCAAACACCATCACGCCGATTAAAATCACACAAGAAAGTGCCGCCACAAGATTAAACAAAGTGCGCAGGCCTCGATGATTCTCATCGATTCGAAAAATAATCAATCCTGGAACCAATGCGCTTAACACAATCAACAAGGGCAGGGTATTTTGCCAGGTCATACATCGTCTCCAACAGTGACAAGGTCGAGAATTAACTCGGCATTAAATCCTAAGACGACAGTGAGCATGGCCAACAAAAACGCACATAAAGACATAATCGTGGGTAGTTTGTTGATCGGTAAATTTTTTGGCTCGGTCTGTGCCTCTTCGTCGACGCTGGTAAAGGCAATATTAAGCACTCGGAAAACATACATGGCCGCCATCAATCCACCCATTAAGATGATGATTGCCCACCACCATTGAGCGGCATCAATGGCAACATTGAGCAATAACCATTTTGAAAGAAATCCGGCGCTGGGCGGTAAGCCAATCAAGCTGGCTCCTGCAATCGCAAAGGTTAATAAACTCAAGGGCATATACTTGGCCAAGCCACGCAGTCTGGCAATCTCGTCGTGGCCAAACGTACGCATGATATTACCAGCGGCCAGGAACATAGCGGCCTTGGCACAAGCATGAGCCACAATAAAATAGCCGATCGCGCTGACTGCTGGCCCGCTTAAACCAGCCCCACGAGCGTCTTCGTCAGGCAATGCCAGAGGGAAGAGTAAAAATAAATAGCCCAGTTGAGCGACTGTGGAATAGGCCACCATCAATTTTAAACGGGTTGCTCGTAGTGCTTGAATCGAACCCCAACAGATGGCCGCCGCGCCCAATATTCCAAGCATAAGCAGTCCAGAATCTGTGGCAGCGGGGGCGAGAGTGTCCAGCCACAATCGAGCTAGTAGGTAAAATGAGGTTTTTACCACTAAAGCAGACAGTATGGCACTGACCGGGGCAGGGGCACTGCCATGCGCCAGGGGTAACCAGAAATGCAAGGGTACTAAAGCGGTCTTCAGCAATAGACCCGTCGTTATTAGTACCAGCGCAGCCCAAGTGATCGCGGTAGGTTCTGCTACTGCGCTCAGCTGGGCGAGATCAAGAGTACCGTAGGCTCGATATAACAAAGCGACGGCAAGCAAATAGCATAAGGAACCCAGCAGTCCAACCAAGAGATAGCGCAGGGCGGCTGTCAATGCGGCGCGGCTGCCGTCCAACGCAACCAGAGACACTGCTGCCAAACCAATAATTTCCAGTGTGACATAGATGTTGAAAATATCACCTGACAAAAACAGGGCGTTGATACCCATAATCAGTAACCACCACAGTGGCCAGAATCGCGCTGTCTTATCTAACCGCGAATGTGGCTCAAAGAAGTAATATCGACTGTAAACAGTGAGCACTAAGGTGAGCGCTGCGGTCAGCATAAGCATCAGTGCGGCAAAGCCATCGATGGCCAGATCAATTCCTAAGGGCGCCCCCCATCCCGCTAAAGAGTATCGCTGATATTGGGTTTCTAAGCTTGTACCGCTGCCGGACAACCACGACAGTAATGCGGCAGCAATCATGAACTGTGTTAATGCCATCGCAATACTGATCGAGGCGCGCAAGCCGTGGCTTTTCAGCAGCGTTGTCAGAATCGCTGCGATCAATGGCAAGCCCACTAGCGTTGGTAGCAGGATGTCTGGATTAAGCAAAGAGTCCATCAATGGCTGTCCTCATCAGAGGCTTCGCTCAATGCATGAATTTTACCTGCTAGAAACAAGGCCAACGCAGTGCCTGCGATAGCAACGACGATGCCGGTTAAAACCATCGCGTGAAGCACTGGATCTGGCGTGCTGTTCACATTTTTGGCACTTGTCACTAGCAACATGAATACACCCACGCTCATGATGTTGATGGCGAGTATCTTCCTCAGAATATGGGGTGCGGCAATAACCCCGTATAAGCCAATACCAAACAGTCCGACACTTGCGATAATGTAGAGCGAATCTTGAGTCATGACTTTGGGTCTTCCGCTGTCTGCGATTGCAGAGTCTCATTCGGTGCTGAGGTTTCAGTCACATCTGACGGCTGCTTATCGAACGCAGAGTGCTCAAACGTAGAGTGTTCAGACGGACTCTCGAATACCTGAGTCGCCAAAGTGTTGTATGACAGCAATAGAATAGCCGCGATTGATAGTGTGGCAGCACTTTCAACTAACAAAATGAGGGGCGCTGCTAATTCGAGTGGGTATTGCAAAACAACCCCCGTCGTTGTGGCAACGCCAATGGCTACCATCACGAAGGTAATGAGACCGATAGTCAGCAACAATTTCGCCGTTGTCGAGGTGAAACAAAACTGGATTCGCCCTGATAGTTGAGCCAGCACACCCGCACCGGCAAGTAGTGCTCCTGACTGAAAGGCACCTCCCGGCAAAGCGGTACCCGTCCAGAGCATATAGCCTGCCATAACGATGATCATTGGTATCAGCCAGCGCAAAAACGCTTCGAGTGGAGGGTTGCCTGCGGCGCTATTAACAACGGATACCAGGCGACCGCTTGACCGATTACCACCAGGCATATCAGGATTAATATCGGAGTTGAAATTTGCGTTCGGCAGCATGGCAACCGCAACGGTAAGCAGTACGCCGATTTCCAGCAAGGTATCGTAACTTCGAAAGTTCAGTAATACCGCTGTTACAGGATTTTGGACACCACTCTGTGTGAGCTTTTGCTGAACCAGCGCTGGCAGCGACGATGAAATATTCTCAGTTAATATTAGCGCAGCGATCAGGCCAAAGCCCAAAGCTCCAATCACGATTGCACACAGTACCCTGGTCGCAAAAGGGAGCTCGTTTTCGTAACTGTTGTTTTTAAAATCAGGGGTTTGAAACATTTTCGCCTCCGCTCTTCTTGGGCGAATCTGCGTCACCATGAGCGCGTTCAACACGCATCTGTCGCCAGGTTGCGAGCAACAAAGCACCGGTTAACCCTGCGCCAATGGCCGCTTCGGCAATCGCCAGGTCTGGCGCGTCTAATCGCACCCAGGCGATAGCGATTAATAAGCCCAAACTGACAAATAAGACAATGGCTGTGAATAAATTCCTAGTTGCCAGACACAGGCAAGCGAGAGTTAATATTCCGATAACGAGGCAGCTGTCGATCAAAATATTAAAATTCATCGTTCGTACTCCCTGTTGGTGAGTCGATTTTTGGTGTGATTGATCGATTTATAGGTAATTCATCAAGGTCATTCGGTTGGACAGCCGCGTTCTTCGATAAACATTCTTCGGCTTGATGAGCAACCAGGTAGCAACCTACGGCGCCAGCCACCATGACCAACAGCCAAATAAACATTATCTGCAGGGCATCGAAGATGGATGCGGCCTGCGGTAACACACCGAATGCAATTAAGCCTAGACCCACGTTGTCCGCTTTGGTTAACGCATGTAAGCGACAGAAAACGTCAGGGAAGCGCAATATCCCAATGCTGCCAGCGAGGAAAAAAAGTAAGCCGCTGGCCGTCATAATCACAGTAAACGCATCCAATAAACTCATAAAGATTTTTTCCTTAAGCGAATAAAGGTGATCAACGTGAGTGGTGCCAGAAGTGCCAGCACAAGGGCAACATTGATCAGCGCAGGTTGGTTTTGAATAATGGCTAATAAAATGAGTATGGACACACCTGCCGTGCTAAATAATTGAGAGGCAAGCATTCTGTCTGCCGAGCTCGGACCCAATAGTATTCGTCCCAAGCCCACCAACAGCGCCAATATTAACAAGCCCACGATGACAGACAGATACTCGATCATGGTAGCTCTCTGTAGTGGTTCAATGATTCCGGACACCCATCAAGGTGGTAATATTGCTATCTTAAACGAGGTGTCTGATGACCAAAAAACGACGTTCTTTTTCGCCTGAATTCAAGCAAGAAGCTGCCAGCCTAATA
>Ga0306865_1000243_pt1 | contig 27659 bp, 23 predicted proteins | sample AntRauTorckE5431_FD_190441 | JGI IMG/M metagenome (GOLD analysis project Ga0306865, IMG submission 190441) | Saline lake microbial communities from Rauer Islands, Antarctica - Metagenome Torckler E5 #431 (v2) (version 2) | ecosystem: Environmental > Aquatic > Non-marine Saline and Alkaline >... | reverse complement strand
TTAAGAAACATGGTAGAAGGGCTAAAAGTATTTTTAAATATGGTCTAACTTTTTTAGCTAATGTTCTACTAAACTCTGAAAATCAATACGATACTGATATATTTCGTTTTTTGTCATGTACTTAGCAAAATTCATCAAAAAAATTATGCATTTTATTTTTGTTTTCTTTAAGAAAACGCCTTTATTTGTGGCATTATAGCGTTGAATACAAATTGTCCATAAAGCTAATGTTTAGACAACTTTCGCATCACATAGCAAGTGTATTTTAACCAATTCTAAAGCTGAGTAACCAAGGCTTTAGAGTAAAATATAAAAAGCCTCATCTGACCCATTTATGGGACTCAGAGTGGCGAAGCAGTAATTTTTTTAGTGCGGTTAGCTCGCTGTAAAAAGCCATCAAAATCTCAAAGTTTGTTGACATAGTCGAAATTTAAACAAAAAGAGGCGCAAGCTATTTGCTCATTATCAAGCTTAAAACAAATGAAGCTTAATACCAATAATATACCACAATTCTTTAAGTAAAAACGTTAATGAAACTAATCAAAAATAGTATTAAAAAGTACATGAGTTCTTTCCTGTACTATTATTCTTATTTAGGATACAGAATGTGGTTTTTGTTAATTACGAGTATTTTGGTAGGTATTCTAGATGGTTTAGGGCTAACCATGTTTATACCTTTATTAAGTATGATTGCCTCAGACCAAGCAGAGGCGAGTTCAAGTGCTTTAGGTAATTTTGGGTTTATTGTAGAGGCTTTAAATAACATTGGATTGGAATTAAATTTAGTTGTAGTGCTAATGACGATGCTTGTCTTTTTTGTAGGCAAAGGGTTTGCTAAATTTTTTGAACGGTATTTGAGAGTAGTTTACCAACAATATTTTATTTCAAGAATACGATTTGAGAACATTGATGCACTAGTCAATTACAATTACGAAGCTTTTACAGGTGCAGATGCTGGTAAAATTCAAAATACATTAAGTGGGGAAGTGGAAAGAGTAATGCAAGGTTTTAGAACCTATAGTGATATGCTTCAACAATCTGTCATGTTGTTAACTTATGCTGCTTTAGCGGTTATATCGAGTCCACAATTTGCGATCTTGATAGTTATAGGAGGTTTTCTAACAAACCTGTTATTTAGTTCTATGTATAAAAAAACAAAACTCTTATCTGTTGACTTAGTGAAAAGCAATCATTTGTTTCAAGGTTTTATCATTCAATCCGTAGCTTTTTATAAATATTTAAAAGCAACTGCCAGTATTATAGATTACAAACGTTTTTTAAAAGAAAAAGTTAACGAAATAGAGCATACTACCAGAAAAATGGGCATACTCAACAGCATTATGATGGGAATGAGAGAACCTCTTATGATTGGGGTTGTTGTGGCTGTTATTTTAATACAAGTCGAATTATTAGAGGGAAGTTTAGCAACAATTATGTTGAGTTTATTGTTTTTCTATAGGGGGTTAACAGCACTAACAAGTATACAAACGTCTTACAACAAGTTTTTAGGCTTTTCAGGTTCTATAGATAATATGAAAAGTTTTACAAAAAGTTTACAAGCTTCTCCTGAAGTAAATGGGGATGATAAAGTAAGTTCAATCCAAAATATTGAATTTAAAAACCTTAGCTTCTCTTATAATAAAAAGAACACCGTCTTAAGAAACATAAATTTAAATATTAAACCAAAACAAAGTATTGCGTTTATTGGTGAAAGTGGTTCGGGAAAGACCACCTTAATTAACCTTCTCGCAGGTTTGTTAAAACCAGGCAGCGGGGATTTATTGATCAATCAAAAATCAATACACAGCATAGAGCTAGTAAATTATAGAAGACGCATTGGTTATATCACTCAGGAACCTATTATATTTGATGATACTTTGTTTAATAATGTCACCTTATGGGACCAAAAGAATGAAGAAAACTTAACAAGGTTTAGAGAAGCTATAAAAAAATCACAACTGAGTAGTTTTATAAGTGACCTATCCGATAAGGAAGAGGAGAGGTTAGGTAATAATGGGGTGACTTTAAGTGGTGGCCAAAAGCAGCGTATATCCATCGCTCGAGAATTATACAAGGATGTAGATATATTGCTTATGGACGAAGCTACTTCTGCCTTGGACACCAAAACAGAGAAAAATATCCAAAAAAGTATTGATGATTTAAAAGGAGAATATACCATCATTATGATCGCCCATCGACTAAGTACTGTCAAAAATTGTGATCAAATAGTTTTATTAGAAAAAGGTGAGATTAAAGCAAAAGGGGACTATAATACACTGATTGAAAATTCATCTGAGTTTGCGACAATGATTAGTAGCCAACAATTATAAAAAAATGAAAACAATATCTCTTATAGGTCGAAATCAAGAACTGTTTGAAAATGATATTTCAAAAAACCATAAACAACTACTAAAAGTTGTTAGTAACTCTACTTTTCTTGTACTTGGTGGAGCTGGTTCAATTGGTCAAGCAGTAACTAAAGAAATATTCAAAAGAAACCCTAAAAAACTACATGTTGTTGATATTAGTGAAAACAATATGGTAGAGTTGGTTCGAGATATAAGAAGTTCTTTTGGATATATAGAAGGTGATTTTCAAACCTTCGCATTAGATATTGGCTCACTAGAATATAATGCTTTTATAAAATCAGATGGAAAGTACGATTATGTTCTTAACCTTTCTGCTCTAAAACATGTTAGAAGCGAAAAAGATCCTTACACTTTAATGCGTATGATTGATGTGAATGTTTTTAATACAGATAAAACCATCCAACAATCAATAGACAATGGAGTAAAAAAATATTTTTGTGTTTCTACCGACAAAGCCGCGAATCCGGTTAATATGATGGGAGCTTCCAAACGTATTATGGAAATGTTCCTAATGCGCAGAAGTCAACACATTCCTATTTCTACAGCTAGGTTTGCAAATGTGGCTTTTTCTGATGGTTCACTTTTGCATGGTTTTAACCAAAGAATACAAAAAAAACAACCTATCGTTGCTCCTTCTGATGTAAAGAGATACTTTGTTACTCCTCAAGAATCTGGAGAGTTATGTTTAATGTCTTGTATATTCGGAGACAATAGAGATATATTCTTTCCTAAATTGAGTGAAAGTCTACATTTGATTTCTTTTGCTGATATAGCTGTAAAATATTTAGAGCAATTGGGTTATGAACCTTATTTATGTGAGTCAGAAAAAGAAGCTAGAGAGCTTATGAAAACATTACCTAGTCAAAAGAAATGGCCTTGTTTGTTTATGAAAAGTGATACTACTGGAGAAAAAGATTTTGAAGAATTTTACACAGATAAGGAAATTTTAGATTTGGATCGTTTCAATAGTTTAGGTATCATTAAAAATAAATTTAATGTGGATGACGAAAAACTTCAACTATTTGAAGATACTATTTCCAAATTGAGAAATAAAGGGGAGTGGGAAAAAGAGCAGATTGTCGCATTGTTTCATATAATGATTCCAGATTTCGGACATAAAGAAACTGGGAAATATTTAGATGGGAAAATGTAAGTTCACTGTATGGTTTATGTATTAAATTGTTTATCTGTTTATAGGTTTAGGTGATGAATTGTTTAACTGTTTATGCTATTAACTTTTTAATATGAAAAAATTTAGTTTTGAAAAGTTAGAAGTTTGGCAGGATGCAAAGGGATTAACACATCTCGTTTATAAAGCAACAAAAGATTTTCCTAGTGAAGAAAAGTATGGCTTGGTAAGCCAGCTGAGAAGGGCAGTTATATCTGTAACTTCAAATATAGCTGAAGGTTCTTCTAGGATGTCTTCAAAAGATCAAGCTCATTTTTACCATTTGGCATTTAGTAGTTTGATGGAAGTATTAAGTCAAATTATTATAAGTTTTGAATTAGGATATATAACTGAAGAAGAAACATTTAGAATAGAGATATCTAAAATTGCGAATAAATTAAATTCACTTAGAAAAAGTAGTCTCAATCCCGTCAATAAATAACAATTAAACCATCTCAACCCAATAAACCTTTTAAATCCCAATAAAATCAATAAAAAGATTGAACACGGCTTACCTCATAGAAACAATTAGATGTTTATGTATTAAATTGTTTATCTGTTTATAGGTTTAGGTGATGAAATGTTTAACTGTTTATGCTATTAACTTTTTAATATGAAAAAATTTAGTTTTGAAAAGTTAGAAGTTTGGAAGGATGCAAAGGGATTAACACATCTTGTTTATAAAGCAACAAAAGATTTTCCTAGTGAAGAAAAGTATGGCTTGGTAAGTCAGCTGAGAAGGGCAGTTATATCTGTAACTTCAAATATAGCTGAAGGTTCTTCTAGAATGTCTTCAAAAGATCAAGCTCATTTTTACCATTTGGCATTTAGTAGTTTGATGGAAGTATTAAGCCAAATTATTATAAGTTTTGAATTAGGATATATTCCTGAAGAAGAATCATTTAGAATAGAGATATCTAAAATTGCGAATAAATTAAATTCACTTAGAAAAAGTAGTCTCAATCCCGTCAACAAATAACAATTAAACAAGTAAACAAGTAAACAAGTAAACAATTAAACAAATAAACAAATAAATTTAACAGCTTGTATAACAAGAAAAACACAAATACAATCAAATTCATTCGAGACACTTTTTCATCAAAAGATAAGTTTATTCCTCTCCATGAACCTCGTTTTGTGGGGAACGAAAAAAAATACCTTTTGGACACGATAGACTCTACTTTCGTTTCGTCAGTAGGAGCTTATGTTGATAAATTTGAGTCTATGATGCAGAACATTAGCCAAACTCAAAAAGCGATAGCGGTGGTGAACGGTACGTCTGGAATACAGGTGGCTTTGCGTTTGGTTGGAGTTAAAGCTGGAGATGAAGTTTTAACCCAAGCGCTTACATTTGTAGCTACAGCCAATGCCATTGCTTATAATGGGGCGAAACCAGTTTTTCTAGATGTTGATCTAGACACCATGGGACTATCTCCTGTTTCAATTCAAAATTTTTTAGAAGAATATGCTGAGATTAGAGAGGAGGGTTGCTATAATAAAAAAACAGGAAATAAAATAGCGGCTTGTTTACCTATGCATACTTTTGGTTTTCCAGTGAAAATAGATGAACTTATTAAAACTTGTAATAATTGGAAAATACCAGTGGTAGAAGACGCAGCAGAATCTTTGGGCAGTGAATATAAAGGGCAACCCACTGGTAGCTTTGGTGAAGTTGGAGTTTTCTCCTTTAATGGAAACAAAATAGTAACCAGCGGAGGCGGAGGAGCAATCGTAACCAACAATGCGGACTTAGGAATAAAAGCGAAATATCTAACCACCACGGCCAAACAACCTCATGCCTATGAGTATGTGCACGATGAGTTGGGATATAATTATAGAATGCCAAATCTTAATGCAGCCTTGGCTTGTGCACAGCTTGAAAAATTGAATTGGTTTCTTGAAAAAAAGAGGGAGTTGGCAAAAAGCTATGAAGAATTTTTTCAAGGAACAGATGTTAAATTTAGGACAGAATTACCAGAAACAAAAGCTAATTACTGGTTGATGTGTGTGGAGCTAGAAAATAGAAAAGCCAGAGATTTATTTCTAAAAGAAACCAATGAAGCAAAAGTAATGACTCGTCCAATCTGGGAATTAATGTTTAGATTGCCTATGTATCAGGATTGTTTAAAAGATGAACAGCTAAATGCTAAATTTTTGGTAGATAGAATTGTAAATATTCCAAGTAGTGTTAAATAGAGAAGTTGTCCTTGTCGGTTATTCTGGTCATGGATATGTAGTTGCAGATATTGCTATAGCATCACATATGAATTTGAGATATTATACCGATAAAAGTAAAATCTTTAAAAACCCCTTTGATTTATCTTATTTAGGATTTGAAGGAAATTTTGGTTACAAATTTTGGGACAAAGATTATAGCTATATTTTAGGTATTGGAGATAACCTTATCAGAAGAAAAACAGCAGATTTGTTAATCTCTAAGGAGGCAACTTTGCTTAATGTAACCCATCCTTCGGCCTCCATATCTAAAAAGGTTCAATTTGGAATAGGTAATTTTATTTCAAAGAATGTGTCTGTAAATGCCTTGGTAAGGATTGGAGATATTTGCATTTTAAATACAGGTTGCATTATAGAGCATGAATGTATGATTGGAAATGGAGTTCATATTGCTCCTGGAGCTGTTTTGGCTGGTAATGTAGAAATTGGCGATAACACATTTGTAGGGGCAAATACAGTAATTAAACAAGGAGTGAAAATAGGTAGAAATGTAATTATTGGTGCGGGATCGGTAATTCTGAAAGATATTGCCGACAACAAAAAAATAGTTGGAAACCCAGGAAAGGAACTATGAGAGATCAAGTTTTAATTATAGCTGAAGCGGGTGTTAATCATAACGGAAGTATGGATACAGCCAAAAAGTTGATTGATGCAGCTGCTGAGGCAGGTGTGGATTACGTGAAATTCCAAACCTTTAAGGCAGATAAAATGGTAACAAAAACTGCTTCCCGGGCTACTTACCAAGATACAAATACTAGGGATAAGGACTCACAATTTGACATGTTGAAAAAGTTAGAAATTTCAGAAGAAATGCATCTGGAATTGATTCACTATTGTGAAAGTAAAAACATAAAATTTCTATCTACAGCTTTTGATTTGGAAAGTCTTGCTTTTTTAAAATCCTTAGGATTAGAATTAGCAAAAATTCCTTCTGGAGAAATTACCAATTTGCCTTATTTACGTGCTATGGCAAAACTTTTTCCTGAAATAATTCTCTCTACAGGGATGGCCAATATGGATGAGATAAAAGCAGCTTTTAGGGTATTGATAGAGAATGGGACAAAACAGGAAAACATTACAATTTTACATTGCAATACAGAGTATCCCACCCCAATGGGTGACGTCAATCTTAAAGCGATGCTTCATATTAAAAAAGAATTGGGTGTAGAGATAGGCTATTCGGACCATACGTTAGGAATTGAAGTGCCAATTGCTGCGGTGGCTTTAGGGGCAAAAGTAATTGAAAAACATTTTACTTTAGACAGGAATTTGCCTGGACCAGATCACAAAGCGTCTTTAGAGCCAGAAGAATTAAAGGCAATGGTCACCTCTATTAGAAATATAGAATTATCGATTTCAGGTTCTGGGATAAAAGAACCTTCTCCATCAGAGGCCAAAAACAAACCTATTGCTAGAAAAAGTATTGTTGCTTCCCAAAACATTAAGAAAGGTGAAATATTTTCAGAAGAAAATTTAGCAATAAAGAGACCTGGAACTGGCATTTCACCAATGTTATGGAATGAAGTTTTGGGTAAACCAGCACATAAAAATTATACAGAGGAACAATTAATTGAGCACAATCATGACTAAGATTTGTGTTATTACAGCAACCCGTGCAGAGTATGGCTTATTAAATCCTTTAATGAAACAACTTCAGTTTCATGAAAGATTTAAATTACAAGTTTTAGTTACAGGAGCCCACCTTTCTCCTGAGTTTGGATTAACTTATAGAGGGATAGAAGAAGATGGTTTTGAAATAGATAAAAAAGTAGAAATGCTTTTATCTTCTGATACAGATTCAGCTATTACAAAATCGATGGGCTTGGGTCTTATTGGTTTTGCTGATGCTTTTACAGAGTTAAGACCAGATGCCATTATTATTTTAGGAGATCGATATGAAATGCTATCGATAGCCTCGGCGGCTTCAATTTTTAAAATACCTATTATTCATTTGCACGGCGGTGAAATTACTGAGGGAGCTTACGATGACGCGTTTAGACATGCAATAACTAAATTGAGCCAACTGCATTTTACTTCCACAGAAGAATATAAAAATAGAGTTATACAGATGGGGGAACAACCCAGCTGGGTATTTAATGTAGGAGCTATCGGTATTGACAATATTTTAAACAAAAAGCTTTTGTCCCAAAAAGACTTAGAAGTAAATTTGGGAATAAAGTTTAAGAAATATAACTATCAAGTCACCTTTCATCCAGAAACTTTAGGAGAAATAGATGTTGAAAGCCAATTCAAGATATTGCTGAATGCTATTGAAAGACAAAGTGATGGTAGTTTTTTTGTATTTACCAAATCAAATGCTGATACAGACGGTAGGGTCATCAACCGAATGATTGACGAGTTTGTTAGCAATAACTCAACCAAGGCAATAGCTTTTAAATCCTTAGGGTCTTTGAGATTTTTATCTTTGGTAAAGGTTTGTGATGCCATAATTGGCAATAGCTCTAGCGGAATAATTGAAACTCCTTCACTCCAAACACAGACCATAAATATTGGAGATCGACAAAAAGGTAGAATACAGGCAGATTCTGTCATTAACACTAGAGTAGAGGTTGAGGCCATTAGCCAAGCGATACTAAATACACAACGAGAAAAAATTTCTATAGAGGGAAAAGAAATCCTAAATCCATATGGACATGGGGGTACGACCAATAAAATCATGGATGTTTTGGAACATATCAATTTTAAAAAATTAAGAACAAAAAGTTTCTATACAATCAAACATAAAAATGGATAAATTAAATCTGCATACCATTTTAAAAGACGCAAGTGTTCGTGAAGCCTTAAAAAAACTAGATATCTTAGCTTCAGATGCTATTTTGTTTGTTATAGACCATAACAAGGTTTTAATCGGCTCTTTAACTGATGGCGATTTGCGAAGAGGCTTTATAAAAGGCCTTGGGTTTGAGAATAAATTAGAAGAATTTATACAGCAGAATCCTTCTTTTATAAAAAAAGGAGAAGAGGCTACGATGGAAAAACTAGAAGAGTTTAAAGCTAAAAACTTTAAAATCGTTCCCATTTTAGACCATGCGCATCGCATAGTAGAGATCTTGAATTTTAAGGAACAAACCACCATGATTCCTGCAGACGCCCTAATTATGGCTGGGGGTGAGGGAACACGTCTTAGACCGTTGACTTTAATGACTCCTAAGCCGTTGCTAAAAGTGGGAGGCAAGCCCATTATAGAATACAATATAGATCGTTTAAAGCAGGTGGGTATTAAAAATATCAACCTCAGTATTCGGTACTTGGGAGAACAACTAGAAGATTATTTTGGAAATGGAAGTGATAAAAATATCAACATAACATATGTAAAAGAAGACCAGCCTTTGGGAACTATTGGTGCTATTTTGCTTTGTGAAAAATTTGAACATGAAGATATCATAGTCATGAACAGTGATTTGTTAACGAATATAGATTTTAAGGATTTTTATAACATGTATAAGAATTCTGGGGCAGATATGGCTGTTGCCGCCACTTCGTATCATGTAGACATCCCCTATGCCGTGCTGGAAACCGATAAAGACAACCAAGTTACCTCACTAAAAGAAAAACCAAAATATACCTATTACTCTAACGCCGGCATTTACATTTTAAATAAAAGCATCTTAAAAATGATTCCTAAAAATATGTTTTATGATATCACCGATTTGATGGATAAGATCTTAGAGATGAATCTAAAGTTAATTACCTATCCTATTAACGGCTATTGGTTGGATATTGGGAAACCCGAAGATTTTAAAAAAGCCCAAGAAGATATTAAACATATTAAGTTTTAAATTTTATGAAATCAATTAAAGTACTTGCTATTATACCAGCCAGAGGTGAATCAAAAGGAATAATAAATAAAAACCTAAGGTTACTTCGAGGTAAACCACTTATTCAACATGCCATAGACTATGCGAAAGAATCAAATTTAATAGATAAAATTATCGTCTCAACAGACAGCGATGATATACTAGAAGTTTCTTTAAATTTGGGAGCTGAAGTAATTAAAAGACCTGTACTATTATCTGGAGATAAGTCATTGGTTATTGATGCTATACATCACACTATAAATGAGTGTCAAAATAAACAGAACTATTATCCAGAGATAATAGTTCTGTTGGAATGTACATCACCAATAAAAAGCTTAAAAGAAATTAATAAAGCTATTGAAACTTTAATGAGTGAGGACTTCGACTCTGTTGCAACATTTAAAGAAACTGAAATTTCGCCAAACAGAATTTGGAGAATTAATGATAATGAAATAACTCCTTTTATTAAAGATGCTAATCCATTTCTTCCACGACAAAGTCAACCGATAGGATATCAATTAACTGGACAACTATATGCTGTAAAAACAAAGAAATTGATGGAGGACTTAAATAACCCTTCATTATTATTAGGTAAAGTGTATCCTATAATTACCAAAACAGAAGTAATTGATATCGATACAGAAATTGACTTATTATTTGCTGAGGAAATATTAAAAAAAATAGAAAATTAAAATTAAACATATGAGAACATTAAAAAATCTATTATCATTAAAAGATAAAGTTGCATTAGTTGTTGGTGGTGCAGGTTACTTAGGAAGAGCTATTTGTGAAACTATGGCTGAATTAGGAGCGAATGTGGTGATTGTTTCAAGAGATGGTGAAAAGTGTAAAATATTTGCGGAAGAATTGAATGAAAAGTATAAGACTAAAAATTATGGAACATCAGTTGATATTTTAGATGTTAAAAATATCGAAGATTTAATGACGGAAATCAATGAAAAATATGGGCAGCTTGATGTATTAATCAACAATGCATGGTCTGGAAAGAAGAATTCTTTTGAGTCAATCACATTCGAAGATTGGGATTATGATATAGACATATGCTTAAATGCCGTATTTTACACCACGAAATTAGCAGTACCAATGTTAAAAAAAACAAAAGGTGTAATTATTAATACAACCTCTATGTACGGACATGTAGCTCCTGATCATAGAATATATGACGGGATAGAGTTTGCTAATCCTCCTAGTTATGGCGCAGCAAAGGCGGGTGTTTTACAATTAACAAAATACTTAGCTAGTTTTTTATCACCACATGGTATACGTGTAAACGCGGTCAGTCCCGGCCCCTTTCCTTTTCTTGAAACTTTAAAGAACAAAGAATTCAAAGAAAGTTTAGAGTCAAAGAATATGTTAGGTAGAGTAGGTGAACCAGATGATTTAAAAGGTGCTTTTGCACTACTTGCTTCTGACGCATCAAAATATATGACAGGACAAAACATATGTGTTGACGGTGGGTGGACAGCATGGTAAAAATAAAATATAAATTTTTCTTATGATAAAAGTTGGAATGATAGGTATTAATGAGGGAAATGGCCATCCTTACTCATTTTCCTGCATAATAAACGGTTTTAATAATAAAGGATTAAGGGATTGTGGATGGGATGTTATATACAATTATATACGACAACAAGACGATGTCGATTTAGGAATAGATGATGTTCAAGTCACTCATATTTGGACTCAAAACTTAGTTGAAACCAATAAAATTGCTAGAGCTGCTAATATCCCTAATGTAGTCAATGATTATTTAGATATGATTGGTGAAGTTGATGCATTAATTATAGCAAGGGATGATTCGGAAAATCATTATGAAATGGCTAGGCCCTTTCTTGAAAATGGTTGTTTCGTTTTTATAGATAAACCACTTAGTTTAGATATTGGTGAACTACGCTATTTTAAAAAGTATTTACAACAAGGTCGTTTAATGAGCTGCTCTGGAATGCGATATGCATCAGAACTTGATTATTTTAGGGCTAACATTAATGATTACGAAGAAATAAAATTGATAAGAGGGGCTGTTATAAATAATTTAGATAAATATGGAATTCATATGTTAGAAGCTATTTATGGAACTTTGCCTTTTAATGTTAAAAGTATTAAATGTAATCCTTCATCTAAAATCGAAAGTTTGACTCTAATAAATACTGATGGAACATCGATCCAATTAGATGCGTTAGGGGACACGGTTAAAACTTTTCAATTAGATATATTTGGAAGTAACGGAAGATTTCATGTTGAGTTAAATAATAACTTTGTAGCATTTAGAAGAACTCTTCTTCACTTTTTTCAAATGGTTAGAACTCGAGAACCAGTTATAAAACCAAGTCTAACAATATCAATTATGAAGGTTTTGATTGGATACAAAATCTCTAAAGAGAATAATAAATCAGTTCAAATAGAAGATATAGATGTATAAAGTATTAGAAAAGGTAATAATAGTCACTGGAGGAAGCGGTCTCATTGGAAAGGAAATTGTTAATCATTGCAAAGAGAATGGTGCAATTGTGATTAATGCAGATATTAGTATAGAAAACAATATTTCATTAAATCAAATAAAATGTGACGTTACTACAAATGCAGGAATTGACCACCTTATCAAAGTGGTTATGGATAAATATCACAGAATAGATGGTTTAGTTAATAATGCTTACCCACGCACTAAAGATTGGGGTGCTAAATTTGAAGATATACCTTATGAGTCATGGCAAAAGAATGTAGACATGCAAATGAATAGCGTTTTTTATCTTTGTCAAAAAGTATTGAAAATAATGAGTATTCAAAAAAATGGATCAATTGTAAATATTGCCTCAATATATGGAGTAGTTGGAAATGACTTTACAATTTATGAAGGTTATGGAGGAACCTCTCCTGCAGCTTATTCTGCAATTAAAGGGGGTATGATTAATTTTAGTAGGTACCTAGCATCTTATTATGGTAAAAATAATATCCGTGTTAATTGCGTATCTCCTGGAGGAATATTAGATGTACAGCATCCATCTTTTATAGAGAAATATACAAAAAAATCCCCTTTAAAACGCATGGGTAAGCCTGAAGAAATTGCTCCTGCAGTAACTTTTTTACTATCTGAGGATGCATCATTTATAACTGGGCATAACTTAATGGTGGATGGTGGATGGACAGCGATATAAGAAAAATTAAAATATTATGACAACCAATAACCCCGTTGAAAATTTAAGAGAAGAAGATAAAAAATAGATGAATATTCATCACATGATCTTGATACTGCTTATGATTGGTGAATGGCGGAGTTTTATAAAAGTCAAAACCTTTAAAGCAATTATTTCATTATAAATGAAACACGTTTTTACAGTACATTCTCCAATCACTTTTTTATTAGCAGTTTGCATTATAAAAAAAAATAGTTTGAGAGAAAATGATATTTTAATTTTTTCATCAGGTTTTGAACCTCCAAAAAAATTATCTTATGTTAAAAAATCATTTAGTTCTTTAAATAAAAGCTCCATAAAAAAAATATTTGAGTGGAATACCCCAGTAGAACACGATAAATATATTAACTCCTTTCTAGGGAAAGATGAAAATTTTATAGCTTATATCGATTTAATGCATATGCATCAGCGTATTTTAATTACAAATAAAAAATGTGTGGGGTTTTCATTTATGGAGGAGGGGACTGCGAGCTATGCATTACCTCATGCACTTGGGGATATAGGTCATATTTACAGACAAAAGGCTAATCGATATAATTCTTTGATAGATGCAGTCTTAGACATGAGATTATTTTTTAGAGGATATAATTCTAAATTAATATCTATGGAATATTCACCTCAAAGTTATAATGAGTTAGCTGAAAATTTCTATTGCTTATCAAAATTTGCATATCCTAGAATTGATTTTGTTAAAAAAAACATTATCAATTTAAGTGAGATTTCCTTAGATGAATTTTTTCCTCAGACAATTAAATCATTAAATAATGATCTCATTTGGATTGAGGAGTCTTTTACTTATGCTTATAACATTCCTGAAATTGAATATGAAAAAGCTATCAAAGAGACCATCCAAAAGATGGGCGGTAAGCTTGAGGGAAGACCTATATACTTAAAAAAAAGACCCAATCAAAAAACAAACAATTCATTGGTTTATAAAATTCTTTCTGAAAAAGGGTACGAAGTAAGGATATTAGATAATAATGAAATTTTAGAGGTTTTATTACTTAAGTCTAAGTCTTGTATTTTGATAGGAAATATATCTTCGTTACTTTTTTATGGTAGCCTATTTGGTCATAAATCGTACTCCATGTTTAATGTCATCAATAATAAACCAAAAACTCTTTTCGATGATCTTAATTTTTACTGGGAATCTGTTATAAAGATTTAAGGGAGCTATCAACAGATGTTCATTAAACTCAAAAAAATATAATTTAGGACATACTTCAATTATAAAACAATGGTAAAAATTTTAAAACAAAAATTAGCTTGGGTAAGAAACTTCTTAATTTTTAAAAAATATGATTTTTTGGCCAAAGCAAATAAAACGTCTTTTCGTGTAAACCCTGAAGCTAATTTTGTGGTCTCCATTGCAAGTTACCCGAAAAGAGACCCTTTATTACCTGGGGTATACGAAGCCTTAAAAAGGCAAACCATTGTGCCTAAAAAATGGATCTTGGTGTTATCTGAAGAGGATTACCCACAAGGTTTGCCAAAGCACTTAATAAAGCTTAAAAATTTAGGATTAGAAATTTTATGGGTAAAAGACAATCCCTATGCCGTTAAAAAATTGATTCCAGTCATTGAGAAATATCCACAATTTAGTATCATTACTTTAGATGATGATATTATTTATCATTCGTCTCTAATAAAAGGCTTGCTTGTAGAAGCCAATAAATCACCAAATTCAGTTATTGGCTATGTAGGTAAGGCGATGCTTAAAAAAGATAAACAATTGAAGATGCTTTATAGGGAAAGAAAACCTGCTTCAAACACAACCCCAGCAGAGCAGGTATATTTAATAGGATGGGGAGGCATTTATTATCCGCCAAATAGTCTAGATGAACGTGTACTCCATATGGAAGCTGTCCATCGTATTGTGCCAGGTAGAGGCTCCGATTTTTGGTTCTGGGCGGCAGCGCATGCAGTTGATACTAAACAGCTTTGTTTGGGAGTACCTACTTCCTATAATTTAGGAATAGCCATACCTCAAAATAATGAGACTAAACCTAAAGACCAACCCGGAACTGAAGTAATTCTAGAACGCTTTCAAATGGCTATTGACTATTTTGGCATCCGAGAAAAGCTATTGAGTATCTTGCCAGAAAATAAATCATAAAACATAGTTTAAATATTAAATTCTAGAATGCAACACTATCAAGCACGAATAAATAAAGCATATCACATTTTTATGATGTTGATATCACCACTATTTGCTGGTTACCTTATTTTTAAAATGAAGAATAAGTCATATATCATCTTTTTGGGGACTGTGTTTTTTGGATTATTGGGGAGTCTGTTTATCTATAATACTGAAGGCGATGGTTTGACTCATCTATTAGATGTAAAACGCTTCTACCTAGACATGCCTTTTTTTGAATTTACAGAAGGAGTATTTAAGCTTCTAACTTTTCAACCTATAGAAGGCAGTCAAGATTTATACAAACATATTATTTCATACTTAGCTGGAGCTGTATTTCAAATTCCTGAACTTATTCATGTATTTGGAGGACTGTTATTGGGTTATTTTTTTACTAAATCTGTCCTACTTGTATTTGAAGATAAATCAAAACAGAAAATGGGAGTTTTTTTGCTCTCCTTTGCTGTTTTGTTTTTAATTGTAAGGAGTGTTTCAGCTCTTAACTCCTTACGCATGTGGACGGGAATGTGGGTGTTTTTTTATGGATCCTACTCTTATATCAAGAACAAAGAAGTTAAATTTCTATGGTATGTAGGTTTAGCTATTTTTGTTCATTTTTCATACCTACTATTTTCAATTCCGCTTATTGCTGCTATCCTATTACGAAATCGAAAAAAATTAGTTGTAGGTATTTTTATAGCTTCTTTTTTTATAAATACTGGTTTTAAACAAGTTTTTAATATTGTTGAATCAACTGGATTATACCAAAATAAAATGAATGGCAACATAATTAGTGAGCAAGAGATAGATAGTCGAGCCGCACAATATGAAGATAAAAGTGTCAATTCAAATTTTTATAATGAGTTTGGGCCTCTTATTTACAATACTTTTAGCATTCCACTATTAAGTTTTATTTTAATTATCGTTTATCTACGTAAATCAAAGATAGAATACCTAAATTTTTTAATTGCTGGAGGTTTGTTACTTGTGTCTTTGTCTAACTTGGTGGATGGTATTAGTCCATCTATTTATGGAAGGGGTCTTACCATAGCGGGAACTTTTCTTACTGCTGCAGCCATTCAGGTACTTATCCTAAATAAGTCTGAAATGTCTTCAAGGTTAAAAAATAAGTTGGTCAAGTTTTCTTTTTCAGTTTTTTTGTTATCGGCCGTACTTCACGCACTTTTTCACCTCTCTTATGCATTTAATACTATATCTGGATTTGTGATAGCCTTACCTATTGCTTCATGGTATCTAGGAAATGATGATTCATCTATAAGAGATTTTATAGGTGTATTCTTTTAATTTAATCGATATGAATATTGCACTATTTTTAACTCAAGAACTTGATCCTAATGCCGGTGGAGTTCAAAGGAGTACTTCTAAGTTGGCTAAGATTTTTCATTCAAACCAACACCATTCCATTATTATTTCTGTTGGAAATCACGTCACTCGACAAGAAGATTTTGAAGGGATTATACTTTATTATGTAAATATAAAAGAAGAAAATCAATTAAAAGGCGTTTTAAAAAAAGAGGCTATTGATTGTATTATAAATCAAATGGGATTTTCTGTAAGCTTAACTAAGCTACTGCTAAAAAACAAACCAGTTAAAACAAAGTTGATTAATACCTTGCGGATAAACCCGCTTAATTTTTATCACAACTACAAAGACATTATAAAAGAACTGTTCAAAAATAAAAAAATAGGATTTCTAAATACTTTCCTTACTAGGAAACTTATTTTAGGATACCATATTTTAAAACAAAATATTGAGCTGCATTTTATTGTTAAAAACACAGATGCTTTCGTGATGCTATCCGAAAGATTTAAGCCTGAACTCTTTTTTCTAGCACCTTCACTTAAAAAATTTGATGCTAAAATCTTTGGTATAGGAAATCCTTTCCAAAGGCCAAAATTAGATATTGCTACTTTAGATAAAGAAAATATCGTGTTATTTGTGGGGCGTCTCAATATTCCTCAGAAAAGAGTGGACCTTTTGTTACAAATTTGGGAAAAACTTCATAGGCAAGCACCAGATTGGAAATTTTGGGTAGTTGGACATGGTAAAGAGAAGAAAAATATGGAGAAATATTGCCAAGAACATGAGCTAGACAGAGTAACTTTTTTTGGTAAAGATAATCCTAACGAATTTTACAAAAAAGCCAAAATATTTCACATGACCTCCGCTTTTGAAGGTTTTGGAAATGTTTTGGTCGAAGCCCAAAGCTTTGGATGCGTGCCAGTGCTCTTTAACTCGTATGCATCGGCTCAAGACATTGTGATGCATAATGAAAACGGCATCTTAGTTACTCCCTTTAATGTCGATAAATATGTAGAGGAAAGTATTGCGCTCATCAGTAATCCTTTACAATTAAATGAGCTTTCTAAAAATGCTTATGAGCATGTAAATAGCTTTTCTTATGAAGAAACTTATAATAAATGGGATGGTGTTTTTAAAAGTATAATCTCATCAGACAAACAGTAAATAAGCTGGTTGATAATTTTAGGAACTAAATTAAGTTAAAAATATTTAAAATTCTTGTGTAACAGTACAGTTTAGAAAACCTAAAGAAAAACAGTTGTTATAGAGCTGTTTGATTTTGAGGTGCTTCGCGCGAAATCTGTTAGCAGCTTTGCTTAAAGCAACTGAAAGTAATAGTATCTGTTTTTATGAAATAAAAAGGGAATTAGATTTAATAAGCACAAGGATTTAGCCAGTAGTAAAGATATAGAAAAGTTTTTTTAAAGTTTTTAAAATTGTAAGACGTAAAAGTTATATAGTTGTACTTTGAACGATTAGCTTAGTTGCCAATTTTTATTTTTAAAAGATTGAAAAAAAAATTTAAAGTTATTAGAAAGTCATTTGATTAAAACTAATAATAAATTTAATCTCTATTGGGTATAATTCCCTGAGCCTTGCCTCGTGTTTTAAGGAATTTTTGTAAACGGATGGTTTTCATCAATCAAAAACGACCATCTAAATATCTCGTGGGCTTGTCCCGAGGATTATTTACTATTTACTCATTTTGGCAAAAAGAATATTGTGAACATTTATGTGTGAATTTTATAGCTGAAAATGCATAAACGTTTCCAATTAGATGAGAGATCTCCAAAAAAAATTGTAGAATAACTATTCAGGATTTTTACCAGAAATGAATTCTTGTGAGTTATATTAACAATCTGTTTATAATTTGCAAGAAGTGTAGCATTACATAAAAATATTTTAGAGGATGGATTAGGCTTATCTGAAAAATCATATGGCAGGAAAGCCAAGTTTTTTGATCCGCTTAATATTTTTTCAGCATATTCTTAAAAAAGTTGCTGTAGTTGCAGCAATTAAATACATGTTTACTCCCAGAATACATCGCCAAACATCGAGGAGTAGTAAGACCTAAAGGTAGTGTAGATATCTCGGCAAACATAATAAACATAAATAGCTCTATCTGTCCAAAAATGTATTTTTTAAGCCAAGTTCAAGCAGAAAAATAAATTGTGTGTACTTATTTTTGCAACAGATTGTAATTGCATTTAAATTCAAAAATATAGCCATAATTAACCTTTAGACGTTAAATTGTATAGTAGAAAAAAAAGCCAACAATAGAATTAATGGATTGAAATAACTTAAATACTACTTGATAAAATCACAGAACTTTTCATGATTTGAGATTCTGTGTAATTTAAATTGAATTCGTTTACTAACAAAAAGAAATACAGTTAAAACTATGTATTATTCTAAAAAATTATCACTGTTGTTTATAGCTTCTCCAAAAAGCGGATCAACCTCAGTGGAAAAATACCTTATGGAAGTTGATTCTTCTGGTGAGAATCATAGTGTGACTTTAGATCTCAAAAAAATCACTGCAAAAGATGTGTATTATGGAATTGTTGGACATGCTAGAGCTTGGGAGCTAAAAGAAGCAATGGGGGAAGATATTTATAACCAACTTCAGATATTTGGATTTGTGCGTCACCCCTTTGACAAGCTTGTTTCGTCTTATTTTTTTAATAAAAAGTTGAAATTATTAAGCACTTTTAATAAGAGAGGCGATAACAAACTCTTGTTGAGAAAACTAAAAGGGCTTTTAACTTTATTGGCTCCCAAACTATTGCCGATCGATATCTGGGTTCTACTTTTTCCGATGAAAACAAGTCATGACTATTTTTTTGACAAAAAAGGAAATAGGATAGTACAATACCTAGGGAGGACAGATCATCTAAATGAAGATTTATTTTCTATTTTAAAAAATATAGGAATTACATCTACTCTGAACATCCCACACATTAATCAATCACAGCACAAAACAAGAGATCAGTATTTTAAAAATAGGTGGATAAAGAATTATCTTTTAAAAAAATACGCAAAGGACATTGAATTGTATAAAATTGCAGAAGAAGAAATGAATATACCAGTCTAAATATTTACTTATTAACATGGCTATAGCATTAATAACTAACTTTTACAATTTATTCCTTTTCAAAAAAACTATTTAAAGCTAAAGATGAACCTTAAACAAAAACTCAATAACAATTTAAAAAACATCATCGGTAAATCGGTTAAAGAGAAGTATGTTATCATAGAAAGTGATGATTGGGGGAGTATTAGAATGCCATCGTTAGCTGCGCTTAAACAGCTAAAGTCTAAAGGACTATTCCTTGATAAGGGTTACAGTAAGCGTTATAGTAAAACAGATACCTTAGCATCAAAAAAAGATTTTGAATGCCTCTATGAAGTATTGTCAAAACATAAAGATGTAGATGGTAATTCGCCACTATTTACAGCTTTAAGTTTGGTAGCTAATCCAGATTTCGATAAGATTAAAGCTAATAATTTTACGAAATATGAATATGAACCTTTCCCTAAAACACTGAAAAAATATGGACAAGCAGATGCTCTCCCAATGTGGAAAGAAGGCATAGATAACAATCTTTTTTATCCCGAGTTTCATGGGCGAGAACACCTCAATGTAAATGTATGGATGAGAGCTTTACAAGCCGGCGATAAGCCCACTAAATTAGCTTTTGATGAAGGTTTATGGGCTATTAAGACGGAAACTGCATATAATATTAATTATCAGGCAGCTTTCGATGTTCAAAAAAAATCTGATATTGAAGATCAAAAGCAAATTATTTCTGATGGATTAGAATTATTTGAAAAATTGCATGGTTATAAAGCGAGATATATCGTTCCGCCTAATGGTGCTTTTAATAACCAACTATTAGAAACTGCTGCACAAAATGGAATTGATTTTTATGGTGCTTCTAAGATTCAAAAAGAACCTCAAGGTAAAGGCGAATATAAAAAAGTTCTACACTGGTTAGGAAAAATAAATAAATTTGATCAAACCACAATAACTAGAAATGCTTTTTTTGAACCCAATGAGATAGGAATGTATGGTGTAGAAGATTGTTTAAAGAGTATTCATTATGCATTTAAGTGGAATAAACCGGCTGTAATAAGTTCACACCGTACCAATTATATTGGTGTTCATGATCCTAAAAATAGGGAAAAAGGCTTAAGAGAGCTTGACGAGTTGTTGTTTAAGATATTAAAACAATGGCCTGATGTTAAATTTATAACTAGTACAAAACTTGGAGAAATCATTTCTAATAAAAATATTCCTAATTAGTTATATATATTTTAGTGTATTAAAAAAATGAGATATGTATTGAATAAACCTGCCTCTATACCAAATTATAGAGTGAATTATGCAAGTTAAGTGTCTACTAAGCTATTGGATAAAACCATGATTTTATTAAATCAGTTATTAAAAAATCAAATCAAAAAACTCGGTAGAACCAAATTAATATAAGATATGTTAAAAGATACAGTTAAAAGTTTCTTGGGAGGAATAAAGAGCAATAGAATAGGTTCAGTAAAAGTAAAACAAAAACTACTAATTATTGAATCGGACGATTGGGGAGCAATACGCACACCATCAAAGGAGGCTTTAATGGCGTTTCAGAAAAACGGGTCCAAATTAGATAAAAGTTTATACAAAGTAGATGCTTTAGCTTCTAAGACTGACCTAGAAAGTCTTTTTGATTTATTACTTTCCATAAAAAATGCTGAAGGAATGCATCCTATAATCACAGCAAATTCTATAATGGCAAACCCAGATTTTAATAAAATTCGAGAATCTGATTTTAAAAACTATTTCTTTGAAACTTTTCACGAAACCTTTAAAAAATATCCAGAACACCAAGGTAATTTAGAAATATGGAAAAAAGGAATCAAAACAGTTGTTTTTAAACCTCAATTTCATGGACGAGAGCATTTAAATATCAATAGATGGTTACTTGCATTGCAGAATAATAATGATAAAGTACATTTAAGCTTTGATTGGAGAACGACTTTTTCCGGCCAAGAAGATTATGCTTTTATGGAAGCTTATGATTGGAATTCTGCTTCAGAGGTGGAGGAACATAAAAAAATAATAATCAAAGGTTTAACCTTATTTGAAGAGGTATTTGGATATAAATCTTCAAGTTTCATTGCTCCTTGTTACATTTGGGATTCTGGATTAGAGTCCACGCTTGCACAACAAGGCATTACTTGTCTGCAAGGAATAGGAAGTCAAATGGCGCCTACAGGAACTTTTAATAATTATAAATCTATTAAACATTATTTTGGTGAAAGAAATTCCTTTGGTAGTTACTATAATATTCGGAATGTTTTTTTTGAGCCAGCTCTTAATCCTAAAAAAGACTGGGTAGATTCTGCAATGGCTAGAATTCAAGTCGCTTTTTTATACAATAAGCCAGCCGTAATAAGTTCTCATAGAGTTAATTACGTTGGATATATTGACTCAAAAAACAGAGACATTGGTTTAGGACAACTGAAAAAGCTTTTAGAAAGAGTAGTTGAGAGATGGCCAGATGTAAATTTCATTTCAACAGATCAATTAAAAAATTATATAACATGATTTCAATAGGATTTACAGGGGATTTTTGTCCTTGGCGCAGAGTAGAAGAAGCCTACTTATCAGGAAACTGGAAACATATGTTTGAAACGGTTCAACCTTTTCTTACTGCAAATGATTTGAATGTTTTAGATTTAGAATGTCCGCTAACAGTAGGTGAAGATCAGATCAAAAAAACAGGGCCACACATCAAAGCGCTTCCTGAAACAGCCGAAATTCTTAATTATTTAAAATGTAAAGTAGTGGCAACTGCAAATAATCATTTCAAAGATTATGCAGCCGCAGGTATGCAAGAAACATATTATGCCTTAAAAAATAATAATATCGATTGGCTGGGTAGCGGAAATTCTTTTGAAGAAGCTTCCAGAATCTATTATTGGGAAAAGGACAATTTAAAATTTGCTTTCATTAATGTAGCGGAAAATGAATGGACTACCACTTATGAAGAAGATTCAGCAGGTTGTCACCCAATTGATTTAGTGAATGTTTTTAATCATATCCAAGAAGCTAAAAAAACAGCTGACTTTATAATCGTCATTACACATGGTGGTCACGAACATTATGAATTGCCAAGCCCAAGAATGAAGAAATGGTACCGTTTCTTTGTTGATGCAGGAGCGAATGCCATTATTGGTCACCATACCCATATCATTTCGGGGTATGAAGTATACAAAGGCAGTCCTATATTTTATAGTCTAGGTAATTTTTGTTTTGATTGGGAGGGATTACAAAATAAACCGTGGAACAAAGGTATGATGGTGCGTTTACAATTTGAAAAAAACAAACCGATTCAATTTGATTTGTCATTTTTTAATCAAAATAATGAAAATGCAGGTGTTTATTTGATGAACGAGGAGGAACGAAAGCTAACTAGAGCCCACGTTGAGAAACTTAACGAAATTATTGAAGACGACTTGCAATTAAATAAATCTTTTAAAGATTACTCGAAAACTTGGAAACCCTTGATGAATACTTGGTTACAGCCTTACAAAGGAAAATACATGCCTAGTTTGCACAAAAGAGGCTGGCTGCCTTCACTAATTTCAGAAGAAAAAAAAATGCTTTACACCAATTTAATACGTTGTGAAGCCCATCGAGATATTTTACTTAATACTATTAACCCAACCCAAAAATAATGTGTGGATTTACTGGTTTTTATAACTTAAACAAATCAACTGAAGATAACAATCACGCCATACGAGAAATGATTGCTATTCAAAAACATCGCGGACCCGACGATTCTGGAATTGTAGGGATTAATACACAAGATAAAAATTATGAATTAATCTCCACAGACGAAAAAGCTAACTTTCATACTCCAAAAAATTTGCTTTTCGGGTTCAACCGACTAAGCATTCTTGATTTATCTCCTAATGGACATCAACCTATGGTAAGTCCAGATGGACAAGTTATTTTGATGATGAATGGAGAGATTTATAATGCGTTTGATTATAAAGAGGAGCTGAGTGAAAAAGGTCATGTATTTAAAAGCACTACGGATACTGAAGTTGTACTTAATTTGTATTTAGAGCATGGGATGAATGAAATGATTTCTAAATTAGATGGAATGTTTGCAATAGCCATTTATGATTTTAATTTAGATGCCTTATTTTTAGCACGTGATCGTTTTGGTATTAAGCCTTTATATTTTTTACAAGAAGGAAATAGGTTAGCATTTGCATCAGAAATTAAGAGTTTTAAGAGGTTACCAAATTTTAAATTTGAAGCTGATTATACCAATTTAGATGAGTTTTTGCTGTTCCGTAATGTAATTAACTCGACCTTATTTAAAAACATATCCAATTGCAAACCTGGAACTTATATAGTAGTTAAAGGCAAAAAAGTAGAAACGCATGAATTTTATAATATAGATAAAGAAGGAACAAATCCTATTGGTATTGAGAACTCTTTAATTGAATTAGAAGAGGCATTGAAAAAAAGTGTACAATCCCAAATGATTAGCGATGTGAAATTAGGTTGCCAACTTTCTGGAGGAGTTGATTCATCTTTAGTATCTTATTATGCTTCTAAAAACTTAGATAAAGGAAATCTTGAAACGATTTCTATAACATTTAAAGATGAAAAATATTCTGAAGAAAAGTATATTGATTTTGTCACAAAAAACTTGGATTTACGTGCTCACAAATATGAAATGGATGCCGATTATTATTTTGATGTTATTGAAAAAGCTACTTGGCACTTTGAACATCCGATTAATCATCCGAATACAATTGGAATTTATCTTTTAAGTCAGCATGCAAAAAAACATGTAACAGTTTTGTTAAGCGGTGAAGGTGCTGATGAATCTTTGGCAGGTTACAGCCGTTTTGTAAAAGCTATAAAAAATACAATATTTACTAGATCCTTTTTTGGCGATTTAAAGCAAAATAAAAATGATATCTATGATTATTTAAGTGCTTCTTTAAATCCAGAAAAAAGAATGATAATGGAAACTGCCTTTAGTAGTATTTCTACAGCCAAGAAATTAAAGCCTAGTTTTCAGTTAAATAGTGCAATTTTAAACAGAAGAAACTCATTAAAAAAATTAACGGGTTCAGTTAATTTGATACAAAGGAAGTATGAGTTGTTGACTTACCTACCAGATTTGTTAATGCGTCAGGATAAAATGTCCATGGCACATTCTATAGAAAACCGTGTTCCTTTTTTGGCAAATAGAATGATAACTGCTTCTCTAAATATTAAAGGTGATGCTCTAATTGCTACTCATAAAAATAAGTTAGAAAGTAAAAAGGTTTTGAAAGATATAGCAGCTAAAAAGTTTGGAGAACAATTTGCCTATAGGGATAAAATGGGTTTTGGAATTCCGTTGCGATCATTTATGGCATCTGAAGTTTTTCAAAAAAAATGGATAAATACTATTGAACCGAGTATTCAGAAAAGAGGGGTATTTCAAATTTCTGAAGTGACAAAAAATGTGAAAAATATTTCCAATGCTACATCAGAACAATTAAATACAATTTGGCTTATGTTTGGATTTGAAATTTGGGCTAAACAGTACTTAGATTAATATGATACCAATGCATAATAGTTAAATAGATTTTCATACAAGCTTGAAAAGTTAATGCATGAGTTGTGACATCCTAAGTAAAAGGTTAAATTTATATCCTAGTAATATGGTTACTAAATTGAAAAATAACTTTGCCTTAACGTGGCATCACAACAATGCTAATACAAAGAAACTATTATTGCCAATTAGGGTTTGGCAATTTTCCATTAAAATACACATTTTTTGTAATTATCTTGTAAACCTGTGCAGTTATAATTCAATATTCACCATCAAATTATTTTAAGCTAGATAATTTTATTTACACCCATTTAAGCAGAATTTACTTAAAAAAAATCGTTGGGTTAAACTAGCTAATTTTATAGTTTTGTATAAATTGGCAGCTGTTTACTATAATCAACTTAATTTGAAATCAAGTCCTAAAAGTACCGATGTTAGATAAGTAATAGCATCCATTATTATCAAACATAAACCCAGACTAGATAGTTTTAATATGGTACCATAAAAAAAACTCCATTTTTTTAATCGTGATAAGACTTATAATTTGGGAAAAGTCTGAAATATAAATAATTATTTCCTCCAAAGAAAAAGATTGTTTAGGAGCTTTAAATTAAGAGGTATATCTTTTTGGATCTACTATTAAAATTATGGGAAACAAGTGACAGAACATGCTTAAAGCTATCTGATAATCAATATAATGTTAGTGGGGATAATACGCCAATTTATACGCTGTTAAATAATTAAGTGTTTTGAAAAAATAGCCGAGCTGCTTAATGGTATTACGTTAATTTAATACTGAGAGATCCCATTGACCGAGCATGGTCTCAGTTTTGAATGCATCTCCGAAACAAGAAAAGGCTAGTAGATGAAGTAAGTGAAACGGATATAGAAATTTTCTTTAATAACCCTTTGCATATTAAAATAGTAGATTATAAACAAGGTGTTGAGTTGTTTGAGAAATTTTTTACAAAAAGCAGAATAGAATTAACATTTTACGACAAATTAGAATCTAACTCGTTTTTTTTAGAAGAAATCATTAATTTTACTGTTAATTAAGATAAACAATTAGATTTAGAATCATTAACTCTAAATCACAAGGAAAACGTTTCAGCAGAAATAGATATCCCTGAAATAATTTATTCTAAGCTAAAAATGATTTACCGCCTCAATATGAATGGATGATAATGCGTTTTCCAGATATTGGGAATTTATGGTACGCCAAGCATTACAGTTCTGAAAGTTATCGAATAAACAAATTTCCCAAAATAATTAATATTTCAAATACAGATGATAGCAATACATAATAGTAGAAGGGGTTTTCATCCAAGCTGGAGGGCGTACTGCGAGAGTACTAACATTCCCTATAAAACAGTGAATTGCTATTCTAGTAATATTGTTAGCGAACTGGAAGATTGCTTTGCTTTAATGTGGCATCATAGCCATATTAATTCAAATGATTTAGTTATTGCTAAGCAAATATTATTTGCGTTAGAGCATACTGGCTTTAAGGTATTCCCTGACTTTAAAACCAATTGGCACTTTGATGATAAAGTAGGACAGAAATATTTATTAGAACGCGCTGGAGTCCCTATGGTTCCTTCACATATTTTTTATAGCAAAACAGAATCGCTAGTGTGGATAGAACATACTACTTTTCCCAAAGTATTTAAGCTCCGAGGAGGAGCTGGATCTTCTAACGTTAAATTAATCCATAACAAAAGTGGGGCAAAAGCCATCGTTAAAACTGCTTTTGGTAGGGGCTTTTCAAATTATGATTCCAAAGCTAAACTTAAAGAACGCTATCGCAAATGGCGCTTAGGAAAAATCAACTTTACTGATGTTGTAAAAGGAATAATCCGTTTATTTTATCCACCTCAATATGCCAAAGTAGCCGGTAGGGAAGTAGGCTATGCTTACTTTCAGGATTTCATTCCCAACAATAACTCGGATACGAGGATTATAGTTACGGGAAACAAAGCTTTTGCTTTAATGCGTTATGTTCGTGAAAATGATTTCCGTGCCTCGGGCAGTGGTAATTTTGGATATGCTAAAGAACTCTTTGACGAGCGTTGTGTGCAAATTGCTTTTGAGATCTCCCAAAAGCTTAAGTTGCAAGTAGGTGCTTATGATTTTGTTTTTGATGAAAATAACAAGCCTTTGGTAGTTGAAGTAAGTTATGGGTACGATAAAGAAGGATATTATGGCTGTCCTGGCTATTGGGATAGTGATTTAGTTTGGCATGAAGGGAAATTTAATCATGAGGGATGGATGGTTGATTTAATGAATAAATAAAAACTTGTATTTAAAATCACCTTTATTATACATAATTAGGTATTTGCATATCAGATTAAAAAGGGTGTTAAGAATATAGTTTGATATCGTGAAAAAGAGTTAGCAAAGACTAGAAGAAAGTATAATTTAACACCAAAAGTTATTTAAAATACATTTAACTTTAATCTTTTAAAACCAAAATCGGAAAAAATATCTGGAGTTTTGAAAATTTGGAACACTCTTTTGCTATTCAAATTTTTGGAATTTAACTTTTTAGCTGGATTACAAAAGGTAGAATTTTTAAAGCTGTTTTTGTAAAGAATAATGAATAATTTAAAATATGATGTTGAAAACATTAACTAAAATTATTAAAAAATATTGGCTCTAGTTTAATACAGCTATTATATGTATATTTAGATTATGAACATAGATAATTTAAAAGAGGAAATACTATTATTATCCACTCTAGATCGTGATAATCTGTTAAAGGATATTACAGAT
>Ga0306865_1000242_pt1 | contig 27893 bp, 22 predicted proteins | sample AntRauTorckE5431_FD_190441 | JGI IMG/M metagenome (GOLD analysis project Ga0306865, IMG submission 190441) | Saline lake microbial communities from Rauer Islands, Antarctica - Metagenome Torckler E5 #431 (v2) (version 2) | ecosystem: Environmental > Aquatic > Non-marine Saline and Alkaline >... | reverse complement strand
ACACGATGCACTTGGAGGTATACCTCCAATTTTATACGCCAAAAATCATCTAGGGGTACCCCTAGATGATTTTTGAATAACTTTGTTATTCAATTAATAAAAGGTACTAAACAAGGGAAGCCTACAGTAGAAATGATATCCATAGAATGTACTGGATTGTCAGATTTGTACCGTAAAGAATAAAAATTTGAATAGGCATTCATTTCTAAATAACTTTTTTTATTAATCATTTGCCACATTCTTATATTGGAAGGAAATAGAATCTCAACACCCCTTTTTGTAGTTTGATAATTAAAACTCAAAACAAAAGAGGGAACTAACCTATTTTCGGTCTGTCCCAGAAACAAACCAAGACCGTATCTTAACTTTTTGTTGTGTTCTTTCTCAACATAAGTTAAACCTTGAAAATTGACACTAGTGGGTAATTCAGGTTTGAAAAAATCATCCACTATACTAGTGGTCAGCATTGCTGTTACAGACCAATTGTTTTTTAGTACTTTGTTTATACCAGTAGATAGTGATAATTGTGATAATTGTGAGAATTGCGGATATTCATAGTATTTATTGGGCAATACAGCCAACTTTTCGTTGTCCGTAACATTTTGTAAGTCAAGCTCTTGACTTACATTATTATACGCTAAACTATATAGCATAGATAATGTGGTGTCTTTACACGGGCGACCATAATTCAGTGAAAAATTTATAAATGAATTGTCATAATTAACATCATTCAAGACGTTATGTAATTCATTATTTATGGATGCTTGTGCAGTGGATCTATACTCAATATTTATGAGTTCGTTTTGGTTTTGAGCCTTTAAAACAGTAGTCATTAGCAAAAAGACTAGGGCTATTAAAATATGTATCTTCATCCTTAACCTATTGTTTTTAAATGTGTTTTAATCCTTTTTTTTGTGGAGTCATCGAGTGTTCCATCTTCGTTCCATTTGTCATCTATCATTGATAATGGAAGACTTTGCGGCAGTACAGTTATATTCATGTGCATTAGAATAGAAGCAAAATGTGTCAGCCCTCTTAAATTACCTGCTCTGCCTTGCGACACACCTATCAGTACAGCAGTTTTATTATGGAAGGTAGTATTGAAGTCTACAGTTGAAATCACATCAATAAAGTACTTTAAAATCCCAGGGAAGCTTCCATTGTACTCTGGGATAATAAATATAAATTGTCGTGCGGGTATTAAAAACTCGTCTCGTACATAATTGGCATATTTTGAATTGCTTTTATAGGAAGGGGCATTTAAGTTTTCAAAACTTATTTCTGTTAAATCAAGCAGTCTGACCTTTTTGTTTGTTTTCAGAGTAAGGAGTAACTGAGTTTCTTTGGCCACTTTGTGAGTCTTGCTTTCTAGTCTATTTGTTGATGAAATTATTGTTATCATATTTCTTCGTTATTTGTTTCAGGTAATTAAAATACTAGCTGTGAAGTGAGCGGGTTAGGTATGCTCCAAGCACAGCTAGTATCCTTTTAATTTTTCTTGTCTTCTTTGAAGTAAGAGGGTTTCCAGAATAGGTTTCCGAATATGATTTTACATTTATCGCTAAATGTCCTGCAACGTTTAACCTCTTCCCATATATTTTTATATTCAATAAAGTTAATTGTAAGAGGGTTGTTCGTATCTATGTTATGAGTTAAGCCATATATTACCTTCTCATCTTCTCGTTCATACGTTCCGAAAAGTTTATCCCAAATCATCAAGATACCTCCGTAATTTTTATCCAGGTATTTTCGGTTCGATCCGTGATGAACCCTATGCACAGAAGGGGTATTGAATATTTCATCCAACCAACCTAGCTTGTATATTTTTTCAGTATGAATCCAAGTTTGATATTGAACTACAAAAATTAGACACATAATCGCCTGAAAAGGATTAAATCCGGCTAGAATCATTGGAATTAAAAACATCCATTCAAAGAGCCCATCGATAATACTTAAGCGAAAGGAAATGCTTAAATTATACTCCTGAGAAGAGTGGTGTACACTATGACTTGCCCATAGGATACGGTGTTCGTGCTCCAGTCTATGCATCCAGTAATACGTAAAATCTGCTGCTAATATCCCGAGGCCCCAAGTCCACCATGTCATAGGAATAGCGTAAGGAATAAAATAGTAAATGGGTAGCAGAGCTACTAATCCTAAAGAACCAAGTAATAGTTTCTCTGTAACTTGTCCTAAAAAGTAAATAGCAATATTGGATAATGTATCTTTCCAATTTCGTCCTTTTCGTTTAGTTAAGTCAAAGACTATTTCAAGCACTATTAGTGAAATATTGAAAATGAAAAACGCTGTAACTAAGGTCATTAGTTGGGAGGTCTCAAATAGAATTATTATATCTTCAGTTTTCATGTTTAGTTATTTTTTAAAATGAATGGTTAAATATTTCGCATCTGAATCATTAGGATCGTCTATAGAGACAGATAGGGTTGTTTCGGTTAGGTTTTTAATAACGAACTTTAACTTTCCCTTTTCTGTACTGTTTGTCATTATAATGGCTTGGTCATCTAAGGTGTAATTACCTTTTTCAAAAACACCTTGAGAGACGCTAGAATACACACCACCTTTCTGGAAATAGACGTAATCTTTCTTTTCATTTGTTTCTGAGTCAAAGTCAGAACCAAATAATTCGTAATGGCTTAGATTCCATTTTTTTAATAATGCATTGTTTTCGGTTACTGTGTGTTCAGCAGTGCTTATTTTTTTTGTTCCAAAGATTCTAACGAACCAAAAGCCAAAAAACCAAGACTTGATAATGCGATTGCTACAACTGTTAATTTCATACTGTTCATTTTTTTTATCGTGTTTATTAATTGATGAATGCAAATGTTATTCACCAAAACACGTTGAAAAAATGAATGGTATAGAACTGCCGTATTTGGGGTAAAAGGAAGTGTTTTGTTGTGAAATGATTTCACCACAAAACAGTAAGTGACGCTCCTATACGGACTGAGTGATTAAAGACCGTGAGAGTATTTGAATAAATTTATATCGATTTTTAAGGATAAATGTAGCCTGTTAGTCTGCCCCGCGGCATGCAGGAATATATAACGACAAAATCGGTAATACAGAATCAGAATAATTCCGATGTTTGATGACTTAATCCGTATTGTAGGGCATTAGAATTATCTCTTACGTAAGAATCTTTTCTAATTCAGAAGCGTAAGATTTAGATACTGGGATCACTACCTCCTCAAACTTCCTAAAAAACAGGTTCAACCCTTTAGTCGTTTTTTCTTTTCTACTAACGTTAATCGGGTTGATCATATAGGATCTGTGGCATCTAATAATCTCATAAGGGATTAACTCTTGTTCCAGTTGTTTGATAGAATTTCGCAACATTCGTTTTTCTAATTTAGTGCCATTAGAGTAAAAAATAAGAACATAATTATCACTTGATTCTACATATAGTAAATCTCCTAGGCGTAAGCTTAATTTAGTTTTATCTGAGTTTTCTTTGAAAGAAATGAGCGTATTGGGATCTATTTTTTCTTTATTTAGTTGATCTTGTAAATGAGTAAATGTTTTATTTTTCTCATTAGAAGAAAGGTAAACAATGGATGTAAAATAGGGTAACCCGATTAAAAATATAGCATCTAAAATATTACTAAACCAGAGATCAAAAAACAAAAGGCTACTACCATCGATGATGAGAGTAAGTGCTGTCCATATTATTCCGATAATAATTGATTCTACTAAAAACCAAAAGAAGATGTTTAAGTAGGTAAAACTCGCTAACCGAAATACTTTACGGACAAAAAACTGAGAGAAACAAAGACTAACGACCACACCTACAATGGCAATATTTATTTCTAAGAATATATCAAATCCACTTTTATCTACAGAATTATAAATTCCAAATGGTTCAAAGATATTTGTAAAAATAAATGCAAATACCCCTGTGATGAGTATCAGCTTCCATTTACCTGTAGTGGTATTTATGGACGTTATTTTGGTATTCCAATTCATTTTATGTTCAATGAATACTATTAAGTATATAGTATTGAAGTATTCATTAATTTAAACTTGCGTTGTTCTCTGAAACGTGCGTTGGTGATTTTTAGTGTCATACGTTGTCTATGTCAAAGATATATCCTTTCAAATGCTATTTCAAAAGGTTTCTATATTGTTTTAAGGGTCATTGGATTGTCCGAGTTAAAATTTTTTCCATTTAACTGACACAGGGTTATCGTGTAGCGTTATATGCACGTTACTGCTTAGATATGTCCTGTTCACTAAAAAAGGAAGGCAAGCCAATTTAATGTGGTATTTACTTCTTCTCTAGTAGTCCTATTTCTATTAGTCTCTCGGTGAGAAAATCACCTGCTGAGATATCATCATACGCTTTTGGATTTTCTGTGCTTACGCAGCTAGTAAGGCAGTCCAGTCGCATCTCAGATACAGGATGTAGGAAAAAAGGAATAGAAAAACGGGTAGTTCCCCATTCTTCTTTAGGTGGATTCACTACTCGGTGTGTAGTACTCCGCAGTTGATTATTAGTAAGTCGCTGGAGCATGTCACCCACATTTACCACCAGTTGGTTAGGTAGAGCGGTGATAGGTATCCAGTTATCTTGCTTATCCAGCACTTCTAGACCGGCAGCACTAGCACCCATGAGCAGTGTGATGAGATTGATATCTTCATGCTGTCCAGCTCGTACTGCATTCTTAGGAGCATCTAGGATAGGTCCGTAGTGTATAGGTCTGAGTATGCTGTTACCATATTCTATGTACTGGTCAAAATAAGTTTCCTCGAGGTCCAGATACAGTGCGATAGCTCGAAGCATATACTTGCCAGTGGCTTGCACTGCGGCATATGCTTTGAGTCCGTATTCATGAAATTCTGGTACTTCGTCTACGCTTACATTTTCGTAGTATTCATATTGGCTTTTCAGTCCTGCTGGGATCTCTTGGCCAAAGTGGTAAAATTCCTTCAGATCACCTACTGTACTGTCCTTACTGTGCTCCGTACCCCATGAAGTAAATCCGCGTTGGCCAGCTATACCGTCAATATGATATTTCATTTTTGTGGCTAAGGGTAGGGCATAAAATTCTTTGGTATATGCATATAGATTTGTTGTGAGATCATCACTCAGCTCGTGATTATATACTGCTACAAAACCTATTTTTTCATAAGCTTCGCCTAGCTCTGAGACGAATTTTTGTTTCGTTTCAGCAGTACCATTTTTAAAATCTTCGAGGTTTAGGGATATTATATTTTCAGGCATGGTGTTCAGTTTATGATTCAAATTTAAGCATACGGTTTGTATATAAATAGATAGCGTTAAAATCTCAACTAAAAAAAGGGGTAACTTTGTTTAAATACTAAGAGTTATAGTACTTAAAGGCCACTACATTCTTAATGTTACCAAAAGAGAATAACTTCCTATGAACAGAATACTTTACAATATGCTACTTCCGCTGGTTGTGCTAATGTGCACTTCCTCTATGGCAGCAGATATTCTCAAGAGTGCGGAGGTATCAGTAGAGTACGAGATTTCCATTAGTGAGCAGAAGCAGAGGCTAATAAGTGCTGTATCTAACGAAGAGAAAGCTACCTTAAATAATAATATTGGAATGTTATTGTACAGCTCTGGTAAGATAGAGGAAGCCTATGTTTTTTTTGATATTGCACATACGCTATTGGCTAATGCGAAGTGCTCCAAAGATCAGGCAATAGCTAAGTCAAGATTATCATTTATTGACTGCCAAAGAGGAGAGACTTTATCCTATGATACCAAACTTACAGAAGCACTATTTTGTGCTAGAGAGCTAAATGACGCCTATATAGAGTCTGAGGTGCTTCTCTATCAAGGAAAGGAATATTTACATAACGGTAACTACTCAGAAGCGTTCGGCTTTTTTTTTAAGGCTAGAGAACTCAAGGAAATAACGAAAGATAAGGCAGGGTTACTGGAGGCTTATCTAGATATAGCAGACGCCCTCACTCGGATAGGACAGCACTCTGAAGCCAGAGTTAATCTGCAGGATGCTCTGAAACTAAATAGTGAAGTAGGTAATAATCACTTACTAGCTAAGATATATAATCTACTAGCAGTCAACTATCTAAAGCAAAATAACACTAGCTATGCAAGTATATATGTAGCAAAGGCTCAAAAAGTAGCAGATAAAGTAGTGGATAAACTGGAGCTGATGAAAGCGTATTTGCTCATGTCTCAGATCAGTGCAGAACTCAAAGATTATAAGAATTCTAATGTGTATCTAAAAAAAGCTAGTAGACTGATGGCTGACAATAATTTTGATAATTTAAAGAGAGATTATCAGTATCATGCAGCTCTATTAGCACTATCTGAGAATAGAGCAGATGACGCTATCTCTCTGACAAATGTCATTATAGAGGGAAAGAATAGTTATACGTCTCAGTATGATTTGTCGAATGCATATGAGCTACAGACAAGAGCATATCACAGTCTAAACGACTATAAAAAGGCCTTTGAGGTAAGTGAGCAGTATGCTAGGTTAAGAGCTGACAATGGTGTATCAGGAGCTTTCAGACAGTTTGAGCAGTTGAGAGATAAAAGTGAACAGATAACTACTCAAACAGAAGATATAAAAAACGAAGCACAAGAGAAGATAGGAATCCAAGAACAACGGGCCGCAGATATATTGAAGTACTCACTCATAGCAGGGTTCTTACTCCTAAGCGTACTGTTGATAGTGCTCTTCCGGCAGGTACGTGTGAAGCAGAGTAGTAATGCTAAGCTAGAGCAACGAAATATTCTCATCAATACGCAAAATTCAGAACTGCGTAAAATGAATACGACACTAGAGGAAGCAAGAAAGCAGGCTGAGGCTGGATCTATAGCTAAGTCTAACTTCTTGGCGGTGACCAGTCATGAGATTCGTACACCTATGAATGGGATTATGGGTATGGCTAGTCTGATGCTAGAGACTTCGCTAGATGGTGAGCAAAAAAAATTCGTAGAGACGATACAAACTAGTAGCGAAAACTTACTGACTATTCTGAATGATATCCTTGACTTCTCTAAAATAGAGGCGGGAAAGATGAGTATAGAGTCTACGCTTATTGATTTAGATAAACTCCTAGAAGAGGTGATGATCATCTTCAGCAAGCAGGCTAAAGATAAGAATATTCAACTGAGTAAATTTATAGGTAATGCTATGATCAAGCAGTTTCGAGGAGATATACTCCGGATACGTCAAATACTGATAAATCTAGTCAGTAATGCTATCAAATTTACTGATAATGGATATGTAAAAATCATAGTAGAAATAGACGAACTGCTAAGAGCACAAACAGATGATGCACGCATCGCAAAACTTCGTTTTTCAGTAAAGGATGACGGTATAGGTATCTCGGAAGAAAAGCAGCGTAAGATTTTCGAGTCTTTTGAGCAAGAGGATACTAGTATTAGCAGAAAATATGGCGGAATAGGCCTAGGGCTGAGCATTTCTAAAAAGCTAGTAGAACTTATGGGCGGAGAGATAGGACTTACTTCCGAAAAAAACATTGGTACTACCTTTTACTTCACACTCAATGTAGAAATACCTAAAACATTAGCAAGACAAGAGGTGACAGTGAATACGATATCCAGTGCTACTCAGGCTTCTGAGGCCACTGTGATGACAAGCGGCAAATTCGCTGAGTTATATCCACTTCGTATTTTAGTAGCAGAGGATAATCCCTTCAATAAGATGTTCATAGATAAGCTCTTCGAGAAGTTCGGCTACACAGATGCTCACTATGCAGAGAATGGGATAGAAGTACTTAAAAAGCTAGAGCACGAGACCATAGATGTGATACTCATGGATATCCAAATGCCAGAGATGGACGGCATGGAAGCTACTAAGCGAATCATAAAAAAATATGGTACTAAACGGCCGGCTATTATAGCACTTACTGCGGATGCTACAGCCTCTAGCAAGAGTAATTACCTAGATGCCGGTATGGATGGCTTCTTAAGTAAGCCGTTTAAGCAAGAGGCACTTCAGGAGATACTTATAGCTCAAAGCAGTAAAATCAATTAGTTGACTTAAAATTGTCTTCTATCGCTTTTTTGAGCTTTGTTTTTTTAAATTTTGCTTAGGGTTTGAGGATACTGGTGATAGCTTTTGTTTTAAGCTTTACTTCCTTCCATTCACTTTCAGCCACAGAGTCTATGGTGATGGCTCCTCCTGCATTGTAATTTAAAGTCTTACTTTTAGTATTACATAATACAGTGCGAATCACTACGTTAAAATCGAAATCTTGGTCTGGTGTGACGTAACCTACTGCTCCACTGTACCATCCTCGCTTGAAGTTTTCTAGCTGCTCTATTTGTTTCATAGCGGCTATTTTAGGTGCTCCAGTCATACTCCCCATAGGAAATGTAGCCTCTATGATATTGAGAAGAGTCTTATCGTGAGCTACTGTGCCTTCTACTGTAGATATCATCTGATGGACCTGTAGGTAGCTATAAATCCCGAAAAGTTCCGGTACGTGTACGCTTCCGCGTTCACAGATTCTATTCAGGTCATTTCGTACTAGATCTACTATCATTACATTTTCAGCTCTATCTTTCTTTGAGTTTTCCAGCTCTTGGATTAGACATTGATCTTCTTGCGGGTTATCTCCCTTTCGTATAGTTCCTTTTATGGGTTGGCTGATTAGTTTGTTGCCTTTTTTAAGTAGGAATCTTTCCATGCTGGCACCACACAGGTGCAGGTGGTCTGCTCTGAGATATGCTGCCATTGGCACAGGCGATTTTTTTATGAGTTGCTGATGAAAAAATAGAGGAGAGAATGAAGTGAAACTATGCGAGAATGGCACGCAATAGTTAAGCTCATAGACGTTTCCTTCTCGTATTAGTTCGTGGATTTGGCTTATTTTCTGTAGGTATATTTCTTTAGAGATAGGCGAGTAGGAGGGAGCTACATTATGCTGGGTATTTTCAATGGTTGATTCCCAAAGGTCATCAGACACTTTTCCTTTCAACTCTAGGAGGTTTCCTTCTTTATCTATAGCGATTACTATCTGAGGCACAAAAAAAAGTGTCTCAGTAGTATCTATAATACTATCATTTTCACTACCTAGGTTTTCTATGTGGTTTTTGACATCGTAGCCTAATACGCCAAAGAGCCAGTTTCCTTTTTGTTGTATGGCGGTTTGGAAGCCTGCATAGCTGGCATAGATTTCTTCAGCACCGTAAGCTGCTAAAAACTCATAATTACCACCGTGTACCCCGGTATTTAGCTGGCAGCTGTCCAGTATGCAGCTGTACTTGAAGTTTTGGCTGTAAGCATAGCAGAGATGTTTGAACGCATCCAGACCTTGGGTGGAGATATAGTTAGTAAACTTACTTGTCAAAATAATTAGCCACTAAAGATGCCTTAGCTGGACCTACTACAGAAGCCAGGTCATCCACATTTGTTTTTTTGATTCGAGCTACGCTCTTAAATACTCTCAGTAGTTCTGCCGCAGTCTCGTCACCTATACCGCTTATTTCAGTGAGTTTACTGACTATGGTTTCTTTACTCCGTCTATTGCGGTGATGAGTGATCCCGAAGCGGTGGGCCTCATCACGCATATGCTGAATCACTCTGAGTGACTCAGATTTCTTATCTATATAGAGTGGCATACTATCTCCAGGGTAGTATATTTCTTCTAACCTTTTGGCTATACCTACTATGGCTATTTGACCATAGATACCGAGGTCTTTTAGTGCTTTTACAGAGCTACTTAGTTGGCCTTTTCCGCCGTCTATTACTATGAGTTGAGGAAAGGGTTGCTTCTCCTCTATCATTCTTTTATACCTGCGGGTAAGTGCTTCGTACATACTCGCAAAATCATCTGGGCCTTCTACAGTTTTTATATTAAAATGACGGTAGTCTTTTTTACTTGGCTTTCCATTGCGAAATACCACGCACGCACTTACTGGGAAAGCTCCTTGTATGTTAGAATTATCAAAACACTCCATGTGAACAGGCAAATCTTTGAGTCTGAGATCTGTCTTTATCTTTATCATCAGACGTTCTACTTTAAGTTCGGGATCTAGCTTTTCGTATTGGTTTGTCTTCTCTTGCATATAGAGTTGAGCATTTCTGTAGCTTAGTTGCAGGAGTTTTTTCTTATCACCACTTATAGGCACTATGAAGTTTCCTTCTAGTGGCATTCTAGTAGGCACTATTATTTCTTCTGTCTCTGCATCTTTATTGAGCTTGCCTACTTCTCCGTAGGCTATTTCTAATAAATTTTCTGTGCTTTCATCCAGCTTTTTTTTCATTTCCAGGTTACGGGACTGTATGATGATTCCACCAGATATACGTAGGTAGTTGATGTATGCATAGCGTTCATTTTGAGCTATATTGAGCACATCTACATCATTAATGCGAGGATTTACTACGGTGCTCCGTGTCTGATACTTATCCAGCACTTCTAGCTTCGTCTTATATTTGGCGGCGTCCTCATATTGCCAGTCAGCAGCTGCACGCTCCATCTTATATTTTAGATGGTCTTTTACTTCTTTTAGGTTTCCTCGGAGTATATTTTTTATTCCTTGGATACTCTCTTGGTACTCTTCTTCAGACTCTAAGCCTTCGCAGGCACCTTTGCAGTTGCCTATCTGATACTCCAGACATACTTTAAATTTTCGTGCGGCTATATTTTTTTCAGAAAGAGTATACGTGCAGTTTCTGGTGGGATAGACTTTCTTGCACAGTTCTAGTACTATCTTCATCAGCCTCACATTAGCATACGGACCAAAGTATTTACTTCCATCTTTTATTGGGTTTCTTGTAGGAAATACCTTCGGGAAGCGGTCTCTGGTAATTTTAATTAACGGAAAAGTCTTGTCATCTTTTAGAGCGATATTATACTTCGGCTGAAACTCTTTAATTAGACTATTCTCTAGTAAAAGAGCATCCATCTCTGTAGGTACTACAGTGACATTTACATCCCATATTTTACTTACTAAGACCTTGGTCTTGTGATTTTCGTAATGATTTTTATTGAAATAAGAGGATACTCGCTTACTGAGATCTTTTGCTTTACCTATGTACAGGAGTCCTCCATTTTTATCAAAATACTTATACACTCCTGGTGCGTTTGGAAGTATTTTGAGCTTATTGGTGATAGGTGCTATTATGTTCGGTTTTGCCAAGGTGGCGAAGGTAAGATTTTAATATATCTGACTTACTCACTATTGGCTTCTTCTAGCATTTTTTTTTATATATTTTAGGATGCATTAGAGGAGTGCAGTACATCTTACACCTACTCACATAGAAGCCACCTAGCCTTTAAGAATAGCACGTACTCCACTGCGTATCGATCACACTGTGAGCCTGTCACAGTAAGGGATAGTAATCCATCACTGGATTATGTTTAGTAGTCTTTAGTCTGAGCAGTAATTTTGGGCTGCAGTATCACCCTGTCTCCGTCGTATTTTGGGGATTGTATAGATAATACTTTAAGTGGTCTAGAGTGCAAGTTTATTACTGAGTGTACACTTCCTCTTGGGATTATTATTTTATCGTGTCTATGTACTATAAAGGTTTTGCCATTCAGCGTCATACGACCTTTCCCAGATAGGATCTCTACATACTCTGTATGCGAGGTATGATAGTGTGGCTGTACTCTACTTTTTATCCAACTCATGAATACGCTTTGCAGCGAGTCTTCTGCTACTTTTTTTACATAGACATTTGGATAGCTCGTAGAATCAGGATTAATGTGATGCGTATCTATTCGCTGAGATAGAGCTGCGGTGCATATTAGTAGCATCCATAGAATTATATGTATTCTTTGCATAATTAATTACAATTGTAAGGTAACTATTCGTTTGATTTGTACGTTTAAGAGTTGAAAGATAATTGATGAGAATTTATCACACATTACTTTTGGTATGTGTAGTACTAGGACTGAATGCCCAAGTTACTTCATTTAGAGCCCGTTTCAAGTCATTGCAAAATGGAGAGGAAGTGCTGTATGCTAAGGTGAGTAATAGTGCAGGGCTAGTTAAACTGACTAACATAGATGGCTATGTTACTATACCCATAGATGGAGATGATGTATTGACCATTTCACATTTGGTGTACGATACGCTCGTTATAAAAACGGTAGATTTCAAAGAAAGGGACTCCTTGGCTTTTGTTTTTTACCTGCAGCCTAAGACCTATGACCTGCGAGAAGTGACTTTCTCTGTATTGGGTGGACGTGCCTTATTTGATCAAAAATTTGTCTCCAATAACTTAGGTAAGTCTGATGAACAAAAAGTACGTGAGAAGCTGCGTATTTCAGAATTAAAGCAAGAACTTGTAGGGCTAGATAGGAGTGCACAAGGGGGGGCTGTGTTAGGCAGTCCTATCACTTATTTATATGACAGGTTTAGTAAAAGCGGCAAGGAGCGTATAGAGTATGCAAGGCTAATAGAACGAGACAGACAGAATAAAGAGGCAGGTAAAAAGTATGATAATCTTATAGTGAAAATGCTCACTAGTTATGATGCAGATGAGTTAGAGAAATTTCAGAAATTTTGTGCTTTCCATCCGAGCTATATAGAAGCGGTAGATGCTTTAGAGCTGTACTTTGAGATACTTCGATGTAAGAAGGAGTTTATAGAAAAAGAGATATAAGAAATCTGTTTCCTAAAATAACATGTAGCCTAATCCGATTTTGAGCACTGCAAAATCCCTGAAAGACAATGCAGATAAGTTACTGTCAAATAATTGCTCATCTATATCATCCTTAGCACTGCTATCTTCTAACAGTGCGTTTAATCGAACGGAATTAATCGATGTGCTGAAACCATAGTGGTAATATAGATTTTGGGTAATGGGTTGATTATTAGTAAAAGCCATTTCTAACGAGAAGTAATGAAAGGAAGATGTCCTGTCGCTAATATCTAACTCAAATGGTTTACTAGAGAAGTTAGAACCACGTTCTATTAATTTAGAATCTTCGTAGGAAATGTTGAGTGTATGTTTAGACAAACCTATAGAAAAATGACTACCCATTGGTGCTATTGCTGCTCTCGATTTACGGTAAAATGAAAAGCCTGCACCTACTGTACGGCCTCTGATAGCTGGGGTGGTTTCCTCTCTTAAAGTGTAATAATTGGAATTGACTTGGTCGTAATAACTTATGAAGTTGGTAGTTCGAGAAGTCCTCAGTGTGGCACCTTTCAGATATACGGCTACTTTATTATTTAGAGCTATGTTAAATGTGAATTCTGATTTTACATTGCCATAGATTAATCTGTTAGTATTATTTGGGCCGTCAGGATTATTAGTTACTGGCTTAGAAGGAAAGAGCGTGGGCTGAAGTCCCAATGCAAAGGTTAGGTTAGCACGTTTTCCTAGATAAAAAGATGGTTTTTCTTTTACAGTAACCATCTGTGCTTGAGCCCAGAATACAGAGAAGGCAGATATTAGTAATAATAGAACTCTCATTTCTTTCTGATTTGATTTAGTGAATTGTAAATATGAGCATTTTGCAGGTGTAAATTCATATCTGCATTGAAGTATTTAGTGCTGCTAAATGCAGGATTATGAGTTTCAAGGTTCAATACAAAGAATCCGTAATCAGTAGTTTTGTCAGCGGTGAGTTGCCATTTCAGGTACAGCGGAAAGGCATAAAACACCACCGCTGATAGTAGAGCGTAGCCAGCATTAAAAGGGCGTTTTTCTACCTCGGTATAGATATTTATTAGACCTACATATTTACTATTGTATTTATCCACTATAGAGCTTATATACTGAGCATTGTAGGGGATGAAGTCCATCCCTTCAAACTGAGATCGCTCTCCTAAGTAATCGTATAACTGACTGAACTCGTTATAGTTTTCTGTAGTAAAACTAGGGTCTCTGAAGTTATCTACAAAATTGAGAGTGATATTCAGTTTTTCTGCATTGTCTATCACTAAATTGACTAGTTTGGTTTCGTTAAGATCATTTTTATTGACATTAGATTTAGCAGACTTTCTATTGTCTTGAGCATGGAAGTTAGGTGTAGTCATTATTAGAGAAGGCACATCCATAGTGCTTTCTTGAGGTTTTTTGTATTGATCTTCTGTATCCTTTATGCGTGCTTCATCCTTTTCTAACTTATCTTTAGCCTCATCCACAGCTAGTATAAAGTCTTTATTATTGATTATATTAAACAACGAGTAGTAGAAGTCATCTTCTGATTTTTCAGACTTACGCTTTTGTGCTATTTTTTCATATTTACTTAGTGTCTTGTCTGGTTCTTCTTGGTCGACTTTTTCAGTAGAGTCACTTAGTTCTGGTGGCTGAGTGCCAAAAGAGCCTAGCTTGTTGTCATCAAAAGAGACAAAGTCTCGCAATACTTCTGTTCTTAGTGACTGGAGAAATTGATTATCTGGAAAGGCTAGACTGTTTTGCCAAATTTGTTGAGCTGCTAGCGTAGAAAGTTCGTTTTTATTTAGCTTGTTGAGAAAGTAATATAGATGCTGTATCTCTCCTTCTTGTTTACGGTATGAGAGGTTATACGGGATGTCTTCAGATCTATTTTCGAAAGCAGATAGACCATACCAAATCATAGACTGGCTATTTAAGAGAAATTGATTTTCTGGATGAGCTCTCCGCATAATTAAGCTATGATATAGTCCTCTGGCGTAATCCGCTCGGCGGATGAAGATATTCATCATCTCAAAACGGGCGAGCGTACGCAATGCTATGAACGATTCTGATGTTCCATAGATATATACCTTGCTAGCATCGTCTTTTTTATTGGCTCGTAGAATGTTACTTACATTTTCACGTCTTGTCTTTATATTGGGATGTGTGAGAAACTCATCATCTATATCTTCCTCTGCAGAAATTTCTTGGATATACTTATCCTTTATCTTAAAGTTATCTCCTACTTTAAAGTGCTCATTTTCTATGAATGAGAAGTCTACGGCTTGCTCATCTACAGGTAGGTAAGAATACAGAAGTACGGTGAAAGTTTTATTTAGGGACTCTGCGTTGTAGCCAGCATTAAGAGCCAGTTTAAATCCAGCCTTATCTGCATCCTCCTCATTATCCTTTGAGTATTTATAGTAGTTTGAAATGGCTTGATCTCCATACCTAGATTTTTTTACCAAGTCTTGTGTGTACTGATAGGAAAGTTGATTGTGTTTTTCTATTACGTGAGTGAGTTCATGAGCGAGTATAAAGGCTAGCTGGGCTTCGTTTTCTAATTGGCCTATGAGTCCTACCGTGATGAAGATCACGCCTTGATGTGTGGCAAAGGCATTTACCTCATTGGACTTTAGCGTATATAATTGGACGAAGTCAAGGTCTTCTTCACTTACTGCTTTTAATTTATCCAGTACTCCATTAGCGTATTCTGTCAGCGGGTCTCCATAGAGCACCTTTCCGCTCTGCACGAGTTGCTGGAGTTTATAGTTCGTTATAGCACTGAAATCTGCTGCATTTTTATTCGAAATAGAGTTGTCTTTTTTTAGTTTCTCATCATCTGCTGAGATCTTTTCGTCTAGGAATTTAACAAAAAAGTCAGGAATAGGACCTGCGGATTTGAGCTTCGTGAAGTGCTCTATGTCTTGTGCAGTAGCTTGGATGGCTAGTGAAAAGATTAAAAGTAATAGGATGTTTTTCATAGGGTATTTTCTTATACTTTAGCTCAAATGTATAAAATTATTTTGCTTTAATGTCTGTTTTGCATTGATTCCCGAATAACTCTACTGATCCATTAACTAGTAATGGTTGAATGAATTGCTGTACTTCAGCTCCGCCATTTTGCCAGTACATTACGCATTTAGTGTTTGTACAATGGGCACCATGATCGGTATCGTGGTGTGCACTTGTAGCACGGACTCCATTATTGACCAGGCCTAGTGCGTGACCTATCTCGTGTACTATAGTGCTTTGTTCAATGAGAGCTTGTTCTGCTTTAGAATTAGATGCAGACTCTACTACTGGCTTAAATATAGCTAATAGAGGCGTGCCGTTTAGATTAATACCCAATATTCTACTCTCAGGTTTGCCATCTTTTATATAATACCCGTCTAAGAAGATGATGACGATGCCCTTATCTGCAGTTTTATTGGTGTATTGTTGGATATCGCTGGCTAGGGACTCTACATTTTCACGGGTATAATTATTTTGCTCTAGGACACCGAGGTTAGTCATCTCGTTTAGTTTAATAGGCACACTGACACTTATGCCGCGAGGAGCTAGTAGGTCGGTAATGTTTTGCCGGCATACATTCCAGGCATCTGTGGTATTGTATTTTATAAATGGAGAAGCACCCTCTTCATAGGCTACTTGGATGGTAAGCGAACTTGCGTTAGCATAAAAGTCAGATACGAAATCTTTTTCAGGCACTACTCCAGCGTCGTCATCTTTACAGCTGGATATAGATAGCAGCAGCAGGATACAGAGTATTGGGTTTATGGACGCATAAAAATATCGGTTCGGTTTGAGCTTTAATTTGTGCAGTTTCACCATTGTACAAATGTATAAGAACTTGTCTTAAAACTATAAGACTAGTAGTATGGCAATTAACTCCATAGCTGATATTAGTATAATTTATTGAGTTTACTAATTGTCATCAACTTCAGGAACCAGTTTTTTATAGTATAAAGTCAATCTAGTTCAGACGAAAATGGTAACTAGACCACCACACATAATTTCATACATTTAATGCTGATTCTACCTTATTCCTCTTTAGAAATATGCTTTTAGCAGGTGTTAACGTAATATTAATAAACAAGGTGTTTTAGTCTTACTATGGTTTAGTACTTTTGTGGCACAGTTTTGAGAAGATTATACCTTATTTTACTCGTGGCTCTTTGTGCTTCAGCACAAGCTCAGATATTGCCAAATTTTGGAGGACAGCGGGCCGGCTTGAGTGCGTTGAGTTTCCTTAAAAACGATCTTAATCCAGCATCTTTTGGGATGGCGAGTGCTAGTGTGGCCAATAGAGGGACGCACTATAGCTCAGAGAATAATCCAGCAGCACTCGTCCAGATAGAGAATACGGGACTAGCTCTTAGTAATACTTCTGTAGGTGCAGGTATACAGCAGTCATTTGCAGGTGTAGCTATCAAGCTAAATGGTGGTGCGGTAATCGGATTCAATGTAAATACGCTAAATAGCGGGGCCATGGAAGTGCGTACAGAGTTCGAACCTAACGGTACTGGTCAGCTATTTTATGCTAATAATACTGCTCTAGGGGTAAATTACTCACAGTACCTTTCTAAGAATTTCAGCATAGGAATCGGATTACGTTATATATATGAAGGGATATCTACGTATAGTAATCATACAGTAGCAGGGGATATCGGATTTTTATATTCTACAGATTTCAAAGACCTCACTTTTGCAGTAGTAGTAAAGAATTTTGGGGGAAACTCACAGATGCTTGGTTCTGGTCTAGAGAGTGAGTTTAACCGTACAGAAGTCACTTTAGGCAAGTACACGACTCCTACCATATTCAAAATGGGATTTTCGCTTGTGCCTTACGAAAAAGATAATAAGCGACTACTCGTAGCCGTAGAGCTTAATCATCCCAGTGATAATGCGGAAAACGTACGTCTGGGCAGTGAACTCAGTCTGAGAGAGCTACTCTACCTTAGACTAGGATATAAGCTTAGCGTAAAAGGACAAAACTACCCTACTGCGGGTGTGGGAGTAAAGACTCGCATAGGCAGTCATCCACTCTACATAGACTATGGTGTTAATCCAACGAATAGAATGGGAGTACAGCACCTACTTGGAGTAAGATTACCCTTTAATCAAGATAAAAGAGAATGAAGAAATATACGCAGTATAGTCTGATCGCATGTTTGTTTTTATTAGCAGGATGCGAAGGGTTTTTTGGTAAAAAGACTCCTATTGATTTCATAGAAGTACCTGAGTATTTAGCTAGAGAAGTAGCCTATGTGCCAGTGGAGCCAGCCCTTACTCGTTTTTTAAGTCCAGTAGATGTTATAGCTGGTTATGATGAGCTTATCTATGTGGTAGATGCTGGTACAGAAGAGATTATCTCATTAGATGAGAGCGGCAGGGAGTTAGGCCGGTTCACATTGAGAGGGGTGAAGTCTATCGCTCAAAACAGAAGTTTAGACTTACTGGCCATAGGTACGGTAGACCGGGTAGTAGGTAGTGATACTTTTGCTGTATCATGTATTTATAAAGTTGATTTACACGGACCTGGAGCATCTTACGGAATACAGTATGCACAGGTAGTAGATACTATAGCCCATCCTAGGTATTTTAAATCTACTTTCTCAGGTACGGATACTGCTGTATCTTTTAATAAGATAGCAGTCCTGCAGGATAATAGATTTTATGTGACTCGTACAGGCATAGATAATAATCCTCAAAAATTTGGAGGTCCAGATGACGCTATTTTACTTTTTAATTCAGACGGTACTTATCGTACTCCAGTAGCGGTGAATACACCGAGCGGTTTTTTTAGAGATTACTTTAAGAAGCCTATGGGGATATCCTCTTTCGTGCAGCCACCGCAGATAAGTGCAGGTGGTCCAGATCATTTTGTGTATACCTCGGTATCAGAGAACACCTCTATAAAGGTACAGGTGATAGACTATATTGAATCAGACTTTGGAGCTAATTATGAGCCTCGTTTGCTTTTTGAAAGTGATACAACAGTGTCAGATGGTAACTTAGGAGATCCAGATAAATTTAATAGGCCAGTATCTACGCTAGTGACGGGTGACGGTACTAATTTCATTTTCGTAGTGGATGAAGCTAAGGATTCACTCTACCAATTTACCAGTACAGGTCTAGAAGGAGTGCAGCCACCTCCAGGAGCTGCTTCCACTAAGTATCAGATGTCCAGTTTCGGTGGTAGAGGAGACGCCCTCACGCAATTCAATGGTCCTACAGCCGTAGCCTACAAGAATAAGATACTTTGGGTGTGTGATAATGGGAATAGAAGGGTACTCAGGTTTAAACTTACCACAGATTTCCAATAGCGGAGTATGCTAGATGATAGCTAGGACTATTCTTAGTTGGTAAATGGCAGAACCAGCGTATATCAAAATACTATTCTGATTTAAAATCTGAGCCTCTATGTGCTCATTGATTTTCTGGCAATTTTCCTTTTTTCTTATCCTTTTTTTTCAGACTAAATCGATCAAACTGGTACCTGTAAAATAGTCCGACACCAGTAGTAGTTACGCTTGTGATATTACCCAAAGTAGGGTCATTTGCTTGTTTTTGAAACCCTCTCACCTTGAAACTACCATCTTTTGATATGTCATACTTTATGCTAATATCGTACGGTTTAGAAGAACCTTGGGCAGCAGCATCTACAGAGTAAGATAGCTCTAGCCTGTCATTGAGAAAATTTCTTTTTAGGGATAAGATTAATTCAGTTTCATTTTGATAGGTAGTTTGGTAGTCTACACCTACTTGCAGACGCGTATCTAGCTGACCTAACCAATTGTTTAATTGACTGCTTGCAAAATCACTTAAACTATTGATACCGGTAGTCGCAGCTACGTTTCTTACATTATTTGTAGTGCTGCCAGATGTATTGGCAAAACTGGGAGTGACGAAGGTGCCCAGAACGAGTAGTGCAAACACTTGTCTGTTCATTTCCTCCTGATCCAGCTTTACACGCTCTATCACCCTATTAAGAGAGCTACTAGCAGCACCGCTTAGGTTAGACTGAGAAGGAAATTTCAGGTCAAAGGATACTTCTGGATTAAAGAGAAGTCCACTTAGTTTCAGGTAGCAATCTACAGGAATAGCGGAGTTATAGACCTCCAGTTCTTTGTCACTTAGCGTGCCAGTCATAAGTTTTTTGGGTACAGGATATTCCCTTTTAATGGCATCCAGCTCTATCTTGGCGTTATACGGATTTCCATCCCAAAACAGTGTCCCACCTGGGTTTACAGTAAAGTACTTATTGATAAGGTCCAGTGCTGTAAATAGATAATTTCCACGGTCTATGGTAAGTCCACCATACATATTAAAATCACCGAAAGTGTTTACTTCCATACGTAGGTTACCATGTCCAGCAGCTTCTATTTTGTCTCCTAAGAGTTCGTCAAATATTAGCGTGATATTAGCATCATTGGTAATCTCAAAATTGAAGTCCATTCGCACTCCTGCTGTAGATTTAAAACTCTTATTTAGCTCGTTTTCGTCATTTTGTAGGTTTACGAATTCTACATAGCTTAATTTACCGCTAGATTCTGAGTTATCTAAAGGGATGGATATTTCAGTGCCTTTTCTGCTTTTTGCATTTATCTGGAGAAGTATGTCATCGATAGGACCAGATACTGCCATGTTTCCATCCATAAAAGCTGTCCCAAAGAAAAGTTCATTGTCTTCTCGTTTGGTATTTAATAGTTCAAAGTCCTGTAACTTTTCTATTTTTATGTCAAATTGAAAATTATCAAAATTTCTGTGACGGACAGCTCCTGCTACTTCAGCTATTTTACCATAGCGGTCTACTAGACTCGCCTTGATGATGTCAAATTTGTTATAATCGATAGCTAATGTGGCGTTTCCAGTATATCTTGTCTGTAGGTAGTCTACCTTAATGTTTAAACTATCTAGCTGCATAGATCCATTCAGCTTGGGAGCATTTAGCAGTCCAGTGATAGCTATATTAGTAGTGCTGTATCCTTGTATATCAGATACTAATCCATCCAAGTATTTTTCAAAAGGTTTTATGCTACTGTGCTGCGTTATTAGTTCTAAATTTAATGGAGATTTTTTATTTTCAAAATCGATATCTCCCAGAATATTCATATCGTTTAGCAGACCGCCTTCTATTTTACCATTGATTACTACTGCTAGGAGTGCATTTTTACTCTCGCTGACGAGACTTAGATCACCAAGTGTATCCTCATCTAGCATTAGAGTGGCTACATCTAGATCTGCCTCTATGATAGGAAACCCTTCACGATCTGACACATCTATGTAGCCATTCGTAAGACCTTTGAGCTGGAGGTTGAAACCTGTAATAAATGGGTTGAGATTATCAAGTTCAAAGTTGTCTAATAGTACGTTGATCTTATCTGCACCAGCTCCTAGTGATCCATCTAGAAAGAGAATCTGGTCTTCATGTCTGAAGTCAAAGAGTTGGAAAGCAGTGATGTTATCATAGTTTACTATATGCGGTTCTTGCTTTTTTCTTAGGACCCAAGACTGCTCGTATATGTTGACCTTAGAATTATCAAAAAACACTAGAGAAGAATCGTTTTGATATATAAATCTGCCGCCTAAGACTATATCTAATGCAGTATTTCGTGCTGCTGTGGTTTCAAAGTTTACTATACCGTCGTTTATATATCCATGGGCATTCAGCACGTCAAAGAGTATGCTGTCATTTTGAAGTAAGCCTGCAGTGTTTATTCCAAAATTAATAGGGGTGAAATCACCACCATTTTTTAAATCTACGTAAATGGATGGTGAGGATATTACATCATATTTAAAGTTAACGAGTTCAGCAGTAGAGAGTATTTTACCCTCTTGCTGGTTATAACTGAGAGTGGCTCCAAGACTATCAAAATATAGTCCGCTAAGATACTCGTTAAATATAGGGTTATATTGACTGATGACAATATCGAGATTAATATCCTTGGAGAGCAATCTTTCTTTTGGTTTAGCCCAAGTAGAAGGATAAATAATATGCTGCATGTAAGCTGCCATGCCAGATAGTTCGGAAGGCAGAAAATTACCTTTAATATCTACGGAGGCTATGTCAGACTTTATTTTGTAATGTTTTCCGTTAGCTGTCAGCTCGGCCAGAAGGTCTACATTTTTGATGGTGTACTGACTACCGTCTCTGGCCAGTATAAAGCTGTCTAAGAGTACAGATCCATTCAGATTATCTATGTTGTCACCAGTGAGAGTGATATCTCCATTGAAACGTACGAAGTTATCTAGGCTGTCTAGACCAAGCGTTCGCAGGTTTATGCCGGTCACATTGGTTTTTATAGCTATAGCAGGCAGAGAATCTCGAATGTCTAGAATTCCTGTAAAGTCAAAATTAAAGTTAGGATCTGTCACTTTAAAATCACCTTTAAAGAGTTTGTCGACTACGTTACCATCTACACGGATGTTTTGGTAATCATAGTCAGCATAGCCAAAATGATACACTGAGCCACTCAGCGTAGTAGCTAATGTATTTGCAGAGAGTCCTTTGCCGTCTATATTAAGGTCAAATGAGGTCGTGCCAAAATGTGCGTCATCAAGCAGCGATTTTAGGTCAATATTTTCACTCTTTAAAGTACCAGAATAAGTGGGCGTACGGTCTGATTTTTGAGAGTAGGCTATACTAACAGTAAGATCTCCTATACTAGTATTGGCCTCACCTTTGGTTTTAAAATCATCTAAGTATCCGAAGAATGTACCCACATAACTTAAATCTCCTAATCGAGTAAACTCTGCTGGTGCAGGGTTTAGGTTTATCAGTTTGGCTAAGTCTAGGCTATTAGTGGTAAATTTCTTTGCATCTATATCCAGTCTGGTGGTATATATATCAGGAAGACCGTCTAGCTCTGCAGATCCTAAGAAGCTGGTATGAGATCCTATCCCGAGGAATATATCCTTACTTTTAAGATGCTCTATGGTGCCAGTGACTGTGCCTTCTCCCTGAAAGGTATCATCAAAGGAGGAGAGTGATTTGGAAAAAAGAGCTAAATCGTCCGTATGTATAGAAGTCTTACTAAAATTTGCTTTCACCTGTACCGCGGCTATAAAATCAGTAAAGTCAGCGTAGCTGCTGTAGTCAAACCTGAGGTAATCGTGAATAGTGCTCTGTGGTGTACGTATTTCTAAATCAGTAAACTCCATGGTAGTGGAGCTGATTATAGTTTTAGCTGTTAGGTTTAGTATGTCTAGTCCTGACTTTTCTCTTCCGCTGATGTCATCCAGTATAAAAGTAAGTGAGTCGTTTATGATTTCAAAATCATGTAGATGACCAGAGAGCGAAGTGTACAGCATGTCGTTTTCGTCAAAGGCTCTCCTACTTGGTGGAGTGTAGTTCTTATTGAAGTAGTGAAAACGTATATTGTCTAATGATATTTTATCAAAAAGAATAGTCTGTTTAGATCGTGGTTTTCCAGAGCTAGGAGGGGTGAGGTAATCTATTAGAAACTGAAGATTAAGTCTTTTTTCGTTTTTAGGGATACCTATATATACTTTGGCATCTTCCAGAGCTACATTATCAAAACTAATCATCTCTCCTGTCATAGCGAAGAGGTCATAGTCAGCGTGTAGTTTTTTGATATAGAAAAGAGTGTCTCCTTGGAGGTCTTCTAAGTATACTTCTGAAGCAGTAAGTGCATCAAAATAAGAGAGTTCTATGTCGCCTATACTGACTGCTACACCCAGTTCTTCGCTCAGGTACTTAGTCGCTCGGTCTACTGCTGCATTCTTAAACCAAGAAGTCTGTACCGTAGCTAGGAGTAACAGTGCTAATCCTAAGAGGATAGCTAAAGTTAAGAGCGGTATTTTTACTATTTTTGACAACTCGGAAGATTACTTCGTTTATATAAGAGTACAAACATACTTTGGAACAGTCAAAGAACAATTCACATCTCACTATACTTGGAATAGAATCGTCTTGTGACGATACTTCAGCCTCTGTATGGAAGAATGGTACGATCCAGTCTAATGTAGTAGCATCTCAGCAGATACATGAAGAGTATGGCGGAGTAGTGCCTGAGTGGGCGAGTAGAAAGCATCAACAAAACATACTGCCTACTGTACAGATTTCACTCCAAAAAGCAGGGATTACACTAGCGGAAGTAGATGCGATAGCTTGTACCCAAGGCCCAGGTCTTATGGGTTCACTGCTGGTAGGACATTCTTTTGCTAAGGGTCTGGCTATGGCCGTAGATAAACCCTATGTGAACGTAGATCACATAGATGCACACGTGCTTGCTCACTTTATAGATGGAGAGGTTCCGAGCTTGCCATTCTTGTGCCTGCTGGTCTCTGGAGGGCATACTCAGTTAGTCACTGTGGGTCCTGATTATCACATAGAGGTGCTGGGCAAGACGTTAGATGATGCAGCTGGAGAGGCTTTTGATAAAGCAGGGAAAATGCTAAATCTACCATATCCCGCAGGACCGCAGATAGACAGACTAGCGGAGCAGGGAGATCCCAAAACTTTCACATTCAATACACCCAAAGTGGATGCTTTAGATTTCAGCTTTTCGGGGTTGAAGACCTCGATTTTATATTTTTTGCAAAAAGAAGTAAGAAAAGATAAGGACTTTATTTCAAAAAATATTTTTGATCTCTGTGCATCTATTCAGCATACTATAGTGTCTTATTTAGTAATCAAGCTAGAGAAGGCCATGGATCAGACGGGTATATCTGAAATAGGAATAGCAGGAGGAGTAGCTGCCAATAGTGAGCTCCGTCGATCTTTATCCACCTTAGCTGCTAAAAGGCATGGTAAGGCATACATCCCTAAGTTTGAGTACTGTACGGATAATGCAGCTATGATAGCCTTTGCTGGTGAGGTGAAACTACAAAAAGAAGAGTATGGCACATTAACTGATGTATGCTATACCAGAAAGAAATAAAAGCAATGAAAGGAATAATAAGTATACTATTACTGACACTCTGTATCTCTGCATTAGCTCAGGACAATGAGACTGAAGCCCTACTAAAGGCTAATGTGAAGGAGATGAGGCTAAAGCAGCTAGTGCACGCATTTGATACTAAAAAAGACAGCTGTCTTTTAGATATAAAAAAGTATAATGAGGCGGGTAAGCTCACCTATAGTAAGCGTGATCTTATCTGCTTGGGATGGAATAGCAGTGAGGAGTTTCAGTATACTTATACGGACGGTAATATGATGGAGATGGCACTTACTAGAGACGGTAAGCTATTCGCCAGAAATACGTACACATACGGTAAAAAAAGCGAGGATCCGGAAAGTACTATTAGCTATCTAATAGAAACTGGAGATACGATTTATACTGATTTTAAATATTTCAAGACTAGAAAAGGAAGGTTAGATAGTACCTATTCTTATGAGCTAATGCCAGACGGCACACGGCTGTTAAGACGCAATATTATGCGTTATGACAAAGAGGATAATCTAGTGCAAATATCCAATGCTCTAGAAGGTGAAGAAGTGATAGATATGGTGAGTTATGAGCGAGGAGAAAAAGGAGAAATGCTAGGAATGGCATATACTACATACGGAGATAATCCAAAGTTTGTGCAGACCTACTATGTGTATAATGAAGATGACAAAATAGCCAAGACCACAGATACGCGAAATAGAACGCAACTGTATTTTTACACCTCTAAAGGCTTACTGAATAATGTACTCACGTATAATGGTAAAGGAGGATTAGAGGTAGAGTTTATATACGAGTATGAGTTTTTCAAATGAGTGTAGCTTGGGTATTCATAGGAGGAGGACTAGGTGCTGCCTGCAGATGGTGGCTGAGTAGTGGCATAGCGTCTACTAGTTTTCCGTACGGTACACTTTCGGTTAATCTTATAGGCTGCTTTTTGATCGGGATACTCAGTGTATACCTCGTACAGCAACCCAAACTTAGTTTGCTTTTATTAACTGGTTTTTTAGGAGGGTTTACTACGTTTTCTAGTTTTGGATTAGATAGTTTTAAACTGCTTCAAAATGCAGATTACAAGTCCTTTGCCATTTATGTGCTAGCTAGCAATGTATTGGGTTTACTACTCGTTATAGTGGGACATAAATTAGCCACTACTTTTATATAATTGATAGAAATGAAGAAAATAATAATTTTATTGTTAGCATGTATCCAGCTGAGTACTGCATATGCAGATAAGCTGATTATACCTATGGATGCTACTCAAAAAAATCACTTAAAAGCCTATGGCATAGCTTACTATGTGCTAGGGCAGGAGAAGGAAGTAGAGTGGTTATTAAATTACAAAGGAGGTAGCTTCCTCATGGATGACTATGAGAATATAGAGCGAGAGTGCCTGCTAAGAGGAGTTTCATTTACAACTATGAGTGAAGCTCAGGCGAATAGAATAAAAGATGAACTGGCTAATCCAGCGGTAAATGCAGATGTAGTGAAGCTACTCAAAGTACCTAAAATAGCAGTGTACTCGCCTAAGACAGCACAGCCTTGGGATGACGCAGTGACTATGGTGCTCACGTATGCAGAGATACCCTATGATGTGGTTTTTGATGATGAAGTGCTAGATGGCAAGCTTCCTACCTATGACTGGCTGCACCTGCATCATGAGGATTTCACAGGTCAGTATGGTAAGTTTTATGCGAGTTTCCGCAATGCAGATTGGTATAAGCAGCAAGTAGCAGAGGCAGAAGCCATGGCTGATAAGCATGGGTTTAATAAAGTGAGTGAGCTAAAATTAGCAGTCACTAAAAAAATAAGAGATTTTACTGCTGGAGGAGGGTTTCTCTTTGCTATGTGCAGTGCTACAGATAGTTATGACATAGCTATGGCGGCAGATGGTACAGATATCTGTGAGCGTATGTTTGATGGAGATCCCATCCAGCAAGGAGCTCAAGCAGGGTTAGATTATAATAAAAGTTTTGCATTCAAGGATTTTAAAATAGAAATGAATCCTATGAAGTATGAGGTGAGTAGCATAGATGTAGATCCTAGGTCTAGAGGCGTGCGTGAGGATAATGACTTATTTGCACTCAATGAGTTTAGTGCTAAGTGGGATGTGATACCTACTATACTGACACAAAACCACGAGCGAATAGTAAAGGGTTTTATGGGGCAGACCACAGCATTTCATAAAGATCAGATCAAGAGTACAGTTATTATCATGGGAGAGAATAAAAGCCTAGAAGAAGCTCGCTATATCCACGGTACATTTGGGAAGGGACAGTTTACCTTCTACGGTGGGCATGACCCAGAAGACTATCAGCATATGGTGGGAGAGCCACCTACAGATCTAGCTTTACATCCAAATTCTCCAGGATACAGATTGATACTGAATAATATACTTTTCCCCAGTGTGAAAAAGAAAAAGCAGAAGACGTGACGTATTGGTTAAAAGTGTTGCTGTCCCGCAGGGTGGCTATGATTTTTTAGCGAGTGTTATAAATCGTTTGTTTTCTTAGAGTCAATAAGTCGTCCTCTGTGAATTCTGATAATTGACGAATTTTTATATCAGCTACATCAAACTCGGAATTATTGTAGTCATTTATGGAGGGAACTGCAATTACTTTCATATTTGCATTTTTCGCAGCTTCAACCCCCGTTTGAGAATCTTCAAAAACAATGCAGTTAGCTGGTGATATATTTAGTTTTTTCGCTGTGGACAAATAGACTGCTGGATCTGGTTTGCCTTTTTGTTCAAATTCAGAAGAAGATATTGCTATGAAATAAGCAGAGATTTCAAGTTTGTCTAATATTATTGGCACAAGTGACAATGGTGAGTTAGTAGATAATCCTATACTGAAGTGCTTATTTCTGAAAAAGTCTAATAATTCGACCACTCCGTTCATTGCTTGCCCCTTCTCTCTTATTAACCTACAGACTAAATCTATCACTTCTTTTTCGACAGCTTCAGTACTTTTTCCCTTCCATGGCTGTTGTTTAAACCAGTATTGGGCTACTTCTGAAGTGGTCATGGTAGCAGTTAATTTAGAATGCTCTTTTGTAATGGCAACTCCTACGGAACCAAAGACAATCTTTTCTGCCTCTTTCCAAAGCGGTTCAGAGTCTATTAAAACTCCATCCATATCAAATATAACTGTATCAATCATTTTTTATGTAATGGTTTACGGTTTGTGTATGCGGAGGGCCAAATGTGCGTTGGATTGTGGACTGGCTTGGCATTACGTATACATAGTGTTGCACTAATCCCGCGAAGCGGGAGGATTCTTCCTACTTCGCAGTAAATTAGCGACTTTTGTTTTGCAAAAAACAAAGATGACACGATTTAAAAAAAATCCCAGACCTTAATACAGGAAGC